>Ga0079225_10000283_pt1 | contig 27041 bp, 30 predicted proteins | sample Poulit2012_FD_76344 | JGI IMG/M metagenome (GOLD analysis project Ga0079225, IMG submission 76344) | Agricultural soil microbial communities from Georgia to study Nitrogen management - Poultry litter 2012 | ecosystem: Environmental > Terrestrial > Soil > Agricultural land | place: USA: Georgia... | reverse complement strand
TGGACCTTAAAGAGGAAGCCATAGCCGCTGATGGATTGATGCGGTTAATGATTCGTTTAAAAGGAGAGATATGAAATATGTTACGTTCTTTATATTCAGGTGTCTCAGGTATGCGTGGATTTCAAACAAAATTAGACGTTGTTGGTAATAATATCGCTAACGTTAATACAGTCGGTTTTAAACGTGGACGGGTCACTTTCCAAGATTTAATGAGCCAAACAACCCAAGGAGCAATGGGACCAACGGATAACCGAGGTGGAGTCAACCCGATGCAAGTCGGTACAGGAGCGGCCTTAAGTTCGATTGATACAATCCATACACAAGGACACCGCGAAACGACAGAAAATCCACTTGATTTACAAATTGAAGGTGACGGATATTTTGCCGTTCAAACACCGACAGGTACTGCTTATACACGTGCGGGTAACTTTTATTTAGATCATGATAATTATTTAGTCAATGCGAATGGTTATTATGTGCTTGGATTTGAAGGGGATGAAATAGGTGATTCTGCTGCTCAACCACTTCAAATTGTACAAGGAGATTATGACCCAGCCAATGATGATAGTAGTGGAGTTCAAAGTATTAGTATCGAAAAAGATGGAACAATTGTGATCGTCAATGAAAATAATGAAACGGAAGAAATAGGTATTGTCGGCTTAGCAGTGTTTTCAAACCCTTCAGGACTAGAAAAGATGGGCGAAAATTTATATCGTGAAAGTACAAACTCAGGTACACCAAATGTTTATCAACCGGAAACAAATTCGGCAGGATCGCTCATCAGTGGTGCACTAGAAATGTCTAATGTTGATTTAGCGGAAGAATTTACAGAAATGATTACGGCTCAGCGAGGGTTTCAAGCAAACACACGAATTATTACGACATCTGATGAAATTTTACAAGAACTCATTAATTTAAAACGATAAAGTAAGGAGGTAGGGAGGATCAACTCATTGATTCTCCCGCCATATAAATGATTCAACTAATGCGTTTAAATGGGGAAACTTTTTACATAAATGTTATGCTGATTGAACAAATTCAATCATTTCCGGATACGACAATTACGTTAACGAATGGAAAAAAATTCGTTGTTAAAGATCAAGAAAAACATGTCGTTAAAAAAATCAATCAATTTTATAAACAACTTGGTTTAATTGGCTCTAGGGTAGGTGAAGGAAATGGGTAGACTCATGAAAACGATGATCACTTCATTAGCCGTCTTACTCGTAGGTGGGGGGATCTTCGTTGTCATCGTTGCAAATGTAACAGGTGAACCAATTTTTGGGGAAAAAGACTCGATTGAAAATGTTGTGAAACATGCTTATGAAACGTCAGAACTTACGACAGACTTAAGTGATGGGACTTTCGTGAGAATTCAATTTAAAATTTTAACAGATGGTAAAAAGGCTCATAACGAAATAACACATCGCGATTTTCAAATTAAAAATATAATTATTAAAGAACTCGCAACGATGACCCAAGATGATGTTAAATCGAATTTAGGTGATCTTGAAGAAGCCTTGCAAAACAAACTAAATGAACTTATGTCTGATGGGGAAGTCATTGATGTATATACAATCAATAAAATTTTGCAGTAACTCTTTTACTCCAGTTTGGGGGTGGAACGATTGGTAGAAGAAGTTCTCTCACAAAACGAAATAGATGCACTATTATCAGCAATTTCTTCAGGAGAAATGGATGCCGATGAGCTTAAACAAGAAGAACAAGCACAGAAAGTTCGCGTTTATGATTTCAAACGAGCGTTAAGATTTTCTAAAGATCAAATTCGTGGCATTATGCGTATTCATGAAAACTATGCTCGTCTATTAACGACGTTTTTTTCAGCACAATTGAGAACATATGTTGATATTTCTGTCGCTTCAGTTGATCAAATTCCTTATGAAGAATTTATTCGCTCCATTCCAAAAATTACGGTCCTTAATATTTATAGTGTTCAACCGTTAGATGGTCGAATCATTTTAGAAGTTAATCCGAACATTGCCTATAGTTTGCTTGACCGAATACTCGGTGGGCAAGGATCAGCCGTTAGTAATGTCGATAATTTAACAGAAATTGAAACACTTTTAATGTCACAGCTGTTTGAAAAATCGATTAGTACATTGCAAGAAGCGTGGGAATCGATTACAGAAATTAATCCTGTTTTAGAGGAGTTTGAAGTCAACCCGCAATTTTTGCAATTAGTGTCACCGAATGAGACCGTTGTTGTCGTCTCTTTAAATACGCGAGTCGGTGAAACGAGCGGGATGATTAATATATGTATCCCACATGTTGTGCTTGAGCCGATTATTTCCAAATTATCTGTTCATTACTGGATGCAAACACCCGCAAGAAAACGTGACCCTGAAGCATACGAAAATATATCAAAAAATATTGAAGCAGCAACTTTAAATTTAAAAACATTACTCGGTCGATCGACAATTACGATTGAACAATTTATGAAGTTAACGAAAGATGATATTATTGCACTAGATCAACCGATTGATCAACCATTGTTATTATATGCAAATGATGAACCAAAGTTTTTTGTACAACCAGGAAAAGTTAACAAACGATTATCTGTTCAAGTACTTGACGAACTCAAAGGGGGCGATAAAGATGGGGAATGAAGATAATATGCTTTCACAAGATGAAATAGATGCACTTCTTTCTATTCCAGATGATGAAGCAGAAACAGATGATGAGGATGTGCAAGAAAAAACAGTAACTGAACGTGTTTCAGATTATTTATCATCCATTGAAGCAGATGCACTTGGTGAAATAGGTAATATATCAATCGGAAGCTCAGCAACGACCTTATCGACATTACTTAATAATAAAGTCAGTATAACGACCCCGACGATATCGATTATTAAAAAACCGGAAATTTACCAAAGCTTTTCGTTTGAGCATGTAAATGTCACGGTTAATTATGTGGAAGGGTTTGTCGGTCAAAATATTTTTGTCGTTCAAAAAGGTGATGCAGCTATTATTGCTGATATTATGCTCGGTGGCGATGGGACAGATCCAGATCATGATTTAACAGAAATCCATTTAAGTGCGGTTCAAGAAGTTATGAACCAAATGATGGGTGCTGCTGCAACGAGCATGTCAACAATTTTTGAAAAGAAAGTAAATATTTCACCACCAAGTATTGAACTAAAAGACGCTAGTGATGATGAAATGGTAGGTGAGGCAATTGATGAAGAAGTTTTTGTTAAAGTTGCCTTTCAGCTACAAGTAGGTGATTTGATCGACTCAAGTATTATGCAATTAATTCCTTTCCCATTTGCATATGATTTGGTTGCGGAATTGTTACAAATTTCCGGAACACAAGATGAGCCACAAGAGGAGATAGCTAAAGAAGAAAGTCCTCAGGAAACAACCAAGAGTAGCGATTTGAGCAAAAAGGAAGCTGCAGCAGTCGCTGAGGCAGATGTAGAAGTTCCTTTGGAGAGTGGAAAACAATTTATGAATAATTCATATGAGGAAAAGCCAGCAGAACAACAAGTTATCGGACAATCATTTGTGAGCAATCAATCAGATGTTAAAAAGGCAAGTTTTTCTACTTTTGAAGAAACAAAACTAAGTGATCATGAGCAAAGAAATTTAGATCTCTTGCTCGATGTTCCATTAAACGTCACAGTTGAACTTGGTCGTACACAACGTCCGATTAAAGATATTTTAGATTTAACGACCGGTTCAATTATCGAACTAGATAAATTAGCCGGTGAACCTGTAGATATTTTAGTGAATGAAACATTAGTTGCCAAAGGTGAAGTCGTCGTCATTGATGAAAACTTTGGTGTACGTGTGACTGATATTATTAGCAAATCAGCTCGGATTATGTCATTGCAATAACTTTTACTAGGGGGATTTATCATGGGAAAAACCATTCTAATTGTAGATGATGCAGCATTTATGAGAATGATGATTAAAGATATATTAACAAAAAACGGCTATGACGTCGTTGGTGAGGCACAAGATGGCGCTGAAGCTGTTGAAAAATACAAAGAGTTAAACCCAGATCTCGTCACAATGGATATAACGATGCCAGAGATGGATGGTGTCACAGCTTTGAAGGAAATTAAAGCGATTAATCCTGATGCAACAATTATTATGTGTTCAGCAATGGGTCAACAAGCAATGGTAATCGATGCGATTCAAGCCGGGGCTAAAGATTTTATCGTTAAACCTTTTCAAGCGGAACGAGTCCTTGAAGCTATCGAAAAAGCGCTTAGCTAAGAAAGAGTGAAATCGTTGAGACGAATCAGTCATTTATTACGATACTTATTATTAATCATATTATTCTCACTTCTTTTAACGAACGCAATATATGCAGCAAACAATAATGTCGAAGATTGCTTTAACGAGAAAAACGATTGTGAACAATTTGATCAAATACGTGACAGTGACTCTAGCAATCAATCAAATACCGATGATGATTCAGAGTCATCAGATGATCCAATGATCACCGGTAACACCGATGATGGTCCGTCATTGTTCGTTAGTTTTTTACAAATGATTTTAGCACTTTTGCTCGTTCTTGGATTAATTTATGTGATGTTAAAATTTGTTAATCGAAGACAGCAATTGTTTCAACAAACTCAATCGTTAGAAAATCTTGGGGGTATATCTGTCGGCCAAAACAAATCTATTCAAGTCATTCGTGTCGGTTCTAAAATGTATTTAATAGGGGTTGGCGATAATGTCGAATTGTTAAAAGAAATTGATGATGATGAACTTAAAGAAAACTTGTCAAACATCCGAAAGTCAGCACCATTATCATTTAAACAATGGGCAAAATCTTTAATCCCGACAAAAAATAAACGTGAAGTAACGAGGGAACAAAATTCATTCAATAACATATTAGCGAATGAACTTGATCAAATGAAAGGTCATCGTAAACAAATGATCGAACAGTTTGAGAAAAAGGAAGATACACATGAATGAATTTGTCGACATATTTTCTAGTTCAGACCCAGGCGCTATTTCAACGTCTATCCGTTTACTTCTATTATTAACCGTTCTCTCGCTAGCACCGGGTATACTTATTTTAATGACAAGTTTTACACGAATTATCGTCGTTTTAGGCTTTGTGAGAACATCACTTGCCACGCAACAGATGCCACCGAACCAAGTATTAATCGGTTTAGCCTTATTTTTAACTTTTTTTGTGATGGCACCGACGTTTCAAACCGTTTATGATGATGCTTTACAACCATTATTTTCTGAAGACATTACACTTGATGAAGCTTATGAACGAGCGAGTGAACCGTTTAAAAATTTTATGGCAAAACATACGAGACAAAAGGATCTCGCTTTATTTATGAATTATCGGCAAATGGAACGTCCAGAGACAGTTGCAGATATCCCATTGACGACGCTTATTCCAGCCTTTGCGATTAGTGAGTTAAAAACAGCATTTCAAATGGGATTTATGATCTTCGTCCCATTTTTGGTCATTGATATGGCTGTAGCGAGTGTTTTAATGTCGATGGGGATGATGATGTTACCACCGGTGATGATTTCACTTCCATTTAAAATATTATTGTTTGTACTCGTTGATGGATGGTATTTAGTGACACATTCAATTTTAGATGGATTTTAGTGAAAACAATAACTCATAAAGTAGGTGTGTTGCTTGAGTCAAGAAGTCGTTTTAATGCTTGCAGAAAAAGGAATATTAACTATTTTATTTGTTGCCGGACCACTTTTATTATTAGCGCTTGCGGTTGGGCTATTTGTCAGTATTTTTCAAGCAACAACACAAATTCAAGAACAAACATTAGCCTTTATTCCTAAAATCATTGCCGTTTTAGTTGGGATTGTCTTTTTTGGTCGCTGGATGCTAACACATGTGATTGAGTTTACGGTTGAAGTTTATCAAAATATTAATCAGTTTGTAGGTTAAACAATGTTAGAATTTATTAACTTAACAACGATACCAGTATTTTTACTTATTTTTGTTCGAATGCTTAGCTTTCTCGTTGTGATGCCGTTATTTTCATATCGAACAGTGCCTGTATTATTTAAAGTAGGTTTCAGTTTTTTTCTTGCGCTATCGGTATTTTATACAATCGATGAAACAACAACTTCTATCATCAATGAATTATATGTATTATTACTTGCTAAAGAGGCACTTATTGGTTTATTAATCGGCTTTATCGCCTACCTTGTTTTATCTGCTGTGCAAATCGCTGGAGGATTTATCGATTTTCAAATGGGTTTTGCGATTGCGAACGTCGTTGATCCTCAAACAGGAGCACAAAGTCCGATTATTGGTCAATATTTTTATATTTTTGCATTATTATTTTTATTATCAGTGAATGGTCATCATTTAATGATCGATGGTATGTTTTTTAGTTATCAATTGATTCCGCTTGACTCGTTTATCCCGATTGGTGACGAATCAATCGTTAAATTTATCATTAATACATTTAACCAAATGGTTATAATTGCTTTTCAAATCGCTATACCGATTGTTGGGGCGTTGTTTTTAGTTGATGTTGCTTTAGGAATTATTGCACGAACGGTTCCACAAGTTAACGTGTTTGTCGTTGGTTTACCATTGAAAATATTCGTTAGTTTTGTAGCAATTCTTATCTTTTTAACGTTGTATATTACATTAACGAAATCATTATTTGATTTTATGTTCCAAGCCATTCATCGCTTACTCTTGTTATTTGGAGGGGCTTAAGTTGCAATTAAAGCTAGACTTACAATACTTCGCTGAAGAAAAAACTGAAAAAGCAACTCCAAGAAAGCGTGAAGAAGAACGGGATAAAGGCCGGGTTGCCAAAAGCCAAGATGTTAATACAGCCATTATTTTATTATTTTCTTTTATGATGTTAGCTTTTTATGGCAGTTTTATGAAAAATCATATGGCAACTCTTTATCGACAAACATTTACGAATTACATTCATTGGGATATTAACGAACAAACGATTATGCAACTGATCAATGATGTCTTTATCCAACTTGCGATGATTATTGCACCGATCATGGCTGTTACATTTATTGCGTCGATCGGGGCAAATTTATTACAAATTGGCTTTCTTTTTACAACTGAACCATTGAAATTAGATTTAAAAAAGCTTGATCCTATTCAAGGGGCTAAACGAATCTTTTCCATTCGTGCGCTCGTAGAATTACTAAAATCACTTTTAAAAATTGTGTTTATTACGTCGATTACATTTTTTGTCATTTGGTTTTTTAAAGATGACATGATGATGTTGTCTTTTAAAAGTATTGATGAATCAATCGCTTTTTTTGGACGGACGACTATAATCATGGGAATTTCAGCAATCATTGCCCTCATATTTCTAGCCGTCTTTGATTACATGTACCAGAAATATGATTTTGAAAAAAATATTCGTATGTCTAAGAAAGATATTAAAGATGAACATAAAGATATTGAAGGGGACCCATTGATCAAATCAAAAATGCAAGAAAGGCAACGAGAATTTGCTATGCGACGAATGATGAGTGATATTCCAACAGCAGATGTTGTCATTACAAACCCAACACATTTTGCGGTTGCCCTTAAATATGATGAAGAAAAGGCGAGTGCGCCGTACGTCGTTGCACTCGGAAAAGATGACATTGCCTTAAAAATTATCGACGTAGCGAAAGCACATGAGGTAGCGACAGTAGAAAATCCTCCACTTGCAAGGTCACTTTACGGTTCGCTTGAGATCGGTGATGTTGTACCGGAACAATTTTATGAAGCAATTGCTGAAGTTTTAGCTTACGTTTATCAACTAGAAAATAGAGTGTAAATATACAGGGGATGGAATGAATGAATGCAAGAGATTTGTCTGTACTTTTAGCGGTAATCTTAATTATTATTATGCTCGTGATCCCACTTCCGGGATGGTTACTTAGTATTCTCATATTAATGAATATTTCACTTGCTTTAATTGTCATACTCGTGTCGATGAATACACAACATGCGTTACAATTTTCTATTTTTCCATCACTCTTACTACTCTTAACATTGTTTCGTCTAGGGCTTAATGTTTCAACGACCCGATCAATTTTATCAAAAGCTGATGCAGGGGTTGTCGTTGATACGTTTGGTTCATTCGTTATTGGAAATAATCCGCTCGTCGGTTTTGTCGTGTTTATTATTTTAGTCATTATCCAATTTATTGTCATTACGAAAGGTGCAGAACGTGTATCAGAAGTTGCTGCTCGTTTCACACTTGATGCGATGCCAGGAAAACAGATGAGTATTGATGCTGACCTTAATGCCGGATTAATTTCGGAAAAAGAAGCCCGAGAACGCCGAGAAAACGTTGAACAAGAAGCAGATTTTTACGGGGCCATGGATGGAGCGAGTAAATTCGTTAAAGGCGATGCGATAGCTGGAATTGTTATCGTTCTTGTGAATATTATTTTCGGGCTTATTATTGGGATGGTCCAAATGGGCTTTACATTTCAAGAAGCTGTGCAAACATATATGCGTTTAACCGTAGGTGATGGACTTGTGAGCCAAATTCCTGCCTTATTAATCGCAACGGCTACAGGAATTGTTGTCACTCGCGTCTCAACAAAAGGTAATTTAGGAAACGATGTGACGGATCAATTGTTGCAATATCCTAAATTACTATACATTGCAGCTGGCACGATTTTTTTATTAGGTTTAACACCAATTAAATTTTTCTTAACGACATCAATTGCCAGTATTTTAGCGATCAGTGGTTATTTACTTGAGCGGCGGTCCGATGACGATGATGTCGATGATGATGTTGAAGCAGCTGAGGCTGAAACGAGTGCTTTACAAGAACCTGAAAATGTTGTTGAGCTTTTGAGTATGGATCCAATTGAGTTTGAATTTGGCTATACGTTAATTCCACTCGTTGATGCAAGCCAAGGCGGCGATTTACTCGATCGTGTCATTATGATTCGCCGGCAATTAGCGATCGAATTAGGCATCGTTATTCCAGTCGTTCGTATTCGTGACAACATTCAATTAGAACCAAATGAATACCGGTTAAAAATAAAGGGAAATGAAGTAGCAAAAGGTGAAATTTTACTCGATCATTATTTAGCGATGTCACCAGACATTGACGATGATTCGATTGAGGGAATTGATACGACTGAACCTGCTTTTGGTTTACCGGCGAAGTGGATTAGTTCAGACAGTAAAGAAGATGCTGAATTATATGGTTATACGGTTGTTGATCCGCCGTCAGTTATTTCAACACATTTAACAGAAGTGATCAAAAAGCATGCACATCTTTTATTAGGTCGTGAAGAAACAAAACAACTCATCGACCATTTAGCTGAAAATAATCCGATACTCGTTGAAGAAGTTACTCCAGAGCCTTTGGCGATTGGTGATGTGCAAAAAGTGTTAGCAAATCTTTTAAAAGAAAATATATCTGTGCGCAATTTACCAGTGATTTTTGAAACATTAGCTGACTTTTCCAAAATGACCAATGATACAAACCTTTTAACAGAATATGTTAGACAATCATTAGCGACCCAAATAACCGCACAATATTTAAATAATAACGAATCATTAAAAGTGGTTACACTTGCCAATGATATTGAACAAATGCTACTTGATCATATTCAACAATCAGAACATGGCCAATATTTATCGCTTGATGTTGAGAAACAGCAAACAATTATTCAAGCAGCACATGAAGTGATTGAGCAAGTAAGATTGCAAGAAGCAACACCGATTATTATTTGTTCACCGGCCATTCGTATGCATGTTAAACAACTTATTGAAAGGTTTGCACCAGATGTTGTTGTCTTATCGTACAATGAATTAGAACCACATGTTGAAGTTGAAAGTGTAGGGGTGGTGAAAATCAATTGAAGGTAAAAAAATTTACAGCAAAAACAATGCCTGAAGTGATGCAACAAATTCGTACACAGTTAGGTAAAGATGCGGTGATCTTACAATCAAAAGAGGTCAAAAGTGGTGGCCTCTTCGGTATCTTTAAAAAACCACGTGTAGAAGTCGTTGCCGCCCTTGACCCACAACCAATTGTTCGGCAACAAGAAAAACCTAAATCACGTAAAATTCGCCAAGAAGATTTATTTAATCGGAGCCATTTACACGATACCAATCAACAAAATATTGTCTCTGAAATAAAACATTTACGAAAAATGCTGGAACAACAAAATTCAGCAAATGACCAGTCGTTTACCCAAAGCTATCAGTTGTTTTATGATTATTTAATCAATCAAGAAGTTGAGCAAGAAACCGCTCAACAAATGATCCAACAAATTGAACAAAAGCATGAAGATTCCTTAAATGTGCCAATTGATCAAATCATTACAGATATAAAAACATGGATTGAAGACCACTTAACACATATATCATTTTCCGGTATCCAGCCAACGACACGAATTGTTCAACTTATCGGTCCAACAGGCGTAGGGAAAACGACTACAATTGCTAAATTGGCTGCTAAAAGTTTACTCGAAGCTAATAAGTCTGTTGCATTTATTACAACTGACACATATCGGATTGCAGCGATTGAACAATTGAAAACATATGCCCGGATTTTAGAAGTACCACTTGAAGTTGCTTATTCACTTGATGATTATAAACGAGCCATAAATAAGTTATCATTTGCTGATTTAATTTTCGTTGATACGGCTGGACGTAATTTTCGCCAGAGTAATTATGTTGATGAGTTAACAGAATATATCGAGGCGACAGACCATACGGAAGTATTTTTGGTCATGGCTTTAACTGCTAAGTACTCAGATGTTCTTTATGCATTTGATCAGTTTTCCCATATTAAGAATAAAAAGATAATCTTTACAAAAGTGGATGAAACGCGACAATATGGGAGTTTGTTAAATATCGGGTTAAAAGATGATGTTGATATAGCATATTTAACAAATGGTCAAGATGTCCCCAACGATATTATCATACCTACACCATCGCAAATGAGCCAATATATAATGAGTGAATATTATGAATCATGACCAAGCTAAGTATTTACGCCAATCGCTCAAACAAAAACTAAATGATCATAAAGGCCATACAATAGCAATCGTGAGTGGGAAAGGGGGGGTCGGTAAATCAAATATTGCCGTTAACTTTACCTTAGAGTTAATTAATCAACAAAAGTCGGTTTTATTAATTGATTTAGATGTTGGTATGGGAAATATCGATATATTACTCGGCCTTAGTGCAAAATATACGATTATTGACATGATTAAACAGCGTATGCCAATTGATACGATCGTCGAACGAGGGCCAAATAATATTTCTTACATTGCAGGAGGAAACACTTTAGAACAACTGTTCGCCTTATCGAATGATGATGCAAATTATTTCCTCAAACAATATGAAAATATTCAAAGATACTATGACTATATTATTTTTGATCTCGGGGCAGGGGCGAGTCAGGATAGTTTGTTTTTTATCCTCGCATCTGATGAATGCTTTGTTGTGACGACGCCTGAACCGACATCAATTACCGATGCATACGGAATGATCAAACATATTTTAACACTCGATCAAACGATACCAATATACTTAATTATGAATCGAATGACCTCAAAAAAACAAGGTGAACAAACGATGAAACGCTTCCAAAATGTCGTTAAACAATTTTTAAATTATGAAGTACAAGCATTAGGTTACTTACCTTATGACCCAAAAGTGACAGATGCGGTCATGAAACAAACACCATTATTAATGAATCGCAAGCGTTCTTCGATGGCAAGGGGGATTCGGCAAATGACTCACCACTTTCTAACAAAAAAACGAACAGACAATCATAATAATAAATTATCATTTATTGATAAATTTAAATTACTCTTAACGAAGAGGTGATCATTTTGGATAAAAAAATCCGTGTGCTCATCGTTGATGATTCAGCCTTTATGCGAAAAGTCATCAGTGATATTTTACAAAGTGATGCTCGTATTCAAGTGATTGGTACGGCTAGAAATGGTCAAGATGCCTTAAATAAAATAAACACATTATCACCCGATGTTGTCACATTAGATGTCGAAATGCCTGTGATGGATGGTTTAACAACGTTAGAGAAAATTATGTTAAATCATCCACTACCCGTATTAATGATCTCTAGCAGTACAACTGACGGAGCTAAAAAAACGTTACAAGCGATATCAATGGGAGCGGTTGATTTTATTACGAAACCTTCAGGACCAATCTCTTTAGACATTCATACAATTAAAGAGGAAATTATCGCTAAAGTAATTACAGCTACTCATGCGAATATTAAAAAACAGTCACAATCAATCAAAATAGATGATGAAGAACAGTATGATCCGAAATATGACAATACGATCATAGCGATTGGGACATCAACAGGTGGTCCAAGAGCGTTACAAAAAGTGCTTACATATTTCTCAAAACATATAAACGCATCATTTTTAATTGTGCAACATATGCCAGCCGGATTTACTCGTTCTTTGGCCGATCGTTTAAATATGTTAGCAAATATTACTGTTAAAGAAGCAGAGCATGGTGAAGTGATTGAACGTCAAACAGCATATATCGCTCCAGGGGATTTTCATATGAAAGTTAAACAAGTTGATCAAACACAAGTGATTGAACTAACAAAGGATGATTTCGTCAATAATCATCGCCCGTCAGTAGATGTTTTATTTGAATCTGTTGGACAGTTAGCCCAAACAAATAAAATTGCCCTTGTGTTGACAGGAATGGGTAAAGATGGAGCAAATGGCATTAAACAAATGAAACAACATGATCACCATACAATCGTTATAGCAGAATCTGAACAATCAGCTGTAGTATATGGGATGCCAAAAGCTGCGATCGAAACAAATCAAGTTGATAAGATTATTTCAATTGATCATATTGGCGAATCTATTGAACAATTAATTAAAGACACTAGGAGGGGATAGATTGTGGATACATCACAATATTTAGACGTTTTTATTGATGAGAGTATGGAACATTTAGAAACAATTAATGAAGAAGTCCTCGAGCTTGAAAAAAATCCTGAAAACGAAGATATTATTGAAAAAATTTTCCGGGCTGCTCATACATTAAAAGGAATGTCCGCTACAATGGGCTATCAAAACTTAGCAGACTTAACCCATGATTTAGAAGAAGTGTTTGATGCGATTCGAAATGATGAACTGACAGTCACGGCGAATTTAATTGATGTTGTTTTTGATGCAAGTGATTATTTAAATGCAATGATTGATGATATTGCAAGTGGTGGCTCAGGTGAACAAGATGTTTCAATGATTATGGGTTCTTTAAAACAAATCGTTCAAAACAATGGCATCGAACAAACACCAGAAGAAGTAAAGCCATCTCAACAAACAATTGAGACCGGACAATTACAGACGATTCAATCTTTAGATGAATTTGAACGAACAATCTTACAAGAGTCAGTTGAGCAAGGTTATACAAATTATGAAATAACGATTGAATTAAGTGAAAATTGTTTATTAAAAGGTGCACGAGTTTTCATGGTGTTTGAAGTACTTGAGCAACTTGGTGAAATTATTAAGTCAGAACCATCGGTAACAGATTTAGAAGAAGAAAATTTTGATTTAACGTTTGCACTCATTTTAGTTTCATATAAGGAAGCAGATGAGATTAAAGACAAAATTTCCAAAGTGTCTGAAATTAAAACGATCAACATTCACCCGTTTTCATTTGAGACGTATGGGCAACAGCGTCAAGTAGAAAAGAAAAAAGAGGCTGAAAAAGAGACAGTTGCTCCGAAAACACCGCAAACAACAGCAACTGCACCAGCCCGTAAAACCATTCGGGTTAACATTGAGCGTCTCGATATTTTAATGAATTTGTTTGAAGAACTCGTCATCGATCGTGGACGTCTTGAACAAATTTCCCAAGACCTCGACCATTCGGATTTACGAGAAACAGTCGAACGAATGACACGTGTTTCGGGTGATTTACAAAATATTATTTTAAACATGCGAATGGTCCCAATTGATCAAGTGTTTAATCGATTCCCACGGATGATCCGCCAGCTATCACGTGAATTAGAAAAGGATGTTAACATAGAAATTATTGGTGCTGAAACTGAACTTGATCGAACGGTAATTGATGAAATTGGTGATCCACTCGTCCATCTTATTCGTAATGCAATGGACCATGGAATCGAAATGCCCGAGGAAAGAATGAGTGAGGGCAAGCCTGCTCAAGGAACGATTCAATTAAAAGCATTTCATAGTGGCAATCATGTCTTTATTGAAATTAGTGATGATGGAGCAGGGATTGATAAAGACAAAGTTTTAGCAAGTGCAATAGCTAAAGATGTTATTGCTGAAGATGATGCCCGTTTATTATCTGATCAACAAATTTATGAACTTATTATGGAAAGCGGTTTTTCAACATCAGATGAAGTATCAGATGTTTCTGGACGAGGGGTAGGGTTAGATGTTGTTAAAACAACGATTGAGATGTTAGGTGGTAGTATTTCAATTGATTCAACTCCTGGCAAAGGTTCCGTCTTCTCAATTCAACTACCTTTAACATTATCAATTATATCCGTCTTGCTCGTTGAATTAAGTGAAGAAAAATATGCTATTCCCTTATCATCTATTTTAGAAACAGCGATTGTTCATAAAGATGATATTTTAAATGCCCATCATAAAAAAGTGATCCATTTTCGCGGCAAAGTCGTTCCCTTAGCATTTCTAAACGAAATTTTTGCGGTACCTACCGGCGACGCTAAAGATAATGATTATTACTCTATCGTCATCGTCAAACAAGGTGATAAGATGACAGGTTTAGTTGTCGATTCGTTTATCGGGCAACAAGAAGTTGTCTTAAAGTCACTCGGTAACTATTTAACAAATATATTTGCGATTTCAGGAGCAACTATTTTAGGAGACGGGGAAGTTGCACTTATTATTGATAGTAATGCACTTATTAAATAATTAGGAGGTATTTTCATGACACAAGAAGTGATCAATGATCAAAAAGTAATTGTCTTTCAGTTAGCTGATGAAGAATATGCTTTATCTGTTAATCAAGTAGGCTCTATTGAACGGATGCTTACAATTACACGTGTTCCCCAAGTCGCTGATTTTGTCAAGGGGGTTATTAACTTACGGGGTGTTGTTACACCTGTGATCGATTTAAGAAACCGGTTTAATTTACCAGAGTCTGAATATACCGATGCCACACGTATTATCGTTACTTATATTGACGAAAAAGAAGTCGGTTTAATCGTTGATGCGGCGAATGATGTTATCGATATTCCTGAAGAGGCAATCGAACCTGCGCCATCAGTCGTTGGTTCAATCGATGTTAACTATATTTCAGGCGTTGCTAAATTAGAAGATCGTTTACTTATTTTGCTAGATTTGGCAAAAGTTTTGACGACACAAGAAATCGATGAATTAAAATCTGTGGAAGGATAAATTTATGGAACCGAGTAAATTAACAAACATGCATATTGACATTTTAAAAGAGATTGGCAACATTGGGGCAGGTAATGCGGCTACTTCGATGGCACAATTGATTGACAAACAAGTTCATATGGATGTGCCGATTGTCAATATCGTCAACTTTGATGAGATGATGGATATTGTCGGAGGACCAGAACAACTTATTGTTGGGATGTTTTTTGAAATAACAGGTGACTTATCAGGTTCAGTCTTTTTTATGTTGTCAATTGAAGAGTCAGAAAAATTAATACAACAAATGGTCAATGATCCGTCCATTAATTTACAAGGAGAGACAGTTGATCCACTAGCATTTTCCGCATTAAAAGAGTCAGCTAACATCATTACGGGGGCATATTTAACAGCATTGTCTGATTTTCTTAAACTTGATATTCGTCCATCCATCCCACATTTAGCGATTGATATGGCTGGTGCGATACTAACGGTTGGACTTGTTGAATTATCTCGAGTATCTGATTATGCAATTGTTATTAATACAGAAATAAATGATGCGACAATCGATGGGATCACAGGTCATTTTTTTCTATTACCAGAACCGCAATCTCTCGAAAAAATATTTACGAGTTTAGGAATATATCATGATGCATAAACAAGCAACCGTTATTCGAGTCGGTATTTCAGATTTGAATATTGCCAAAGCCCCTAATAAAATTCGTACGACAGGATTAGGTTCATGTGTCGGTGTCGTCATTTATGATTTATCACAAAAACTTGCTGGTTTAGCACATATCATGTTACCAGATGCAAATTTAACGAAAGAAAAAAATTTTAATATTTATAAATACGCCAATACAGCCATTCCGTATTTAGTTGAACAATTGGAAAAAAATGGTGCACGATCTTATGCATTAAAAGCAAAAATTGCTGGTGGTGCACAAATGTTTAAATTATCGACAAACTCTAATGTCATGCGGATCGGTCCAAGAAATGTTGAGGCTGTTGAAGAAGCATTACAACAATTAAATATACCTGTTGTTGCGAAAGATGTTGGTGGTAGTAGTGGTCGAACGATTGAATTTGATCCAGCAACAGGTTGTTTAAATGTAAGGACAGTTAATCAAGGTGAAACATGTATTTAATGTGTGTTAGGTAAAGAAGGAGTGATTAAGTGTCAATGACAGCATCTCCTAATAAAAAACTGTGGGATAAATGGCTTAGTGATCGAGATATGGAAGCTGCTAATGACCTTGTGAAACAATATAATTATTTAGTTAATTTCCATGTTGAACGGTTATTAGCTCATTTACCTAAATCAGTCCAAAAAGATGATCTCATAAGCTTAGCTTATATGGGCCTTTTTGACGCAATTAAAAGATTTGAACCAAGTCGTGAATTGAAATTTGACACATATGCTTCATTTAGAATAAGAGGATCCATTATCGATGGTCTGCGTAGAGAAGATTGGCTCCCACGCTCATTAAGGGAGAAGACCAAACAAGTTGAACAAGTTTCAGAACAACTGGAGCAAAAACTGCAAAGAAAACCGAGCGTCTCAGAAATTGCTAAACAGTTGAAAATATCGCCTGCAGAAGTCGAAGAAACGGTTAAAAATTCACTGTTTGCCAATGTGTTATCAATCGATCAACGAACAAATGAGTCAACAGATGATGAATTTGATAGTATTAGCTATATTATCCCCGATCATGAAAACGAAACACCTGATGAACATGTTTTAAAAACTGAAATGGAACAAGAGGTCGCCGAGGCGATTAAAACGTTAAACAAAAATGAACAACTAGTGATTAGTCTATTTTATCATGATGAATTGACAATGACAGAAATTGGTGAAGTATTATCTTTAACGACATCACGAATTTCCCAGATTCATAAACAAGCGCTTTTTAAAATGAAAGATGCTTTAAAAGATTTATCGTTGTTTAACTAAAATAATATTAAGGAGTGAGCGATATTATGCCGAGTGAGCGATTGAAAACGATCTTTACCATTAAAGTTTCCAAAGATGCGATGTCGGCTACGATAAGTTGTACGAATGTAAAACAAGCAAATGATGAACCTTTCAATGAAACTGACTTTCATGACTTTTTACGAGCGCATAATATTGTTTTTGGAATTGATGAACAAGCCATTAGACGATTAACCCAAAAATTAACAACATCACATTTTCCAATGACAATTTCTAATGGTCAACAAGCGATCAATGGAAAAGACGGTTACATCGTATATGAAGTTGAAAGTGATGAACATGTTAAAGTTTCACCTGATGAAAAACTAGATTTTCGGGACATTATCCGTATCCCAACCGTAAAAGAAGGGGAAAAGTTAGCAACAATTATCGATCCAGACGAAGGAACGGATGGCATAAATATCTACGGTGAAAAAGTACGCCATAAGCCGGGAAAAATTGTGAAAATGCGTCCAGGAAAAAACGTTACTTATCATGAAGCAGACAAGTCTTTTTACGCATCCGCTGAAGGTCAAATAAGTATTGATAACCATTTAATTGACGTTCAACCTGTTTATGAAGTGAATGAAAGTTTGTCGATGAAAACGGGTAATCTAGATTTTGTCGGTTCAATTACGATCCGTGGTGATGTACCAACAGGTTATCGGGTAAAAGCGGGTGGTGATGTGAAAATTTATGGAATTGTTGAGGCAGCCCATATCGAGGCAGGTGGTTCTGTCTTTATTTCAGAAGGTTTAGCCGGCTTACAAAAAGGGGAAATTGTTGCTGGTGGCGATGTTCATTTAGGATATATTAACCAAGGTCACGTACAAACAGAAGGATCGCTTTATGTCGAACAATCAATCGTTCACAGTGTCTGTGTTGCCTCAGAGCAAGTCATTTGTAAAATTGGAAGTATTATCGGGGGATCAATAACAGCTCGTCAATTAATTGAGGCAAAAGATGTCGGTAATCGCTTAAGTACTAAAACATCGATTAACTTTACATTGCCCGTCGATTATTTTGCAACTAAAGAAAAATTACTTGAAGAAAAAGAGCATCATGAGAAACGTTTACATCAATTAAACATGATTGGTGATAAATTGAAAAATCATAAACTACTTAACAACCCAAAAATTAAAGCGATGGTAAAAAAACAAAAACATTCATTGGCTGAAACGAACAATCAATTAAAACGAGTGAATGATCAATTAAACGAGCTTGAGCAAAAAATGACCACTGTCAATCGCCCCAAGTTAGTTATTAGACAAACATTATATCCACAAGTCATTGTTGCCTTTGGTAAATATAAACGTAATTTTCAGTCTGAATTTAGTTACGTTTATGTTACAATAGAAGGAAACGAAATCGTCACCCACCCAAATTAACTTTTGTATCGTTTAATCGATATAAATAGCATGAAAGGTGTTGAACGTACGTGAGTTGGAAATCTGTTGAATTACAAGTGGCTTTACCACGTACCCAAGACGCTGGTCAACTTCAAGATCAACTCTCAAAACAAAATCAACGATTTCAAGAAACTCTTGCCCAACATCAATTGCGTGATGAAATCATTAAGCGTCGACAAGTACGTGAGTTTGAAGAAACAATCGGTAAGAAAGTAATGCCTGATGATGAAAATGAGCAAGAACAAATGTCAAAAGATGAGGATGCAGACGAAGAACATTCTGAAAAACATGCATCAGCTAAAGATGCTGTTACACACCCATATCTCGGACAACATATCGATTTTACTCGTTAGAAGGGGTCTTTATGGTTAAATTATTTATGATCATAAGTATTATCATACACATCATTACATTATTAGTTATCGTTTATTTGTATAAACGTTTCCAATCACTTCAAGATTTAAATCTTCCAAACGTTAAAGAGCTTCTTGAGAAAACGTTAGTTTCGATTAAAGAAGAAAATGAGCAATTGCAACAGACACTCAATGACAAGAGATTTAGTAAACAAACAAATCAAATAATAGAAAAAGAAGTGGACATCTCACAACAACCACTTAATAATGAACGACGAACATCTACATTTGAACAAACGATCACTGATGTTACAACCGATGAACAACCATTATTAGCTGTAGATGTGGAAGATAAATATGAGCCATCATTACATGGCCAAATCTTTCAATTGTATGAAAAGGGCCTCTCAAATGAAGAAATTGCTCAAACATTAAATTGTGGTAAAACAGAAGTTGATTTAATTTTACGTTTTCAACAAAATAAATGATTTATTTCTTGATTGTCTATTGATGATATGTTATATTTACTTTTGGTGAATTTAAATGACTTCAATTACACACGTTTAAGGATTTGGACATGTGGTGCCAATTAATGGTCAATGTTCAAAAATGATCTAAACGGAGGAAGAAACCAAATAGGAGGAAAAAATATGTCAGTCATATCAATGAAACAACTTTTAGAAGCTGGTGTTCATTTCGGGCATCAGACACGCCGTTGGAATCCGAAAATGAAAAAATACATTTTTACAGAGCGTAACGGTATTTACATCATTGACTTACAAAAAACAGTCAAGAAAATTAATGAAGCGTATAAATTTGTTAGAGATTTAGCCGCTAATGATGGAACATTATTATTTGTTGGAACGAAAAAACAAGCCCAAAATACCGTTTATGAAGAGGCTACTCGTTCAGGCATGTTTTATGTGAATCAGCGCTGGCTTGGCGGTACATTAACAAACTTCAAAACGATTCGTAAAAGTATTAATCGTTTGAAAGAAATTGAAAAGATGGAAGAAGACGGAACATTTGAAGTATTACCTAAACGGGAAGTTGTTGAGTTACTCCGGGAAAAAGACCGTCTTGTTAAGTTTCTTGGTGGGATTAAGGAAATGAATAAATTACCAGATGCTGTATTTATCATTGATCCACGTAAAGAAAACATAGCTGTTGCTGAGGCACGAAAGTTAAACATTCCAATTATCGGTATTGTTGATACAAACTGTGACCCAGACGAGATCGACTATGTCATTCCAGCTAATGATGATGCGATTCGTGCGATAAAATTATTATCTTCAAAAATGGCTGATGCCGTTTTAGAAGGTAAACAAGGCAGTCAAGCTGAGGAAGCTGAGCAAGTCACACAAGAAACAGACGAGCAAAAACAATCAGCTGCTAAAGATGAACAAGCGGAAGAAGTTACCGGCAAAGAACCCGAAGAAGTCTCTGAACAAGCTGAATAATTGACCATTTGTTATGTGTGTTGAGGTGATAAAGGTGACAACCTTCTATCACCTTTTTTCTAGATAGTTGGAAAACGATTGATAATAAAATTTAGGAGGATACATTAATGGCTATTACTGCTAAAATGGTAAAAGAATTACGTGAGCGTACAGGTGCGGGAATGATGGATTGTAAAAAAGCACTTGAAGAAACAAACGGCGATATTGAAAAAGCGATCGATCATTTACGTGAAACAGGTGTTGCACAAGCTGCCAAAAAAGCTGATCGAATTGCTGCAGAAGGTTCAACATATATTGAAACTGATGGTAATAAAGCTGTATTAATCGAAGTGAACTGTGAAACAGATTTCGTCACGAAAAATGAAGAATTTCAACAACTTTTAGCTGACATTGGTAAACATATTATTACGAATGAACCAAAAGATGTCGCTGAAGCGTTAGACCAAACATTTACACAAACAAATGAAACATTAGATGCATACATTAACTCAAAGATTGCTAAAATTGGTGAAAAGATTTCCTTACGACGATTTGCAATGCTTGAAAAAACTGATACAGATACGTTTGGTGAGTATACACATATGGGTGGTCGTATCGGTGTTTTAACACTTCTTGAAGGTACATCAGATGAAGCAGTTGCTAAAGATGTAGCGATGCATGTGGCTGCTGTTAATCCTCAATATACAAACCGTGAGGAAGTATCAGAAGATGAAGTCAGTCGAGAGAGAGAAGTTTTAAAAACACAAGCACTTAATGAAGGTAAGCCAGAGCATATTGTAGAAAAAATGGTCGAAGGCCGTTTAGGTAAATTTTTTGAGGAAATATGCTTACTTGAACAAGAATTCGTTAAAGATCCGGATGTAACCGTTGAAAAGTACGTCAAACAACATGATGCAACGGTAAAAACGTTCGTTCGCTATGAAGTTGGCGAAGGCATGGAAAAACGTGAAGAAGATTTTGCTGAAGAAGTCATGAGTCAAATGAAAAATAATTAATTATTTTTGTAGGGAACACATAGTTGTTCCCTATTCTCAAACAAATTTTACATAAAACCATTGCTTTGGAGGTAATCATGACTAAAACTCAGTTTGAAAGAATTGTTTTAAAGTTAAGTGGTGAGGCGTTAAGTGGTGAACATGGCTATGGTATTGAACCAACAGTTATTCAATCGATTGCCAAACAAATAAAAGAAGTTGCCCATTTAGGGGTAGAAATTGCTGTTGTTGTCGGCGGTGGCAATATTTGGCGTGGCAAGGTCGGTAGTGAAATGGGAATGGATCGCACAACAGCAGATTATATGGGGATGCTTGCAACGATTATGAATTCTTTAGCCTTGCAAGATAGTTTAGAATCAATGGGGATCCCAACACGTGTACAAACATCGATAGAAATGCGCCAAGTTGCTGAACCGTATATACGCAGAAAAGCTATTCGACATTTGGAAAAAAGCCGCGTTGTTATTTTTGCTGCTGGTACAGGTAATCCATATTTTTCAACAGATACAACAGCGGCTTTAAGAGCAGCTGAAATTGAAGCTGAAGTTATTTTAATGGCTAAAAATAATGTTGACGGTGTTTATTCAGATGATCCAAAGTTTAATAAAGATGCTCATAAATATGAAGAGCTTTCCTTTATGGATATGTTGAATGAAGGATTAGGTGTTATGGATTCAACCGCATCTACATTATGCATGGATAACGATATTCCACTCATCGTCTTTTCAATTACTGAAGAAGGCAATATTAAACGAGTCGTTCTAGGTGAAACGATCGGAACGACGATAAGGGGGAAATAAGATGGCTGACTATATGAAACAAACACGTGAAAAAATGGAACAAGCTGTACAAGCTTTTACAAGAAGTTTAGCAACGGTACGAGCAGGACGCGCAAATACAAGCCTTTTAGATACAGTGACGGTTGAATATTACGGAACATATACACCGCTTAATCAATTAGCAACGGTTTCGGCACCTGAAGCTCGTTTACTCGTTATTACACCTTTTGATAAAACAGCAATCGATAACATTGAAAAAGCTATTTTAAAAGCAGATTTAGGCTTAACACCATCAAATGATGGTAATGTTATTCGCATTAACATACCTGCTTTAACCGAAGAGAGAAGAAAAGAATTAACTCGAGTCGTTGGAAAATATGCAGAAGAAGCCCGCATTCAAGTTCGTAATGCTCGGCGTGAAGCGAATGAACAATATAGAAAAGCTGAGAAAAATGGTGACATGACGGAAGATGAATTACGAGCAGCAGAAAACAATGTCCAAAAAGCAACGGATGATTTTATCGAGAAAATTGAACAATTAGCGAAAAATAAAGAAGCCGAAATAATGGAAGTATAACTCAATTAACTTCTTAAGTGATAGACTTTTGCCCACCTTGTTAATAAGTGGGCTTTTATTTTCTTGTTAAACTTTTTCTTCTATAGTGATATAATGAAGACTCATCATTTTAAATGTACTATATCAATAATACTGTTATTTATATTTACGAATATTTATAAAAACAAACGAATAGTAACAGTATGTGGAGGACTAAAGGCCAATGAAACTTCCATTTTTTAAAAACGAACAAACAGAACAAACGAAAACGGTTGAATTAGCCAATCTTCCGGAACATGTCGCAATTATTATGGACGGGAATGGACGTTGGGCTAAAAAACGTCGATTACCGCGGATTGCTGGTCATAAAGAAGGTATGAATACGGTTCGGGATATAACGAAAGTAGCTTCGAAACTAAATATTAAGATTTTGACGCTTTATGCATTTTCAACTGAAAATTGGAAACGACCGACAACAGAAGTAGACTATTTAATGAAAATACCAAAATTATTTTTAAACAAATATTTACCCGAATTGATGGATAATAATGTAAAAGTATCTGTTATCGGTGACCTTAATCAAATTCCAGTGTTTACTCAAGATGCGGTTGCCCATGCAATCGAGAAAACGAAACATAATGATGGATTATTATTAAATTTTGCATTTAATTATGGTGGTCGCAACGAAATTATTCGAGCGATTAAACAAATTATATCGGACGTTGATGGGAAACAATTGTCAGTCGATTCCCTTGATGAACAATGTTTTTCGAAATATTTGTATACGAATAATATTTGTGATCCTGATTTATTAATTCGCACAAGTGGGGAACAACGGCTAAGTAACTTTTTATTATGGCAATTAGCTTATACGGAATTTTGGTTTACAGATGTTCTATGGCCGGATTTTAATCAAGCAACTTTTATGGAAGCATTGTATGATTATGAAAAACGTATTCGACGATATGGTGGGGTTTAATATGAAACAGCGAATAATGACAGCTGTCATCGTATTAATCGTCTTTATTCCGATCGTATTATATGGAAACTGGCCATTTATATTATTAACATATTTAATGGCGACGATTGGTTTGTTTGAATTGTTAAAAATGTATCCGACGAAAGAGAGTTTTTTTATTCCAATCGGATTAGTCACTGTAAGTTTATGGATTATCCTATTACCGGAAGCGTGGCAACAGACGTCGTTACCTAAAGTTAATGTCCTTATGATACTCACACTTTTACTCGTTATTTATACAGTTATTTCCAAAAATAAATTTACTTTTACGGATGTAGGATTTTTTGTTGTCACGTTAATATATATAAGTATGGGTTTTTATTTTTTTATGCATGCACGTTTACTCGGGCTTAATTATTTGTTGTTTATTTTATTCACCATTTGGGCAACAGATACAGGTGCTTATTTTTCGGGTTATTTATTTGGCAAGCGAAAACTTTGGCCAAAAATTAGTCCGAATAAAACGATTGAAGGAGCCGTTGGTGGTTTAGTTTTAGCGATCATTGTCGCAACGATTTTTCAGTTTGTTTATCCATTTTCTATTCCAACTTATTTGCTCATCGGTGTCACTTTATTAATTTCTATTTTTGGACAAATTGGTGATCTTGTCGCATCAGCGTATAAACGGCATTATGAGATAAAAGATTCAGGGCAACTATTACCAGGCCATGGGGGAATTCTTGATCGCCTTGATAGTTTAATCTTTGTTTTGCCGATATTGTATATTGTCCAGTTCATTTAAATCATTGTTTGAAATTGGGTTAGCTAATATAGCTAGGAGGGTGCTTAAGTTGAAGACTGTTATTGCATTTATATTTATGTTTGGGCTACTCGTATTCGTTCATGAGTTCGGACATTTAATTTTTGCTAAACGTGCCGGCATGCTTGTGCGAGAATTTGCGATTGGATTTGGCCCAAAAATGTTTTCATTTAAAAGGGATGAGACTGTCTATACGATCCGCTTACTCCCAATTGGTGGTTATGTGCGGGTCGCAGGTGAAGATCCTGAGATCATTGAGTTAAGAGCAGGTCACCATATCGGTTTAGAATTTAATGAACAAGGGCTCGTCAATAAAATAATCGTTAACAATAAATCAAAGCACCCAAATGCTCGTGTCATTGAAGTTGAACGGTCAGATTTAGATCATGAATTAATTATTGAAGGTTATGAAATTGGTGAACATGATGAACGGCTAACTTTCAATGTTGATCGTCAAGCTTATTTTGTAATGGATGAACTTGAAAATCAAATTGCCCCTTATGATCGGCAATTTGCCTCAAAAACAGTCCCACAACGTGCGATGCAACTTTTCGCTGGCCCACTAATGAATTTTTTATTAGCCATTACGATTTTTATTATTTTAGGATTCATTCATGGAACGCCAACGGAAAAAGCAGTGATCGCTGATGTTGTGGAAAATAGTCCAGCAGATATGGCGGGTTTTCAGGCGAATGATGAAATTATTGAAATTGAAGGGATAGCTATTTCTTCATGGAACGCCTTTACGGAGATTGTTAGAGAACATCCCAATGAATCATTAGCAATGGTCGTTGTTAGAGGCAGTGAGACATTTAATCTTGAAGTAACCCCACAACCCGAACAAGCGATTGAACTAGATGGCTCAGAAATTACGGTTGGGCAAATTGGTGTTTATCAAGGGATTGAAAAGTCATTTATTAAAACATTTAAGTACGGTTTTGTACAAACTTATGAAACAACAACATTAATTTTAAAGAGTTTATCAATGTTAATTACGGGTCAAGTATCGATTGATATGCTCGCAGGTCCTGTAGGCATTTACGATGCAACCGATCAAGTTGTGCAAACAGGTCTCGTTAATTTTCTCATGTGGACAGCGATGCTTAGCGTTAATTTAGGGATTATTAATTTAGTTCCCCTTCCAGCGCTCGATGGAGGCCGACTCTTATTTGTTGGAATTGAAGCTGTGCGTGGTAAACCAGTTGATCCTCAAAAGGAAGGGCTTGTTCATTTTATCGGTTTTGCTTTGCTTATGTTATTAATGATTGTCGTCACATGGAATGACATCCAACGTTTGTTTTTGTAAATGACTCAACTTTATGATCATCTTAAATGGAAAAGTGAATGTTTTCAGATGACGTTTTGAATAATATTCGCATTTTGCAAGGGGGATTTATGGTGGACCTTTCAAAACAAGAAAAACTTTTACTTTTACTCAAACAAATCAATTTTCCCGAAGAAACTATTAATAAATATTTTACTGAAAGTTATTTAGAGCGACTTGATGTTTATCAACAAACGAAAACATGGCATTTTCATATTTGGGGACCAAAAATAGTCCCCGCACCTATTTTTCATGAACTAAATGAACGTTTAATACAATCGTTTCAATCAATAGCAACGATTAAGTTAACATTAAGTGCAGCTGATCAAACCGTTAATGATGGCGTGTTTAATGAATATTGGCAATTGTATTTAGAAACGAAAAATGGCCTTTCACCGGGTATTAAAGATCTTATTATGAACCAACAACCAAAAATTGATGGTCAACAATTAATCGTTACGGCTAGAAATGAAGCGGAGGCCATTGCTTTAAAAAAACGTCTTGAGGAGTCATTTAAATTATTTTGTGAGATGGTAGGCTTACCCACATACACTGTAACGGTCACGGTTAATCAAGAAGCTGAAGCATATGCAAAGTTTGTTGAGGAAAAAGCTGAAGAAGACAAACAACTCGCAGCCAAAACACGTCAAGAACAAACGAAACGAACGACTAAAAATAACTCAAGCAACGAACATCAGCCGCTAGTGATCGGTCAATCAATTCATGATGAGCCTTTAATGATGGAGAGAATTATTGAAGAAGAACGGCGTATAACGGTGCAAGGGTACATTTTTGCTGCAGAATTAAGAAAGTTAAGGTCTGAACGGCATTTATTAATCGTTAAAGCGACAGATTATACCGACTCTTTAGAAATAAAAATGTTTTCACGTGGTGAGGATCATGTTGAACAGTTGGAACGTGTGCAAAAAGGCATGTGGATTAAAGCACGTGGACGCATACAAACAGATACATATTCTAACCAATTAACGATGATGGCGAACGATATTCAAGAAATTAAAGTTGCTGAGCGAATGGATGAAGCTGAACAAAAAAGAATTGAATTA
>Ga0079225_10000282_pt1 | contig 27134 bp, 18 predicted proteins | sample Poulit2012_FD_76344 | JGI IMG/M metagenome (GOLD analysis project Ga0079225, IMG submission 76344) | Agricultural soil microbial communities from Georgia to study Nitrogen management - Poultry litter 2012 | ecosystem: Environmental > Terrestrial > Soil > Agricultural land | place: USA: Georgia... | reverse complement strand
ACCTCCCTGATAGCTATCCTCATCCACTTTCAAAAGAACGTTCACCTCATCGTACATATCCCGATAGCTGTACCATTCGTCCGTTCGCTCCCACCGTTCGGGCAAAAATTCTGTTGCGGGATGGTTGGAATCAGCCACTACAACCACTCCTTGCTGAACATTGGGATGCGGATCGTTCATTCCAGGGTGATCCAAAAAGTATCCTCCAACCAGTCTGCCGTACCATCCCCAATGGTATTCCGTATCCGCAGCGGCATGGACACCCATAAAACCTCCTCCGCTTTGAATAAACCTTTCCATCTCCGCTTCCTGGCGGCTGTCCAGCACATCACCGGTAGTATTTAAAAAGATAATTGCCGAGTAGTTTTGCAGATACTCTTCCGTAAACATCCCCGCATTCGTTGTCGTATCCACATCAAAACCATTGTCCATGCCCAGTTGCTGAATCGCTTCGATACCCTCGGGAATAGCAGAGTGGTAAAATCCGTCCGTTTTACTAAATATTAACACCGCCGGCTTTTCACGGCTGCATGAAGCGAGGGTGAATGACAAGATTGCGAATACTAAAATTAGACGTTTATTGAATCGCAAAAACATATTTTATACCTGAATTAAAACAATTCTTCTTATAATAATGATTAAAACTTATTTAAACTTACATATGCCGTATTAAGTATAGATTTAATGTAAGTCACGAGGAACAGCAGAACCCGACCCTCCTTTTAGCACATCGAAATCGGCTCCTTCGTCAGCTTGTTGCACATGGTCTAAGTAGAGCTTTACATACCCTCTATTTGTGAGTGGCTCAGGCTGTTTCCATTTGTCTTTTCTTTTCTGCAATTCGTCTTCAGAAACCTCAAGTGTTAGCTTCCGCGCAGGTACATCCAATTCAATAATATCACCATTTTGAATAAAAGCCAATGTACCACCAATTGCAGATTCTGGAGATACATGTAACACCACTGTTCCGTAGGCTGTCCCACTCATCCTTCCATCAGAAATTCGCACCATATCCTTAACACCTTGTTTTAGAAGTTTTGTTGGCAGATCGACATTTCCTACTTCGGGCATGCCAGGATAACCTTTGGGTCCTACACCTTTTAGCACTATGACACTTGAAGCATCAATATCCAGATCTGGATCGTCAATTCTTTTATGGTAATCTTCCATATTTTCAAAAACTACCGCGCGGCCCTTGTGTTGCATTAATTCTTTTGTAGCTGCTGAAGGCTTAATTACAGCTCCTTTTTGGCATATATTTCCTCTCAAAACCGCTATTCCTGCAGATTCTTTTAATGGTTCTTTTATTGTCGTGATTACATTTCTATTATTACATCTTACATTAACACAATTTTCGACAATAGATTTACCATTTACAGAAATGGTGTCCGAATGGAGGTGATTCTTCAATTCGTTAATTACTACAGGCAAGCCTCCCGCATAATAAAAATCCTCCATTAAATATTCTCCAGAGGGCATTAAGTTTACCAGCAAAGGAATATGGCTGCCAATTTCATCAAAATCTTCCAACTGAAGATCAATACCAATTCTTCCCGCAATTGCCAGAAGATGCAAAATAAGATTTGTTGAACCACCAACAGCAGCATTCACAACGATTGCATTTTCAAATGCTTTGCGTGTTAAGATGTCAGATAATTTTAAATTTTCCTTTACCATTTCTACAATTCTTCGTCCAGACAATTGTGCCATTTTCTTTTTTCTGGAATCAACTGCCGGTATAGCTGAGGCACCGGATAATGTCAATCCAAGGGCTTCGCACATTGTTGACATTGTAGATGCAGTACCCATAGTATTGCAATGACCACTACTACGAGAGGAACATTCTTCGGCTTCCAAAAGATCTTCATCAGAAAAATTTTCATTTTCTTGACGATCTTTAATTTTCCAATTGAATGTTCCAGAGCCAATCGTTTCTCCTCGAAAATGGCCATTCAACATTGGTCCGCCAGGAACCACAATGGTTGGCAGATCCACACTACAGGCTCCCATTACAGTTGAGGGAGTGGTTTTGTCACAACCGGTCAACAGCACAATACCATCCAATGGATTTGCACGTATCGACTCCTCTGTATCCATGCTAACAAGATTTCTAAATAGCATTGTAGTGGGGCGCATGATTGTTTCGCCCAAAGACATGACAGGGAATTCGAATGGAACACCTCCTGCTTCAAGAACTCCGCGTTTCACGATTTCTGCAAAATCTCGTAGGTGACCATTGCATGGGGTAAGTTCTGACCACGTATTGCAGATTCCAATTATAGGACGACCAGTAAAATAATCATCAGGATATCCTTGATTTCGAAGCCAGGATCTATGCACAAATCCCATTTTATCTAACTTCCCAAACCATTCCTGGCTCCTTAATTTATTTTTATCCATTTTATTCATAGTCTATCTCTAGTATAACTTCCATTTAAAAGCCTTAAAATTTTCAAAGGGTTGTCATTTTTTAATTCATCAGGTAAATATGAATCGGGAAACCCCTGAAAGCAGACAGGCCGAGTGAAACGATAAATAGCCTGAGTACCTACTGAAGTCGTCCGGCTGTTAGTTGTAGCAGGAAACGGGCCGCCGTGAATCATCGCATGAGACACTCTCACGCCTGTTGGATATCCGTTAAAAAGTAGCCTTCCTACTTTTTGTTCCAAAATATCAATGAGTTCCGAATACTCCTCAAGATCCTTTTCCGTGCCATGTATGGTTGCAGTAAGATGACCTTTCAGTTTCCTTGCAGCGTTAAGAGTATCCTTTTTTCCGGCGGAAGATACCAAAACTGTAGATGGTCCAAATACCTCTTCCTCAACTTCAATATTTTCGAGATACACCAGGACGGGCATTTTAAACAGTGCTGCCGACCCGCGAAATCCATTTTCATCTTCCTCCCCTCTTGCAAGGATTTCCACTCCGTTGATTCCAGACAATTTTGTCAACCCTGACTGGTATCCTTTTCTGATTCCCTCGTTCAGCATCACACCAGCCGTAATCTGCTGCATTTTTTGTGTAAGAAAAGATGTGAAGGATGTAGCATCGTCGGATTCCTCGTGAAAGACAAGTCCTGGTTTCGTGCAAAATTGCCCTACGCCCAGGCAAATGGAACTGGACAACTCTTCTGCGATGGCTTGTTTTCTTTCTTTTAAAGCGCCGGGAAGAACAAAGACAGGATTTGTACTTCCCATTTCTGCATAGACCGGGATGGGTTCGGCACGTCTGTTAGCTTCGTCAAACAGAGCCTTTCCTCCAACGTACGACCCTGTAAATCCAACGGCTTTGATCTTCGGATGACGGACAATTGCCAGTCCTGTATCATGTGATCTGCCGTGCACCATAGAAAACACACCATCAGGCATCCCCGTTTTTTTGGCAGCTTTGATGATCGCTTCAGCCACCCACTCACAGGTTCCCGGATGCGAGGGATGAGCTTTCACCACGATTGGACAACCTGCGGCCAGCGCCGAGGCCGTATCGCCTCCCGCCACTGAAAAAGCGAGGGGGAAGTTACTGGCTCCAAATACTCCAACAGGGCCCAACGCTTTTTGCATACTTCGAACATCCGGTTCGCCAGTATCAATCCGGGCATCTACCCAGGAACCGTCACGTAGCACATCAGCAAAAAGTTTCAGCTGATTAACCGTTCTGCTCCGTTCTCCGGTCAACCGCCCCTCTGGCAAACCCGATTCATCCATACACCGCTGAATCATTCCATCACCCAGGGCCATGATTTCATCTCCGATGCTTTCCAGAAATTCGGCTATTTCCTCTCCGCTTTTCTGTCTGTAAACCCCAAAAGCTTTCGATGCTCTTTCAACGGCTTCATTTACTTCATCCGCAGTCGCTTCATAGAATGAGGGTTCTAGTAAATCTTTGGTGGCAGGGTTAATTGCACGGAATGTTTCACTGCTGCTTGCAGAGTTGCTGCTTCCAATAAAATTCTGTCCAGTAAGTTGCATAGTTATTTTGATACATTATTAACTAAAGTTCCTATTTGTTGAATGGTAATTTGGATTTGATCATTCGGTTTCAATCCGAATTCCCGACCTGGAACAATTCCAGTGCCTGTCATAAGCAAGCACCCTTTCGGAAACGAACACTCCCGGTAGAGATAAGAGACCAGATCATTGAGGTCTCTTTTCATTTGATTGATACCAATGCTATTAACAAATACTAGCTCTGAATCTCGTACGATTTTCATTTGAATGAGGGTATCTGCAGGCAGAGGTTGATCTGTAATATAGATACAAGGTCCGATGGCTGCTGAACCATCATACGTTTTCGCCTGCGGAAGATACAACGGATTCTCACCTTCAATGCTCCTGGAACTCATATCATTGCCAATTGTGTAGCCCACGATGTTACCATTAGAAGTGATCAACAGTGTTAGTTCCGGTTCAGGTACATTCCAGGTGGAATCATGCCGAATTCGAACATTTTCCCATGAACCTACAGTTCTGTGAGCAGTTGCTTTGAAAAACAATTCTGGCCGATCAGCCACGTAAACTCTCGCATAAAAGTCTCCACCGCCAGCTTCTTTTGATTCTTCCTGCCTCCCAAGTTTACTATTGTAATAGGTAACTCCACTGGCCCAAATTTCCTGACCACCAATTGGAGCCATTAATTCATTGTCAACCAATGTTTGCCCATTGTCAATCGGATTCATCAGAGAGATTTTATCGATTGTTTTTTGTAAAAGATTGTCATCATTCATAAAAGTGTCCCAATCTTCATCCCTCAATAAAAAGAAGGAGCTTTTATGATAGACAAGAATGCCGCTTTTAACTTTGTAAATTTTCATGATTTGTTGGTTTATCAAATTTGTTTTGTATGTTTTGTCCCCTCAAAATATCGTTATCCGATAAATAAATAGATAACAAACAATGTGGAGACAGCCGCTACTCCCAACACCAGAGTTCCCAGTGAATACAGTCGATAACCTGTTTTTGGGTCCATCCCAGACAACTGGGTTACTACCCAAAAGAAGCTGTCATTTGCATGAGAGACAACCGCCGAACCGGCTCCGATGGCAAGTACAACAATCGCTTTCTCCATCTCAGTTTCAAATCCAAGTGTGCCCATCATTGGCATCAAAATAGAGGCGGTTGTAATCAAGGCCACGGTTGAAGATCCCTGAGCCGTTTTTATGGACGCAGCGATCAGAAACGGCAGCCAGATACTCAGGTTAATACCTGCAAGGGCCGATGCAAGCAGTTCCGCGATACCGGAATTTTGCAGCACTTGCCCAAAAATACCTCCGGCTCCGGTAATTAGAAGAATAGATGCAGAGTCTTTTAAAGCGTTGCCAATCCATCCATCTGTTGAAAGCATGTTCTGTTCGAGTTTTTTGGGCAGCGAAAAAGCAAGAAACATCCCGATCAGCAAGGCAACCACCGGCTCACCTAAAAACAGAAGGATTTCAATCAAAAACGAATCTGGCGGACTCTCCATCATCTTGATGAGTGACTGGATTATAATCAAAAGAATAGGTATAAATACAGGCAGAGATGATTTTAATGCTCCGGGAGCTTCTTGCAAACGTTCCTGTATCTCCTTTTCATTGACATCGGGAATCGGATCGATATAGGTCAGTGCAGCATATTTATTGGCATAGATCAACCCTGCAACCAAAGCTATTGCACTTACTGGAATGCCAAGAAGCATGACAAGTCCTAAATCGGCACCGAGAATTCCAGCAGCAGCAATAGGCCCCGGCGTAGGCGGAACCAAGGTATGTGTAGCTGTTAAACCAAGCCCGAGAGCTACGGCTGAACTTGCAAGGGTAATTTTTGCTTTTTTTGAAAGACTCTTATTTAATGGAGAAAGGAGGATAAATCCACTATCTGCAAATACAGGAATTGACACGAAATAACCAATGATTCCCATAGCCGTAGGAACCCGGTCTTTTCCGGTTATTTTCAATACCTTCTCCGCTATCTTATAAGCTCCACCTGTATGTTCCAGAAATGCTCCGATAATCACGCCGAAAATAATCAGCAGACCAATGCCTCCCAAGGTCTTACCAAAACCTTCATTAACCGAAGTTATAATTTCATGTAATGGCATCCCGACACAAATGCCGTAAAAGATAGCCACCAGGAAGAGTACAATAAACGGATGTACTTTATAGCGGGCAGTAAAGATAATGATCAAAACGATGCTCAAAAAAAGACAAATAACTGCCATAGACTAAATCATTGATTAATTGAACGAATAGTTCATTCAAAACTTCCATTTTGGTTTTTGCATTTTTCAGCTACTGTTATCCTGGTACAATATCCATCTGTTCATATTTATTATCCCGTGCGAGTCGGATATTTTGCAATACACGTTCGGTTATTCTTTTTGAGCAGAAATCTGTATTGCTTCCCACATGAGGCGTTAATACTACATTCGACAGAGATCGTAAATCCATTTCTTTTTTTACAGGCTCGTACGGTTCGTTTTCAAACACGTCAAGTCCGGCTGCTGACAAATGATTGTTTTTTAATGCTACATAAAGTGCATTTTCATCAACCAGAGAACCTCTCGCCGTGTTGATTAAAAAGGCTCCTGGCTTGAGAGTTTGCAGACGTTTTTGATTCATAAAATGACGTGTTTCATCATGTGCAGGTAGATGAAGTGAGACGATATCCGCATTCTCTACAATTTCAGAAAAATTGTTGGAGATCTTTGTCACTCCGAAATCTTCTTTGAGTTTTTCCTGATTATTCATATCTCTTTTAAGAGCGACAACTCTAGTTCCAAATCCGAATGAAAGAATCCGACTCACTTGCTTGCCTATACTTCCCAGTCCAAGAATGGCCCATGTTTTTCTATTCAATTCTTTTCCGGTAATTGTATCCCAGTTTCCGTTCTTCATCAAGTGTGTCATAAGACCAGGCATCCTGAGCATTTCTCCAGCCAGAAAAATTGTATGCTCGGCCACCGAAGTTTCCAGTACCCCTGGCGTATTTGTAACAAGCAAACCATTTTCATGTGCTTTTTCCAGATCCACTCCATCATAGCCGACACCATATCTCGCTAAAACACTTCCTTCAGCCATCGCTTCATATAATAACCCAGAATAGATTTCCGGGCCGATGACCACTGCAAATGGTTTAGTCATTTTGATTCTTTCAGCAAGCTGTTTTTCATCAATGGGAGCCTGTTCTACTATGAAGTCTTCAATTGAATTGTAGATCTCTTTTCCCCTCTCATAATATTCGCCTGTAACAAGTATTAGTGGTTTGTTTTCAGATAGAGTCATGATATCACCCGTGACTGATCGGCTTTAACAGTAAATTCAACCTCTCCAGTGGATTTCTGAGCCCAATAATTGGCGAGCATTGAACCGGAAATATTCATCCATGTACCAAAAACATTAGGAGGAAGAGCTGCAACATGGCTTTGGAGGACATCTATAGCCAAACCAGACGCCATTCCAGCATTTTGCATCCCCACTTCAAAAGCAATAGTACGGGATTCCGTTTCGCTGATGAGAGACTCTGAAGTTACACACCATCCCACCTGGTAACCGATTTTGCCGAGTATTAATCCAACGCCTCTTGATCCCCAATATCCTAAAACGTAACCAATGGTATTATGAAGAATAGCCGCCAAAAGCAAAATCATTCCCACATCCAAAAGTATATCACGGGTTTGGGCAATTATTATAACAATAACCATGCAGATAGCCGTTTTCGCTATCAATGGCAGTATTGTATCCATCCATGTATTTGGCCGACCCAGAAGAGTACCTATAACAAACTTTGTCAGTGTAATCCCGGCGATCAAGACACCGCCCATCGCTAATCCGCTATACAGAGGCCCTAAAACTTTATGTCCTAGAAACATTACTGTCATTGCAAAAAAAATTAAACCTATTGTTAGCAGGATTTGGTTTATTCCCTTTTGCATCCAGGACCGATTGCCGTAAAGAATATCATGAGCTATCAAACCGGCTACAACGGGAACGATAATCATATTTAAAATTGATAACATCATTTGAACAACATCAATTGGAACAAACGCACCCGCGAGGTTGCTCATCAGTAGAGACGTGGCCAATGGTGCCAGGAGCGTGGATACGGACGTCATTGTGACCGAAAGCGCCACATTTCCACGAGCCAAGTATACCATCAAATTGGATGCCACTCCGCCGGAACAAGAACCGATCAAAACTATACCTGCGGCAAGCTCTCCATCAAATCCAAATGAAACTGCCAATACATAACCGAAAATAGGCATAATACTAAATTGTAAAAATATCCCCATAAAAACCGGCAAAGGTGATTTTGTGACTCGTATAAAATCATGAATGCTAAGCGTGGTACCCATCCCAAACATGATGATTTGGGTGAGCGGAATAATGAGAAGTTCCAATCTGAATTCTCCCCACTGTGTAAAAAACTGGGGAAAGAGCATTGCTACTCCAGCGCATGTCAAAACCCACGCTGTAAACGTATAGCCGCGGAGTTTTTTAAAAGTCATAACTGCGAGAGGAAAAACAATCAATAAAACTAAAATTCCGGTTTTACCCGAAATCTGACTGAATGAACCCATCAATGGCCAGAAGATGCCAATGAAAGCCGCCACAGATACAATACGTCGTATATATACGTTCCTTTGTTCAGAGTTCAAAGCTACTAATTCAGATTAATCGGGAAAGGTGATATCTTCGAAGGTTTTATAATTATCAATACTGGTTGCCGGAGCAAAAAAACAGATGACCTTCATTTCCAAATCCCCGGTATTTTTCAGCATGTGTATTTTTCCCTTCTCAAAAAGGATCGCAGATCCCGCCCTTACATCTCCAACTTCGTCTTCTATCATCACTTTTCCTGAACCGTTGATAATATATATCAGCTCTTCACTTTTTGGGTGTGAATGTGCGGGTTTTACCGACTCGCCCGGCAGTACCCGGATTACACAAACCGACATATTCTCTGCCGGAAGAGAATCCTTATTGACCAGCCAGCGCATAAACCGTCCCGGTTGCTCTTCTTCTGTTACTTCTGTTTCGTGGATAATGTTCATGTTAGCTTACCTCTAATACATTTGTGATGTTTTCACATATACTTTCAGCATCCAGTCCATAATGTGAAACCAGTTCTGAATATGTACCGGAATGAATATAATGACGACCGTCCCGGCTGGCAGTGTTAACAGGAATCAACTGTTGAGTATCTATTTTGGACTCACAGGAAAACAGCACTTCCCGGAAATTGGTCCAGAGATATCCGTTGTTCTGTTCAACGACAAATACAGGTTTACCTGACTTATGTAGGTCAACAATAGCCTGTTTATCAACCGTGGGCATATCCACTACATTTACTGGGATATTATTAGACTCTAGTATCCTGGCAGCCTTCATTGCTTCATGCACACCGCGACCAGTTGAGACGATCGTTGCCAAGGGGTCTTCCTGCTCCTTGACCATATATGCTTTACCAAATTCAAAGACAAAATCGGAATCGTAAATTGTTGGTGCTGCAGAACGAAGAATCCGCAGGTAAATAATTCCTTTGTTGCCTTCCATAATCCATTTCATGATACTCAGCAATTGTTGCGGACATGACACATTGATAATCTTAATATGAGCAGCCTCATTGTAAATCAAGGCATCATCGTTACCCATATGCGTAGCCCCGTTCGCCTTGGTTTCAAGGTCAGCGGCAGCGGCTATCATGGTCAGATCAATAGCATGCCCTTCCGAGAGCCATCCGCCCCCTTCAATCACCTCCAGGCGCTCCTGGTGACCCACAGCCAGCCGCCGTATCATTTTCCAATCAAAAAAAGGACAAAAAGTACTTATCCACGCATTAGCTCCAAGTATTCCAAAAGCTTCACCAATGAGTAGCATATTAGCTTCAGCAACTCCAACATTTAATGCTCTGGTTTTATCTACAAAACCAACCCCACTCTCTAAACCGCTTGTAGAGGCTAGATCCGAATCAACTGACATTATCCGTTCATCCTGAGCAAATACTTTCATAGCTGCCTCAATAACTTTATCAGCTGCGTATGATTCACCTTGTTCAAATTGGGGAAGCTTATCAGCCTTATATTTGATCTTCTTATTTCTGACAGGAGCTTTCTTTGTTTTGACCAAAGAATCTGCAGGGTTTACTTGTATGACAGTTCCATCTTTCGCAACAATATCAAGCCCTGTCCGTACCGCGTGCTTTTGAATCCAATCGGTCACATCTTCAAATTGTGGATTACTGGCCAGTTTATTAAAAAATCTGCAAAATTTATTCACACGAGCCTCACGAAGTCTTTTCTGCTGGACATACTCCTGCTCCAGAACATCTTCAGAAATAGAGGTTTTATGATTATTCATAAAGTTGGAAAAACCCCCGTGACCTTTGGTAGATTTGCAAATAATAGCCGTAGGTCTTCCATCCCGATCACCAAATTTAAACTCCATTAACGCCTTGTATACCGAATGGTATTTTGTGGCATCCACTTCCATAACTCGCCAACCGAAACTTTCAAAATTACCGGCCAGATCATGATAGGGAAAGTGCAGGTGGCTTACATTATCGAGCTGACCACCATTGTTGTCGACCATTACGCAGAAGTTTTCCAGTTGACGGGAGCCCGCATACATAACTGCCTCCCAAATTGGGCCCTCCTGCAGCTCACCATCTCCGGTAACCGCATACACGTCAAAATAAGGTACCTGCTGCCCTGCGAGAGCAAAACCCTGAGCCACGCCCATCCCTTGTCCCATCGGCCCGGTTGCCAGATGTACGCCTGGTAGCACCGGGCCCGGATGCCCGTTGAGAATACTTTTTATTGAACGTGAGTTTTCTAAGACCGACTTGTCAAAATAGCCCAGGTCTGCATAAATGGATGCCAGTGTAGCCACGGCATGTCCTTTACTCAACACAAACATATCCTGATCCGTCTCCGTGGGATTTTCAACATCAACATCAATAATTCCACCATAAAAAAGGCTAACCATCGGGATGGTAGCCGAAAATGCACCTCCAATATGAATAGCTCCATCAATAGCATGGCGACACTGGTGAAGACTCAACATTCGAATGTCCGAGTCTTTTATTTCCAACAGCTGCAGGATTCCTTTTTGAATTAAGGTTTTTTTTTCTTCTAGATAATCCAAAGTATTCTCTAATTAAAAATTAAAATATTAAGTTCTTAAAGCTGTGCTTTTGTTTTCTGTCTGGCTTCCGTAAAACTTGGTCTATTACAAAATAGACCAACCTCCGTCCACAAAGTAAGTGGCGCCTGTAACAAAAGAGGCCTCGTCAGATGCCAGGAAATACATGACATTCGCTACTTCTTCTGGAGTACCCATTCTATTAAACACGCTATTTGCTCCTAATACTCGTTCGGTTTCTTGCGGATCAGGAGAATCATTTATTGAACCTCTTAATAACGGAGTATCAATAGCTCCAGGGGCAACACAATTTACCCTGATATTTTTTTCTGCCAGATCAAAAGCCATAGTACGAGTCAGACTATCTATAGCTCCTTTAGAAGAAGAGTAAGCAGCGCGTTCGCCAACAGTACGATACCCAAGTATAGAACCTGTATTGACAACCGCTCCACCGCCCTGTTCTATCATAGCAGGGACAAATGCATTCGACATGTAATAAATCCCTTTCAAGTTGGTATCATAGGTTTTAATCCAGTCCTCTTCAGTACATTGCAGTATACTTCCTCTGATTTCCAATCCCGCATTGTTGATCAGTACATCAGCCCTTCCAAATTTCTTCTGGGTGATTTCAGCCGCTTGTTTAACCTGTTCTTTATTTGATATATCACACAAACAGAACACAGCATCCCGTCCTAAATCTTTTATTTTCTGTTCAGCTTTCTTGCCCTTTTCTTTGTTAACATCCACAATAGTGATGTTATATCCTTTTTTTGCAAATTTTACGGCAGCGGCCAATCCAAGCCCGGATGCTCCGCCACTCACAATCATTACTTTATTACTCATTTTTTTCGTTTTTTTGGTTATTGAATTTTGTTTTGATGATTTACAGTTTATCTATACCATTTGGTTTTGTTGCTACCTTTATCGCACCATCTTTTCTTTCCTCGTAAGTTTCCAGAGCGGTAGCATACTCTTTAAGGGGAAAACGATGAGTTAACAAGGGGGTTAAATCAATCCGCCCGTTTTGTAATAAATCCACCGCTTCTCTGGCCGTGTTGGGGTTAGCACGATTGCCTACAATTTCAACTTCATCCAGAACAATCCGTTTAAGAGGAATAGAGGGATCGGAATGGGGAATTCCAATTACAGAAATCACTCCACCTTTTGCGGCTGCCAAACTTGCCTGGCGAATTGATTGAGAAGTTCCGGCACATTCAAGTACCGACGGAACTCCTTTGCCATTAGTGAGTTCCTTAACGACTTCGACCACATCTTCGGATCTATAATCAATCGGAATTGCTCCAAGTTCTTCCGCTTTTTTTAGCCGTGTTCCGCTTCCGGCAGCAATAATTCGTCCGGCACCAAGGGCTTTTGCCACCAGTGTTGCCATTAATCCCTGAGGTCCTGTTCCGATGATCAGCAGATCATCACCAGGCTCCATTCGTGATCGTTTGACCGTGTAAAGAGCAATACTCAACGGATCCACACAAGCTGCATATTCCAGTGACATCGTATCCGGGATTCTAAAAATACTTTTAACAGATGTGCACATATATTGGGCATAGGCTCCCTGTGTATAGTGGCCGTATTGTCGGTGTCCTCGTTCTTCATGTCCGTAATTCAGACAAATGTTATACCGGCCTTTTTGACACATTTCGCAGTATCCGCATCCACAGTGAGAAATTCCGGCTACTCTGGCACCTTCTTTCCATCCAAGGCGTTCAGCTTTGGAGCCGGTTTGAACCACCGTACCTGACCACTCGTGGCCGGGTATAAACGGAAATTCTTCCGGCCAGAAACTTGGAAAGTCTCCGGCAATAATATGGGGATCAGTTCCACAAATGTAGGTTGTATCCACTTTACAGATCACTTCATCATCACCGGCTGATGGTACAGGTACAGTTTCTATTGAAAAATCTCTAACTCCCTTCAGTACAAGGGCATCCATTTCCTTTGGTACATTCATGTCAATTCTTTATTTGATACAATTTGTTTTTCATTTCTTTTCGGGTACAATGGCCACGCCTCTGAATGGCGATCCCGAGCCACCTTTGATTTTCAGCGGTAGCCCAACAAACCAAAATTCATGAGCAGAAATCATATCCACCTGGGCCAGATTTTCGATGTTCAGGATTTCACGCTCGCGACACACTATATGAGCTGGCTGTTCTTTAACAACTGCTACTTCATGATAACTGTCTATACTGGGTGCATCCGCTCCCACACAAATTGCTCCAAGATCATTAAGGTATTCAATTGCTTCGCGGTTCATACCAGGGTAGCCTTTAATATATTCGTAGGGCTCAGTCCACTTTTTGTACCAGCCGGTATAATAAAGCACTACAGACTGTTCCTTAATAGTGACGCCGGTTTTCTCGATGGATTCTTCAATATCCGCTTTTGTGATATAGCTGGCTGGCTCTTTGTGAGAAAAATCAAACCAAACACCCGGCGCCATAAACCACTCCAGGGGAAGTTCGTTTATAGCCCGGGCATCCGGTTCATTTACTACATGGTTAATAGCATCTACATGTGTATTGGAATGATCACACAGAGTAAAACCCACTACTTTGTATGAATAAGGCGGTTTTGTGAGTCCGATTTTTTGAGTTTCTTCGTGGGAAAGATGATCCCAAATCAACGTTCTTTGATGGCCAATAAATGTAGGGTCATCCATACTAATTGTATGACTTAGGTCTGTAATGGTACAGTCCATTCCCATAAAGTTTATTTTTGTCTGCAAACGAAAAGGGGGGCAAAAAGCTTTCTTCATCTTACTAAACTTCCAGTTAACTATAGATTATTATCAAAATTTACGAGACCATTCTTTCGGCCATCTTTCTACCACTACTTTTGTCTGGGTAAAAAACTCGATAGCATGGCGGCCTTGTCCATGAAGATCTCCAAAAAAACTTTCTTTCCACCCGCTAAATGGGAATTGTGCCATAGGAGCAGCAACACCTATGTTAATACCAATATTTCCAGCTTTCGTTTTACTTCTGAACTTGCGGGCATTGGCTCCGCTGCCGGTAAACAGACAGGCCATATTCCCATAGCTTCCGCTGTTTATAAAATCAATAGCATCATCAACTGTTTTCATTTCAATCAGACTCATCACAGGCCCAAATATTTCAGTTTGAATTAGCTTTCCATCCAGTGGAACGCCTTCCAGAATTGTCGGGAGAACAAAATTGCCATTTTCAAATCCTTTGATCCGGGCATCTCGCCCATCCAGCAAAACCTTTGCTCCTTCTTTCTCTCCCTGATCAATGAGTTGTTCAATCCGAATACGGCTCTGCGGTGTAATCACTGGCCCCATCTCCACTGTTTCTTCCAGACCATATCCCGTTGTGCGACTCTTGGCTGCCTCATACAGAGCATCCTTGACCGTCCCCTGACTGTCTCCTACGGTAATGATATTTGAAGCCGCAAGGCACCGTTGCCCCGCACATCCATACACGCTGTCGGTAACAATACGTGTGGACACATCTACATCGGCATCCGGTAATATCACCACGGGATTTTTTGCACCTCCCTGTGCCTGCACTCTTTTCCCATTTGCAGCTCCGCGAGTATATACGTATTTAGCGATCTCGGTTGAACCCACAAAACTTATTGCTTTTGTTTCAGTATGATCAAGAAGAGCATCAACTGTTTCCTTACCTCCATGAACGAGGTTCACAACACCAGGCGGTAAATCAATCTGATTAATTAATTCAAAAATCTTCATCATCGCCAAAGGTACTTTCTCTGATGGCTTTAAAATAAAAGTATTTCCACAGGCAATCGCATAGGGAAGAAACCAGAAAGCAATCATTCCCGGAAAGTTGAATGGAGTAATACATGCACAGACTCCTAATGGCTGACGGATCATAAATTCGTCAATTCCGGTAGCAATATCTTCAGAAAATTCACTTTGAATCAAACTGGGAGTACCACAGGCTACCTCCACATTTTCGATTGCGCGTTGTAATTCACCTTTCGATTCCTCGAGTGTTTTACCGCATTCTTTCGTGATCAGACGTGCGATTTCATCTTTATGTTCTTCTAATAACTGCTTGAGTTTATAAAGAGGCTGTACACGTTTCATTACCGGTACTTCGCTCCATGATAAAAATGCCTGAGATGCTGCTTCAACTGCTTCAGCCACATCTGCCGGGGTTTCTCGGCCGGAAGGCACCTTCCCCAGCAACTCTTGCGAGGCTGGATTAAGTACTTCCACAACATTTTTTTCTTTACTTTTTACCCATTTACCATTTATATAATTATTTAACATTTCCATACTGCTGACTTCTATGTAATTATTTGTGATTTTTATTCTTCAAATCCGTAACCTAATCCAGTCAAATAATCTCTTGAAATCCTTGCTGCATCAAACATAGAATATGGAGCCAGATTCCTCCCATCATAGTCCAGCTCAAACATGATCATTCCAGCCATCTCTTCTTTACCCTCTTCCAGCATGTTTAGTAACATCTCTATATCCTGCTCACCTTCTCCCAAGGGAGAATAACCCAGATACCCGTTATCACCTCCTTCGTAATCCTTTAGGTGAACATGCTCAATCAGAGGCATAAAGTCTCTAAATATCTTTATGTAATCGGCTCCACCTTTCTGCAATTGTCCCGAATCAGGGCCAAATTTCATATAACGTGTATCCACATTTTCTAAGGCAAAATAGGTTTCCTCTTCGTTTTCTATCGCAGTTCCTGTATGGGGGTGCAATGCACAAACAAGACCTTCATCTGTAATCGCCTTGGCAAAATCATTCATGGACTCAATTATTGTTTGTTTATGATCACGATAATCATATCTGTTTCGATCTGTAACACCATCAGCATTAAACTCAATAACTGTAGCGCCACATTTCTTTGCTAGTTTTGCCCAGCGGATCAGGTTCTCTCTTTCTCCAGTTCTAACTGAGGGGTCAACAACATTTGCTGTACAAAACAATGACTGTAAAGGTACACCATATCTATCAATAACTTCCTTAAAGTCACCACGACTATTTTCAAAATTTTCAGCAACTTGTCCAAATGTTTCAAATGATGCGAATCCTAATTCAGCTATGTCCCTAAGTGCAGGCTCTAGATTATTAGATCCATAACCCCACAAGATGAATGTAGCACCTATATCAAACTTCTGCGCTGCTTTGCTATTAACAATTTTGCTAAATGACGATCCCGATGTAGCTAGTGAGAGAACCGCCCCCATGCTTGTGGTTTTCAAAAACTCTTTTCGTGTAAAATTTTTCATGGATTAATCCTATTTAACTAGTTAAACGTAACAATACCTGCGCCGGCAATTAACAGCAATACTCCCAGTCCTTTCATTAATGTAATTGGTTCAACTGGAGAACCAAGTATTCCAAAATGAGAGAAAACCATCCCTGTTATCACCTGTGCTGCAATCAGCAATACAAAAAAGGTTCCTGCACCAACCTGAGGGATAACCCAGGCAATTCCAAAAACCATAGCTCCGCCCAGCACCCCGGCTATCAATAACCAGGTTGGAACACTTTTTATAGATTCAAAAAAAACCGGGTCCCAATTGGTAGCCCCAATGATGACAGCTGTAATTGCTCCAATAATCCAGAACAGTGCATTGCCCATGTGAGCATTTTGAACAATGTCGCCTACTTGAGCATTCATGGCCAAGTGCAAGACCATTATAAAACCAATGAATAAACTAAGAATAATTAAATACATCTTCATATAATTTAAAATTTTGATGTTTATGAGTTTTACTAGAAAAAAGCTCTTAATAATTTAGTCGTTAATAGTTAAACAGCTCCTTTAATAGATAGTTATTGGAATCAGAATAGTTAAGATATCCGTTACAGGAATTTGATTCATTTCACCTCATCAGCTGTATTCCAAAATATAAATGTGCCCCGGTTTGTTGAAGTTATAATGTCAACTGAGCCATTGTTATTTAAATCCACTGCTTTTATTTGAGATCCGGCACCTGAACGATTATGAATCAATTCAGGTTCGAATCTGGCACCTCCCGGAACTTCAGGATCCCGAACCGTACGATACCAATAAAGAACCGGAGGGCCATGGGGGTCTGGATCATAAAAATTATCCAGATGAGTCCAGTGCCGTTTACCTACTATAAAATCAGGTATGCCATCCCCATCCACATCTTCAAAAGTATTTCCATGTGCTTGTGAAAAAGTCACATCTCCAGCATTTTCAGCAGAATAATCATCACTAATCATATGCCTGATAAAATAGATTTCACCGTTATCATTTCTTTTCTGTTCAAACCACGCCAAACCAAATCCATGCACATTTAAACTTGTAACTACATCATTCAGACCATTTCCATTTACGTCGTATACAGCCATCAAACCACCTCCCATTCCTGTCGATCTGTGTCCATAGCGTCCAAATGCTACTGGATGATAAACCCATGGTTTCTCTTCTTCTAAAGCTTCGGGTTGTTCCCACCAACCGAAGGGATTTAGGATGTCGGGACGACCATCTCCATTTATGTCTCCCGTTCCAATCCCGTGAGCCCAACCAAAACCTGGTTCTGAAATAATATATTCTGTCCATGGTTTTGTCGGATCTGATGTATCCGGTTTGGCAAAACGAACAGACCCATTTGCTGAATACACCAACTCAGGAATACCATCTCCATCAATATCCACAAATTCTGTAATCTCTCCTTGATTTACACCAGGGAGTACATTAAAACTCTCCCATCGCCTTGACTCCTCCCCGGGATTGACAAATAACGTTGTACTAAAAGCCGTTCTGAGAATATCTGGCCAACCATCACCATTAAAATCATATGTGTACTGAATATGAGTAGCAGAGAATTCTAAGGAAGGACCAACAGCGATAGCAGGATAAATCTCTGAGTGTGAGGTAAAATCTGGTCCATAGTATATATAAGGTCCCGCAACTATATCCATAAATCCATCCTGGTTAAAGTCTGCTGTAGTGGCACCCCAAGAATAATACATATCACTAATCCGCTGAATCCTGAATCGAGGAGAAGATTCTTCTTTGGGTGTTTCTCTAAACAGAATATCTTTGATCATTAAATCTTTAAAATGAACCTTATCAGTACCTCCTACATACAACGCAACAGAACCATATCCTTCAGTTCGTGTAAGTCCATTATTCCCTTTATCATCAACTCTGGCTCCAATTTCTCGTCCACCATTCAAGAAGGTACGCAGAACATTTCCATCCAAAAATATCTCGATCTGATTCCACTCCCCTGAACGTAATTCCACGTTTGGTCTTTTAACTGGTAAATCAGCCTCCACACCTTGGCGATAGGGCATTCTGTTATCGCTTCCAGCCGGGTGAAACTCTTGATCTTCTGCTCTTTGAGGAGCAATTCTGTACCAAATTCCTCCAGCAGATTCCAATCGTTCCCGATCTATGATTTCACCTTCTTTATTAAACGATATCTTGTAAGGAATCACGTGTTCAGCAATATGTACTAAAATACCTGTCCCGCCTAATTCAGTTTTATCCATTCGAAGTACTACTCCTGTATTACACTCGACTAAACACTTGAATAGTGCCCTAAAACCTATATCTTGAAAGGATTGATCAAAAATCAGCCAGCCAGACTCATTTTCGTTAACCTCTCCTATCAATTCACCATCCAGTGCGTTCCAGTTTGCAGAACCAAATATTTGCCACTCACCAAGATCCGAGCCTTCGAATATATAATCCGGGAGAAAAGTCTGTCCCAAAGCTATATCATCATCTATAGCAAGTTCTTGAGCCACTACAGAAGCTGGTAACAATATTAAAACTATATGAAAAACGATTATCTTGTAAGATAAAGACTGCCTTTTTTTTATATATGTATAATCCATGATATTTTTTTATTCAGGTAAAGAGAAAACAACATATCCACCCTGAGGTTTTTCTTCTATCGACGCTTCATCATAATCCTGCTCACCTGTCCCCCAACGTAACGGAGTGGTTGACGTAACAACCAGATAATTTTTCCCATCAACCTCGTACATTGCAGGTATCCCCTCAGTGCCTGTAGGCAATTGTGCACTCCAAAGTTCTTCTCCGTTATCCGCATCAAATGCCCGAACTTTACCATCTTTGGCTGTCGAGAAAAGAAGACCAGTTGATGTAACAATCATCCCATTCCGCTGGGATCTTGGTACTCCGGTATCTTTACCACCTTCCAAGGCTGCCATTTTATCTTCTCCGAGAGGACGTTGCCATTTAATACCCCCCTCATTCAAATCATAAGCCGTAATACTTGACCAAGGCGGGCTCATAATATATGCATGACCCAAACCCCACCCATCAAGATAGTACCTTGTATCCGGAGCATCTACTCCTTCAGGATAGTCTGAGCCCAGCAAACCGCCCCCTTCTGTGGGGCGATACGTCTGGCTTCCCTCAATACCACCTGTAGCCACAACAGGTCCGTCAGGAACCGTAACAATATTTCCATCCTGAGACCCACCCAGATACCTATAAATACTTGAAATGTCTTGTTGGCTTATATATGAGAAAGAAGGCATCTCTCCCCGGCCGCTTCCAACAACTTGCTGAAATGCCTCTCTATTTAGCCTAGCTTCAATGCCTATCAGCGATGTCCCTATACCAGTTCCGCGATGATCCTCTCCATGGCATGCCTGGCAATACTGCCGATATACATTTTGCCCCTGAGCTATGGGGTTTACCCAGCTTTGTTGATTTTGACTTTGTGAAGCGTCATTACTAAAACTCCTTTTTTCAAGGGGGGGATAAATAGAAGGCCAATTGATTGAAATTACATAAACCAAACCTTTTTCTGGATTAGATGCTGTATTTCCCCAACTAGCGCCACCTACAGCGCCTGGAACTGCTATAGTTTCGTATTTATCAGAAAGGGGTACAAATAGACCTGTCCGGTCATTTTCTTTTAATTGTGCTACTTTATCTTTCCATTCGGTTCTTTCTTCATCCGATAGGAAAAAAGGTGTTATATCATCCGGGCTGATATCCTGACGTTCGAATGGAGGTAGAGTTGTAGGGTAAGGCTGTGTTGGCCATGCTTCTTCACCTGGAACATGACTCTGTGGAACAGCGCGTTCTTCGATAGGCCAAAGAGGCTCACCGGTTACACGGTCAAACGCAAACATAAACCCATGTTTGCCAGCTATAGTAACAGCATCAATCTTTTCACCATTATGGTTCACGGTGATAAGCTGTGGTGCAGCTGCTGGATCATAATCCCACAAATCATGATGAATCATCTGAAAATGCCACAATCGTTCCCCTGTTCTTGCATCAAGTGCCAACAGTGTATTCCCAAATAGGTTTGAACCAATACGATCTGCACCGTAATAATCATATGTGGGTGAACCAACAGGGAAATAGGCAATCCCGCGTTCTGCATCAACGGAGATCTCCCCCCATGTATTAGCACCTCCCACATATTTATAAGCTTCTTCCGGCCATGTATCATACCCATATTCACCCGGATGAGGAATAGTACGAAATGTCCAAACATTTTCACCTGTCCTGACATCAAAAGCTCGTAGATGGCCGGGGGATGATAAATAATTTTCACCAGTTGCAGAACCTAAAATAATCAGATTTTCAAATATTTTTCCAGGTGTTCCTGACTGAACTCGTGAGATAGTGTTCGGGTCACGATCTAACCCCTGTTTGAGATCAACCAAACCGCCATTACCAAAACTCGTAATAGACTCCCCTGTTTCCGCATCAATTGCTTGCAAATAATCATTCATCTGAAATAATAAACGTTTGTCTTGACCATCTTCACTTTCCCAATAATTAATGCCTCTCCTTGCTATTCCACGCAAATGAGCATGGATCCAGATCTCTTCTCCTGTTCTAGCATCTAAAGCAATTAATGAATTATCCTTTGCCAATACATAGATAACTGTATCAACAATCACAGGATTAAACTGATACACGTTATCATCTTTAGTAGGATAAAACCATGCAACTTCGAGTTTATTCACGTTCGATTTGTTAATATCTTCAAGTTTTACAAATTTCGACTGATCAGGCCCTCCACCATAATCTCTCCATGTGCGATGCTGATCTGGATTACTTTCCTGATACACTTCACACGAGATTAAAAGAGAAAAACATATTACTGATAATAACATAAACCTTAAAAACATTATCTTGTTTTCCAAATCATGCATTTTAATGTATATATAAATAAAATCTTAAGGTTTATTATTTTTTATAAATAATGATTATTTAAATGAAGGTTAAAATTGGAAAGCACTTCTTATTATATTGAAGTTGCCTTTCCATTTTACATTGTATATTCAATTAAAAGTCAAGAGGGATTAATACCCAGGATTTTGTGTTAACAACCCTTCACTTAAAGTTATCTCAGATGGGGGTATAGGAAAGATCTCATGGATTCCACTTGTAAAATTTGCACCTTGAGGATCACCTGTTTTTTGAGAGAATGCTCTTAAAACCTCTTCTGCACGGCCTGTTCTTACAAGATCAAAGAACCGTTCAAACTCCTGCCCATATTCTACTCTTTGTTCCTGCCAGATGAGTTCTCTTAGTACTCCTTGATCTGTCTCAGTAACATTGGGAAGAATTGCATTGTTACCCTCGCGTGCACGTTGCCTGATTTCATTTAAGGCTGATAAAGCAGCCGAAGTATTGCCATTCTCGTTGGCTGCTTCAGCATACCAAAGCATAACTTTACCTAATCTCATCATTGGCTGGTCCCTGCTTGTCAAGCTGTTACCCGGTCGTTCCTCTGGAGCTCTCATGTATGCTTTTTGATTCATATAACCATCCCACCCAACAGCATTTCCAACATCAGCAATTTCTCCATCTGGCATCTCTTTACCTTGCCAATACACTGTGTAACTCATACGAGGGTCGCCCTCTTCAAATGCATCTACAAAGTCTTGCGTAGGTAGATTAAAGCCCCATCCGTTACGGGATCGGCTACCCATAATTGTTCCCATCGGATTACCGTGTGTGTTTGGCGGATCATAATGATAATGAATCTGGAAGATGTGTTCTGCACTGTTTTCTCCGGCATTTGTGAATAAATTTTCATAACTACTATCCAACTCATAATCTCCTGAATTAATCACCTCAGAAAATTTGAGCTCAGCATTTTGGAAGTCATTCAAAAACATATAGAGTTTTCCAAGATATGCTTGTGCCGCCCCCCGAGTAGCCCTTCCTTTATCAGAAGCACTCATTGAGGTTCTAGATGGAAGAATAGTTTCTGCATCTTCCCAGTCAGCAATTATTTGATTAATGACATCAGCCTTTGGAGTACGAATAACCTCATAGGTTTCCTGCTCAGTATCTAAAATTAATGGTACATCACCAAATGTTTGAACCAATAAAAAATAAAAATAACCCCTTAGAAATTTAGCCTCAGCCAAAAGGCGCTCTTTTAAGGAAGGGTCCATTTCTATATCTGGTATATTGTCGAGAACAAGATTCGCACGCCTGACTCCTATGTAGAGTATGTCCCATGCATCATCAACCGCAAGATTACCTGCCGATACAGTATAATGTGCAATCTGTTGAGCGTAAACCTGATCAGAGCCACTCTCTCCGCCTTTCCATGCATCATCAGTATTCACATTTTGGAATATCCAGTAATTATACCCGCCGCCGGTATTAGTCCCTATATTTCCCTGGCAACACCAATTCGTAGCTCGCAATACAGAGTAGACAGCGCTCGTTGCTCTAAGAGCATCATCCTCTGTTGTATAAGCATTTTCTGTTGCAATCTGATTTTGAGGTTCCTGAACAAGCAAATCGTCACAACTATATAGAACAAAACTAAATGTTATAGCTAAAATATATTTTATCAATCTCATGTTAATTATCTCAAAGTATTAAAAGGTGTTTTGAATTTATTCTATAATCCAATGTTAATTCCAAAAGTAATAGTGCGAGGAAGAGGATAATGCCCAGTGTCAATTCCATAAAATAATTGAGAATTATCTGTTCCAAGTTCAGGATCGACACCTGGATAACCTGTAATCGTGAATAAATTAGTTGCCACTGCATAAACTCTTAACCTCCTAATATCAATAACACTTTGAGATATTGTATATCCGATTTGCAGGTTATTCAAACGCAAGTATGAACCATCATCCACATACCAATCAGAACTCCTGAGATTACTGTTTGGGTCATTGATATTCAGGCGGGGCATAGTCTGGCTGGTACCTTCTCCTGTCCAACGGTTTAGAGCATCTTTATGATAGTTAAACCAGTTAGGCCCGTAGTTATACCATTTCCAAGCTGAAAATATTTTATTGCCATATACCCCTTGTAATCCAATGTTAAGGTCAAAATTTCGATAGGCAAAATCGAAGTTTAGTCCAAATGTATGTGTAGGCCAAGGACTTCCATTGTAATCCTGATCTTGTGAATTGATTACACCGTCTCCATTCAAATCTTTAAACCGGAGGTCTCCAGGTGCAGCATTGGGTTGAGTGGCATGTGCATCTACTTCTGCCTGATTTTGAAATATACCGTCAGTCTGATAACCATAGAATACACCTAACGGCTGTCCTACTACAGCTCGGGTGGTATAGTTTTCCCCAACAAATGAGATCCATCCGCCCAAGATTTCACTTGTTCCTTGTGCAAGAGCAGTTACTTCATTATTATTGAAAGAAATATTGCCTGAGATATTGTAGTAGAAATTTCCAGGTGTCGTTCTTTGATAACCTACATCAATTTCGAGTCCTTTATTGACGACTTCGCCTGCATTCGAGAACGCAGGATCCTGAATTCCAGAATATGCTATCATTGGAATCTGAACAAGCATATTGGACGTTGTTCTGTGATAATAATCAAGAGTAATATTAACTCTATTTCTAAATCCAGTGAAATCTATACCAATGTTAGTTTCTTTCAATGATTCCCATTGCAGGTCGGGATTACCCATACCCGTAGGAGCCTGACCATGATACAATACTTTATCTTCACCAAAATAATAATCAAGTTCAGTAGTTACAGAACTGGTGAATGCATAGTCTGACAGAGAGCTTTGATTACCAAGTTCACCCCAGCCGCCCCGCACCATTAAATCATTGATAAAGTTAATATTCTCTAAAAATGATTCGTTAGACAACCTCCAACCCAAAGAAAATGACGGGAAATAACCATATCTGTTATTAGATCCAAATCTGGAAGAGCCATCCACTCGATAATTGAGAGTGATCAGGTAAGTTTCATCGTAGTTATAGTTAATACGCCCCAAATAAGAAACCATACCATATGCTGTTCCGGAACCATCAACATTCTGACCGCTATCAGCCAATCCGAAATACCGTAATCCAGGAAAAATATCTGCGTTACGTGGCAGATGCTCAGCAGAACCATTAAAATTTTCAGATTTATTTTCCTGTGCTGTAAATCCAATCATAGCATCGAAATTGTGTACCCCACTATTGTGGACATACGACAACGTGTTTTCCCAATTCCAGTTATTCCACGAGTTAAATCCTCTACTGATGCTAGATGTAATATTTTGATCGCTAGGGCCGATATAATATTCGGGATTAAAATTAGACGATCGATTCGTACCATATGTCATATTATATTGGGTACGAAAGGTAAGATTCTCTATTGGAGTGATAATAGCGTGTACATCTCCATTAAGTACAGGCCGTACTGTCCCACCAAACTGCCGCTCCATGGAAGCAGCAAGGTTTCCTCCCCTGGGAAGTACCCCCCAACTTCCATCCGGATTCTTGACTGGGACAGTTGGATCTGCGTTAAGGGCTGAATTAAGTATCCCTCCCATACCATACGGATTGATTTGGGAAAATTCAGCACGGCTCAATGATAAGTTTTGTCCTAGCTGCAGGTATTCGTTGATCCTATGTGATGAGTTCAGTCTCATGCTGAGACGATCATATGAACTTGATTTAACAACCCCATCCTGCATAAACATAGAGCCTGATAACATGTAAGTACTTCGGTCATTTCCACCACCCACAGAAACCTGTAGGTCTCTAATAGATGCCGGTCTCAAAATCTCCTCTTGCCAATCAGTTCCTTTACCAAATGCATCTGGATTTTCGAAAATAGGACTTTGACCTGCGTTAATTACAGCTTCATTATAAAGGGTAGCATATTCAGAGGCATTTGTCATGGGCATCCGTCTAGCATACTGTACACCCTCATAGAAATTAACATCCAGTTGAGGAGAACCAGGACGGCCTTTTCTGGTTGTAATCAAAACAACACCACTTGATCCTCTGGCACCATAGATAGCTGCTGCTGACGCACTTTTCAAAATTTGTATATTTTCAATTGAAGCCGGGTCAATATCTGAAGGATCAGCCATTGGATTCCCATCAATTACATAAAGAGGGCCACTAGCACTGCTATTAACAGAGCTAATACCACGAACACGCATCATTAATGAAGAGCCTGGATTACCAGAGTCTTGCATAATTTGCACACCAGCAACTCTTCCTTTAAGCGATTGAGCAATCTGCTGAGAGGGTTCATTTGCGAAGTCTTCAAAATTAACAGATGCAATAGAGCCCGTAATATCTCTTTTCCTCTGTTGTCCATATCCTACCACTACAACCTCATCTCCAGTAATCGCTTCCTGTAACAGTTCTATATCAATTTCTGTCCTATCATTTATATCTATTTCTAATCGCTGATAACCAACATAGCTGAATATGATCGTTTCGATATGATCCGGAACTGTAAGCAGATATTCACCATCAATATTAGTAGTGGTTCCAATAGGAGTGGCTTCATTGGATGGATCATGAGCAATAACATTCACTCCCGGAAGCGCTTCACCGGTTTGACCATCAAAAACAGTTCCTCTTATAGATATTTGAAATTCAGCTTCCGTTGTTTCCAGAGCAGGTTCTCTGAGCTTATCTACTCCTACAGAAACTGTATTGTTTATTTGGCGGAACGTCAATCCTGTCTGCGCAGCAACATCCTTCAGCACATCTGCAAGAATGGCATCTGTATAATTTAGATCAATACGGTTTGCACTGTTTTCTATGGCTTCAAGATTATATAAAAACCGTAACCCCATCTGGTTTTCAAGCTCATTGAATATCTCATTTAAAGCGGCATCTTGAACATGCAAGCTTACCGTTATATCGTAGAAGCTCTTCACTTCTTCCTGGTTTGTTCTTTCTGATAGTAATTTTCCCATCCAGCTCTGCTGACTTTGAGCCGGTACGGCGATACCGGAAATCACAATTAACGCCAGAAAAAGTTTCTGCACCTTGCATTTTTTCATCAGCTTTATTGTATCCATTTTCATACGTATTCGTAGACTTAATTACATGTTATAGTTTTTTACTCCGCACCATTGCACGCTTTACCTGCAGCCTCTGCCTGACAAAAACACCTCTCTCCCGTTAATCACATATTCCATATCAACAAATGCATACGTGATAGATTCGAGTATATTTCTCAGAGTTTCCCCTCTGTGTTCACCTCTTATAATACAATCCTTGATTGCATCATCTTTAAATTCAATGTCTACACCGTACCATAGTTCAAACTTTTGCGCCACATCTTCTAAAGAATCATCCATGTAAATCAAAACATCACTGTTCCAGGCTGTGAACAATGAAATATCACCACTATTTGTATCAAACGAATGCTGATCAGCTCTGTAGTTCGTCCACTGATTCGCTTCGAGAACTGCTCCATAGTTCTCTGCTAAAAGATCGGATCCCGATTCAAGCACGGCCACTTTCCCTGAGGCAACGGCAACCACCGCCTCCTCATCATCCGAATAGGAACGAACGTTGAAGGATGTGCCCAATACTTTGGTTGTGATTTCCCCGGAATGAACCATGAAGGGCCGCTCCGGATCGCTTGTAACCACAAAGTAAGCCTCCCCGTCCAGTTTCACTTCTCTGCTATTTTCATCAAAAGAGTCGGGGAATTCGATCTGACTGCCCGAATTCAAGTGAACCTGGGTGCCGTCCGACAAAATAAACCGGATCTTCTCACCCGGAGCTGCAACTCTCTGATGAGTAGTAACTTCCTGAGTT
>Ga0079225_10000279_pt1 | contig 27376 bp, 22 predicted proteins | sample Poulit2012_FD_76344 | JGI IMG/M metagenome (GOLD analysis project Ga0079225, IMG submission 76344) | Agricultural soil microbial communities from Georgia to study Nitrogen management - Poultry litter 2012 | ecosystem: Environmental > Terrestrial > Soil > Agricultural land | place: USA: Georgia... | reverse complement strand
TGGGCCAGTTGCGATATGGAAGGACTTCTCCTCCAGTTCCCCGATGGCACTGAAATCGAAGTGCCAGAGTCCAATCGCACCCGGTTATCTTCCGACCCAGGCATCCCCGCACGGTGGACAGTGCACAACTGGGACAGCTACGCCACCATCGCCTCTTACCGCACTGAAGGGTCGCTGCAGTACTGGGGAACTCTCGAGGGAATCGAGCGAGTGCGTCTGGGCGGGCAAGAGATCGAGGACTTCTAGGTCTGCCTCGTGCTGGTGAACACCTGCAGGTAGGGCTCGCGGGCGATGACCTGACCTGCTGCCACCTGCTGGGCGAGCAGCATGGCGCCGTCCAGGCCGGTGCCGGCCGGCTGATCGAGCTGTACGTCGGGCAGCAGCTGCTGCACGTGGTTGCGGAAGGGTTCAATCAGCAGGTCCCCGACGTCGAACAGGCCCCCGCCCCAGGTCACCCGCCCCGGCAGGCCGCGCACCGCAGCGACGGCAGTTTCAGCGAGCTTGTGCCCCGCCTCCTGCCAGATCGACCATGCCACCTGGTCCCCAGCGCGTGCGGCCTCGGCCACCGCCGGCGCAAACGAAGCCAACTCCCCCGCCGGCGCCTCGGCGCCGTGGATCGAGGCCACCAGGTCCAACGGTCCTCCGAACCTGGTCTGCATCTGGTCCCACAGCGCCGGTGACCCACCGATCCGGCCATCGGAGGCCCGAAGCGCGGCCTGCAGACCCCGCTGGCCGATCCAGGCGCCGCTGCCTTCATCGCCCACGAACAACCCCCGGCCATCGACCTGGTGCCAGATCTGCTGGTGATCGGTACCAAGCCCGATCACCCCCGTACCGGCAGCCACCACGCCTCCGGCCCCACCGTCCAACGCCCCCAGGTGAGTGGTCAGCGCATCACCGGCGATCACGACCACATCGACGTCGAGGTCGGCGAAAAGCCGGTGGGCAATCTCCCCCGGATCCGGGACCAGGCCCGGTAGCCCGGTCATCCCCAGGGCCAGTGCGTGCAGCCGGCCGGCGCCGAGGCCGGTGATCAGCGGATGCACCTGCGCCAACACGTTGCGGCACAGTGCGGGGATATCCACCTGGCCGCGGGCCCGCGGCAGGGGCACCTCGCACCGGCCCTCCAGGCTCCCGTCTCCGGTCTGGACCCGGGCCCGGACCCCGCTGCCGCCGACGTCGACACCAGCCCACCCGGCTCTGCCGGCCGAGCCGGTCGGTGCTGCCGTGCTCATTCGCGGTTCCCGGCCAACCGGTCCAGCGCCGTTCGCACACTCCCGCCCTCATCCAGGGCTGCCTGGGCCGCCGCGATGCCCGCCCCGGACAGCAACACGGTCAACGCCAGCGGCACCCGGCCCGAGCATTGCGCCAAGGTGGCACGGCACGTCTCGGCCGGCGCGCCGGTGGCCTCCATCAGGATCGCCACCGACCGCTCGTGCAACTTCTCATTCGTGGCGACCAAGCCCACCATCAGGTTGGAGTAGCTGCGTCCCAGCCCAATCATCACCGCGGTGGAGAAGGCGTTCAGGATCACTTTCGCCGCGGTCCCGGCCTTCAGCCGGGTGGATCCGGTCAGGGCCTCAGCGCCGGTGTCGGCGGCGATCAGGATCTTCGCCTGTGGCGCGAGCGGACTCTCCGGGTTGCTCGTGATCAGCGCGGTCAGGGCACCAACCTGCTGCGCTGCGGCCAGCGCGCCCCGGACATAGGCGGTCGTCCCCGAGGCACTCACCCCGATCACCACATCGCCGCCGCGAACCTGGGCCAGATCCGCCCGACCCTGCTCGTCGGCATCCTCGAAGTCGATGGTGGAATCGGTCAGTGCCGCCTGCCCGCCGGGGAAGTGAGCCTGGATGAGCGTGGGGTCGACGCCGAAGGTAGGGGTGGACTCGGTGGCGTCCAGGACGGCCAGCCGCCCGGAGGCACCGGCGCCGGCGTAGTGGATCCGGCCGTCTGCTCGGAGCCGGTCCACCGTGGCCTCGACCAGGTCAGCCAGGGCTGGGATCGTCGCCCGCGCTGCCTCGACGGCGACGGCGTCCTGGGCCAGGATCATCTCCAGTCGCTGCGCCGGTGGGGCGGCGTCGATATCGTGGGTGCGAGGGTTGCGCGCCTCGGTGCTCGGGCGGGGTGCGGTCATCGGGGTGCTCCGTCGTCGTGCTCGGTCGTTGATCTGCGGCGATCAGCGGCTGCGGTAAACAGCGGCCCGTAAGTTTCCAGCAGCCGCCTGGAGACCGCGGTCACCGAATTCTTCGCCGAGGGCGTGGTGGGGCCATCGCGAAGGAAGGCGTGTTCCAGGTCCAGCAGTTGGTGCTCCAACTGTTCGGCCGCGGCGGCGTGAAAAGGATGCAGCTGGGCCCAGTGCTGCCACCGCCGGCGGTAGTAGCCCAGCAACCCGGCCCAGTACCGGGCCGAGTAGTCATCGAGATACCCATCACCGACATGCCCCCACACGGTCACCAACCGGCGGGCGTTATCGGCCAGCAGCTGGTCCTCCTCGGGGCCGGTTGCCCACCGCCGGGCCTCCTGCTCCCAGGTGTCGTAACGGAACTCCTGCCGGGTGGCCAACAACTCCTCGAGGTCATCGAAGACACCGAAGAAGCGCGCGGCCGCGTCGTGGTCACGAACGCCACCGGCGTCGTAGGCACTCAGGAAGGACAGCTCGGCGTACCGGGGCAGCACCCCCAGGGCAACCTCGATCAGGTCCCGGCCCAACGGGCCGGCCACCGTCTGCGGGAGAGCTTCGGCCACCTCGACCATGCCCGTCCAGGCCCCGATCAGCACCGCCGGCTCGTACCAGAGCAAATCGTCGACCTCTCGGGCCAGCTCCTCGAGCCGGCTGGCCAGGTCCGCCGATGGGCGCTGGGTGAGTAGCCCGGTGAAGGCCTCGGGGAAGATCTGGTACTCACCGCTGGCCAGGACGGTGCGGGCCAGGCCCTGCCAGGCCGCGCCGGCCCGGTCGGCCAATGGCCCGGGGGGCAGTCGGTAGCGCTGGGCAGCCCAGTCGGTCAACCATTGACCCAGCGGCGGCGGCTGCTGCCAGGTGGCGTCCAGGAGGCGCTCGAAGAAAACCGGCACCGATCGGGTCGCCTCCATCGACAGCCCGGCGCCGACCGGGGGGTGGGCCGAGCGCAGGGCTGCCTCGAGTTCCTCGGTGACCCCGGGTAGATCCGCGATGGGCTCATTGCGGCCACCGAAGTTCAGCAGACCGCACCACATCCAGTCCCGTCCGCCGAAACTCTCGAAGCGCTGCCACTGGGGCTGCGCCTCGGCCCATAGGTCGAGCAGCACCAGGCGCTCGGGGTCGATGTCCCCCAGGAAGGTGCGCACCCGCTCGCTGGTCCAGAACTGCTCCTGGTAGGAGAACGGCCACGTCTGCAGGTACCAGGTGGCCTGCGGGTCGGCGTCGGTCAAACCCGCCAGCAGTGCGGCCGCCACCCGGCCCGGATACCCGGGGTCGGACTCCACCGGAACCATCTCGATGAACGGGTCGGCGGCGTAGCGGTGGTCGGTGCCCCAGAATTCCTGTTGTACCCGCACTGTTGCCGCAGCCAACCGGCGAAAGGCGGGGTCCTGCGGGCCGACGACGTGAGTGCGGTGCCCCTGCCAGTCCCGCGCCCCGTCGCTGGTGGCAAGGTCCCGCGGGGCGTGGCCGGTGAACGCCGGTAGCACCGGGGTCATCCCCAGTTCCCGCTGCCGGGCCAGGATCTTGCCGGCGAGGTGGCGGTGGTCCTCGATCCAGTGCTGGGTGGGCGGGCCGGCGAACCCTTCCAGGGTGCCCATCGCCAGCCAGGGCAGGTAGGCCGGGCCGGCGAGGAAAGCATCGACCGCCCCCGCGCTCAGGCCCTCACCGCGCAGCACCTGCTGGAGCACCGCCTCGTGGCCGACCATCATCAGCGGGGTGGTGATCCCGCGCAGGGCCATCCAGTCGATCTCGGCTTCCCACTGCTCCCAGTCCCACCAGGCGGTGGTGTAACCGAAGGTGCAGAAGTTCAGGTAGTAGGTCTGCTGGACCCGGGCTGCGCCCTCGGTGCGGGCGGCGTCCGGGAACTGGGATGGTGGCTCGGGCCGCAGATCATCCCAGCTCACCGCCATCCGGCACTGTTCGCGCAGGTACTGGTGCAGGCCCACCGCGGCGCTGGTGGCGTCGGTGGCCTCGATGCGGACGCGGCCCGCGGCGGCGCTGTAGGCATACCGCCGGCCGGAGTCAGTAGCGGCGTTGCTGGGCCCAGCCCCAGCGAAGCGGGCCGGCCCGCCGAGTTGGGCGAAGGTGACCTGGGCGGCGATCGGGCCCACGATCCGCCCGGCCAGAGCGGCCAGGGCCGCCGACCAGGCCGGCCCGGACGAACCGGCTGCGGGCGCACTAGGTGGGGTGCTGGTCATCCCTTGATCGCTCCCTGGGTGATGCCGGAGATGAAGTTGCGCTGGAAGAGCAGGTAGACCAGCACGATCGGGGCGATGGTGATGATCGTTGCCGCCGAAAGCAGTGGGATATCGGTGGAGTATTGCCCCACGAAGAAGCCCAGCCCACCCGGTGCGGTGCGCATCGAGGGGTCCTGCATCAGCACGATGACCAGCAGGAACTGGTTCCAGGACCACATGAACACCAGCACCGCGAGTGTGGTGATCGCCGGCCAGGAGATCGGCAGCAGCACCCGGCGCAGCACGCTCAGATCGCGGGCGCCGTCGAGTCGGCCGGCTTCGACCAGTTCGGCGGGCATGGAGGAGAAGTGCGACTGCATCCAGTACACGCCGAACGGCAGGAACAGGGCGACCTCGGCGAGGATCACGCCCAGGTAGTTGTTCGTCAGGCCCACATTGGACAGGTTGTAGTACAGCGCGATCACGATCAGTTCCACCGGCAGGGTCAGGCCGAGCACGAAGAGAATCGAGATCGGCTTACCACCCCAGGCCTTCAGCACCCCCAGGGCGTAACCGGCGAGGATGGCGCAGATCGCCACCAAGGGCACGACGCCACCGGAGATGATGAAACTGGAGCGCATCAGGTCGCTGTAGCCGCCCGCCTCCCAGGCCAGGGCGAAGTTTTCCCAGTGCCAGGTCTCCGGCAGTCCCAGCCCCGAGACGGTCGAACCGGGGCTGTGCAGCGCCGCGAGCACGATGGACACGAACGGCAGCAGGATCATCAGCGCCAGGACGAACAGCACCACATAGCGGGCGCTGAGGCCGAAGTTGCGGGTTCTCATGAGTCCTCCCGCGCCACGCGGCGAATCAGCGTGACGAAGATGATCACCAGTGCGGTCAGGGCGATCGCCAGTGCGCTGGCAGTACCGATATCGCCCTCGTTGAACGCCAGCCGGTAGACCAGCAGTGCCGGCACGGTGGTCTGGTTGGCCGGGCCACCGTTGGTGGTGACGAAGACCAGGTCGAAGCTGGCCAGTGCGGCGATCGTGGTGATCACACTGGCGATGGTGATCTCCTTGCGCACCCCGGGGATGGTGACCGACAGGAACTGTCGGAAGGGCCCGGCGCCGTCGAGGGTGGCGGCCTCATACAGAGCGCCGTCGATCTTCTGCGCGCCGCTGAGGAAGAGCATCATGCACAGCCCGCTCATCGTCCAGGTCCCGATGAAGCCGAGGGCGTACAGGGCCAGGTTGTAGTCACCGAGCCAGGCGCGGGTGATCGCTTCCAGCCCGATAATCTCCAGGAACTGGTTCAGCAGGCCGTTCTCGTTGTACAACCAGCGCCAGGTGATTCCGACGGCGACCAGCGGCAGCACCTGCGGCAGGAAGTAGACCGTGCGGAAGAAGGTCATGCCGCGGCGCACCCGGCCCATCAGCAGCGCGGTCATCAGCAGGCCCAAGCACACCGGGACCACCGAGAAGAAGACGATCAGCACCAGAGCGTGCAGGATCGAGTTGTACAGCATCGGATCCTGCAGGATCCGTACGTAGTTGCTCAGCCCCGCGGAGGTCGGTTGCTGCACCCCGTCCCAGTTGAGGAAGGACAGGTAGAAGGTGTTCAGGGCCGGCCAGATGGCGAAGCCGCCGTAGATCGCAGCTGCGGGCAGCAGGTACAACCATGCCTTCATCGCCCGCTTGTTCGGACGCCGGCGCACATCGGGGGCGCGCCTCGCGCCGCGGCTGGTTCGCCGCGGCGCGAGACTGCTCAGGGACGCATCAGCCATGGTGGCTGGCCCAGACCTCCTGCAGTGAGGTCAGGTAGTCGTCGGTGGTGTTCTGGCCGGAGATGATCCCCTGCAGGCCGCCGGTCAGGGCGTCGATCATCCCCGGGGCAGCGAAGTCCGGGAAGGGCACGATGTTGCTCTCCTCGGCGACCGGGGCGAAGCTGTCGGCGATGTCGCCCAGCAGGCCCTCGGTGGCGACGTCGGCCTCTGTGTCCACCGGCATGAATCCGGCGTCGATCTGGATGGTCGCGGCTTCCGGGGAGTTCATGTAGTCCAGGAAGGCCGCAGCGACGTCGGGGTGTTCACTGGCCGAGGAGATCGAGTAGGCCACCGAGGATCCGGAGGCCACCGGCGGGCTGCCGGCTTCGGTGCCGGGCAACACGAAGAAACCGGCGTCCTCGATCTCACCGTCCACCTGGGCAGCGGCCCAGTTACCGGTGACGTGGAAGGCAGCCTCACCGCCTGTGAAGTTCGCCAACGCATCGGCATCGGAGGTGGCGTTGGCGCCCTCGGAGATGTAACCCGCCTCCACCCATTCGGCGATGGTGTCGGTGGCCTGGGCAGCCGCATCGGTCTCGATGGTGGACTCCGGGGCCCCGTAGACCCAGTCCAGGTACTCCTCCGAGGCACCCATGGAGTTCAGCACCGCGTTCCACAGGTGGATTCCGCCCACTTCCAGACCACCGACACTCAGCGGGCGGTCGTCGTTATCGGCCACTGCCGCCATCGCCTCGGTGAACTCGTCCAGAGTGGTGGGAACCTCCTCGACACCGGCCTCGGCGAGCATCTCCTGGTTGTAGTAGACCCCGAGCACGGACAGTGCACCGGGAACGGCGTACAGGTCGCCGGTGCCGAACTGCTGGGCCTCCTCGTCGGACATCAGCTGCTCCAGGCTGGCCGGCGGGAAGGAGGTCTCCCAGTCGTAAAGCTCAGAGTAGTCACCCAGTTCCAGCACGTGCCCGGCGGGCACCAGAGAACGCATCGCGCCGGGGTTGTACTGGGCGATGTCGGGGGCAGTGTCGGAGGACATCGACCCGGTGATCGAGGTGATGTAGTTGCCGAAGTCGGTCTGCTCGGTCTCGATCGTGACGTTCGGGTGCTCCTCGGTGAAGCCCTCCACCAGCGCCTCCGTGGGCGGATCATCGGTGTAGGCCAGGCGTAGGGTCACGTCTTCGTCGGTGATCTCGGCCGAGACCTCTCGCTCGTCGTTCTGGTCCTCACCGTCGCTGCTGCCGGCGGTGACGCAACCGGCGAGGACGAACGTGGCGGCGGCGAACAGCCCGATGCCGGCGCCGGTACGGGTTCGTGTATTCATCAGAATTTTCTCCTTTGAGATTCAGGTCTGCAGATGGGGGCCGCTGCGGCCGGGGTCAACGTCGATCTCCTCTCTGTAGAGGGGCATAGCGGCTGTGTTCCAGATCATCGAGGCAGTGCCGGATCGCACCCTGGACGACGGCGTCGCTCCCGAGGGTCGAGACCTGCAGTTCCGGCAGGTCCAGGGGGTAGTCAGCGAGGGCGTGTTGGAGGGTTTCCAGCAGCGGCTCACCAACCCGGGCGATGGGCCCACTGAAGACGACCAGGTGGGGGTCCAGCAGAGCGCGGATCGCGGCCAGGCCCATCGCGAACCGCCCGGCCAGGCGGGACAGTGCGGCAAGGGCTGGGTGGCGCCCCTGCTGGATGTCGTGGACGACCAGCTGCAGTGCCTGATCACCGGCATCGCGGATCTCGCCGGTCCGCTGGAGGTCACCGGACCGATCCAGCTCTTCGATGGTGAGTTGGATCAGGGCGGCGGCCCCGGCCCATGCCTCGAACCGGCCCAGTCCGGGGTGGGTGGCCTGACCCTCGGCCTCGGCGAGGACGTCCAGGAAACCCAGGTCGCCGGCGTCGTTGGTGGCTCCGCGGTAGATGGTGCCGTTCAGCACGATCCCGGCGCCGATCCGCTCACCCCAGTGCACCACCACCAGCGATTGCTCATCGCGGCCCGCGCCATGCCACTGTTCCCCCCTGGTGGCGAGCTTGACGTCGTTGTCCAGGTAGACGGGGCAATCGAGATGGTCCCCCAGTGCGCGCACCACACCGTCACCACTCAGGCCGGACATCGACGGCACCAGGCGGATCACCCCCGCACTCGGGTCGACGATGCCTGGGGCGCCGATGGCCGCTGAGTAGACCTCGCTGGTGGAGACCTGTGCCTCGGTGAGCAGGGCCTGCACCTCCTGGACCAGCACACCGATGGCCTCCTGGCCCTCGATCCCGGGGGACAGCACACTTTGGGCGGAGGTGACGATCTGCCCGCGCAGGTCAGCGAGCGCGACGCGGATCTGGTGCGGGTCGATGAAGGCACCGATGACGTACCCGGCGCGGGCCCGGAACTGCACCAGTTGTGCCGGGCGGCCGGAGCGGCCCGCATTGCGTTGTGGGGCGAGGTACTCGATCAGGCCCGCATCCTGCAGTTCGGCCAGTGAGCGGGTGACCGCCTGCCGGGATAAACCGGTGGCGCGGGCCAGTTCAGCAACACTCACCCGCTCCTGCTCACGCAGTCGCTCCAGCACGGCAGCTTGGTTGACCTCGCGCATGAAACGCAGGTCAGCCGCCACCGGAGTGTTCGCCACAGGTCCTCCTCGTCCGCTCCACCGGTTGGTGCCGGTGGTAGCGGAAATATTACTTACGTGCTGTACGAAAATAAAGCCCGATGGTGGAAGAGCTGCACTCCGGCACGGGAACCGGCTGTGACGGCGCAGCTGGGTTAGGGCAACCGCAGGTGGCGTCCCAGCTGCCGCAGCCGGACCGGAAGCTCCAGGTGCGCATCGGCAGCGCTGCGATAGGCGGACGGCGACTGACCCGTCAGGGCACGAAAGGACCGGGAGAACTGGAACTCACTGGTGAACCCCAGATGGGTGGCGATTTCGCCGATGCCGAGGTTGGTGCTGGTCAGCAGCGCCGCCGCGCGGTGCAGCCGCAGGGTACGGATCGCAGCCACCGGCCCCATGCCAAGGTGCCGGGCGTACACCCGGCACAGGTACTCGCGGGTCACCCCGGCGGCAGCAGCCAGCTCACCCAGCGCAGGTTGTGAGATCCCTTCGCCGTCCGGTTGCTGCCGCACTGCGTCCAATGACCGGGCGATCAACTCAGGCAACTGATGGTCCGGGGCGAGCCGGGTGGCGGACGCACCGATGACGAAGGCCCGGATCGCATACGCCAGCGCCGTGGTCGCTGAGGCATGCCAGCCGTCGGGGTGCACCGAGTCCAGCCAGAGCACGTGATCCAGCAGCGGGGAAATGATGTCATCGGTCTGCGGTGACCGGTAGCGCGGCCAGTGCGGGCCCTGGCCCGGCATCGTGAAGATCGCGTACCCGTACCGGGTGCCCGCGACGGGGTGCCACTGGTAGTAGTTGCGCACCCCCGGCGGCGTGAGTTGCAGCCCGCCGGTGCTGAACTCGAACTCCTGGTCCCCGGAGCGCACCTGGGCCGAGCCGGCCATGCACCAGATAAACTCCCAGTACGCCGTGGTGTACGGGCCGTAGGTCGAGCCCGCGGGCACCCGGGTCGAGCCTGCCCAGGCGAATTCCACCGGGGGCAGAGGAGGATCGACTGCGCTCATCTGCTCAGTATGCGCCGACGAGCTCCCCGCGGTGCCTGGCGAAATCCTTGGCCATCCGCCACCCGAGCACACCGGTCGGGGATCCACGGCGACTCGCCTTGATCACAAATCGGCGTGCGGCCACGTCTCCGGCCACGATCGCGCTGTCCGCGTCCGCACCGATGTGCCCGGCGACCTGGATTCGCTCGGAAAACTGGTCGGTCCAGAAGTAGGGCGCCGCCGGGGCCGGTTCGGTTCCGGCGGCGATGTGGCCGGCGATAGCAAGAGCCTGCTGGGTGGCATTGGTCCGGTGTTCGATTCGCATTCCGCGCCCGCCTGGCGGGCTCCAGCGGGCAACGTCACCGATCGCGTACACCCCTGACGCCGCCCGGCCGAGATGGTCACAACCCACGCCGTCCCGGGTGTCCAGGCCACTGCCGGCGAGCCACTCCACGTTGGGATGGGAGCCGACGGCGGCCACCACCAGATCGGCGGACAACGAACTGTCGTCATCGAGGCTGACGCTCGTGGTGCCGCCGGCCGTCGTTGCTGCGCGCACGCTGTGGCCGGTCCGCAGGACCACCCCGTGTTCGCGGTGCAGCTGGGCCACCGCACCACCGGCCACCGGGCCCAATACATGCGCCAGGGGCACCCGGGACCGGTCGACCAGGGTAACGTTCAGGCCGGCCGAGCGCGCTGATGCGGCCAACTCGTAGCCGAGCAGACCGCCGCCGATGACGATCGCGCTCGCGGCGCTGCTCATCGCGTGGGCCAGGCGCTCGGCGTCATCCACGGTGCGCAGCACGTGCACACCCCGGTGACCATCGAGGAATGCCGGCCGAGCGGGCCGGACACCGGTGGCCACGATGAGCCGGGAGTACCGCAGCACCGAGCCGTCATCCAGCTCCAGCCGGCGCGCCGCGATGTCCACGGCGGTCGCGACCCGCCCCAGCAGGAGTTCAATCCCGAGGTCAGCGAGCACTTGCGGCTCACGCAGGGTGATCCGGGTGCGGTCGAGGGTGCCCAGGAGGAAACCCTTGGACAGTGGCGGGCGGTCGTAAGGCAGGTGGGACTCGGCACCCACCAGCACGATCGGGTCGGCAAAGCCTTGGCGCCGGAGCGCATCGACGGCAGTCAGCCCGGCAGCGCCGGCGCCGACCACGACCAGCGCCTCCTCGGTACCGGGCATTTCAGGCACCGGTGGTGCGGACGCGGATGGCCGCCGCCGGGCAGAGCAATTCGGCGCGCTGAACCATCTCGAGCTGCTCGGCCGGGGGATTCTCTTCAAGCAGGATCACCACCCCGTCCTCATCGCGCTGATCGAAGACCTCGGGGGCTGCCATCACGCATTGGCCGCCACCGACGCAGAGGTCCTCATCGATTTCGATCCGGATCATGGACTGTCTCCTTCCGCTGTGTCCCAGACGACGGGAAGCTCCGGCACGCCGTGTCCTGGGTAGTTACCTGGATTGACCTCGAGCTCGGCCACCGGGACTGCCGGCCGCAGGTCGCCGAACCGCTCCACCAGGCGGGTCAGGGCGATCCGCAGCTCCAGCCGTGCCAGGTGTTGGCCCAGGCACTGGTGCACCCCGTGCCCGAAGGCCAGGTGGCCGGTGACGTCCCGCTTCGGGTCGAATTCGTCGGGCCGCGTCAGGAAGTCCGGGTCCCGGTTCGCCGCGGCCGCGCTGACCTGCACCCGCTGACCGGCTTTGATCTGCACCCCGCCGACTTCCAGGTCCTCGATCGCGGTGCGCGTGAATGGCGCGAGCTGCAGGACGTTGATATATCGCACCAGCTCTTCGAGCATGTCCGGAAATCCCTCGGGGTCTGCCACTACTGCCTCCCAGTCCTCCCGGTTCTGCTGTAGCACCAGCACACTGAGTCCGAGCATGCTCGAGGTGGTGTGGTGCCCGGCGACGACGAGGAACTGGCCGACGCCGATCACCTCCTCTTCAGTCAACTGGCTCTCCTGCAGCAGAAAGCTCAGCAGGCCCTCATTCGGGTGCTCGCGCAGTTTCTGCACCTCTGCGGCCATCGCGTCGCGAAAGGCCCGGTAGTCGCCGAGCAGGTCCTCCTGCAGCGGGGGGTCCACCTCCATCACTTCCAGGATGGAGTTCCACTCCGGCTGGATGCTGATCCCCATCACGTAACAGATCGTTTCCAGGGCCACCGGCACCGCGAACTCGGCCTGCAGGTCCACCGGCTGGGGCGCGTTGGCCATGGCATCGAGGCGACCGGCGACGATCTCCTCGATCACCTCGGCGAGGCCGGCCACGTACTTCACCGAGAACCGGCCGGCCAGCGCCCGCCGGAACCGGATGTGCTCCGGGGCGTCCATATTGATGAAGGTGCCCGCACGTGAGGGGGTCATCACCTCATCCATCTGCTCGCGCAGGTCCTCCCGGTCCGGCCGCTGTTCTCCCGGACGGGCGATGAACCGCGGGCTGCCCTTCATCGACAGGCGCCGGTCGCCCAACACTTGCCGGGCCAGGGCGTGTGAGGTGACCAGCCACCCGACTTCGCCATCGGGATACTGCAGGGGCCGGATCGGCTCCGTGCGGCGGTACTCCCCCAGCTCCGGCGGCGGATCGAACAGGGTGCGCTCGGTGGGGAAGGGCACAGGGGCGACGCCAGTGGCGGACATCGAACGGCTCCTCTCAGGCTCGGTGCAGTCATCACGACGACGTGTCATCACGACCTCCCCTCCATCGTGCAGACATACCGCCAGCGAGCCCATGGGCAGAATTAGCCCATACCCATCAAAAATTGATCACTCCTGCATCGCGCAGGGCTCCACCGCATGGCCTCGGGGCGGCCACACTTGCGGCGGACCAGCCGGCCTCCTCAGGCGTGGGTGGCAGTCTCGGTGTGCGAGGCGGGCTCGATCTGGATCGTGGAGTGCTCGACGTCGAAGTGCCCGCGCATACAGTCCTGCACCGCGTCCAGGACCGTGCAGAACGCCTCGGGTGAGAGCACATCGTCGTCGACCACCACGTGGGCGGTCAGCACCGGCACCCCGGAGGTGATCGTCCAGGCGTGCAGGTCGTGGACCGCGAGCACGCCCGGCACGCCCTCGATATGGGCGCGCACCTCGCGCAGATGCAGATCATCGGGAGTGCCCTCCAACAGCACTTTGGCGACGTCGCGCAGCAGCAGGACTGCTCGCGGGGCGATCATCACACCGATCGCCATCGAGGCGATCGCATCGGCCGGCGACCATCCGGTCAGGGTGATCACGATCGCGGCACCGACGACGGCGATAGATCCGAGCAGGTCGCCCAGCACTTCCAGGTAGGCGCCGCGTACGTTCAGGCTCTCCCCTTTGCCCGGGGCGAGCAGGCGCAGTGCCACCAGGTTCGCGACCAGCCCGATCACCCCGAAAATCAGCATCAGTGAGCCATCCACCTCATGGGGCAGACGCAACCGCCGGATGCCTTCGATGAAGACCAGGACGGCGATCACGGCGAGGATCACACCGTTGAGCAGGGCGGCCAGCACCTCGGCCCGCTGCAGCCCGAAGGTCCAGCGTCCAGTACTGGGTTTGGCCGCCAGCCAGGTGGCGACCAGGGCGATGGTCAGCCCGGCCGAGTCCGAGAGCATGTGCCCGGCGTCGGCCAGCAGCGCCAGGGATCCGGTCAGCACGGCCCCGACCACCTCGGCCACCATCACGGTCAGGGTCAGCACCAGGGCTGCCACAATGCGTGGTCGGTAACGCTGGCCGGCGGTGACGGCGATGTGATCGTGCGCCATCAGCGCTCCGGTGCCGGTTTCGCGGCGGCGGGGCTGTGGTCATGAACAACGACGGCCAGCCCGTGGGTGAGCAGGTCCTCGGCGTGCTGGACCAGGCTGACCAAGGCCGGAGTGGTCAGCGAGTAGTAGCTGGCACGTCCGTGGCTGCGAACCTGGACTAGCCCCGCTGCGCGCAGCACGCCCAGGTGCGCCGACAGCGTGGACTGGGCCACATCGCTCTCCGCGACCAGATCAGCCACCCGCCGTTCCCCGGCGGCCAGGCTGTGCACGATCTGCAGCCGATGGGGTTCGGCGACCGCGCGGAATACCGCTGCGAGCGCCTCGTGGTCATGCTGCGGGTGCCCGGGCTCACCGGCGGCGGAAAGGGCCTGCTCACCGCGCCCGCTTTTGATCGCCATATGACGATTATATCGTCTATTAGCGATGTAATAAAGGTGTCGGGCTTCGCCCCAGCGGTCAATGCCCTGTCCCCCACGGGCCGTCGGTGGCGGGACTCAGATTTGACGTTGCGCCGGCGAGGTGACGCTGGTCTGATGTGCGGGTGAGCCCGGCACCGCCAACCCCTGAAGAGCACCTAGAGGCGAGGGTCGGCAACGTTGCACCACGCATCGTCCTGGCCGGGGGCTCGGGCGAGCTGGGCCGGCTCATCGCCGCAGAGGTCCGCCGCCAGATGCCGGGCGCCCACCTGATCATCGGTGATCATCGCCGCGAGCGCGGACGGCAGACGGCGGCGCAGTTGGGCACTGGCAGCACTTATCTGGACGCCGAGGACCGCCAGAGCCTGCAGGCAGCCCTGGCGGGGGCCGACCTGGTCCTGGTTGCCGTGGGCCAAGCCCGCCCACTGATCCAGCAGGTGTGCGCCGAGTTGGGCATCCCGTGCGCGGACGTGACCGTCGATCCGCCCCTGATCGGTCAGGTGCAGGAGCTGGACCGGCAGCTTCTGGCCGCCGGGAACACATCGGTGGTGATGACCGGCCTGTTCCCAGGCCTTTCCGGGTTACTGGCCCGCCGCGCGGTCCAGGACCTGGAGCACGTCACCGGGGTGGACATCGCGTTGTTGCAGCACACCAACGCGCGCGCCGGGCGCACCGGGGTGGTGGACATGCTGCGCCTGATCTGTGCGCCGGTGCCCACTTCCACCGGCACCGTCCCAGGTTTCCGGCGACGCTTCGGCGGGGCACGATGGCTACGCGGTGTCGACTCGGCCGAGCGAGCGGGCCTGCAGCGGGCCCTGGGTGCCGGCCGCCTGGATTACTGGACCGGGTGGAACGACCGGGCCTTCACCGCGACGATCGCCGCTCTGGTGCGACTGCGCGTGCTGCCGGGTCTTGCGCCACACCTGGCCCGGTTGCGGCGCCACCGGCCGGCCAGCCCGGAGCCTGTGGAGTTGCGGGTGCGGGCCGCAGGGCTCCGGGACGGGGTCCCGGCCCGGGTGGGCTGGTCGCTGCGCGGCGATTCCGATTACGGCCTCACGGCGATCACCGCCGCAGCGATAGGCCTCTTCCTCCTGGGCCCCACCCCGCCGGGGGTGCACACCCCCGGGTCCCTGACCACGCTGGATCAGGTCCTGCCTCCGGACCCGGTGGGTGCGCACTTGCACCGGCTCATGGGGTGAACAACCGGTCCAGGTAGTAGGCCGCGGTGCGCTGGGCCTGCTTGGGTTGCTGATAACCCACAATGATTCCGGTGGCGAGTGCGTCGGCCAGGGTGAACAACAACTCGGCCTCCCGGTCCGCCTCTCGGCCGGGATCGATCTGCCCGCGGCGCTGACCCTCGACGATGACGGCGGCAAAACCTGCGCGTGCGGCTGGGATGTCCTGCAGCAGCAGTGTCTTGAGTTCCTCATCGTGCTGCCAGGCGACGTAGTAGGCCGCTCCGATGGCGGTATCGCGTACCCGTTCGGGGGTCAGCGGCAGGACCTCATCGAAGATTCCCTCGAGCACCGCGCGTGGTCCGTGGGCCCACTCGCTGCGCACCCGCGCGTTGATCTGCTCGGCCTTACGGGCCTCCATTAGAGCCAACGCGTATTGCAACATCTGCTGGGTGCTGCGGAAGTAGTGCTGGATCGTGCTCATCGGGTATCCGGACTCCGCCGCCACCCGGCGCAAGGTCGCCGCCGGGACCCCGCCGCCGGCCACGACCGACAACACGGCCTCAGCGATCTGGGTGCGGCGGTGATCGTGGTCCACCACCTTGGGCATCCGTCCTCCTCTACCGCCTGCGACCACCCAATGGTAGGTTTTCGTGCACTTGCACGATAACGTAAGGGGAAGTCGTGTCACTAACGCCGAACCGCGGGTTCGAGGGGCAACGTGCCGTGGCGAAGAACTGCGCCGCGCAGGACGCCGCGCCATGAAGACACCGGCCACGAGCAGGCCGCCGGGAACCATCGAGCTGCGGCCACCGACCAATGGCTATGACCGCCGGGTGGTGCGCTGGTGGCGCAGTCAGCTACTGGTGGCCACCGGTATGCTCTCGCTCCCGTTGGTCATCCTCGGGGTGCTGATCGCCGCGGCCCGCACCTGGTTGCTGGTACCGGCCGCGGTGATCGTCGTCGTCGGCCTTCTGACCGCACTCACCCTGCCGCTCTGGTGGTACACCTTCCACCGCTGGGAGGTGACCCAGCGGGCGGTCTATACCCGCACCGGCTACTTCTGGCAGACCTGGCGGATGGCCCCGATGTCGCGTATCCAGACCGTCGACACTACCCGCGGGCCGTTGCAGCGACTCTTCGGGATCGCCACGGTCACCGTGACCACCGCCTCCTCCGCCGGTGCGGTCGACATCGCTGGTCTGGACTTCGCCCGGGCCGAGGAGGTGGCCCACGAACTGACCCTGATCACCGATGCCACTCCCGGGGACGCCACATGAGCGCCGGCACACCCGCAGACCCGGCCGGGCCCGCCGCCCTCGATGGCACCGATGTCGCCGATGGCACCGAGCCGCCGGCGCCCTGGCAGCGTCTGGAGCGGCGCACAGTGGCCGTCACCGCGATCCTGCTCACCGGCGCAGCGCTGCTGGCCGCGATCCCGACCTCGATCGCAGTGGCCGGGGCGACCTCGCTGTACACCGCCCTGGCCTGGGTGGTGCCCGCAGCGGTGCTGCTGATCGCAGGCGGGGGGTTCGCCGACTACCTGCGGTGGCGCAAGACGAGCTACCGGATCACCCCCACCCACGTGGAGGTGCACAAGGGCATCCTGTTCACCAGTCGGCTGCGGCTGGCCCGGGACCGGATCCGGACGGTGGACGTCACCGCCCACCCGGTGCTGCGCTGGTTCGCCCTGGTGCGTTTAGCCATCGGCACCGGGGAGCAGGGCGGCGGGGGCGCAGCGGCGAGTCAGACCATCGTGCTGAACCCGGTCACCCGGCGGTCCGGGGAGCACCTGGCCAATGAGCTGCTGGACCGGCTTCCGGCTGACGCGGCGACCTCCGGCAGTGAGCGGCTCGCCACCTGGCGCGCCGCCTGGACGCGCTACGCGCCGCTGTCGGTGCTCACGCCGATCCTGGTCGGCGTCGTGATCGGCGCCGGCTTCCAGGTCGCGGACTGGTTTGGCCGCGGAGAACTGCCGGTCCTCATCGTGCGCGATCTCGCTGGGCACTTCGGCTGGGCCCTGGTGATCGCGATCGGTTCGGTCACGCTACTGGTACTGGCGGCCGGGCTGGCAGTGGCGTTCTACCTCGAGCTGTGGTGGCGCTACCGGCTGGATCGGGAACCGGGCGGCATGCTGCGGGTTCGGCGCGGGCTGCTGACCACCCGATCGGTGAGCCTTCAGGAGGGCAGGATCCGCGGGGTGAACCTGATCGAGCCCCTCGGGGTGCGTTCGGTCGGCGCCGCCCGGGTTGAGGCGGTGGCCACCGGTATCGGTTCGGAGCAGGACACCCAGGCCGAGGTCTCCACCCTGCTCCCGGCGGCGCCGCGGAGCCTTGCCTTGCAGGTCCTGGAGCGCGTGCTCGGCATCCCGGCCGACGACGTACCTCTTGCTGCTCACCCGGCTGGGGCCCGCACCCGGCGGTTGCGCTGGGCCGGGATCCTCGCGGCGGCCCTCGCCGGATGCTGGTTGACGTTATTCGCGCTCGGGCTGCCCGCCTGGCTGCTGATCCTGACGGCGGCGATCTTCGCGCCGGCGGTCCTGGCCGCGCCATTCGTGGCCCTCGATGCCGCCGCGAACCTGGGCCATGCGCTCACCGATGAGCTGCTGGCCAGCCGGCACGGCAGTATCCGCCGCTCGACGGTGCTGCTGTACCGGGAGGGGATCATCGGTTGGCAGCTGCGGCAGTCAGTTTTCCAACGCCGGCTCAACCTGGCCTCCGTCGTTGCCGTGACCGCTGCCGGACGGGGACGCTACGCCGTCGTCGATGCTGATACCGAGCAGGTCCGGACCCTGGCCGAACACACGGTGGCCGACCTGCTCGAGCCGCGGGCCGCTACGGCGCCGGTGGCCGAACGCACTGTGGGCCCTCCCGAAGCGGAAGGGCCCACAGTGCATTGACAATGCTGAGTGGCCTGCTGCGGCTTCACTCAGCGGAGGTGAGGATCACTCGTCCTCGTCGGCGCCCTCCTCGTCGTCGGCGTCATCCTCGGGCTCGGCGTCGTCATCGAGATCTTCCACGTCCTCACCGGTGTCACTGCCGTCGTGACCGGCGTCATCGGCCCAGCCCACGATGGTCCAGTCGACACTCTCGAACAGACGCGGACCATAGTTCGCTAGGCCTTCCCGGTGAGCAACGATCTCCGGACCGTTGTTCACGCCCAGGTAGTGGAAGTAGGTCCCGATGGCCTCCTGCTCGATCTCATTGGCGAGCGCGATGCGCTCATCCTGCTCCTCCAGCAGGGACACCTCATCGATCCGCGCATCGAGGTCTTCGTCTCCCGCGCCGCTGAGGTTGCCGGCACCGGTGGAGTAGAACTGCCGCACCCCGCTGGTCGGGTCGGCGTGGTTCTTCGTGTAGCCCATCGCGACGATCACGAAATCTCGGCTGCCAACAGTCTCGGCGAACTCCGCGGAGCCGCGATTGTCCAGCTCCATGTTGATTCCGGCTTCGCGCAGCATGGTCTGGAACGCCTGGTCCACGGCGGCACCGGTGGGGTCATCCCCGAAGGTGTTCATCGTCACGGTGAGCTCCTCACCGTCGCGGGTGAGGATCTCTCCCTCTTCACCTTCCCATCCGGCATCCAGCAGCGTCTGCCGCGCACCCTCCGGATCGGCGTCCTCGACTGGGTAGGCGTCCTCGTACCGCTCGTCGAAAGGCAACAGCAGCCATGACCCGGGCGGCTCCTCTTCCCAGTTCAGGCCCTGGTAACGGATATCGGCCAGTTGCTTACGGTCCACCGCCTGGAAGATGGCCTGGCGGACCTCGACGTCACTGACCTGCGGAGCGTCAGTGTTGAACATATAGCCCCCGCCGTACATACGCTGACCACGACGGATGTCGTAGCCCTCCTCGGACCAGCTAGTCAGCTCCGAGTACCGGTCCTCGGTGCTGATCGCGACTCGGTCGATCTCACCGTTCTGGAAGGCCTGGATCGATGAGGATGCCTCGTGCTGGGCGAAGTTGAGCCGATCCAGCACCGGCTCATCGCCCCACCAGTTCGGGTTCGGCACCAGGGACACCACATTGGCCGACTGATCGTGGATGTCGAGGATGAACGGTCCGGCCCGGTACTCCGGGCGGATGTCATCGACGAACCCGTTGTTGAAGTCCTCGGGAGTGTCCACATCCGGGTGGACGATCCTCTCGAAGAACAGGGACTCCCAGGGCTGGTAGATCTCGGCCATGGTCACGGTGAAGGACCACTCGTCCTCCCCCATCTCTACCGACGCGATTTGATCGTAGCCATCGGTGGAGACCAGGTCGTATTCCTCGTCCTCCCCCGACCGGACCTGCGCGGTGTGTTCGTAGGTGTGGAAATCGATCGGCGTACCGTCGTTCCACACCGCCTCGGGGTTCAGTTCGTAATGCAGAATCTGAGTGCCGTCGTCGGTGATCTCCTGCTCAGCGGACAGGAAGTAGTTCTCATCGAGCACATAGGCGCCCAACTCGTCATAGGTCCAGGCACCAACGCTGTCCTGCGGGTAAAGCAGGGCCGAAGTATCAGCGGCATTGCCGGCATTGCTGACCAGGTTGAAGTTGGGGCCCAGGTGGCCCACCGGTAGCGTCAGCTGCCCGCCGTCCTGCAGATCTTCGGCCGGCATCGGGTTGGTGTCGTAGACCTCCTCGAGTTCCCCGGTCACCCCGCCGGCATCGGGGCCGGCATCGGAATCTCCGCCGTTGTCGCTGCACGCGGCCACGATGAGGGCGGATGCGGCCAGTGCGGCCACCGGTCCGTAGCGGCCCCTTCGGCCAGTTCGAGTGCTTGCTGTCATCGGTTTCTACTTTCTGGTTGTCTCTGGCGGCTGCCCGAGCTCCGCTGTTCCCCGATCACGTCGCCTCGGCGTCGTCCCCGGCTGTGCTGTCTTGGCTGGGGCGGGCATGCTCCCGGCCGATTTCGTTGCTCACCTGTACTCGTTGGCACCACCCCCTGCGGCACCGACGGTGGATGAGGGACCAGGTCCATGAAGCAGGTCCTGGGGGTAATGGCAGGCCACCCGCTGGTCGCTGCCGGCCAGGGGATCGAGCGGTGGCTCGATCTCCTCGCACGCGGACTGTTGCTCGGCCGGCAGGAGCTTGTAGAGCGGGCAGCGGGGCCGGAACGTGCAGCCCTGCGGCTTGTTCGTGGGTGAGGGCAGGTCACCTTCGAGGACCAGGTGGGTCCGTTGGCTCTCCACCTCGGGGTCCGGGATCGGGATCGCCGAGAGCAGGGCCTGGGTGTAGGGGTGGCGTGGATGATCGAAAATCTGCTCGACGCTGCCGATCTCGACGAACCGGCCCAGGTACATCACCGCCACCCGGTCGGAGATGTGCCGCACCACCGCCAGGTCATGGGCCACCATCAGATAGGACAGGCCCAGTTCGGACTTCAGCCGCTGCAGCAGGTTGATCACCCCGGCCTGGATGGACACATCCAACGCCGAGACCGGCTCGTCCAGCACCATCACCTTCGGCTTCAGCGCCAGGGCGCGGGCGATGCCGAGGCGCTGACGCTGACCGCCGGAGAACGCATTCGGGAACCTGTTGACGAAGTCGCGTTGCAGCCCGACGGTCTCCAGCAACTCCAGGATCCGCGCCTTGATCGCCGCCGGTTTCCAGCCGTGGGTCTGCAACGGTTCGGCGAGGATCTCATACACCGTCTGCCGGGGGGAGAGCGAGCCCATCGGGTCCTGGAAGACCATCTGGACATCGGCGCGCATCTGCTGGCTGGCCCGGTGCCGCTTGCGGGAACCTTCGATGGTGACCCCGTTCAGTTCCAGAGTGGTGCCCTCGGCGGGGTCGAGCTCCATCACTTCCAGCAGTGTGGTGGTTTTCCCGGACCCGGACTCACCCACGATGGCGAAACATTCTGCCTCACGGACGTCGAAACTGACACCGTCCACGGCGTGCACAGTCCCCAGGTGTCGCTTCAGCAGCCGGGAGCGCAGCTCGAACTGGCGCTGCAGGTTGTCGGCGGCGAGCACGACCTCGCGCCGCTGGCGCGGCAGGTGCTCGATGTCCGATTGCGCCACCCGCTGCACACCGTAGATCTCCCGGGCCTCGGCGTGCGCAGTCTGCTCCAGGCGTACGCACGCGGCCGTGTGCCGCTCGGAACCCTGGACCGGGCGCAGCTGCGGTTCACCGTCCTCGCAGATGTCGGTGGCTAGCGGGCACCGCGGCGAGAACGGGCACCCGGTAGGGGCGTGGACCAGGGTGGGCGGACGCCCGCGGATCGTAGCCAGGGCGTGCTCGGCGGACACATCCAGCCGGGGCACCGCAGCGATCAACCCCATCGTGTACGGCATCGATGGCGCGGCAAAGACCTCTTTGGTAGTGCCTCGCTCCACCGCCCGGCCGGCGTACATCACCAGCAGGTCCTCGGCCAGCCCGGCCACCACGCCCAGGTCGTGGGTGATCATGATGATCGCTGCCCCGGTCTCCCGATGGGCCACCTTGAGCAGTTCCAGTACCTGGGCCTGGACGGTGACGTCCAGGGCGGTGGTCGGCTCATCGCAAATGATCACCTCGGGGTCATTGGCCATGGCGATGGCGATCATCACCCGCTGGCGCATCCCACCGGAGAACTCGTGCGGGAAGGCCCCGAGCCTGCCGCGCGGGTCGGGAATGCCGACCTTGTCCAGCAGTTCCACTGCGCGCGCCTGCCGATCCTCTTTGGAGAGTCCCGGGCGGTGGTTCTTGATGGCATCGGTGATCTGCTGACCGATGGACAGCACCGGCGTCAGCGAGGACAGCGGATCCTGGAAGATCATCGAGATGGTATTGCCGCGGTGCTTACTCATCGCCTTGTCGGATAAGCCCAGCACCGACTCCCCGGCGAGGGTGACCTCCCCGGTCACGCTCGCGCTGTCCGGGAGCAACCCCATAATCGCCATCGACGTCACCGACTTGCCCGACCCGGATTCCCCGACGATGCCGAGCACCTGCCCGGGGTACAGATCGAAGTCCACCCCGCGCACCGCGTGCACCGTGCCGGCCTCCGTCGGGAAGCGCACATTCAGGTCCCGCACCTGCAGCACCGGCCCGGGGCCGCGGTCCCCCTTAGCACCGTCCGCCCGGCCGGGCGTTCCCTGCCTGTTCGTGATCATTTGATCGCCTTTCCGGACGCCTTGGACTCGGGGTCGAGGGCATCGCGCAGGCCGTCGTTGATCAGGGCGAGAGCGCCGACGATAAGCATGAACGCCAACACCGGTGTCCAGAACATCCACGGTTGGGAGAACAGGTAGTTCCGGGCCTGGGAGATCATCAGGCCCAGGGACGTCTCCGGCACCGACACTCCGATCCCGAGGAACGACAGGCTGATCTCAGCCAGGATCGCCCCCCAGATGCTGGTGGTGGCGTTGATGATGGCCAGCGAAGCGAGGTTCGGGGACAGGTGGCGCCAAACGATCCGCAGGGGGTGCACCCCCATAAACCGGGCGGCTTTGACGAACTCGCGGTCCACGAACGACAGGGCCATACCGCGGATGAGACGACCCGAGGCCATCCAGCCGAACATCACCATGATGAACGCCAGTGTGACCGGCCCCCCGTCACGACCGGTCATGATGATCCCGATCAGGATGATCTGGGGAAACATGATCAGCGACTCGATCGCCCACATCCAACCGCGATCGACCCAGCCACCGAAGTAGGCCATCGCGCACCCGATGACCAGGGACATGATCGGGGTCAGGATGCCCACGATCATGCCGATCATCAGCGAGGTCCGGCTGGCCTGGGCGAGCAGGGCCACCATGTCCACACCAGCGGAATTGGTTCCCAGCCAGTGTTCCGGGCTCGGCGGGGAGCCCAGGTTCATGAAGTCCTGTTCGGTGTAGTGCCAGGGGGTGATCAGCTGACCAAACGCGGCGAACAGCGCCAGGAGTGCCAGCATCACCAGGCCGAAGACGGCAAGTTTATTGCGGAAGAAGCGCTTAGCGATCAGGCGCTTCTTGCCCAACGGCTTGAAATCGTAACCGCTGACGATCTCGGTGTTCTCCGTCCCCGGGGGCAGATCGCTACCGGCGGTCTGGGCGTTCTGGGCCGCCGAGAGGGGTGTCATCGACATTGGCTCAGAGCCTCACTCTCGGATCGACGATGGAGGTGAAGAAGTCCGCGAGCAGGGCACCGATCGCGAAGATGATGCAGGCGTAGAACGTCATCACCACCGTGGAGTTCACGTCGTGGCCGTGCAGCGCCCGGATCGACCACAGTCCCAACCCGTCCCAGTTGAAGATCACCTCGGCGAAGATGGTGCCGGTGAGCAGGGCGGGGATGGTGAAGGCCAGCGATTGTGCGGTCGGCACGAAGGAGACCCGCAGTGCGTGCCTGCGGATCGCCTGCTTGCGGGTCAGCCCGGTGGCCCGGGCGGTGCGCACGAAATCGGCGTTGACGAAATCTAGTAGGTACTGGCGTTGGGAGATCTGCATCGCCGCCCAGCCGAAGATGGTGATCGCCACAGTCGGGACCGCATAGTGGGCGGCCATATCCACAAACTGATTCCACGTTCCCTCGACCCCGACGCTGCGGTAACCGGTGACGAAGAAGATGCGCTCACCGGCCTGCTCATTGATCCAGATGGCGGTGCGCTGCACCAGCAGGTAGGCCACCGGCGTGGGCAGCACCATGGTCAGGTAGGAGTACCAGGTGGCGAACCGGTCACCGAACTTGTACTGCCGGGCTGCGGCGTAGACGCCCAGGGCCACCCCGATGATGAACGTCAGGACGGTGGCCACCAGGGTCAGTTGGGCCGAGATCCAGACGCGGATACCAAATTCGTTGTTGACGTACCCGCCGGTGGGGGTGCGACCCCAGTCCCAGTCGGTGATGATCGCCGTCAGCCAGACCCAGTACCGCTGGAACATGTTCTGATCAGGGTCCAGATCGAGCTGCGCGAGCGACTGCTGCACCCGCTCGTAACTGACTTCCGGGTCCACTTCCGCCCCGCCGGTGACGTCCATCATCTGCACGGCGGGGTTGAAGAAATTCACCGCCATCAGGTACGCCAACGACGTCACTGCGAACGTCATGATCGAGTAGCGCACGAACCGCAACCCGAGAAACTTCAGCATCGGCCGGCCCCTCGGTGCCCGCGCACAAGTATCTGCCCGCGCACAGGCATCAGTGACTCATGTGTCATTCGTAGCTGGTTCCTCACCCCGGTGTGTTCTGCATAGCTGTGCCAGCAGCACTGCTGACTAGCCCGCAAACCCTACATTGCTTGTCGGCAATCCAAAGGGACGGTATCACGCGCAAAGGGACGGTATCACGCGCGAAAGGGGCTGTTTGGGTATACCCGGCCACTGCTCTAGGCTTGGTGCGGGGCCATCTGCTACAGAACCCACTGGTCAACGACGAACCGGTCAACGAATGGGCCTTCTGCCACGGGGACACTGGCATACACATTCCTGGGCTGGGCCGAGCACGAGCATCCACCAGCCACATACCAAGGATGGTAAGAATGGCAGCTACTCGCCGAATATCACCGGAGCAACGGACCGCAACGGCAGCAGTGCTCACTACCACTGCTCTGCTCTTTGCCGCCTGTAGCGGTGACACTGCCGAGGTTCCAGAATCAGGAGGGCTCTCCGGGGACCTCGAGGACGTCTATGACATCAATGAGATACCCGTGGACGGACTGCAGGACGGTGGCGAGCTCACGTTCTCGATCACCCTCCTCGGCCCGAACTTCAACAGCGCCACGAACGCCGGGAACACGATCGCCAACGGCACCGTGTTGGGCCCGCAGCACAATGTCAGCGCTTGGACCCTGGACCCACTGGGCGAGTACGTCCTGAACGAGGACTACTTCCTTTCCGCGGAACAGGAGATCACCGACGACGGCACGCAGGTACTGACCTATGAGCTGAACCCCGAGGCGGTCTGGAACGACGGTACGCCGATCGACTTTCACACCTACGAGCACACCCTGGACATCCGCTCCGGTGCGAACGAAGAGTACGACCTGGTCTCCACGACCATGTACGACCAGGTCGAGTCGGCCCAGATGGGGGAGGACGAGTACTCCTTCACCGTCACCATGGCCGAGCCGTTCCAGCCATGGGAACTGCTGTTCAACGGCGGGATCATCCACCCGGATGTGGACAGCGCCGATGAGTTCAACAACGGGTTCGTCGACGATGTCCGCCCGGAGTACCGGGCCGGGCCGTTCATCCTGGATATCCACGACCAGTCCGCGAATGTGATGTCCCTGGTGCCGAACCCGAACTGGTGGGGCGATGAGCCGGTGCTAGAGCGGATCAACTTCGCCCAGCACGAGGCCTCCTCGACTATTCAGGCCTTCCAGAATGGTGAGATCGACTCCGTCGGCCTGGGTACCGAAGATCGCTACTCGGAACTGACCAACTGGTCCGATGAGGGCTATGAAATCCGCCGCGGCCAGCAGATGTACACCGGTGGCTACCTGTTCAACGTCGAGGCCCGCGAGGTCAGTGATGCACCGGTGCGCGAGGCGATCTTCCAGGCGGTGGACCGCAAGCAGCTGGCTGATATCCGGTTCCAAGGGCTGAACTGGGAGGAAGAGCCCCCCGGTGCATGGACCCTGATGCCTTTCGATGAGCGCTACGAGGACGCCTACCCGGTCCAGGACGCTGATCCGGAGGGGGCACGGCAGACGCTGCTGGATGCCGGTTGGGAAGGTGAAGAAGGTGAGATCCTCACCCGCGACGGTGAGGAGCTCACCGTGACCCTCACCAACTTCGGCGATGATCCCACCAATCAGGCAGTGGACCAGGCGTTCCAGACGATGGCCCGGGAGGCTGGGATCAACCTGGAGATCGACAACCGCGGCAGCGGAGAGTTCGGCGAGGTCTACGGCGGTCGGGACTTCGCGCTACTCAACGTCGGGTACTCCAAGACCACAGCCGATCCCACGAGCGCGACCCGCCAGTTCTACTCCACCGGGGATGGCAACGTCACCGGGGCAGGAGATGAAGAACTGGACGCGCGGATCGATGAGATGTTCCAAGTCGAGCACATCGATGACCGGATCACCATGGCACAGGAGATCGAGCAGGACGCCATCGACACCCACTTGCACTACCTGGGTGTCTACAACGGTCCGATCATCACTGCTTACCGCGAGGGCCTGGCCAACTACGGACCGAGGCTGTTCGAGACCACGGACTGGACGATCGTAGGCTGGGCCGCCGACGCCGGGCACGACGGGTCCGATACCGGTGGGGACGTCGAGGACCTCGACGACACCGAGGATACGGACTGAGGCCCGTCACGCATCTCATTCCTGGGCGGCTAGCGCCGCAGCGTCCTCCTCGGCGACCTTCTGCACCGCCTTGGCCACCGAGGTGTGCAGCTTGCTGTGGAACACGCTCGGCACAATATAAGTCGCGTTCAATTCCTCGGCGGTGACGACCCCGGCGAGCGCATGGGCCGCGGCGATCAGCATCGGGTAGGTGATCCGCGTGGAGCGCGCGTCCAGCAGACCCCGGAACACTCCGGGGAAGGCCAGCACGTTATTGATCTGGTTGGCGAAGTCGCTGCGGCCGGTAGCCACCACAGCCGCGTGCTTGGCGGCCACTGAAGGTTCGATCTCCGGAATCGGGTTCGCCATCGCGAACACGATCGCGCCCGGTGCCATCGAGGCTACGTCGGCCTCGGAGAGCAGGTTCGGCGCCGAGACGCCGATGAACACATCGGCATCCTGCAGCGCCTCGGCTAGGGTGCCGCGCAGGTCGCGCCGGTTGGTGGACCCGGCCAACTCCTGCAGGGACGGGTTCAGTCCTGGTCGGTCGGCGTAGACGATGCCGTCGACATCAGCCACCACCACGTCACCCGCACCTGCCGCGAGCAGCAGTTTCAGGATCGCCGTCCCCGCCGCGCCGGCACCGGCCTGCACGATCCGGACGTCCTCGAGACGTTTGCCCACCACTTTCAGGGCATTGGTCAGGGCAGCCAACGCCACGATCGCCGTGCCGTGCTGGTCGTCGTGGAAGACCGGCATGTCCAGCTCGTCCCGGAGGCGGTCCTCAATCTCGAAACAGCGGGGTGCGGAGATGTCCTCCAGATTGATCCCGGCAAAGACCGGGGCCACCAGCTTGACGGTGCGCACGATCTCGTCGGTGTCCTGGGTGTCCAGGCAAACGGGGAAGGCGTCGATATCCGCGAACTGCTTGAACAACGCGGCCTTACCCTCCATCACCGGCAACGCAGCCAAGGGACCTAGATTACCCAGGCCGAGGATCGCCGAACCGTCGGTGACCACCGCGACCGTGTTGCGCTTGATGGTCAGGCGCGAGGCGTCCTCGGGGTTGGCGGCAATCTGTTGGCTGACCCGGCCCACACCAGGGGTGTAGATCAGC
>Ga0079225_10000278_pt1 | contig 27494 bp, 30 predicted proteins | sample Poulit2012_FD_76344 | JGI IMG/M metagenome (GOLD analysis project Ga0079225, IMG submission 76344) | Agricultural soil microbial communities from Georgia to study Nitrogen management - Poultry litter 2012 | ecosystem: Environmental > Terrestrial > Soil > Agricultural land | place: USA: Georgia... | reverse complement strand
CCGGTGGGGAAGATCGTGGCCACCGCGTCGGTGATGGTCGCCCGCGCGGTGGCGTCGTCGCCGGGCTGCAACGACCCGATCGCCATCACGTAGCGACGGTCCGGGCCGATCACCCCGGTCGACAGATGCATCCAATCGGCGCCGACACAGCACATCCACCCCTGCTTGACCGCCACCGGTTCGGCGAACAACCCGTCGGGAATGCCGAACCGCTGCGGGTAGCCGTCGATCCCGGCCGGGGTGGACTGGGCGAGATTGTCGACGATGATGTTGGCCTGGTGCAGGGACAGCCCCCCGGATCCGCTGAGCAGCATGTCGTAGTAGCGCACCAGATCGGCCGCGGTGCTGATCGTGTTCCACCAGCGGCCGTCGAAACCCGGTGTGGTGGCGGACAACCCGTACCGGTTGGCGACCCGGGTGGTGATCGCGTCGCCGCCGTTGCGGTTCCAGAAATCCTCGGCGGCGTCGTCGTCGGAGGAGCGCAGCATGGCGTCGAGCTGGGCGCGGTCCTCGGCGCCCAACGGCCCGCGGTGCAGCACGTCGTCGGCGATGAACAACTTCGCCACCGAGGCGATCGCCATCGTGGTGGCGGTCCCGTTGGACAAAAGCTGGCCGGTGGAGCGGTCCAGCACGGTCACCGTGATCGTGGCGCCCCGTGCCGCGGCGGCGTCGGTGGCCTCGCCGATCCGCTCACCGACACCGTCGAGGGCCGGGTTGGGCAACCCGAACGGCACCTGCGGCGCCGGGGCGACCGCGGTCGCCAGCGGGGTGACGAAGTGGATCCGGGGCTGGGTCGGGCTCGCCGGGGACACCCCCGCCACGCCGGTCGCACAGCCACCGAGCAGGACCGCGGCGAACCCGATCGTCGCCAGGCGGGCCGGTCGCGGTGGCCGTGCGGGCATGTCTCCTCCTCGGAGTGTGAACCGACGCTCAGCATCAGATTTATCATGCGCGTCGGCGGCGGCGGCAGAACGCGGCCGCCCCGGGGGGCCGCGATTCGCCGCCGCGTCGCCGCGCCGGTGGGTCGGCCCGCCTGGATTTCGTCGCGCCGGGGGCGTCTGGCACAATTGAGCAGTTGTCTCGGCAGCTCGCGGCGGGTCGGCGTGGCCCGCCGGTCGCCGACGACAACCACCATGCCCGAACCATCGGTGCGCTGACCGTCGGCCACGCCTGAGCGTGCACCCCGGTCCCGCGGCCGCGCGACCTGCAAGGATGTGTCTTCCGATATGAACACGCTGGACTTCGTCGACAAGGCGTCGCTGCGCGACGACATCCCGGTTTTCGGGCCCGGCGACACCGTCAACGTGCACGTGAAGGTCATCGAGGGCGCCAAGGAGCGCATCCAGGTGTTCAAGGGCGCGGTCATCCGTCGGCAGGGCGGCGGGGTGCGCGAGACGTTCACCGTCCGCAAGGAGAGCTACGGGGTCGGCGTGGAGCGCACCTTCCCGGTGCACTCGCCCAACATCGACCACATCGAGGTGGTGACCCGCGGCGACGTGCGGCGCGCCAAGCTGTACTACCTGCGGGAGCGCCGCGGCAAGCGGGCCAAGATCAAGGAACGTCGCTGACTGCTCACCCGGTGGGCTGTCCGGTCGCGCCGGGGCCGCTGGCTACGCTGATGCCGTGACCGACGCCGAGCACCCCTTCTCCGAGTCCGGTCCCGCCGACCCCGCCGAACCCGACCCGGCCTCGGACGCCGGCCGCGGCGACGCCGACGGCGAGGGCGGCGAGGGCGGCAAGAAATCGGCGCTGCGCGAGACCGCCACCCTGGTGGTGATCGCGGTGGCCATCTACTACGTCATGTTGACGTTCGTGGCCCGGCCGTACCTGATCCCGTCGGAATCGATGGAACCCACCCTGCACGGCTGTGCCGGCTGTGTCGGGGATCGGATCATGGTCGACAAAATCACCTACCGGTTCGGTGCTCCGCGCCCCGGTGACGTGGTGGTGTTCAAAGGGCCGCCGTCGTGGAACGTCGGCTACCAGTCGATCCGGTCGGACAACACCGCACTGCGGTGGCTGCAGAACGCGCTCAGCGTGGTCGGGTTCGTGCCGCCGGACGAGAACGATCTGGTCAAACGGGTCATCGCGGTGGGCGGGCAGACGGTGCAGTGCCGACTCGACACCGGCTTGACCGTGGACGACCGGCGGCTGGTGGAGCCGTACCTGGACCCCGCCACGATGGGGGCCGACCCGCACGAGTTTCCGTGCCTGGGCACCGGCGGGATGAACATGGAGTTCGGGCCGCTGACGGTCCCGCCGGACCGGTTGTGGGTGATGGGGGACAACCGCAGCCACTCGGCCGACTCGCGGGCCCACTGCTACAACGCCCCGGAGGATCTCGATTCCCGCGACCCCGACAAGAACGTCTACTGCACCGGTCCGCAGGATCCGATGGTGGCCACGGTTCCGGTCGACAACGTGATCGGCAAGACCCGCTTCATCGCCTGGCCGCCCGGCCGATGGGGCTCGGTGGCCGCGATCAACCCGCAGCAGGGGACCTGAGCGTGGCCCCGGGCTGGCCGCCGCGCACGGTGATCCGCCGGGCCGCCGGGCTGCGCACCCTGGAGGCGGCGCTGCACCGCGGCGGACTCGGTCCGGTCGCCGGCGTCGACGAGGCCGGTCGCGGCGCGTGCGCGGGGCCGCTGGTGGTGGCCGCCTGCGTGCTGGGCCCGCAGCGCCGCGCGGCGCTCGCCGAGTTGGACGACTCCAAGAAACTCTCCGTGCAGACCCGCGAACGCCTCTACCCGGTGATCTGCTCGGCGGCGTTGGCCTATCACGTGGTGGTCATCGACGTCGCCGAGGTCGACCGGCGCGGTGTGCACGCCGCCAACATCGAGGGGATGCGACGCGCGGTGGCCGGGTTGGCGGTCTGCCCCGGCTACGTGCTTAGCGACGGATTCCGGGTGCCGGGGCTGGCGGTGCCGTCGCTGCCGGTGATCGGCGGCGACGAGGCGGCCGCCTGCATCGCCGCGGCCAGCGTGCTGGCCAAGGTGAGCCGGGACGCGGTGATGGGCGAACTCGACCAGGTCCACCCCGGCTACGGGTTCGCCGCACACAAGGGGTACGCGACCGCGGCGCACACCGCCGCGTTGGGGGCGCTGGGCCCCAGCGCGGTGCACCGCACCTCGTTTGTCAACGTCCGGCGTGCCGGGTCCCGCGCCGCGGGGGTCCGGTGAGGGAAGATGGGGTCACGATGACCGGGACCGACCGAGAAGGACAGCCGAACCGATGAGTGCCGAGGATCTCGAGAAGTACGAAACCGAGATGGAGCTCTCGCTGTACCGCGAATACAAGGACATCGTGGGGCAGTTCAGCTACGTGGTGGAGACCGAGCGACGGTTTTATCTGGCCAACAGCGTCGAGATGGTGCCCCGCAACGCCGACGGCGACGTCTATTTCGAGCTGCGCCTGGCCGACGCGTGGGTCTGGGACATGTACCGTCCGGCCCGGTTCGTCAAACAGGTGCGGGTGGTCACGTTCAAAGACGTCAACATCGAAGAGGTGGAGAAACCCGAGCTGCGGCTGCCCGAGTAGCGCGCTCACCCGGCCGCCGGCGGGCGGGGCATCACGGTCCGTCGGCGGGTTTTGGCCGCCGCGCCGCTGACTCCGCGTCCGGCCAGAGTGCCGAGCAGCGCCTCGCCGGCCACCCCGGACGCCGGCAGCGGTGTGGCCGGCGCCGCGGGGGTGGGCAGCGCCGTCGCGATGGCCGCCACCGGTCGTGCGGTGCTCGCCCAGGCCGCCGGCACCGACAGCCGGCCCGCCCCGCTGGCCGCCCTGAGCGCGGCGCTCACCGGCGCGGGACGCGGCACCCCGGTCGTCGATGACGGGGGTGGACCGGCCGCGGCGGGAGCGCCGACCCAGAACGGCCCGATGCCCTGGGCCTCGTCGCGCAGCGCGTTGACCGCCAGCGCGTGGTTGGTGGTGTAGATCGAGGCCCCGCCGAACGACGAACTGGATACCGAGGCCGCCGCACTGGTCAACGACGGGATCTGCAGCAGGTAGGTGAGCAGTCCCGGGGTGCTCACCGCCTGGGCCGGTGCCGCGGCGGCCTGCAACGGCTGTGCCAGCGCCGGGCCAGCGGTCACCGCCGTCGGGGCCGTGAACGGCGTCAACTCGCTGGCCGTCGACGCGGCCAGCGAGTAACCCTGCATCGCGGCCACGTCCTGGGCCCACATCTGCTCGTAGTGGGCTTCGGTGGCCGCGATCGCGGTGGCGTTCTGACCGAAGAGGTTGCTCGCGATCAACGCCAGCAGTTGGGCGCGGTTGGCCGCGATCAGCGGCGGCGGCACGACCATCGCATACGCGGTCTGAAAGGCGCCGGCCGCCGCGGTGGCCTGCCCGGCGGTCTGCTGGGCCTGTGCGGCGGTGCGATGCATCCAGGTCAGCATTGTGCTCGCCGCGTTCGCCATCGCCGTCGACGACGGTCCCCGCCAGGCGTCGGCGACCACGGTGGCCAACACGGAGGCGATGCCGGTCGCCGCGTTGTCGAGGTCGTCGGCCACGGTGTGCCATGCGGTGGCCGCAGCGATCAGCGGGCCGGACCCGGGCCCGGTGTAGAGCCGTCTGGAGGTGATTTCCGGGGGGAGAAACGAAAAATCCATCGGTCTGCCTTTCGGGTCAGCGGACGGCCGCTGGACGGACGAGGTCGGGTCGGGTTCTCTCCGGCCGCCGGTCGGTGTCGGGGGCCGACAGAGTCGCCAGGGTGGCCGGCCCCGCGACGCTGCCGGGCGGCGGCGCGGGCACCGCGGTCTCGACGGTCGGGATGGCGCCACCGGCCAACCGCACCGCGATCGGCGGGCTCTGCGGTGCTGCGGTGGCCCACACCGGGGGAGCGGACAACCCGCCCACCGTGATCGCCCGCCCGTTGGCGGCGATCACCCCGGCGGCCAGCGGAGCCGCCACCAGTTGTCCGCCGCCGTAGGCGGGCAGCCGATGGTGCGTCTGTTGGTAATTCAATCGTGTATTGGTGATGTCGATGCTGCGTCCGGCGACGACCCCACTGCTGTTGGAGATGATCGTGTTGACCACGTTGGGGATGTGTTCGAGATAGTCCACCAACGTCGGCGAGGTTGTCGTCACCGTGGGAGCGGCCACCTGCGCGGCAGCCGGGCTCGCGACGTTCGCCACGGTGTGCGCCAGGGTGCCCGCGGATCCGAGCCCGCTCGGGTTGCCGACCGTGGGAGGCGGCGGGAACGGGGTGAGCCGGCTGGCTGACGTCGAAGCGCCGGCATAGGTGTACATGGCGGTGGCGTCTTGTAGCCACATCTCGGCGTAGAGCGCGTCGGTCGCCGCGATCGCTGGGGTGTTCTGTCCGAAGAAGTTCGTCGCCACCAACGCCGTCTGCAGCATCCGGTTGGCGATGACCACCTCGGGCGGCACCGTCATCGCGAACGCCGTCTCGTAGGCGATGGCCGCCGCCTTCGCCTGGGCTCCGGTCTGTTCGGCGCGCACCGCCATGTTGTGTAACCAGGTGATCAGCGGTGCGGTCACCTGCGTCATCTGCTGCGCCGACGGGCCCAGCCAGTCGGCCGTCACCGTGGTGAGCACCCCGCTGTATCCGGCTGCAGCGGTGAACAGCTCACCGGCCAGCCCGTCCCAGGCCGCCGCGGCGGCCAGCAACGGGCCCGCGCCGGCACCCAGGTACATGCGGGTCGAGTTGATCTCCGGTGGCAACGCGCCGAAGTCGACCATCGCGGTGCCCGCTCTACCCGATCGCGGCCGCGTTGGCGGCCTCGGCGCCCGCATAGGCGCCGGCATTGGCCCTCAGGGTCGCCACCATCATCTCGTGCACCGCGGCGGCCTGGGCGCTGATCTCCTGGTAGAGCCGGGCATGGGCAGTGAACCGGGCGGCGGTCAGCGCCGAGACCTCGTCGGCGGCGGCCGGCGCCACCGCGGTGGTCGGGGCCGCGGCGGCGGCATTGCCTGCGGCGACAGTCGCGCCGATGCCATCGAGGTCGCCGGCCGCGGCGGCCAGCAGTGCGGGATCGGTGGTGATGAAGGACATGGTTTGCTCCTGAACAGGATTGGGGACCGGTGAGAGGGACGCCGCCGTTTCGGCGGTAGGCCGGACGAAGGCAGCGGAGAGCGCGGGACCGAGTCACACGGTCCCGGGACACGGGGTGGGGCTGTGGGCGCGTCGCCACCACCGCGGCGGGGCACGGCCACAGGCCGGCACCTCACCGGAACGCGAGAGGGTGGCCGATTCTGCCGGAGGGACTGGCTCGTTCATCACCCAGCCTCCTTCCACCACGAATCATCTTCGGGTAGAAGCCATCAGCCGGGGGCGGCGGTTAACGGCGAGCTTCATCGCCGATTTGATTCTACACATCGTCGGCCCGGGGGGAAGTCCTTTCTCGCCGCGCGCCGAGGAGGGGCGCTAGCCGTCGGCGGTGCGGTTGTACGCGTCGACTTTCCACGTGCCGTCGACGAGGCTGAGCTGATTCCAGCAGGCGGTGGCTTGGTCAACGTCGGCGAGTCGCGGGTCGAGTTGGCCGAGCAGCGCCCGGTTGAACGCGTCGTGGGAGACCATGACGATGGGTCCCGGCGCGAGTTCGTCGACCAACTCGGAAAAAGCCTGCCGGGCACGAGCTTCCAGTGTCGCCAGCGGCTCCACTCCCGGGGCGGCGTCCACACTGCCGTAACGCCTTTCGACATCGACGCGCAGCTTTCCGGTTTGGGGGCCGTAGTCGCGGTCGTTGAGGCGGTCGTCGATGTGGACCTCGACCGCGGCGGCGGCGCCGATGGCACGGGCCGTGGCGACCGCGCGTTGCAGCGGGCTGCACACGACGATGCGGGCAGCGAACACGGCGAGAGTCTCGGCCAGCCGCGCCACCTCGGCACGGCCGACGTCGTCCAGCGGTGGGTCGCTCAGGCCCCGCAACTGGCGGTGGGCGTTGAGTGCGGTGCGTCCGTGGCGGGCCAGATACACCCGGGTGGCGGTGCCCATTGCGGCTCCTTGCAGGGCCTGTGCGTCGTGACCGCGCGGCGGTGCCGCGCAGTGGCAGACTAACAGTGACACCGCTTGTAGCCCATAAGGAGTGAGCGCCGATGGACAGTGATTGCCTCAAGCTCACCGGCTACTTCGATGAGCGGCAGCGCACCGGGGGCCGGTTCCTCGCCGACGAACTGATGGGCCTGTATGAACGCGACCGGGTCGCCTCCAGCATTCTGCTGCGCGGTGTCGGTGGTTTCGGCCCGCGGCGCATCCTGCGCACCGACCGTTCGTTGAGTCTGTCGGAGGACCCTCCGGTGGTGCTCACCGCGGTGGATTCGCGGCCCCGCATCGAGCGATTACTCGAGTCGGTGCGGGCGATCGACAAACGCGGGCTGTTCACCCTGGAACGCGCGCACCTGCTCGCCGCCGGCGATGAGCCGTCCGGGCCCGCAGCGCAGCACCCGGACGCGAGCAAGCTCACCGTCTATCTGGGGCGCAAACAGCGCGTCGACGGCACGAGCGCCCATGTGGCGATCTGCGCGCTGATGCACCGGCGTGGACTCGCCGGGGCATCGGTGTTCCTGGGGGTGGACGGCACCGTGCGCGGGCAGCGGCAGCGTGCACGGTTTTTCGGCCGCAACACAGCGGTGCCGACGATGATCGTCGTCGTCGGAGACAGCGCAGCGCTCGCCGCGACCCTGCCGGAGGTGGCCCGAGCCGTGCCCGACGCGCTGCTCACCGTCGAACGCGTCCAGGTGTGCAAACGCGACGGCGCCACGCTGGCCGCGCCCCACGCGTTACCGGGCGCCGATGAGCGGGGCCTGCCGCTGTGGCAGAAGCTGACCGTCTACACCTCCGCGGCCGCCCGCCACGGCGGTGAACCCATCCACCGGGCGCTGGCACGGCGGTTGCACCGGCGCCCGACGGCACGCGGGGCCACCGCGCTGCGCGGCATCTGGGGATTCCACGGCGACCACCGCCCCCACGGTGATCGGCTGTTGGCGCTGACCCGGCGGGTCCCGGTCGCCACGATCATCATCGACACCCCGGCGGGCATCGCCGAATCCTTCGCGGTCGTCGACGAGCTCACCGCCGTCGACGGCCTGGTGACCAGCGAGATGGTGCCCGCGCTGGTCACCGACGGGTCCTACGGGGGCCAGATCGCCGGACACCGGTACTGACCCGCCCCACGGCGCATCACGCTGTGCATCACGGTGACACTGGGGATAACTCGGAGATCCGCGGGGGAGGGGCATCGCCACTGAGGCGCCGATGTCGCCGTAGCGGCGCACCCTGGGGCCATGACGACGTGGACACCGGCACAACTCGGCGCGTTCGGTGAACGACTGGCGGTACAGCACCTGAGCGCGGCCGGCTGGACGGTGCTGGAACGCAACTGGCGCTGCCGCTACGGCGAACTGGACATCGTCGCGCTGGACCCGCGGGGGCGGGCCCTGGTGTTCGTGGAGGTCAAAACCCGCACCGGCGACGGTTTCGGCGGCTTGGCCGAATCGGTGACCGCGGCGAAGGTGCGCCGGCTGCGGCTGCTGGCCGGGCAGTGGCTGGCCGACCAGCCCCGACGGTATCCGGTGATCCGGCTCGACGTGATCGGCGTACGCATCGCGCGGTGCGCCGCCCCGCGGATCTATCACCTGCGGGGAGTCGGCTGATGGCGCTGGGGCGGGCGTTCTCGATCGCGGTCTGTGGCCTGGCGGGCCGGGTTGTGGAGATCGAGGCCGACATCACCTCGGGGCTGCCCGGGGTGCACCTGGTCGGGCTGCCCGATGCCGCGTTGCACGAATCCCGCGACCGGGTGCGTGCGGCGATCACCAACTGCGGCAACACCTGGCCGATGTCGCGGCTGACGTTGGCGCTCTCACCGGCCACCCTGCCCAAGATGGGTTCGGTGTATGACCTCGCCCTGGCAGCCTCGGTGCTCGCGGCCTCCGGTGGGCACCGCTGGCCGCGGCTGGCGACCACCGTGCTCCTCGGTGAGCTGGCCCTCGACGGTCGGGTCCGCGCGGTGCGGGGAGTGCTGCCGGCGGTGCTGGCGGCCCGGGCCGAGGGCTGGCCCACCGTGGTGGTACCCCGCGACAACCTGGCCGAGGCCAGCCTGGTCGACGGGATCGAGGTGGCCGGGGTGGAATCGCTGCGCCGGCTGCAGGACTGGCTGAACGGATCCGCGGAGCTGGCCGGACGGCTGCCCAGCGTGACAACCGGCGCCGCCCCGGTCCCCGAACTCGCCGAGGTGGTGGGCCAGGCCCAGGCGCGGTTCGCCGTGGAGGTGGCCGCCGCCGGCGCGCATCACCTGATGTTGACCGGGCCACCCGGTGTCGGCAAAACAATGCTGGCGCAACGACTGCCCGGTCTATTGCCGAGCCTGACCGAGCAGGAGTCGTTGGAGGTCACCGCGATTCATTCGGTGGCCGGGCTGCTGAGCGACCACACCCCGCTGATCACCCGAGCGCCGTTCGTCGCCCCGCACCACAGTTCCAGTGTGGCCGCCCTCGTCGGTGGTGGTACCGGCAACGCCCGGCCCGGAGCGATCAGCCGGGCCCATCGTGGGGTGCTGTTCCTCGACGAGTGCGCTGAGATCCCGCTCAACGTTCTCGACGCATTGCGCACCCCGCTGGAAGACGGGGAGATCCGGCTGGCCCGCAAGGGCGGCGTCGCCTGTTACCCGGCCCGTTTTCAGCTGGTGTTGGCGGCCAACACCTGCCCGTGCGCACCGGCCCGCCCTCGGGACTGCACCTGCAAGCCGATGGTCCGCCGCCGGTATCTGAGCCGGCTCTCCGGGCCGTTGTTGGACCGGGTGGATCTGCGCGTCGAACTGCACCCGGTGCGCGCCGGCGGGTTCGACGGGGTGCCGGCGGAGTCGACCGAGGTGGTGCGCGCCCGAGTGGCGCGCGCCCGGGCGGCGGCCGCCGCCCGATGGCAGCCGTACGGCTGCCGCACCAACGCCGAGATCGGCGGGCCCCTGCTGCGGCGTCGGTTCCGGCTGGGCCGCACCGTGATGGCTCCCCTGCACGCCGCCCTGGAGCGCGGCCTGCTGTCGCTACGGGGCCTCGATCGCAGTCTTCGGGTCGCCTGGACCCTGGCTGATCTGGCCGGACGCCTCAGCCCCAACGGTGACGACGTGGCCGTCGCCCTGAGTTTCCGGCAGGCGGGAGCGGCGCGATGACCGAGCGCACACGACACGCCTGGGCGTATTTGTCCCGGGTGGCCGAACCGCCCTGCCGGGAATTGACCGCCCTGGTCGCCGAGGTGGGCCCGGTCGAGGCCGCCGACCGGGTCCGCCGTGGCCGGGTCGGCGCCGCCCTGGCTCGTCGCACCGCGGCGCGCCGTGACACCGATTGCGCCGGCGACGATCTCGATCACCTGGATCGCATGGGCGGTCGATTGGTGACCGCCGCCGACGACGAATGGCCGGCGTGGGCGTTCACCGCGTTCGCCGGTGTCCACGACCGGTCCGACTGTCTGGTGCCGCTGGCGCTGTGGGTGCTCGGCCCGACCCGACTCGATGAGCTGACCGAGCGGTGCGCCGGGCTGGTCGGCACCCGTGCGGCCACCGCCTACGGCGAGCAGGTCGCCGACGACCTGGCGGCCGGGTTGGTCGAGGCCGACGTCGCGGTCATCTCCGGGGGCGCCTACGGCATCGACGGCGCGGCCCATCGTGCCGCGCTGGCCTCAGCGGGCACCACCGCCGCGGTGCTCGCCGGCGGGCTGGACGTGCCCTATCCGGCCGGGCATTCGGCGCTGCTGCACCGCATTGCCCGCACCGGCGTGCTGATCAGCGAATACCCGCCGGGCACCCGGCCCTACCGGCACCGGTTCCTGTACCGCAACCGTCTGGTCGCCGCGTGCGGCGGGGCCACCGTGGTGGTGGAAGCGGGTCTGCGCAGCGGCGCGGCCAACACCGCGGCGTGGGCCCGTTCGCTGGGCCGGGTGGTGGGTGCGGTGCCCGGCCCGGTGACCTCGGCCGCCTCGGCAGGCGCCCATGCGTTGTTGCGCGCCGGGGCGGAGGTGATCACCCGCCCCGCCGAGATCGTCGAGATCGTCGGCCGAATGGGGGAGTTGGCGCCGGAGTTGCCGCATCCGACCACCGCGCTCGATGACCTGGACCCGGCCCAGCGGCGGGTCTATGACGCGCTGCCCGGGCGCGGTGCGGCCAGCCTCGAGCAGATCGGGATCGGTGCCGGTCTGCCCGTCGAGGAGGTCCTCGGACCGTTGGCGTTGCTGGAGGTCGCCGGGCTGGCCGAACGTCGCGACGGGCGCTGGGCGATCGTGCGTGCGCGGTGACCATCCGTATAGTCGGTCTGAGCCGACCATCACCGTCGAGGAGGAACCGTGGCAGGCCGACCCGTGCACACCTTCGAAGTGCTCCGCACCGAACCGATCGGTTCGCACATGGTCCGGGTTATCCTCGGCGGCAACGGATTCGATACTTTCACCCCGAGCGAGTTCACCGACTCCTACGTCAAGATCCTCTTCGTCGGCGCCGACGTCGACGTCGCCGGGCTGCCCCGGCCGCTGACCCGGGACAGCTTCGACTCGCTGGCGCCCCACCAGCAGCCGGTGGTGCGCACCCTGACGGTGCGCCGGGTCGACCCGGCGGCCCGCCGGCTGGCGATCGACGTGGTGGTACACGGCGAGCAGGGCACCGCCGGGCGGTGGGCGGCCACCGCCCGCCCCGGAGAGCCGGTGTATCTGATGGGGCCCAGCGGTGCCTACGCCCCCGACCCGGACGCCGACTGGCATCTGCTCGCCGGCGACGAGGCCGCGCTGCCGGCGATCGCCGTCGCGCTGGAGGCGCTGCCGCCCGACGCGGTCGGCAAGGCGTTCATCGAGGTGGCCGGGCCCGAGGACGAGGTGGCGCTCGAGCACCCGGCGGGCGTGCAGCTGCACTGGGTGCACCGCGGCGGGCGCGCCGATTTGGTCCCCGACGAGCGGGCCGGCGATCACGCGCCGCTGATCGAGGCGGTGCGCACCACCGCCTGGCTGCCCGGTCGGGTGCAGGTGTTCATCCACGGCGAGGCCCAGACCGTCATGCACAACCTGCGGCCCTACATCCGCAAGGAACGCGGCGTGCCGGCCGCCCGGGCGTCGATCTCGGGATACTGGCGCCGGGGCCGCACCGAGGAGACCTTCCGGCAGTGGAAGAAGGAGCTGGCCGCCGCCGAGGCGCCCGGCTGATCAGCCGGGCGCCGGGCCGGCCTGCGACCGCCGCGGCGCCCGCCAGCGCCGTAGGCTAGACAGCCATGGCCTTCGGTGACTACCAGTTCGAGATCTACCTGCAGGGTTTGGCGGGGGTGGTTCCCGGGCTGCCGATGACGTTCACCGAGCTGCAAGAGCGGGCCGGCGCGGCGATGTCGCCCTCGGTCTGGTCCTACGTGGCCGGCGGCGCCGGCGACGAGCACACCCAACGCGCCAACGTCGCCGCCTTCCGGCGATGGGGCCTGGTGCCGCGGATGTTCGTCGGCGCCGATGAGCGCGACCTCGCGGTGGACCTGTTCGGTGTGCGCTGGCCGGCCCCGGTGTTCATGGCGCCGATCGGGGTGGCCGGCATCTGCGCCCAGGACGGCCACGGCGACCTGGCGTGCGCGCGCGCCGCCGCGGCGACCGGGGTGCCGCTGGCGGTCTCCACGCTCACCGCCGACCCGCTGGAGGACGTCGCCGCCCAGCTCGGTGACGCCCCGGGGTTCTTCCAGCTCTACACCCCCAAGGACCGTGACCTGGCCGCCAGCCTGGTGGCGCGCGCCGAGGCCGCCGGCTACCGGGGCATCATCGTCACCCTCGACACCTGGGTGCCCGGCTGGCGGCCGCGGGATCTGGCCACCGCCAACTTTCCGCAGCTGCGGGGCCACTGCCTGGCCAACTACACCTCCGACCCGGTGTTTCGCGCCGGCCTGGCGCAGCCGCCCGAGGAGAATCCGCAGGCCGCCGTGCTGGCCTGGGTGCAGACCTTCGGAAACCCGCTGACCTGGGATGACCTCCCGTGGCTGCGGTCGCTGACCGACCTGCCGCTGATCGTGAAGGGGATCTGTCATCCCGACGATGCGCGGCGCGCCAAAGACGGCGGCGTCGACGGCATCTACTGCTCCAACCACGGCGGACGGCAGGCCAACGGCGGGCTGGCCGCCCTGGACTGCCTGCCGGAGGTTCTCGCCGCCGCCGACGGCCTGCCGGTGCTGTTCGACTCCGGGGTGCGCACCGGCGCCGACATCGTCAAGGCCCTGGCCCTGGGCGCCTCCGCGGTCGGGATCGGTCGGCCCTACGCCTACGGGCTCGCCCTCGGCGGCGACGCCGGGGTGAGCCACGTGCTGCGCGCGCTGCTCGCCGAAGCCGATCTGATCATGGCCGTCGACGGCTACCCGACCCGCGCCGACCTCACCCCCGACGCGCTGCGCCGCACTGACTGAACCGCCGCCGGCGCCGACACCGGCCCAGCCCTGGCCCGGTCGCCCGCCCCGCTGTGTGGTCGCCGGTTCGTCGCGAAACGGTCTCAGCCACCGCCGCCGGCGGCGCGTCGGGCGGTGCTCACCGTCCGGTTCTGCCACCGTGAAGCGATGCAGCAGATCCTCGCCGAGTTCGATGAGCACCTCGCGCTGCAGCGCGGGTACTCGGCGCACACCCGGCGTGCCTATCGGGGGGATCTGCGCTCGCTGTTCGGCGTCCTCGGCTCCGACGGCCTCGCCGGGCTCAGCCTGCCGGTGCTGCGGCGCTGGCTGGCCGCACAGGCCGCCGCCGGGGTGGCGCGCGCCACCCTGGCCCGACGGACGTCGGCGGTGAAGACGTTCACCGCGTGGGCGACCCGCCGCGGCCTGCTGCACGACGACCCGGCCGTGCGGCTGCAGACCCCGCGGGCCCGACGCACCTTGCCGGCGGTGCTGCGCGCCGATCAGGCACTCGACGCCCTGGCGGCGGCAGAATCCGGTGCGCAGCAACACGATCCGCTGGCGTTGCGCGACCGGTTGATCGTCGAGCTGCTGTACGCCACCGGAATCCGGGTCAGCGAGCTGTGCGGCCTCGACGTCGACGACGTCGACACCGCCCGACGGGTCCTGCGGGTGGTCGGCAAGGGCGACAAACAGCGCAGCGCCCCGTTCGGGGAACCCGCCGCCGCGGCGTTGGCGGCCTGGCTGAGCCGGGGGCGCCCGGCGTTGGTGACCGCGCAATCGGGCCCGGCGCTGCTGCTCGGGGTGCGCGGGCGACGGCTGGACCCGCGCCAGGCCCGCACCGTGGTGCACCAGACGGTCAGCGCGGTCGACGGGGCTCCCGACATCGGGCCGCACGGGCTGCGCCACAGTGCGGCCACCCACCTGCTCGAAGGCGGTGCGGACCTGCGCATCGTGCAGGAACTGCTCGGCCACACCAGCCTGGCCACCACGCAGCTGTACACCCACGTCAGCGTCGCGCGGCTGCGGCGGGTGCACGATCAGGCTCACCCGCGGGCCTGAGCGATCCGGCCCGCCGGGCAGACAGAAAAGCGTCTCGCAGCGCGCCGCACCGGGGGAATACTGACAGCCATGAGGTCTGGTGGAGCTCGCGGCGCGCTGATCGCCGTGACTGCCGCGCTGGCGGCACCACTGAGCCTGCTCGCCGCCGGCGGCGCGGCGGCCACGCCGGACCTGCCGGATTTCGGTGCCTATCCACGTGCCGACGCCAAGGATTTCGTGGTGCGCGACACCCTGGCGTACTCGGTGCGCGGCTTCACCACCCCCGACGGGGTATTCTGCACCTCCTCATCCCACCGCGGGATGTCCTCGCTGGACTGCTTCAGTGTCTCCGGCCCGTTGCCCGGTGCTCCCGACGACGCCAACACGGTGCACCTGCGTCGCTCCGGGAATGTGCTCGAGCCCGTCGCGTTCAATGCCGGAACGGTCCAGACCGGGCCCGGACCCGTGCAGTTCGAGGGCACCCCGCTGCGGATGCTGCCACCGGCTCTCGACTACGCGTTCGACCAGGCCCAGTGCGTGCGCGACGGCTCCTGGCAGCTGGCGTGCGTCATGGACAACGGCAGCGAACGGCACGGCTTCGTCATCGCCGGTGGGCACACCGAGGGGTTCTAGCGGGCGTTTCAGCGGCCGGCGGGGCCCGTGGACGTGTCGGGCCGCAGCGGCTTGAGCCGGATCGGGGTGGACGCCAGCAGCCCCAGGGGGTCGACGTAGTCGGCGCGCGCCGCCGGGCCCCACATCGCGCCCCAGTGCAGGCAGGCCGCCGCGCACCCCGGATGGCCCGGCGCCAGGGTGCCCACCACCGTGGTCGCGGTGACCGGCTGGCCGCGGCGCACCACCGCGTTCACCGGCTCGTAGCTGGTGTGCAGCCCACCGGGGTGCGCCAGCGCCACCACCGGACGCCCGGCCAGCGCCCCGGCGAAGATCACCGTCGCCGACCCGGCCGCATACACTGGCTGACCTGCGGTTGCGGCCAGATCGACCCCGCGGTGCCCCCGCTGCCAATCCGGTCGCGGGGCGTCGAAGACCCGCAGCACCGCCGGCGGGGGGCGCAGCGGCCAGGCCAGCCGGATCCCGTCGGGGCGCGCCGCACCCACCGCGGCCCCGACGAGCACCAGCACCGCCAGCACCGCCAGCACCCCGGGCAGCGCCGGCGCGGCGCGCCGCCATCCTCGCATCGGGTTAGTCCAGCGCCCGCCCGGGCGCCGCGCCAGTCGGTGCCCGTCGAGACCGGCCGGTGCTGGGGATAAAGTCGCTGATCGAAGGGTGTAAACTCACCCAACGCAGTCCGTGCACGCGGGCTGACTTCGCGTGTCTGCACCACAACGGCGATGTCGCACGGTCCCCTGCCCGGCAGGGGCGCGGTGTTCCGGCAGGCACCAGGGCCCGGCCTCACCCGACGCCGGGCGACAACCGACAACCAATAAGGAATGGCCGATCATGGCTGTTGTAACCATGAAACAGCTGCTCGACAGCGGCACCCACTTCGGGCATCAGACCCGACGGTGGAATCCCAAGATGAAGCGGTTCATCTTCACCGACCGCAACGGCATCTACATCATCGACCTGCAGCAGACGCTGACGTTCATCGACAAGGCCTACGAGTTCGTCAAGGAGACCGTCGCCCACGGCGGCACCATCCTGTTCGTCGGCACCAAGAAGCAGGCCCAGGAGTCCATCGCCGACGAGGCGACCCGGGTCGGCATGCCCTTTGTCAACCAGCGTTGGCTCGGCGGGATGCTCACCAACTTCTCCACCGTGCACAAGCGGCTGCAGCGGCTCAAGGAACTCGAGTCGATGGAGCAGACCGGCGGGTTCGAGGGCCGCACCAAAAAAGAGGTGCTCGGCCTGACCCGGGAGAAGAACAAGCTCGAGCGCAGCCTCGGCGGCATCCGCGACATGAACAAGGTGCCCTCGGCCGTCTGGGTCGTCGACACCAACAAGGAGCACATCGCCGTCGGCGAGGCCCGCAAGCTGGGCATCCCGGTCATCGCGATCCTCGACACCAACTGTGACCCCGACGAGGTCGACTACCCGATCCCGGGCAACGACGACGCGATCCGCTCGGCGGCGCTGTTGACCAAGGTCATCGCCGCCGCCGTCGCCGAGGGGCTGCAGGCCCGCGCCGGCCAGGGCGGCGCCGCCGGGAAACCCGACGTCGACTCCGCCGAGCCGCTGGCCGAATGGGAGCAGGAGCTGCTGGCGTCGGCGACGACCGCGCCGGCCGCCGGGGCCGGCGGGGGTGCCGCCGCGCCGGCCGCCGACTCGACCACCACCGACGCATCGTAGGAGAGCTGACATGGCGAATTTCACTGCGGCCGACGTCAAACGGCTTCGGGAGCTGACCGGCTCCGGCATGCTCGACTGCAAAAACGCCCTCGCCGACTCCGACGGCGATTTCGACAAGGCGGTCGAGGCGCTGCGCATCAAGGGCGCCAAGGATGTCGGCAAACGTGCCGAGCGGGCCACCGCCGAAGGGTTGGTGGCCGCCCGCGACGGGGCCCTGATCGAGTTGAACTCCGAGACCGACTTCGTCGCCAAAAACGCCGAGTTCCAGGCGCTGGCCGACGAGATCCTCACCGCGGCGCTCACCGCGAAAACCGACGATGTGGAGGCGCTCAAGGCCGCCGGCACCGGTGAGCGGACGGTCGCCGAGGCGGTGGAGGCGCTGTCGGCCAAGATCGGCGAGAAGCTCGCGCTGCGCCGCGTCGCCTACTTCGACGGCACGGTGGAGACTTACCTGCACAAGCGCGCGTCGGATCTGCCGCCGGCGGTCGGGGTGCTCGTCGAGTACAGCGGTTCCGGCGACGCCGCGCGCGACGCAGCGCACTCGGTGGCGCTGCAGATCGCCGCGCTGAAGGCGAAATACCTCAGCCGCGACGACGTGCCCGCCGACGTGGTGGCCCACGAGCGTCGCATCGCCGAGGAGACCGCCAAGGAGGAGGGCAAGCCCGAGCAGGCGCTGCCGAAGATCATCGAGGGCCGGCTCAACGGGTTCTTCAAGGACATCGTGCTGCTCGACCAGCCGTCGGTGTCGGACAACAAGAAGACCGTCAAGGCGCTGCTCGACGAGGCCGGGGTCACCGTGACGCGGTTCGCCCGGTTCGAGGTCGGCCAGAGTTGATCGCCGCGCGCGCCGGGGCCGGCCCCGGCGCGCCAACCACCCCGAGGGTGCGCCCACGGCGACGTCGGACGCGGACGGTCGCCGCGGGCGCACGCTCGCTGTCCCGGCGGTGTTGCTAACTTCGGGTGATGGAACACGTGCACGCCTTCGGCGACGACGCGCTCGACGACCTCGATGCCGTCGGGCTCGCCGAGGCGATCCAGTCGGGTCGGGTGACGCGCGCGCAGGCCGTGGACGCGGCCATCGCACGGCTACACCGGGTCAACCCGCAGCTCAACGGGTTGGCCTACGCGGCGTTCGAGAGTGCCCGCCAGCGGGCCGACCAACCACCGCCGGGTCGGCCCCGCTTCTTCGACGGCGTACCGACCTTCCTCAAGGACAACGTCGACGCGGCCGGGATGCCCACCATGCAGGGCACCGACGCCTGGACGCCGCACCCGGCCGCCGCCGACGGTGATTTCGCCCGGCTGTATCGGGCCCTGGGCCTCAACACGCTGGGCAAGACCCAGCTCAGCGAGTTCGGGTTCAGTGCGGCGGCCGAACATCCCCGCATCGGTCCGGTGCGCAACCCGTGGAACACCGATTACACCGCCGCCGCGTCGTCGTCGGGGTCGGCGGCGTTCGTCGCCGCCGGGGTGGTGCCGCTCGCGCACGCCAACGACGGCGGCGGATCGATCCGCATCCCGGCGTCGTGCAACGGGCTGGTCGGCCTCAAACCGACCCGGGGCCGGTTGCCGCTGGACAAGGACCTGCGGATGATGCCGCTGCGCATCGTCTACAACGGGGTGCTCACCCGGTCGGTGCGCGACACCGCCGCGTTCTTCCGGGAAGCCGAACGCCTGGCGCCCGCGCGACGCCTGCCGGTCGTCGGCGACGTCACCGGTCCGGGCCGTCGACGCCTGACGATCGCGGTGGTGACCCGCTCGATCACCCGCGACGCCAGCCCCGAGGTGACCGAGCTGACCCTGCAGACCGCCGCGCTGCTCGAAGACCTCGGCCACCGGGTGGAGCAGGTCGCCGACCCGCCGGTCCCGGCGCAGTTCGCCGACGATTTCCTGCTGTACTGGGCGTCGCTGGCGACCGCGCTGGTGCGCGGCGGGCGGCGCATGTTCGGGCCCACCTTCGACCGCGACAAGCTCGACAACCTCACGTTGGGACTCGACGCGCACGCACGGCGTCACCTGCACCGGCTGCCGCTGGCGGTGGCGCGGTTGGCCGCCTCCCGGCGGCGCAGCGCACGATTCTTCCGCGACTACGACGCGCTGCTCACCCCGACGGTGGCCGAACAGACCCCGAAGGTCGGTCACCTCGACCCGACCGCGGACTACGAGCAGGTCATCGACCGGCTGATGGACTGGGTGGCGTTCACCCCGCTGCAGAACGCCACCGGCGACCCGGCGATCTCGCTGCCGCTTGCCCAGACCGCGGCCGGTCTGCCGCAGGGCATGATGTTCGCCGCCGAACGCGGCGCCGAGGCCCGGCTGTTGGAGCTGGCGTTCGAACTCGAAGAGGCCCGGCCGTGGGCGCGCATCCAGGCCGGCGCTCAGCGCTGATCGGAGCCGAGCAACGCCAGCATCCGGGTGAATTCGCGGCGTTCGGCGTCGCTGAGTTTGGCCAGCAGCGTGGCGTCGGCGACCGCCACGGCGGCCTCGGCGCGTTTGAGTAACCCCCGACCGCGTCGGGTCAACGAGGCCGGCAGGGCCCGCCCGGAGGCCACCGACTCCGGCCGGCTCACCACCTCGAGGCTCTCCAGTCGGCGCAGCACGGCGTTCATCGCCTGCGGGGTGACGTTGCCCAGCCGCGCCAACTCCGCGCTGGAGCGCCCCGGGTTCTGGGCGAGCATCCGCATGCAGACGAACTCGCTGAGCGAGAGGTCCAAGGGGCGCAGCGCAGCGGAGACCGCCGGCCGCAACGCGGCGCCGACGCGGTGCAGCAGATACCCCAGGGGAGCGTCGTCCAACCGGTCCATATCAACCATCTTGACATATATCAACCACGTTGATAAACACGACGGTATGACTGAAACCTCGCAGAACTCCCAGAACTCCCAGAACTCCCAGAACTCCCAGACCTCCGGGGCATCCAGCTTCGACTTCGACTTCGATCCGGCCTACCGCGGCGAGGCCGAAGGGTTCGGCCCCGGGCAACGGCCACCGTGGAGTCTCGGCGAACCGCAGCCGGAGATCGCCGCGTTGATCGCGGCGGGGAAGATCCGCGGAACCGTCCTCGACGCCGGCTGCGGGGAGGCGGCGCTGGCGTTGGAGCTGGCCTCGCGCGGCCACGAGGTCGTCGGGCTCGACGCCGCACCGACCGCGATCGCCCTGGCCACCGCCGAGGCGGAGCGCCGGGGGCTGACCACCGCGTCGTTCGCGGTGGCCGACATCGCCGATTTCGCCGCCTACCCACCGGGCAGCGACAACCGCTTCGACACCATCGTCGACTCCACGCTGTTCCACTCGATGCCGGTGGAGTTGCGCGAGGCCTACCAGCAGGCGATCGTGGCCGCGGCGGCCCCCGGGGCGGGGTACTTCGTGCTGGTGTTCGACCGGGCCGGGATGCCCGACAGTCCCGCCAATCCGGTCACCGAAGACGAATTGCGCGAGGTCGTCGGCAAGTTCTGGACCATCGACGAGGTCCGCCCGGCCCGCATCCACGCCAACTTCCCCGACCAGATGTCCGAGGAGTTCCCGGTGGTCGATCTGCGCGAAGAAGCCAACGGACGCAAATCGGTGCCCGCCTGGCTGCTCTCGGCGCATAAGGGCGCCTAGCGTCCCTCGCGGCGCCCCGGCGGCCCCTGCGAGGCGAACCCGGGCAGCGCCACCGGGCCGCGATGAGGCAGGATAGGGGAGCCGTCCGGTCGAGCACCGGATGGCTCTTCCATGCGATCACCTGCGAGGAGTGCCGATGGGCGAGTCGAAGAGCGCCGAGCAGGGTCGAGTGCTCCCCGCCGACTTTCAGCCCCGGTATTCGCGGGTGCTGCTCAAACTCGGCGGGGAGATGTTCGGGGGCGGGCAGGTCGGCTTGGACCCCGACGTCGTCGCCCAGGTCGCTCGCGAGATCGCTGAGGTGGTCCGCCGGGGTGTGCAGGTCGCGGTCGTCATCGGCGGGGGCAACTTCTTCCGCGGCGCGCAACTGCAGCAGCGCGGCATGGAGCGGATGCGCTCGGACTACATGGGCATGCTCGGCACGGTCATGAACAGCCTTGCGCTGCAAGACTTCCTCGAAAAAGAGGGTATCGATACGCGGGTGCAGACCGCGATCACCATGGGGCAGGTCGCCGAACCCTACATCCCGCTGCGCGCCCAGCGGCACCTGGAGAAGGGCCGGGTGGTGATCTTCGGCGCAGGGATGGGGTTGCCGTATTTCTCCACCGACACGACCGCCGCGCAGCGCGCGCTGGAGATCGGTGCGGAGGTGGTGCTGATGGCCAAGGCGGTCGACGGGGTGTTCTCCGCCGATCCGCGCATCCACCCGGACGCCGAACTGCTCACCACGGTCACCCACCGCGAGGTGATCGACCGCGGTCTCGCGGTGGCCGACGCCACCGCCTTCAGTCTCTGTATGGACAACGGAATGCCGATTCTGGTGTTCAATCTGCTCACCGATGGCAATATCGCCCGGGCGGTGGCGGGTGAGAAGATCGGCACACTGGTCAGCACCTGAACGGGAGAAGCAGATGATCCGCGCCCGCGACCACGCGCAGCGCAGCCAGCAGAAGGAGCGGCGCCCATGATTGACGAGACCCTCTTCGACGCCGAAGAGAAGATGGAGAAGGCCGTGGCGGTGGGCCGCGACGATTTGGCCACGATCCGCACCGGCCGGGCCAACCCGGGCATGTTCTCCCGGATCGTCATCGACTACTACGGGGCGACCACCCCGATCACCCAGTTGAGCAGCATCAACGTGCCCGAGGCGCGGATGGTGGTGATCAAGCCCTACGAAGCCTCGCAGCTGGGGGCGATCGAGAACGCGATCCGCAACTCCGATCTGGGGGTCAACCCCACCAACGACGGGACCCTGATCCGGGTGGCGGTGCCGCAGCTGACCGAGGAACGCCGTCGTGATCTGGTCAAACAGGCCAAGGCCAAGGGCGAGGACGCCAAGGTCGCGCTGCGCAACATCCGTCGCAAGGCGATGGAGGAGCTGCACCGTATCCGCAAGGACGGCGACGCCGGTGAGGACGAGGTCGGCCGCGCGGAGAAGGACCTGGACAAAACCACCCAGCAGTACGTCACCCAGATCGACGACCTGGTCAAGCACAAAGAAGGCGAGCTGCTGGAGGTCTAGCGGCCCGCCAGCGAGATCCCCGTGGTAGACAGCGTCAACCCCCCGGCCGGGCAGCAGAACACCTCGCGGGCCGGCCGCAATCTGCCGGTGGCGATCACGGTGGGGGTGGCGCTGGCCGGGATGCTGGTCGCCACGCTGGTCTTCGCGCCGGTGCTGTGGATCGTGGTGTTGGCGATCGCCACCCCGATCGCCACCCACGAAGTGGTGCGCAGGCTGCGTGAAGGCGGCTACGACGTGCCGTTCATCCCGCTGGCCGTCGGCGGGCAGGCGATGATCTGGCTGGCCTGGCCGTTCGACGTCACCGGGGTGTTGGGCGCCTTCGGCGCCACCGTGGTGCTGTGCATGGTGTGGCGGCTGGTCGACCGGGGCCTCACCCACACCCCGGTGAACTATCTGCGCGACGTGTCGGCCACGGTGATGCTGGCCGCCTGGGTGCCGCTGTTCATGGCCTTCGGGGTGCTGTTGATCTTTCACGACGACGGCACCGGCAAGGAATTCACCTCCGGGGCGGTGTTCTGCCTGCTGTTCGCGGTGGTGCTCTCCGATGTGGGCGGCTACACCGCCGGGGTGCTGTTCGGCAAGCACCCCATGGTGCCCGCGATCAGCCCGAAGAAATCCTGGGAGGGTCTGGCCGGTTCGCTGCTGTTCGGGGTGACCGGCGCGGTGGTGGCGGTCACCTACCTGCTGCCCGGACGGCAGTGGTGGGTGGGGCTGCCCCTGGGGGTGCTGCTGGTGCTCACCGGCACCCTGGGGGATCTGGTGGAATCCCAGATCAAACGGGATCTGGGAATCAAGGACATGGGCCGTTCGCTGCCCGGGCACGGCGGCATGATGGACCGTCTCGACGGGCTGCTTCCGGCGGCGGTGGTGACCTGGATCGTGCTGACCGTCCTGCACTGAACGGCCCGCCGACACCGGCGCACCCGTCGGCCCGCCATACTGGAGCCGATCATGAAACAACCCCTGGTGTTCACCGCGCCGCGTCGGGCCATGCCGCCGCGGCACCTCGCCGACCTCGACGAACCGGGGCGGGCCGCCGCGGTGGCCGAGCTGGGGTTGCCGGCGTTTCGCGCCAAACAACTCGCCCACCAGTACTACGGGCGCCTGCTGGCCGACCCGGCACAGATGACCGACCTGCCCGCCGCGGTGCGCGACAGTGTCGGCGAGGCGCTGTTTCCGACGCTGCTGACCGCGGTCAACGAGATCGCCTGCGACGCCGGGCAGACCCGCAAGACACTGTGGCGGGCGGTCGACGGCACCACCTTCGAGTCGGTGGTGATGCGCTACCCGCAGCGCAACACCGTGTGCATCTCCTCGCAGGCCGGCTGCGGCATGGCCTGTCCGTTCTGCGCCACCGGCCAGGGCGGGCTCCAACGGAACCTCGCGGCGGCGGAGATCCTCGAACAGGTGCGTGCCGCCGCGGCGGTGCTGCGCGACACCCACGGCGGCCGGTTGTCCAACGTGGTGTTCATGGGGATGGGCGAGCCGCTGGCCAACTATGCGCGGGTGGTGGCCGCGGTGCGCCGGATCACCGCGGCGCCGCCGCACGGGTTCGGGATCTCCGCGCGCGCGGTGACGGTCTCGACGGTGGGGCTGGCCCCGGCGATCCGCCGACTCGCCGACGAGGACCTCGGGGTGACGTTGGCGGTGTCACTGCACACCCCCGACGACGAGCGCCGCGACACCCTGGTGCCGGTCAACACCCGCTGGAAGGTCGGCGAGGTGCTCGAGGCGGCCCGCTACTACGCCGATCGCACCGGCCGGCGGGTCTCGATCGAGTACGCACTGATCCGCGACGTCAACGACCAGCCGTGGCGCGCGGACCTGCTCGGTGAGCGTCTGCGCGCCGCGCTCGGGCCGTTGGTGCACGTCAACCTGATCCCGCTGAACCCCACGCCGGGCAGCGACTGGGACGCCAGCCCGAAACCGGTCGAGCGGGAATTCGTCCGGCGGGTCCGGGCCCAGGGGGTGGCGTGCACGGTGCGCGACACCCGGGGACGCGAGATCGCCGCCGCCTGCGGCCAGCTGGCCGCCGACGGCGAGAAGTCGCGCCCTTAGCGCAGCCAGCCGCGGCGCCGCAACCACCAGTCGCGCACCAGCGCCGCGGCGCCGAGCGCGGCGAAGGTGATCAGGTACCAGTCCTCGATGTGGCCGACGTGGTTGCCCCGCAGCATCAGCAGCAGGAACCCGATGACCCCGAGGCCCACGATGTACCAGGTGCGGTGGTTGATCCGGCTCCAGCCCCACTCCGCGGAGGGCACGTCGGCCGTGTCGACACCGCTGTAGCGTTCCACCTCGGTACTGGCCACGGTGATTCCTCCTGCTCGGGGTGGGTACTGATGTGGCCAATATTGTGGCATACCGGTTCGGCCGGTCGGCCGCTAGCGTGGGGGCATGGTCGCCGAGCAGCGCCACACGGAGTTCGCCGCGGCGCCCCCAGGGTGTGCGCCGGGGGTGTGCGCGATGATCGGGTACCGCGGGCTGGCGCTGCCCGAAACCGTGCACCGCGGACTGCCGTCGGCGGCGCTGACGTTCATCGTCAGCCTCGACGACGGGGTGGAGGCCGCCGACACCCTCGCCGGGCTGGCGGGCGCGCGCCCCACCCCGGTGCTGCTCGCCGGGCTGCACACCCGCGCCAGCCGGGTGCGCCAGCGCCGCCGGCAGGCCGGCGTCCAGATCGCGGTGCACCCGCTGGCGTCGCGCGCCCTGTTCGGGGTGCCCGCCGCCGAACTCAGCGTGACCGACTACGACGCCACCGCGGTGCTCGGCGGTGCCCCGATCGACCTGCACGCCCGGCTCACCGAGACCACCGGATGGGCCCAGGCCTTCGGCACCGTCGCCGAGTATCTGGCGGCGACGCGCCGCGACACCACGGCGGTGCGCCCGGAGGTCGCCCACGCCTGGTGGTTGCTGGAGCGCCACGGCGGGCGCGTGCGCGTCGCCGCGCTGGCCGACCGGGTCGGGGTGAGCCCCCGGCACCTGACCACGCTGTTTCGCCGCGAGGTGGGCCACAGCCCCAAAACGGTCGCCGCGCTGATGCGGTTCACCCGGGCGCGCACGCAAATCGCCGAGGCCGCCCGCGGCACGGGTGTCGACCTGGCCGCGATCGCCATGGAGGTCGGATACAGCGACCAAGCCCACCTGACCCGCGAATTCGCCCGGTTCGCCGGGATCGCCCCGCGCCGGTGGCTGGCCGAGGAGTTCCGAAACATTCAAGACGGCGGCCACGCCGACCCGTCACCGTGGGCCCATGAACACACCACCACCGACGGGCAACCCCACGGTCTGGCTGACCCTGCAGGCCCATGACGCCGCAGCGCTGATCGACTACTACACCACGACGTTCGGATTCGTCGTCGCCGCCCGCTGCGACGGCGACGGCGACACCGTGGCCCACGCCGAACTGCACTGGCCGCAGGGCACCGGCGCCATCATGCTGGGCAGCTACCGGCCCGGCCGGCCCTGGTGCCGGCAGCCGGGGACCGCCGGCGGCTACGTCGTCACCGCCGATCCCGAGGCCCTGTACCGGCGGGTCTGCGAGCGCCGCGCCGACGTGGTGATGGCGCTGACCGACACCGACTACGGATCCCGCGAGTTCGCGGTGCGCGACCCGGAAGGCAACCTGTGGTCGTTCGGCAGCTATCCGGGCGCGCCCGGCTCGGCGGGCAAGGCACAATGAACGGGTGACATCCGCGCGGCGCAGAGTGCTGATCCTCGGCTCGACCGGGTCGATCGGCACCCAGGCGCTGCAGGTCATCGCCGCCAACCCGGACCGCTTCGAGGTGGTCGGGTTGGCCGCCGGCGGCGCCCACCCGGAATTGCTCGCCCGGCAGCGTGCCGAGACCGGGGTCGCCAACCTCGCCGTCGCCGACGAGCGGGCCGCCGACGCCCTCGGTGAGGTCCCGTATCGCGGCGTCGACTCCGTGACCCGCCTGGTGGAAGACACCGAGGCCGACGTGGTGCTCAACGCCCTGGTCGGGGCGCGGGGGCTGCGTCCGACCCTGGCGGCGCTGGCCACCGGGGCACGCCTGGCGCTGGCCAACAAGGAGTCGCTGGTCGCCGGCGGACCGCTGGTCACCGCGGCCGCCGCGCCGGGCCAGATCGTGCCGGTGGACTCCGAACACTCCGCGATCGCGCAGTGCCTGCGCGGCGGGCGCCCCGAGGAGGTCGCGCGGATCGTGCTCACCGCCTCCGGCGGGCCGTTTCGGGGCTGGTCGGCCGCCGAGTTGGCCGAGGTCACCGCCGAGCAGGCCGGGGCGCACCCCACCTGGTCGATGGGCCCGATGAACACGTTGAACTCGGCGTCGCTGGTCAACAAGGGCCTGGAGCTGATCGAGACCCACCTGCTGTTCGGGGTCCCCTACGAGCGCATCGACGTGGTGGTGCATCCGCAGTCGATCGTGCACTCGATGGTCACCTTCACCGACGGCTCCACCCTCGCGCAGGCCAGCCCGCCGGACATGGCCCTGCCGATCGCGCTGGCGTTGGGTTGGCCGCAGCGCATCGCCGCGGCCGCGCCGGCCTGCGACTTCTCCACCGCCGCGACCTGGGAGTTCGAGCCGGTCGACGACGCGGTGTTCCCGGCGGTGCAGCTGGCCCGGCGGGCCGGGGCCGGCGGCGGGTGCCTGCCCGCGGTCTACAACGCCGCCAACGAGGAGGCGGCGGCGGCGTTTTTCGCCGGCCGGATCGGGTTTCCCGCCATCGTCGAGACCGTGGCCTCGGTGCTCGACGAGGCCGACCCCTGGGCCGCGCCACCGGCTACCGTGGAGGACGTTCTCGCTGCGCAGCGCTGGGCGCGGCAGCGGGCGGCGCAGGCGATCACCACCACCAGGAAGGTAGTTCCGACCCGATGATGTTCGTTGTCGGCATCGTGCTGTTCGCCGTTGCCATCCTGGTGTCGGTGGCGCTGCACGAGTGCGGCCACATGTGGGTGGCGCGCGCCACCGGGTTGAAGGTGCGCCGCTACTTCGTCGGCTTCGGACCGACCCTGTGGTCCACCCGGCGCGGCGAGACCGAGTACGGGCTCAAGGCGGTCCCGGCGGGCGGATTCTGCGACATCGCCGGGATGACCGCGGTCGACGAACTCGAACCCGACGAGGCCGAGCGCGCGATGTACAAGCAGGCCACCTGGAAACGGGTGGCGGTGCTGGTCGCCGGGCCGGGGATGAACTTCGTCATCGGCCTGGTGTTGGTCTACGCGATCGCGGTGATCTGGGGACTGCCCAACCTGCACCCGCCGACCACCGCCGTGGTCGGCGACACCGGGTGCGTCGCGCCGGAGGTCTCCCGCGGCGAGCTGGGCTCCTGCGACGGGGCCGGGCCCGCCGCGTTGGCCGGCATCCAGGCCGGCGACGTGGTCACCCAGGTGGGCGACACGCCCGTGAGCAGCTTCGCGGAGATGGCGGCCGCGGTGCGCGACAGCCACGGCACCGTGCCGATCGTCGTGCAGCGCGACGGCCAGTCGGTGACCGCCTACGTCCAGATCGCCCCGACCACCCGCTGGATCGCCGACGGCGACGGCGGGCCCGCCCCGACCGAGGTGGGCGCGATCGGGGTCAGTGCCGCCCAGTACGGGCCCACCCACTACAACGTGCTCACCGCCATCCCCGGCACGCTGGTGTTCACCGGGGACCTGGGCATGGAGCTGGGCAAGGCGTTGATCGCGATCCCCACCAAGGTCGGAGCCCTGCTG
>Ga0079225_10000277_pt1 | contig 27500 bp, 25 predicted proteins | sample Poulit2012_FD_76344 | JGI IMG/M metagenome (GOLD analysis project Ga0079225, IMG submission 76344) | Agricultural soil microbial communities from Georgia to study Nitrogen management - Poultry litter 2012 | ecosystem: Environmental > Terrestrial > Soil > Agricultural land | place: USA: Georgia... | reverse complement strand
CGGCGGCCCGACCGAACGGCGCCATCAGCATGCCGACACCGAAGTCGAACCCCTCCAGCAGGAAGAATCCCAGGAACAGCGCGGCCACCACCACGAACCACACTTCCTGCAAGCCCATGGCCATCAACTCCCTTCGGGGCTCAATAGGCGAACGACAGCGGCGCGATCTCGTCGTCGCCCGGCGGCGCCGGCGCGATCGGTTCGGCGTCGTGGTCTTGGGGGCCCTCCACCACGTAGCGCTGCAGCAGCCAGAACCAGATGACCGCCAGTACCGCGTAGACCAGGGTGAATGACACCAACGAGACGACGACCATGGCCGGGCCGTGCCCGGAGACCCCCTCAGCGACGGTGAGGCGCACCTGCTGGTCGCCGGTCGGATTGGGCACCACCACCCAGGGTTGGCGGCCCATCTCGGTGAACACCCAGCCCGCGCTGTTGGCGAGGAAGGGGGTGGGCAGTGTCCACAGCGCGAAGCGGGACAGCCAGCGCTGATCGGGGATGCGCCCGCGTCGGGTGCACCACAGGGCGGCCAACGCGAACAGCACCGGCACCGCCAGCAGCCCGATCATCGCGCGAAACGACCAATAGGTGACGAACAGGTTGGGCCGGTAATCGTTGGGGCCGAACCGCTGTTCATAGTCGGCCTGGATGTCGCGGATGCCCTGCAGGGTGACCCCGGAGAGCTTGCCCTCGGCCAGAAACGGCAGTACGTAGGGCACCTCGATCACCCGGGTGAGGTGGTCACAGTTGTTCTGCCGTCCGACGGTCAGAATCGAGAAATCGGGGTCGGTCCGGGTGTCGCAGAGCGACTCCGCCGACGCCATCTTCATCGGTTGCTGCTCGAACATCAGCTTGCCCTGGATGTCTCCGGTGACAAACAGCCCGGCCGCGGCGACCAGCGTCACCCAACAACCCAGAATGGTGGCCGGCCGGTACATGCTGGGGGAATCGTTGGCGGGGGAGTCGGCGGCACGCGACCGCACCATCCACCAGGCGCAGACCGCGGCGACGAACGTCCCGGCGGTCACCAGCGACCCGAAGACGGCGTGGGCGACCGCGGCCTGGGCGGTGTTGTTGGTGAACAACGCGACGATGCTGGTCAACTCGGCGCGGTTGGTCTCCGGGTTGTAGCGCGCACCGACCGGGTGCTGCATGAACGAGTTCGCGGCGATGATGAAGAACGCCGACAGGTTCACCGCTACCGCGACGATCCAGATGCACGCCAGGTGAACGAGTTTGGGCAACCGGCCCCAGCCGAAGATCCACAGGCCGATGAACGTCGACTCGAAGAAGAACGCGGCCAGACCCTCCAACGCCAACGGTGCACCGAAGACGTCGCCGACGAACCGCGAATACTCGCTCCAGTTCATCCCGAACTGGAATTCCTGCACGATCCCGGTCGCCACCCCGATCGCGAAGTTGATCAAAAACAGCTTGCCGAAGAACCGGGTGAGCCGATACCACGCGACGTTGTCGGTGAGCACCCACACCGTCTGCATGACCGCGATCAGCGGGGCCAACCCGATGGTCAGCGGCACGAAGATGAAGTGGTAGACGGTTGTGATACCGAATTGCCAGCGGGACAGATCCAGGGCGCTCAATCGGCTCAACTCCTCGGAGCGGCGACACCAGTCCTACAGAGTGTAGTACTTCGCGGCGACCGTGCCCAGGGATCGCCGCGGACCGCGCCCTACCGGGGGGCCAGGACCCGGTCGACCCGGTTGGCCGCGCTGCGCATGCTCAGCGCCGAGAGGACCTCGAACACCCCGATCACCACCAGCCAGCAGCCGGCGACCAGGGTCAAGATCGCGATCGACTCGAACGGCGACGCGAGCATCACCACCCCGGCCAGCAGGCTCACCACCCCGATGAAGATGATCCAGCCCCGCCCGGGCAGCGCGGCGTCGCTGACCGCGGCCACCGTGGTGGCGGTACCGCGGAAGATGAACCCGATCCCGATCCAGATCGCCAGCAGCCAGATCGCCAGCAGCGGGTCCTCGCCGAAATGGCGAAACGCCATGACCGCCAGGATCAGCGCGGCGGCGCCGCTGATGAACGACAGCACCCGCCCGGCGGCGCTGACGTGCAATCCGAACGCGAAGATCACCTGCGCGACCCCGGTCACCAGCAGGTACACCCCGAACAACACCGCCGCGACCAGCAGGGTCTTGCCCGGCCAGGCCAACACCACCACGCCGAGGATCACGGTCAACAGCCCCGAGACCAGCGTCGACTTCCACAACTGCGGCAACATATTTGACACCCCGGTCGGTTCCATGGTGGTCAGTCTTGCACACCGGCGCCGGTCATCTCAGGCAATGAGGCGATCAGACCGGCGTGTCCGTCGCGCCCGGCGGGCACCCTGCGGGCAACGATGGGACGGTGCGGATCCGGACGTGGGGCGTGGCGCTGCTGTGGGCGGCCACGGTGCTGACCGGCGGCTGCGTGCACAACGTCGACGAACCGGCCGGGCTGCCCACCACCACCGTGGCGGTCTCCCGCGTCGCCGCGCTGGTCCCGCCCGCGGTCGCCGCGCGCAGCCGGCTGGTGATCGGGGTCAACCTGCCCCAGCCCCCCAACCAGTTCCGGGACTCGGCCGGACGCATCGTCGGGTTCGACATCGACCTGATCACCGCGGTGGCGACCACCCTAGGCCTGCGGGCCGACTTCCGGCAGGCCGACTTCGAAAAGATCATCCCCGCGGTCCGCGCCGGCGCCTATGACGTGGGCACCGCGTCGTTCACCGACACCCGCGCCCGGGAGCGGGTGGTCGATTTCGTCACCTATTTCGCCACCGGGACGCTGTGGGTGCAGCGCGCCGGGTCGACGCTGACCCCGCAGCGCGCCTGCGGCCGCACGGTCGCCGTGCAGACCGCGACGATGGCCGACACCCACGAGGTGCCCGCCGCGAGCGCGGCGTGCCGCCGCCGCGGGCACCCGCCCGTCGAGAAGGTGAAGTTCGACCGCCAGGACGTCGCCACCAACGCGCTGCTGCTGGGCCGGGTGCAGGCCATGGCCGCCGACCGGCCGGTGTCGGCCTGGGCGATCGAGCAGTCCGGGGGGCGGTTGGTCGCGGCGGGAAAGCCCTCCACACCCGCCCCGTACGGCTGGCCGGTCGCCAAGGACGGCGGGCTGGCCGAGCCGATCCGGCGAGCCGTGCAGCACCTGATCGACACCGGCGCCTATCGGCGCATCGCCGAGGCGTGGACCCTGACCTCGGGGATGGTGACGGCCGCGGTGATCAACGGCGCCCGCGGATGACCTTCGACCGAGAGGAACACCGGTGAGCACGCAGTTGCCGACGGTTTCGACCCCACCGCCCATCGACGCGGTGCCGCTGCGCCATCCGGGGCGCTGGCTCGCCGCCGGCCTGCTGGTGCTGGGCGCCGGACTGCTCGGCTACGGCGCGGCCACCAACCCGGCCTACGGCTGGCCGGTCTACCGCCGCTACCTGTTCGACGAACGGATCGCGGCGGCCGCCTGGACCACCGTGCAGTTGACGGTGCTGGCGATGGTGCTCGCGGTGGGCCTGGGGGTGGCGTTGGCGATCATGCGCGGCTCACCGAATCCGGTGCTGCGGGTGCTCTCCTGGCTGTACCTGTGGGTGTTTCGCGGGACACCGGTGTATGTGCAGCTGATCTTCTGGGGGCTGCTGCCCACCCTCTACGGCGCGCTGCGGCTGGGGGTGCCGTTCGGTCCGACCGTGGCCGAGATCGATCTCACCGACCTGTCGGCGGCATTTGTGCTGGCGATCGTCGGGCTCGGGCTCAACGAGGCCGCGTATCTGGCCGAGATCATCCGGGCCGGCATCGGTTCGGTGCCCGACGGTCAGGTCGAGGCGGCCACGGCGCTGGGGATGACGCGCGCACAGGTCTTGCGCCGCACCGTGCTGCCGCAGGCGATGCGGGTGATCATCCCGCCCACCGGCAACGAGGTGATCAGCATGCTGAAAACGACGTCGCTGGTGACCGCGGTGCCCTACAGCCTGGAACTCTACGGACGCTCCCGCGACATCGCCGGGGTGATCTTCGAACCAATCCCGCTGCTGCTGGTGGCCGCCACCTGGTATCTCGCGATCACCAGCGTGCTCATGATCGGTCAGCACTACCTGGAAGGCCATGTCTCCCGCGGGATGGGCCGTACGGCGGGACTGCGCCGGAGGCCGCACCGGTGAGCGCCGCGGCGCCGATGGTGCAGGCCGACCGGGTCTGCGCCGGCTACGGCGGTGCGCCGGTGCTGCACGACGTCAGCCTGCGCGTCGCCCGCGGGCAGGTGCTGTGTCTGGTGGGGCCGTCGGGATCGGGCAAATCGACGTTGCTGCGCTGTGTGAACCACCTGCACCCGATCACCGCGGGACGGTTGTACGTCGACGGCGAGCTCGTCGGCTACCGCGAATCGCGCGGCAAGCTGCACGAGTTGCGCCCGCGCGAGATCGCCCGCCAGCGCCGCGCGATCGGCATGGTGTTTCAGCAGTTCAACCTTTTCGCCCATCGCACGGCGGTGGAGAACATCATCGAGGCACCGATCCAGGTCAACCGGGTGCGCCCGGATGCCGCGCGGCGGCGCGCCCGCGAGCTGCTGGACCGGGTGGGGCTGGCCGACAGCGCCGACGCCTACCCGGCGCAGCTCTCCGGCGGCCAGCAGCAGCGGGTGGCGATCGCGCGGGCGCTGGCCATGGACCCGAAGCTGATGCTGTTCGACGAACCGACCTCGGCGCTGGACCCGGAACTGGTCGGCGAGGTGTTGACGGTGATGCGCACGCTGGCCCGGGACGGGATGACGATGCTGGTCGTCACCCACGAGATGGGTTTCGCCCGCGAGGTCGCCGACCGGGTGGTCTTCCTCGACCGCGGTGTGGTCGTGGAGAGCGGGCCGCCCGCCGAGGTGTTCAACCGTCCCCGCCACGACCGGACGAGGACGTTCCTATCGCGGCTGCGGTGAGCCCGCGACGCGCCCACCGCTGGTCGGTGCGTACATCTCGGCGAGGAACTGTTCGACCGCCCGCGCGGTGTGGTGGGCGCGCGGCGAGCCGAAGATCTCGAATGCGTGCTGGGCGTAGGGGAGTTCGGCGTAGACGACCGGGTTGTCGCTCACCTCGCGCAGCCGCGCGGCGAAGTCGCGACCCTGTTCCACCGGCACCAGAGAATCGTTGCTGCCGTGCAGCACGAAGAACGGCGGCGCATCCGGGCCGACATAGCTCACCGGCGAACTCGCCCGGTACACGTCGGGGGACCGGCGGCGACTCTGTTTGAACACATACGACTGCAGCGCAGGGACCAGCAGCGGATGCATCCGGCTGACGGTGCCGGTCATGTCGTAGACGCCGTAGAGCGGCACCGCGGCACGCACCGAGGTGTCGGCGTCCTCGAAGCCGGGTTGGAACTCCGCCCTGTTGGCGGTCAGCGCGGTCAGCGCGCACAGGTGCCCGCCCGCCGAGCCGCCGGTGACCGCCACCCAGTCCGGGTCGCCGCCGTAGTCGGCGATGTTCTCCTTGATCCAGGCCAGCGCCTGTTTGACGTCGACGATGTGGTCGGGCCAGGTGGAGCGGGGGCTGAGCCGGTAGTTGATCGACACGCACACCCAGCCCAGGGCGCTCAGGTGGCTGAGCAGCGGGTAGGCCTGGTGGCGTTTGCTGCCGACCATCCAGGCCCCGCCGGGCACCTGCAGCAGCACCGGGGCCTTGGCGCCGGGGTCGAGGTCGCGGTGGCGCCAGATGTCGAGGTGGTTGCGGCTGCCGTACCGGCCGTAGGGCAGGTCGGCGGCGTGGACGTAGTGGCGCACCGCGCCCAGGGTCCGCACCACCCCGGCCGGTTTCACCGGCGCGGCGCCCGGGGTCGCGAGCGACCACACGCCGGTGGCCGACGTGCGCCGGCCGGTGCCCAACTCGGCGTCGAGGGCGGCGGTGAGCGGCCGATCGGCCTGCCGACCGATCCGGTCCAAGCCGACCAGCCCCAGCCAGGACAGCGCCGAGAGCAGCCAGCTGAAGCGGCGCACCCGCGGGGAGAGCCACCGCGACACCGCGGCCAGCGCGGCCGACTGCCCGGCGATCAACGTCAGCGGCAGCTCGGTGGCGAACACCCCCGCGGCGAAGGCGTACAGCGAGCCGTAGCCGTCCTTGGTCAGCGGGCGGTAGCCGTTGGCGGTGACGGCGACCCCGGTCAGCGAGGCCAGCACGGCGGCGAGTCTCTTCATGGACCCCACTTAACCATCCGCCCCACCGACCTCGACGCGGGCTCCGGATGCGGCGCTTATGCTTCGCCCATGGCGGCCGAGCGCGATCCGAGTACCCCGCTGTGGCGGGCCGCCCAGGTGTTTCGGCTGCTCAGTTGTGGCTACGCCCTGGGGTTCCAGGTGGCGATCACCACCGATCTGGATCGTCCGGTGCTCGGCTGGGCGTTGTTCGCGGTGCTGCTGGGGTGGAGCACGGTGCTCGCCGTCGGGTATCTGCGCGGGTTCGCCCGGCGGCCGTCCTGGGTGCTCGCCGAACTCGTGGTGGTGGCGGCGTTGATGCTGTCGACCGAGGTCGTGGCCTCCGCGGCCTGGATTGACGACAACCAGTCCTGGCCGACCACGTTGTGGGCGACCAACGCGGTGATCTCCGCGGCGGTGCTGCGCGGCCCGGTCGCCGGCATGGCGGCCGGGGTCGCGGTGACGGTGATCAACACCGTGCTCAAGGGCCAGGTCGATTACAACCTGGGCCGCAACGCCACCCTGGTGGTGGAGGTGGCGGTGGGTCTGGCGGTGGGCCTGGCCGCCCAGACGGCGCGGCGCGCCCATGTCGAGCTGCAGCAGGCCACCCGGCTCGCGGCGGCCGTCGAGGAGCGCGAGCGGCTCTCCCGCCACGTGCACGACGGGGTGATGCAGGTGTTGGCGTTGGTCGCCCGGCGGGGCCGCGAGATCGGTGGCGACACCGCCGAGTTGGCGGCACTGGCCGCCGAACAGGAGCGTGCCCTGCGCCGGTTGGTCAGTTCCACCGACACCGATCGGCGCGCGGGGGAGAGCCTGGATCTGCGGATGTTGTTGCAGCGCCGCGCATCCGATCGGACGGTGGTGAGCCTTCCCGGCACCGCGGTGCCGCTGGCGGCGTCGGTGGCCACCGAACTCGACGCGGCGGTCGGCAACGTGCTGGACAACGTTTTGCTGCATGCCGGTCCCGCCGCACGCGCGTATGTTCTGGTCGAGGACGTCGACGACACCGTGACGGTCAGTGTCCGCGACGACGGGATGGGCATCGCGCCGGGTCGCCTCGAGGAGGCGGTGCGCCAAGGGCGGGTCGGGGTGGCGAAGTCGATCGTGCAGCGGCTGGCGACGTTGGGCGGGCAGGCGCTGCTGCAGACCGCGCCCGGGGAAGGAACCGAATGGGAACTGAGTGTGCCGCGCCGAGCGTGATGGTCGTCGACGACCACCCGATCTGGCGGGACGCGGTGGCCCGCGACCTCGCCGACGACGGGTTCGCCGTGGTGGCGACCGCCGACGGGGTGGCGACGGCGCGGCGGCGGGCCGCGGTGGTGCATCCCGACGTGGTGCTGATGGACATGCGGTTGGCCGACGGCGACGGCGCGCAGGCCACCACGGAGGTGCTGGCGGTGTCACCGCGCAGCCGGGTGCTGGTGTTGTCGGCCTCCGATGAACGCGACGACGTATTGGAGGCGGTCAAGGCGGGCGCGCTGGGGTACCTGGTCAAAAGCGCGTCGAGAACCGAACTGGCCGAGGCGGTGGGCGCCACCGCCGCCGGCCGCGCGGTGTTCACCCCCGGCCTGGCGGGCCTGGTGCTGGGGGAGTACCGCCGCATCGCCCGGGGCCCGGGCGGCGCCGACGGCCCGACGCTCACCGACCGCGAGACCGAGGTGCTGCGCCACGTCGCCAAGGGCCTGTCGGCCAAACAGATCGCCGCGAAGCTGACGTTGAGCCACCGCACCGTGGAGAACCACGTGCAGGCCACGTTTCGGAAACTGCAGGTCGCCAACCGGGTCGAGTTGACCCGCTACGCCATCGAACACGGCTTGGACCGCTGAGCGGTCGGTGCCTGCGCCGCGGCGGCGGCAGCAAAATGCGTAGTCCTACCCACCCGGTGGCGTGCCAGGGTTACCGGTATGAGCACCGCACCCCCTGACCTGCGCGCCATCATCAGCGAGGTCGACATCGTGTCCCGGCAGCTGTCGACGATCTGCGACCGGCTGCACGAATTCGACCGGGCGTGGAGCGCCGCCGCCGGGCGGGCGCCGGCGGCCCCCGTCACGGCGCCGGTGGCCGAGCCGCAGCAGCGGTGGGTCCCGCCCGCGCCGCTGGTCCCGCCCGCGCCGCCGGCGCCGCCGGTCCGCACCGCCGACTCGCGCTGGATCGGCAAGGTGCTGGCCGCCGCCGGGGTGGCGGTGACCCTGATCGGGGTGGTGCTGCTGCTGGCGTTGGCCGCCCAGGCCGGGCTGTTGCGCCCCGAGGCCCGGGTTGCCGGCGGGCTGCTTCTCGGCGGCGGGCTGGTCGGGGCGGGACTGTGGTGGCGCGGCCGACCGGGCGGGCAGACCGGGGCGATCGCGTTGGTCGCCACCGGAATCGCCGCCGGTTACCTCGATGCGGTGGCCGTGACCAGCATCTACCATTGGATCCCCGCCGCGGCCGGGCTGGTGGTCGCCTCGGTGGTCGCGGCCGGCGGGCTGGCGGTGGCGCGGCGTTGGGACAGCGAGCCGTTGGGGCTGCTGATCGTCACCCCGCTGATCGTGCTGGCGCCGGTGCTCACCGACGGGGTCAATCTGCTGTTGATCGGGTTCCTGCTGGCCCTGTCGGCGGCGGTGCTGCCGGTGCAGATCGGCAAGGACTGGGGGTGGCTGCACGGGGTGCGGGTGGGCGCCCCGACCCTGCCGCTGCTGCTGGCCCTGGCCCTCGGCGACGTCGTCGACCCGCGGTTGCTGGCCGCCGCGGCCGCGCTGGCCGCCGCGCTGGCGCTGGCCGGCGCGGTGGCGGTGCTGCCGGCCGCGGTCGCCCCGGCGGTCCCGGCACTGATCGGCGCCGTGGGCACCGCCCCGGTGTTGGCCGCCGGGCCGGTGGTCGGCCGCGCCGTCGCCGCGGTGCTCGCGGCGGCGTTGGCCGCGGCCGCGCTGGCTCTGGCGGTCGGGCCCGGATGGGGGCCGCTGCCGGCCCGGCGGGTCTTCGGTGGGCTCAGCGCGGTGGCGACGGTGGTCGCGGTGACCGTCGCGTTCGACGGGCCGGTCGTCGCACCGGTGCTGCTCGGGCTGGGCTGCGTCGTCGCCCTCGCCGGGCACCGCGACGTCGCGGCCCGGTGGGTCGCCGGCGGGGTCGGGCTGCTGGGGCTGGGCTTCTTCCTCGCCCAGGCCGGGCCGGACGCGGTCGCCACCGCGACGGTGGTGCCGGCCGCAACGGCGGTCTCGACGCTGGCGGCGAGCCTGCTGAGCATCGGGTGGGTGCTGACCGTGGGGTGGGCGCTGCGGTGCGCGCACGACGGGGCCGACCCGGTGTCGCCGAACGCCCGGGTGCTCGCCGTGGTCGGCGGCGCGGTGGTGATCCACGCGATCACCGCGTTCACCGTCACCGCCGGGGTGCTGGCGTTCGGCCCGGGCGCGGGGTTCCTCGCCGGGCATGTGGCCGCCACCCTGTGCTGGGTGGCGATCGCCGCCGGCCTGTTCGGGTACGCCTCGAGGCTGCCGAGGCGCGAACACCGCACCGCCCCGATCGGGGTCGGGCTGGCCCTGACCGCCGCGGCGATGGGCAAGCTGTTCCTGTTCGACCTGGGCACCCTCGACGGCATGTTCCGGGTAGCGGTGTTTTTGATCGCCGGGCTGTTGCTGCTGGCCATGGGTGCGGGCTACGCCCGCAGCCTGGCCCGCCAGGATCAGCGCCGCGACACCGCGCCGGTCAGCCGGTGAGCACGGTCTCGGCGCGCACCGTGCCGGTCTCGGCCTTCGGCCCGATCAGGAACCAGGTCCGCATCCGGCCCTTGCCCTTGACGACGATCTCGCCGCGCTCTTCGAACACGAAGTCGTCGCGGAGACGCTCGTAGACGCCCTGGGGCACCTGGATGCGGCCCTCGGTGTCGGTGGACTCCATCCGGGCGGCGACGTTGACCGCGTCGCCCCACACGTCGTAGAAGAACCGGCGTGATCCGATCACGCCGGCGACCACGGGGCCGACGGCCATCCCGATGCGGATCCGCAGCGGCCAGCCCTGCGGCGCGCGCACCTGCGCGGCGGCCTCGGCCATGTCCAGGGCGAACCGGGCCAGCGCCGCCAGATGGTCGCCGCGGCGCTGCGGGACACCGCTGACCACCATGTAGGAGTCGCCGCTGGTTTTGATCTTCTCCAACTGGTGTTTCTCCACCAGCAGGTCGAAGCGGGTGTAGAGCAGGTCGAGAAACCGGACCAGATCCTCCGGGGTCATGTCCCCGGCATGCTCGGTGAAGTCGGCGATGTCGGCGAAGAGCACCGACGCGTCGGCGTACTCGTCGACGAGAACCCCGCCGGAGGCGTCCTTCAACCGTTCGGCGACGGTCGCCGGCAAGATGTTGGTCAACAGCGTCTCGGAGCGGTGATACTCCGAGGCCAGCGCCGCCTCGGCGCGGGCCATCGCCCGCAGCGCCACCCAGACGGTGGCCAGGCTCATGAAGCAGCCCGAGACCATCATCGCGGCGAACCCCACGGTGAGCAGCCAGGCCGGCTGCGCACCGGTGTCGTCGGGCACCAGGAACTCCAGCGAGATCCCGAGTGCGGCGCCGATACCGACCAGCACCGCCGCGAGCACCAGTCGTTCGATGCCGAGCACCAGCAGCACGATCGCCGCCGAGACCAGGAAGAAGAATTGGGCGCCCGAGGCGGTGCCCAACGTCAAGGCAGCCACGACCAGCGAGGCGTAGGCACACACCACGAACGTCACCGGCGCCAGCACCGGTCCGTAGCGGTGCAGCCGGGGGATGACCAAAAACAGCGCCGCGGTGAACACGTTGAAGATCCCGATCCAGCGCAGCGTCTCGCCGGTGGCCAGTTGCAGCACCCCGAAACCGCCGGTGATGCCGGCGGCGATGCGGGCGGTCACCCGCAGTACCTGCAGGCGCCTCCGCGCCGCGCCCGCGACGTAGCGCTGGGTGGGCCGTTCCACACAGCGCGAGCGACGGTGAGCGCTGACCGCCTGGCCCGCGGCGGCGAGTCTGCGTCTGCTCACCACGCACCAAACTGTAACGCCGTGCGGCGTCACCGCAACCGGTTCACGCCCGATCCGCGCAAGTCGTCGGCGACCGCGCCGGCCCGCCCGGTCATCGCCAGCAGCAGCGCCTCGCCCGGCCCGGTCACCTCCGGGCCGCGCCCGGCCGACCAGTCCAGGTCGGTGGCGACCAGCCGCAGCCCGGCGGTGCGCCGCGCCGCCCCGATGACCGGGCTGGCCCGCGCGTAGCGCAGCGCCGCGCGCAGCCGGTCGGCGGGCACCGCACGGTCCAGCCCCAGCGGGCGGCGGATGTCCTGCTGGTGGATGAGGCATTCGATCAGCGCCACGCGGCAGCCGTACAGCGCGCCGGCGCCGGCCGGGTCGACACCGGCCCGCATCAGCGCGGCCAACTGCGGTGGGGGCAGCCGGGCGTAGGCGGGCAGGGCGGCGGCGTTGAGCCGGTCGACGTCGCCGCGGTGCCGGATCATCGCGCCGAGCAGGCCGCGGCGGCTCTGCGACAAATACGCCAGGGTGTGGGCGACGACCTCGCGCACGCTCCACCGGCCGCAGAGGCTGGCCGCCGCCCACTGCGGCGGGGAGAGCCCGTCGAGCAGGTCGGCGAAGTCGCGCCGTTCCCGCCGCGCCATCTCGCGCACGCTCAGCGCCGCCATCGGGCTCAGCGGAACCGCACCGCCAGGGTCGCCAAGCCGAAGATCTTGCGGCCCCCCGACTTCGCGGCGACCAGCACGACACCGCTGCGGGTGGCGGGGTCCAACGATTTGATCCGCCCGCTGAACTCGATGTCGCCGCCCTCCTTGGCGGTGACGATCGCCGGCTGCGACAGCCGCACCGCATACCGGGTGACCGCCCCGGGGTCACCGGACCAGGCCGAGACGAACCCGGCCCCGAGGCCCATGGTGAGCATGCCGTGGGCGATGACGTCGGGCAGGCCGGCCAGCTTGGCCAGCTCCTCGTCCCAGTGGATCGGGTTGGCGTCGCCGGCCACCCCGGCGTAGTTCGCCAGGTCACCGCGGGAGAGCCGGGCGTGGTGGGTCGGCAGCAGGTCGCCGACGGCGACGTCGTCGAACGCCGGGGTTCCCGGTGTGCGGGTCTGCCCGCCCGCCGCGATGTGGACGGCGTCGTCGGGGCGCACCGTCTTGTGGTACTCGGCCTCGGAATCCTCCGGGCCGAGGATGTTGACGTCGTGCATCATCGCGTTCTGCACGGCCGCCTTGACCGCCTCGTCGACCTCCTCGGCGGTCACCCCGACCACGGTGGTGTGCAGGGTGTGCACCCGTTCGCCGGCGGTGTCGGTGAGGGTGTTGGTCACCGTGACCAGATCCCGGCCGGCGACGCGGCGCACCGCGGTCAGTTCGACATCGGTGAGCAGTTCGTCCCCGGCCACGATGGGGCGGTGCTGTTCGAAGACCTCCTCGGTCTGCACATAGGTGTCGTAGCCGACGACCACCGATTCGAACATCCGCCGGTTGCACGCCATCGCCGGCACCGACGGGAACGTCAACGGCGCCACCAGGTCGCTGTGGCCCAGGTCGGCGGCCGCGGCGGTGTCCCAGTGCGCGGGGTGATAGTCCTGCACGGCGCGGGCGTATTCGCGCACCTTCTCGCGTCCCACCTGATAGGTGGTGTCGGCCTGGTAGTAGTGGCCGACCCGCGCCTGCAGCGGCGACGCCTCTGTTGCTGCTGTCATGGAAATTCTCAACCGTCCTGTCGGCGTGAAGGGGGAAGCCGACCCGTGCACACTAACCCGCGGACCCGCCGATACCCCAGTTTCACCGGCGTGTGCCGCAGCGGGCGGACCCGCGGCGGCGGTGGAGGTGAGCCGATGACCGGGTCGGCGATGGTGCCCTCGGTGAGACTCGAACTCACACTGTACGGGTTTTGAATCCGTTTCCTCTGCCAATTGGGATACGAGGGCCTCGGTGCGGCCTCCCAGGATAGTGGATGCCCGCGCGTGGTCGAACATCACAGGGCCCCGCGCTTTCGGCCGGGGCGCCGGCCACGCCACAATGAGGGGATGACCGCGCCCAGCAGCGACACCGCCGAGCCCACCGCCCACCGGGTGCTGATCGCCGAGGACGAGCCGTTGATCCGCCTCGACCTCACCGAGATGCTGCGCGACGAGGGCTATCAGGTGGTCGGGGAGGCCGGCGACGGCCAGGAGGCCGTCGACCTGGCCGAGCAGCTCACCCCGGACCTGGTGATCATGGACATCAAGATGCCGCGCCGCGACGGCATCGACGCCGCCTCCGAGATCGCCGGCAAGCGGATCGCCCCGATCGTGATGCTCACCGCGTTCAGCCAGCGCGACCTGGTCGAGCGGGCCCGCGACGCCGGGGCGATGGCCTATCTGGTCAAACCGTTCTCGATCTCGGACCTGATTCCGGCGATCGAGTTGGCGGTGAGCCGGTTCGGCGAGATCGCCGCACTGGAACGCGAGGTCGCCACCCTGGCTGAGCGCCTGGAGACCCGCAAACTCGTCGAACGCGCCAAAGGGCTGCTGCAGGCGGCGCACACGATGACCGAACCCGAAGCGTTCCAGTGGATTCAGCGCGCCGCGATGGATCAGCGCACCACGATGAAACGGGTCGCCGAGGTGGTGGTGGAGACGCTGACCACCCCGAAAACCGACCCGAACCCCTAGCGCTCGACGCGGAACCGTTTGATCCGGGCGGTGGCCCCGGCCACCAGGGTGACCCGGCTCGGCGGGACCCCGAAATGCTCGGCGAGCACCCGGCGCACCGCCCGGTTGGCCTTACCCTCCACGGCGGGTTCGCGCACATGCACCGTCCACGGCCGGCCCTCGGCGGCGGGGGCGGGGTCGACCAGCGGGCCCTTGCGGCTTCCCGCCTTGACCGCCACGACGACGATCTCGCCGCCCGCGCCGTCGCTCACGCCACCCTCAGCGGGCGACGATCACCGACGAACCGTGCCCGAACAGGCCCTGGTTGGCGGTGACGCCGACGGTCGCGCCCTCGACCTGCCGGCCCTCGGCCTGTCCGCGCAGCTGCCAGTTCAGCTCGCAGACCTGGGCGATCGCCTGGGCGGGGATGGCCTCACCGAAGCAGGACAGCCCGCCGGAGGCGTTGACCGGCACCGCGCCGCCGATGGTGGTGGCCCCGCTGCGCAGCAGCTGCTCACCCTCGCCCTTGGCGCACAGCCCCAGATGCTCGTACCAGTCCAGTTCCAGCGCGGTGGACAGGTCGTAGACCTCGGCGAGGCTGACGTCTTGGGGACCGATCCCGGCCTCGGCGTAGGCGGCGTCGAGGATCTGGTCTTTGAACACCCGCTCCGGGGCGGCCACCACCGCGGTGGAGTCGGTGGCGATGTCGGGCAGCTCGGGCAGGTGCTGCGGGTAGCGGGGAGTGACGGTGGACACCGCCCGCACCGACGGCACCCCCTGCAGCGAGCCGAGGTGTTTTTTGGCGAACTCCGCGCTGGCCACGATCAGCGCCGCCGCACCGTCGGAGGTGGCGCAGATGTCCAACTGGTGCAGCGGGTCGGCCACCACCGGGCTGGCCAGCACATCGGCGACCGCCGCCTCCTTGCGGTAGCGGGCATACGGGTTGGACAGCCCGTGGCGGGCGTTTTTGACCTTCACCGCCGCGAAGTCCTCCACGGTGGCGCCGTAGAGGTCCATCCGGCGGCGCGCCAGCAGCGCGAAGTAGACCGGGTTCATCGCCCCGATCAGGTGGAACCGCTGCCAGTCCGGGTCGTTTCGGCGTTCGCCGCCGACCGGGGCGAACGCCCCCTTCGGCGTGGTGTCGGCGCCGATCACCAGCGCGACGTCGCAGAACCCGGCCAGGATCTGGGCGCGGGCGCTCTGCAGCGCCTGCGAGCCGGACGCGCACGCCGCGTAGCTCGAGGAGACCGGCACCCCGTTCCAGCCCAGCTTCTGGGCGAACGTGGAGCCGGCGATGAACCCCGGGTAGCCGTTGCGGATGGTGTCGGCCCCGGCGACCAACTGGATCTGACGCCAGTCCAGGTCGGCCTCCGCCAGCGCCGCACGCGCGGCGACGACGCCGTACTCGGTGAAGTCGCGGCCCCACTTGCCCCAGGGGTGCATGCCGGCACCCAGGATGTAGAGCGGTTCGGGCGTGCTCACGCGCTCACCTTCTTCCAGACGTAGGTCAGCCGCGTCACGCCGTCGTCGTCGGTGTAGAGCGGCTCGAGACCCACCTCCAGCTCCATGCCGACCTGCAGGTCGGCGCCGAGGGTCCCCTCGGCCACCTTGGCCAACACGATCAGCCCCTCGGCGGCCAACTCGACCGCGGCGATCGCGAACGGTTCGAACGGATCCGGGGCCGGGTACGGCGCCGGCGGCGGGTAGCGGTTCTCGGTGTAGCTCCACACCGCGCCGCGCCGCGACAACGCGACCGCTTCGAGCACGTCGCTGGCGCAGCCGGGGTTGGGGCAGTTGTTCTCCCGCGGCGGGAAGACATACGTCCCGCACTGGGGGCATTTCGCGCCGATCAGGTGCGGCGCGCCGGTGTCATCGGTGGCGAACCACCCGTCGATCGCTGGTTGCGGAGATGCTGTCGGCACCCCGACAGCGTACCGATAACCCGGCCGGAATTGAAACGTGTTCCAGTTCGGCCGCACGGGGTCGGCTCACCCATCCGATGCATAGGGTGGGGCGGTGAGCCCGACCCAGAGCCCGACCCAGAACGCCGCGCCCGCCAAGCCGACCCTGATGCTGCTCGACGGCAACTCGCTAGCCTACCGGGCGTTCTACGCGCTGCCGGCGGAGAACTTCAAAACCCAGGGCGGGCTGACCACCAACGCCGTCTACGGGTTCACCGCGATGCTCATCAACCTGCTGCGTGACGAGTCGCCCAGCCACGTGGCCGCCGCGTTCGACGTGTCGCGGCAGACGTTTCGCTCCGAGCGCTACCCGGAGTACAAGGCCAACCGGTCGAGCACCCCCGACGAGTTCCGCGGCCAGATCGACATCACCAAGGAGGTGCTCGGCGCGCTGGGCATCAGCGTGCTCGCCGAGGAGGGGTTCGAGGCCGACGACGTCATCGCCACGTTGACCACCCAGGCCGAGCAGGCCGGCTACCGGGTGCTGGTGGTCACCGGGGACCGCGACTCGCTGCAGCTGGTCAACGACGACGTCACCGTGCTCTACCCCCGCAAAGGGGTGAGCGAGCTGACCCGGTTCACCCCGGCGGCGGTGGTCGACAGGTACGGGCTGACCCCGGCGCAGTACCCCGACTACGCGGCGCTGCGCGGCGACCCCAGCGACAACCTGCCCGGCATCCCGGGGGTGGGGGAGAAGACCGCCTCGAAGTGGATCACCCAGTACGGAACGCTGCAGGGACTGGTCGATCACGCCGACGAGGTGCGCGGCAAGGTCGGCGACGCGCTGCGGGCGAACCTGGCCACCGTGCTGCTCAACCGGGAGCTCACCGACCTGGTCACCACGGTGCCGCTGGCGCAGACCCCCGACACGCTGGAGCTGCAGCCGTGGGACCGCGACCAGATCCACCGCCTCTTCGACGACCTGGAGTTCCGGGTGCTGCGCGACCGGCTCTTCGAGACGCTGGGCACCCCCGAACCCGAGGTCGACGAGGGCTTCGAGGTGCGCGGCGCGGCGCTGGAGCCCGGCGCGGTGGCCGACTGGCTGGCCACCCACGTCGACGACGGCAGCCGGGCCGGGCTGGCGGTCACCGGCACCCACCGCACCTTCGACGGCGACGCCACCGCGCTGGCGATCGCGGCCGCCGACGGGGAGGGCGCCTACCTCGACACCACGACACTGACCCCCGACGACGACACCGCGCTGGCGGCCTGGCTGGCCGATCCGGGCAAGCCCAAGGCGCTGCACGAGGCGAAGCTGGCCATGCACGACCTGGCCGGGCGCGGCTGGACGCTGGCCGGGGTCACCTGCGACACCGCGCTCGCCGCCTACCTGGTGCGCCCCGGGCAGCGCAGCTTCACCCTCGACGACCTGTCGGTGCGCTACCTGCGTCGCGAGCTGCGCGCCGAAGACCCCGACGACCGGCAGCTCTCGCTGCTCGACGAGGCCGAGGGCACCGACGGCCAGGCGGTGACCACCCTGATCCTGCGGGCCCGGGCGGTCACCGACCTCGCCGCGGCCCTGGACGCCAAACTGGCCGAGATCGACTCCGCAGGGCTGCTGGCCGAGATGGAGCTGCCGGTGCAGCGGGTGCTCGCCGCGATGGAGACCGCCGGGATCGCGGTCGACACCGACCGGCTTGCGGCGCTGCAGAGCGGGTTCAGCGACCAGATCCGCGACGCCGCCGAGGCCGCCTACGCGGTGATCGGCAAACAGATCAACCTCGGATCGCCCAAACAGCTGCAGGTGGTGCTCTTCGACGAGCTGGGGATGCCCAAGACCAAACGCACCAAGACCGGCTACACCACCGATGCCGATGCGGTGCAGGGCCTGTTCGCCAAGACCGGGCACCCGTTCCTCGAACACCTGCTCAAACACCGCGACGTCACCAAGCTGAAGGTCACCGTCGACGGCCTGCTCAAGGCGGTGGCCGGCGACGGCCGCATCCACACCACGTTCAACCAGACCATCGCGGCGACCGGGCGGCTCTCCTCGACCGAGCCGAACCTGCAGAACATCCCGGTGCGCACCGAACACGGCTGCTCCATCCGTGACACGTTCGTCGTGGGCGACGGCTACACCGCGCTGATGACCGCCGACTACAGCCAGATCGAGATGCGCATCATGGCGCACCTGTCGGGCGACGCCGGACTCATCGAGGCGTTCAACTCCGGGGAGGATCTGCACTCGTTCGTCGCCGCCCGCGCGTTCGACGTCGACCCGCACGCCGTCACCCCCGATCTGCGCCGCCGGGTCAAGGCGATGTCCTACGGACTGGCCTACGGGTTGAGCGCTTACGGGTTGTCCCAGCAGCTCAAGATCTCCACCGAGGAGGCCCGCGAGCAGATGGACGCCTACTTCGCCCGCTTCGGGGGAGTCCGCGACTACCTTCAGGCGGTCGTCGACCAGGCCCGCAAGGACGGCTACACCTCCACCGTGCTGGGCCGGCGCCGGTATCTGCCCGAGCTGACCAGCACCACCCGCCAGGTCCGGGAGGCCGCCGAGCGCGCCGCGCTCAACGCGCCGATCCAGGGCAGCGCCGCCGACATCATCAAGGTGGCGATGATCGAGGTGGATCGGGCGCTGCGCGCCGCCGGGCTGACGTCGCGGATGCTGCTGCAGGTCCACGACGAGTTGGTCATCGAGGTCGCCGACGGCGAACACGACCGGGTCGAGGCCCTGGTGCGCGAGAAGATGGGCGGCGCCTACCCGCTGGCGGTGCCGCTGGAGGTGTCGGTCGGCTACGGGCGCACCTGGGACGCGGCGGCGCACTGAACCACCACGCCGGCACCGGTTTGTCCAGCGTGCGATCGGTCGAGTAACCTTGTCGGGCACCCGTGTGCACTGGTTCACGGGTCGTGACGCAAGCAGTCCGCAATCTTGTCCCTACGATTCAACCTGTCCGGAGCAACCCACCACATGCCAAGTCCCTCCGTCACCTCGCCGCAAGTAGCCGTCAACGACATCGGCTCGGCCGAGGATTTCCTTGCCGCCATCGACAAAACGATCAAGTACTTCAACGATGGCGACATCGTGGAAGGGACCATCGTCAAGGTTGACCGCGACGAAGTCCTGCTCGACATCGGGTACAAGACCGAAGGGGTCATCCCGTCGCGCGAACTGTCGATCAAACACGACGTCGACCCCCACGAGGTGGTCGCCGTCGGTGACGACGTCGAAGCCCTCGTCCTCACCAAGGAGGACAAGGAAGGCCGTCTGATCCTGTCCAAGAAGCGCGCCCAGTACGAGCGCGCCTGGGGCACCATCGAAGACCTCAAGGAGAAGGACGAGGCCGTCAAGGGCACCGTCATCGAGGTCGTCAAGGGCGGGCTCATCCTCGACATCGGGCTGCGCGGCTTCCTGCCCGCCTCACTGGTCGAGATGCGCCGCGTGCGTGACCTGCAGCCCTACATCGGCCGCGAGATCGAAGCCAAGATCATCGAACTGGACAAGAACCGCAACAACGTGGTGCTGTCCCGGCGGGCCTGGCTGGAGCAGACCCAGTCCGAGGTGCGCAGCGAGTTCCTCAACCACCTGCAGAAGGGCGCCATCCGCAAGGGCGTGGTCTCCTCGATCGTCAACTTCGGTGCGTTCGTCGACCTCGGCGGGGTCGACGGGCTGGTGCACGTCTCCGAGCTGTCCTGGAAGCACATCGACCACCCGTCGGAGGTCGTGGCCGTCGGCGACGAGGTCACCGTCGAGGTGCTCGACGTCGACATGGACCGCGAACGGGTGTCGTTGTCGCTGAAGGCCACCCAGGAAGACCCGTGGCGCCACTTCGCCCGCACCCACGCCATCGGCCAGATCGTGCCCGGCAAGGTCACCAAGCTGGTGCCGTTCGGCGCGTTCGTCCGGGTCGAGGAGGGCATCGAGGGTCTGGTCCACATCTCCGAGCTCTCCGAGCAGCACGTCGAGGTGCCCGACCAGGTGGTGTCGGTCGGCGACGACGCGATGGTCAAGGTCATCGACATCGACCTGGATCGGCGCCGGATCTCGCTCTCACTCAAGCAGGCCAACGAGGACTACACCGACGAGTTCGACCCCTCGAAGTACGGGATGGCCGACAGCTACGACGAGCAGGGCAACTACATCTTCCCGGAGGGCTTCGACGCGGAGACCAACGAGTGGCTGGAAGGCTTCGAGACCCAGCGCGCCGAGTGGGAGGCCCGCTACACCGAGGCGGAGCGCCGGCACAAGATGCACACCGCGCAGATGGAGAAGGTGGCCGCGGCCGAGCACCTGGAGTCCGAGCACCGCAGCTCCGGTCCCGCCGAGGAGGCGGGCGGGTCGCTGGCCAGCGACGAGCAGCTGGCGGCGCTGCGGGAGAAACTCGCCGGCAACGCCTAGTCGGCCCGCGCTGGCATGCTACGGATCGGTCTGACCGGAGGAATCGGTGCCGGCAAGTCCACGGTCGCGGCGACGTTCAGCGAGTGTGGCGGCGTCATCGTCGACGGTGACGTGCTGGCCCGCGAGGTCGTCGAGCCCGGCACCGAGGGGCTGGCGGCGCTGGTCGACGCGTTCGGCGCCGAGATCCTCCAGCCCGACGGGGCGCTGGACCGGCCCGGGCTGGCCGCGCTGGCGTTCTCCGACGAGACCCGGCGGGCCACCCTCAACGGCATCGTGCACCCGCTGGTGGCGCGCCGGCGCGCCGAGCTGATCGAGGCGGCCGCCGCGGCCGCGGACAATCCGGTTGTCGTCGAGGACATCCCCCTGCTGGTCGAATCCGGCATGGCGCCGATGTTCCCGCTGGTGATCGTGGTGCACACCGCGATCGAGACCCGGGTGGCCCGGCTCCTCGAACACCGCGGCATGACCGACGCCGACGCGCGCGCCCGGATCGCCGCGCAGGCCACCGAGGCGCAGCGCCGCGCCGTCGCCGACGTGTGGCTGGACAACTCCGGCACCGCCGCCGAACTGGTCGCCGCGGCACGGGCCCTGTGGCAGCAGCGGATCGCCCCGTTCGCCGCCAACCTGCAGGCCGGCCGGTCGGTGCCCGCCCCGCTGCGGGTGGTGGCCTCCGATCCGACCTGGCCGGAGCAGGCGGCCCGGATCACCGCGCGGCTGTCCACGGCGTGCGGGCATCACGCGGTGCGCGTCGACCACATCGGGTCGACCGCGGTCCCCGGGATGGACGCCAAGGACGTCATCGATGTGCAGGTGACCGTCCGCTGCCTCGACGACGCCGACGCGGTCGCCGAGAATCTGCGGGCGGCCGGGTATCCGCGGTGGGACCAGGTCGGCGCCGACATGGCCAAACCCGACGCCCGCAGCACGTCGGCGGCCCTTGACCACAGCGACGATGTCTCGTTGTGGCAGAAGCGGTTCCACGCCTCGGCCGACCCGGGCCGGCCCACCCACGTACACCTCCGGGTGGACGGCTGGCCCAACCAGCAGTTCGCGCTGCTCTTCGTCGACTGGCTGCGCGCCAACCCGGCCCTGCACGCCGAGTACCGGGAGGTCAAACGCGACGCCGAACGGGCGGCCGCCTCCGGTGAGGCGGTCGCCGACTACGCCGAGGCCAAGGAGCCGTGGCTCGTCGACGCCTACCGGCGGGCGTGGGAGTGGGCCGACAGCGTCGGCTGGCGCCCCACGGGCCGGTAACCGCTGTCGGGCAGCGCCTCAGGCGGCCGGCGCGTCGGTCTCGGGGGTCTCGGGGGTCTCGGGGCCCGGGGTGCTGGTCGGCGTCGCCGGGGTGGTCGTCGATGTGGTGGACCGCAGCGGGGCCCCGCAGGTCGCCACCCCGCCCTGCTCAGAGCCCGGCTGGGCGGAGACGACCTGATCGGTCTGCACCGCGACCACATCGTCGACCTGGATCTCGCAGTGCACGTTCGCCGAGTACGGCCACGGCAGCCGGATCTCCATGCCGGCCTTGGCGGGGTCGTCGAGCACGGTGTTGGCCTCGAACACCCGGCCGGGAAGGGCGCTGAGCGGAGAGCTGTTCGTCTGTCCGTCGGCGGTGACGAAGGTGGCCTCCCCGCCGGGGGCGACACCGTCGACCCGCGCCAGATAGGTGATGTTGTGCAGCTCGTCGTCGGCCACGGCGACCGGCGCCAGAACCCATCCGGCACCGAACAGCGCGGCGGCCGCGGCACCGCCCAATCGCAAGGTCACGTCCATGACTGCTGACCTTACCGTCGGCGCCAGGTCAGCTGCATTCCGCGGGTGGCCAGCCAACGGTGCAGGTCATAGCCGTGAGCGGCCAGTCCCTCGACCGCACCGACGGCGCGGCGCACCGCCCGGTCGGCGCTCGCCGGGTCCAGCAGCCCGTCGCGGACCGCCACCGCCAACTCATCGGCGTCCTCCAGGTCGACCGCCGCTCCGGTACGCACCACCAGGTCCAGGTAGTGGTCCTGGGACTGCCACACCGTCGGCCCCGGCGTGTACTCGCCGATGTCGAGGTAGAAGTCCTGGTCACGGTGGTGACCGGGGGTGAAGTCGAACACCGTGACCCGCAGGCCCAGCGAGGGCAACAGCCAGGACTGCAGGTAGTGGAACTCGGCGCGGCCCGGGGTGGGGCGGGCCAGATACAGCCCCCACGGGCGCACCGTGTAGGTGTCGACCGCCCGCACGATGCCCTTCGGGTCGGTGTTGGTGCGTGCGAGCAGGTCAAACGTCTCCCGTTTCGGTGGGTGCACGGGCACGGACCTCCTCCACGCTCGCCGAGCGCCGGCGCCCCGTGACCATACCCGGGGCCCGATAGGGCCGAGAGGCTGCTGGGATCGACGCTCCAGCGGACATACACCCCCGATTTTCGGGGGCGTGTGTCCGTATTCCTGTCGATCTCAGCAGCCATCGGCGCTCCGGCGCGCGGTGGGCCGTGTCCGGGAGCACGCCTACCCTGGTGCCCATGGCATTCGCAACCGAACATCCCGTTGTTGCGCACTCGGAGTACCGCCCGGCCGGCGAGGACGTGGCCGGCCTGGTCCGTTCCGGCGGCCGGTTCGAGGTGGTCAGCCCCTATGCGCCGGCCGGGGACCAGCCGGCCGCCATCGACGGGCTGGAACACCGGATCGTGGCGGGGGAGCGGGACGTGGTGTTGCTCGGCGCGACCGGAACCGGCAAGTCGGCCACCACCGCCTGGCTCATCGAGCGTCTGCAGCGGCCCACTCTGGTGATGGCACCGAACAAGACGCTGGCCGCCCAGCTCGCCAACGAACTGCGGGAGATGCTGCCGCACAACGCGGTCGAATACTTCGTCTCCTACTACGACTACTACCAACCGGAGGCCTACATCGCGGCCACCGACACCTATATCGAGAAAGACAGCTCGATCAACGACGACGTCGAGCGGCTGCGCCACTCGGCCACCTCGGCGCTGCTGTCGCGCCGTGATGTGGTGGTCGTCGCCTCGGTGTCCTGCATCTACGGTCTGGGCACCCCGCAGTCCTACCTGGACCGCTCGGTGGCCCTGGAGGTCGGCACCGAGGTGCCGCGCGACGCGCTGCTGCGGCTGCTGGTCGACATCCAATACGACCGCAACGATGTGGCGTTCACCCGCGGCACCTTCCGGGTGCGCGGCGACACCGTGGAGATCATCCCCTCTTACGAGGAGTTGGCGGTCCGCATCGAGTTCTTCGGCGACGAGATCGAGGAGCTCTACTACCTGCATCCGCTCACCGGTGAGGTCATCAAGAAGGTCGATGCGCTGCGGATCTTCCCGGCCACCCACTATGTCGCCGGACCGGAGCGGATGGCGCAGGCGATCTCCACCATCGAGGAGGAGCTCGCCGCGCGCCTCGCCGAACTGGAAGGTCAGGGCAAGCTGCTGGAGGCGCAGCGGCTGCGGATGCGCACCAGCTACGACATCGAGATGATGCGTCAGGTCGGGTTCTGCTCGGGCATCGAGAACTATTCCCGGCACATCGACGGGCGAGGGCCCGGGTCGGCACCGGCGACCCTGCTCGACTACTTCCCGGAGGACTTCCTGCTGGTCATCGACGAATCCCATGTGACGGTCCCGCAGATCGGCGGGATGTACGAGGGCGACATGTCGCGCAAACGCAACCTGGTCGAGCACGGTTTCCGGTTGCCGTCGGCGTGCGACAACCGGCCGTTGACCTGGGAGGAGTTCAGCGCACGGATCGGGCAGACGGTGTACCTGTCGGCCACCCCGGGCCCCTACGAACTGGCCGCCACCGGCGGGGAGTTCGTCGAGCAGGTGATCCGGCCGACCGGGTTGGTCGACCCGCGGGTGGTGGTCAAACCCACCCGGGGCCAGATCGACGACCTGATCGCCGAGATCCGCGGCCGCGCCGACGCCGACGAGCGGGTGCTGGTGACCACGTTGACCAAGAAGATGGCCGAGGACCTCACCGACTACCTGCTGGAGCTGGGCATCCGGGTACGGTACCTGCACTCCGAGGTCGACACGCTGCGCCGCGTGGAGCTGCTGCGGCAGCTGCGCCTCGGCGACTACGACGTGCTGGTCGGTATCAACCTGCTGCGCGAAGGCCTCGACCTGCCGGAGGTGTCGCTGGTGGCCATCCTCGACGCCGACAAGGAGGGGTTCCTGCGGTCGTCGCGCAGCCTGATCCAGACCATCGGGCGCGCCGCCCGCAACGTCTCCGGCGAGGTGCACATGTACGCCGACACCGTCACCGACTCGATGCGCGAGGCGATCGACGAGACCGAGCGCCGACGCGCCAAACAGATCGCCTACAACACCGACCACGGCATCGACCCGCAGCCGCTGCGCAAGAAGATCGCCGACATCCTCGACCAGGTGTACCGGGAGGCCGACGACACCGACGAGTCCGCGGCCGCCGGGCAGGTCCCGGTCGGCGGGTCGGGCCGCAACGCGTCGCGGGGGCGGCGCGCCCAGGGCGAACCGGGCCGCGCCGTCAGCGCCGGGGTGGTCGAGGGCCGCGACACCAGCGCCATGCCGCGCGCCGAGCTCGCCGATCTGATCACCGACCTCACCGAGCAGATGATGACCGCGGCGCGCGACCTGCAGTTCGAGTTGGCCGCCCGGCTCCGCGACGAGATCGCCGACCTGAAAAAAGAGCTGCGCGGCATGGACGCCGCCGGCCTGAAGTGACCGCCGACCCGCAGGCTCCCCTCACCGCCGGCAGCTGGGGAGTGCTGCTGGGCCGTCGCCATCTGGGCACGGTCACGCTGCTGGCCGGGGCGGTGGGGCTCTACGCCACCAACGAGTTCCTCACGATGAGCCTGCTGCCGGACACCGTCGCCGAGATCGGCGGCCAGCGGCTCTACGCCTGGGTGACCACGCTGTACCTGGTCGGCTCGGTGGCGGCGGCCACCACGGTCTCGGCGGTGGTGCGCCGGGTGGGGCCGCGGTGGGCGTTCCTCGGCGGGCTGGCCGTGTTCGCCGTCGGCAGCGCGATCTGTGCGATCGCCCCGGACATGGCGGTGCTGCTGGTGGGACGCACCGTGCAGGGCACTGCCGGGGGACTGCGAGCCGATCTGGGGTATGCTATGATCAATGTCGCGCTGCCGCGGCCCCTGTGGACGCGGGCCTCGGCGGTGGTCTCGGCGATGTGGGGCGTGGCCACGTTGGTCGGCCCGGCGATCGGCGGGCTGTTCGCCCAGTTCGGGCTCTGGCGTTGGGCTTTCGCGGCGATGGTGGCGTTGACCGCGGCGATGGCGGCGCTGGTGCCGCTGGTGCTGCCCGCCGAGACCGTCACCGGCACCGTGCCGCGGCTGCGGATCCCGGTGTGGTCGCTGCTGCTGCTGGGCACCGCGGCCCTGGCGATCAGTGTCGCCGAAGTGCCCCGGACGGCGGCCCCGACCGCGGCACTGCTCGGTGCGGCGGTGGTGCTGGTGGCGGTCTTCGTGGCCGTCGATCGGCGCCAGTCCGCGGCGGTGCTGCCGCCCAGCACGTTCGGGGCGGGGCCGCTGAAATGGGTGTACCTGACGATGGCGGCGCTGATGTGCACCGCGATGGTCGACATGTATGTGCCGCTGTTCGGGCAGCGGCTGGCCCAGTTGACGCCGGTGGCGGCCGGGTTTTTGGGGGCGACGCTGGCGGTGGGCTGGACGGTGAGCGAACTTCTCAGCGCCTCCCTGCGCAGGCGTCGCACGATCGTCGTGGCGGTGGCCGCCGCCCCGCTGGTCATGGCGGTCGGCCTGGCGATGGCGGCGATGACCCGGGCCACCGACGCCCCCGCCGTGCTGGTCGCGGCCTGGGTGGTCGCGCTGCTGATGGCCGGCACCGGCATCGGCATGGCCTGGCCGCACCTGGCCGCCTGGGCGATGAGTGTGGTGGCCGACCCGGCCGAGGGGGCGGTGGCGGCGGCCGCGATCAACACCGTGCAGTTGATCGCCGCCGCGTTCGGTGCCGGACTGGCCGGCGTCATCGTCAACACCGCCGACAACCACACCGCCGGCGGTGATCTGCTGGCCGCACGGGCGGTGTTCGCGATGTTCGCCGCCGTGGCGCTCATCGGCGTGGCGGCCTCGGTGCGGGCCAGCCGCGCCGCCGGCTGATCATGGTGGCCCGCATCACTTTCCGGCGGTCGACACCACAGTGTCGGCAAGCTCACCTCGGCGCCCCGAAGGCGGCATTCGCGCCGCTCGCAGCGGTGCATCGGGGCCGATGAATCCAAACTGTGTCGCCAATCGCACCCCCGAGCACCCCGGGAGGCGCTAATCTCGCGGTGGCTTGGCTTCTCGACAACTGGAGGGCATGGATGAGCGGCTACAAGACCGTCGTGGTCGGCACGGACGGGTCCGATTCTTCGCTGCGCGCGGTGGACCGGGCCGGTGCGATCGCGTCCGGACCGGACGCGACGCTGATCGTGACCACCGCCTACTTCCCGACAGCCGGGGACTCACGGGCAGCGGACACCCTCGGCGCGGAAGGGTACAAGGTGTCCGGGAACGCCCCCGTCTACGACATTCTGCGGGAGGCGGAGGCCCGCGCCCGTGCCGCCGGCGCCACCAACATCGAACAGCGCCCGGTGGAGGGCGCGCCGGTGGACGCCCTGGTCGAACTCGCCGAGACGACCAAGGCGGATCTGCTGGTGGTCGGCGACGTCGGCCTGAGCACCATCGCCGGGCGCCTGCTCGGGTCGGTGCCGGCCAACGTGGCGCGCCGCGCCAAACTCGACGTGCTGATCGTCCACACCACCAGCTGACCGCACCCGCGGTGACCGGGCTGCGCCTGCTGGCCGTGGCCGCGGCGATGGTCGCGGCCCTGATCGGCTGCGACCCGAGCCGACCGGCCGGCCCGGTGCCCCCCGGACCGTCGGCACCGGTGGCGCCGCAGGCGCCGCCGGATCCGCAGACGCTGCTGCGGGCCGGGGCGACCGCGATCGCGAACCTGCCGGGCAGCACCCTGGTGTTCATCGCCGAGGACACCGACAGCGCCGAGGACACCGGCACCTGGACGGCGCGGCTGGTCACCACCGACGGCACCGAGCAGCAGGTCACCCTCGGCGTCGACGGGGACGTCGTGCTCGACGGGCCGGTGCCGGTCACCGACACCGGCACCGACAAGGTCGAGCGTCGCGAGCGGGTGGGCGCCGCGCGCCTGGACTATCGGGGCGCGGTGGACAAGACCCTGGCCGCGGTGCCCGACGGGTCGATCACCGAACTGCGGCTCAACGGCGATGCCGACGGGGTCCGCTGGGCGGCCACGGTGTGGGATCTGACCCCGGTGGCCCACCGGGTGACCCTCGACGCCGCCTCCGGGGAGCTGATCGCCGACACCACCGGCTGACCGCCGCGCGGTGTCACCAGCCGCGGTCGCGCCACTCACCCAGGTGGGGGCGCTCGGCGCCGAGGGTGGTGTCGT
>Ga0079225_10000270_pt1 | contig 27959 bp, 32 predicted proteins | sample Poulit2012_FD_76344 | JGI IMG/M metagenome (GOLD analysis project Ga0079225, IMG submission 76344) | Agricultural soil microbial communities from Georgia to study Nitrogen management - Poultry litter 2012 | ecosystem: Environmental > Terrestrial > Soil > Agricultural land | place: USA: Georgia... | reverse complement strand
ACTCACTTCATTCGCATAACGGTTTAGGCACCGGACGAAAGATCGTCAGCTCCAGTATGTGTATTTCGTTAAAAAGTCTCGTCTAGTTCTCATTAGCCACTAGATTTCTGTCCTTCAATCCTTTATAACTACTAGGCATCTATCTTCGCTTTTAAAAATATGTTAGAAGTATCATATAACGCATTTTTTAAAATGTCAACTGAAGGGGCTGTAAAATAATCTGCTCCTTTCCATTCGCTATGGTTCACTTTCGTTAACAAAATCGGTATAATTAAAAGGAAATGAATGAAGGGAATTTAAAATATGAGCTATCAAGCCTTGTATCGAACCTGGCGACCGAGGCTGTTTGCCGATGTCGTCGGACAATCGCATATCACCCGCACGCTTCAAAATGCTTTAGAATTGAAGCAATTTTCGCATGCTTATTTGTTCTCTGGACCCCGAGGGACAGGGAAAACTAGCCTTGCGAAAATCTTTGCTCAAACCGTAAACTGCGAGCAAGCTCCTACCCGGGAACCCTGTATGGAGTGTGAAGCCTGTAAAGGTATTTTAGATGGTTCGATCTCCGATGTTATCGAAATGGATGCCGCTTCTAACACGAGTGTTGATGATATCAGGGAAATTAGGGATAAGGTTAAATACGCATCAACTTCGGTACCATACAAAGTATATATTATCGATGAAGTTCATATGATATCTCAAAATGCTTTTAACGCCCTTTTAAAAACCCTAGAGGAACCACCGGCACACGTCATTTTCATCTTAGCAACGACAGAGCCACACAAGCTACCCCTGACAATTATTTCCCGCTGTCAACGATTTGACTTTAAACCAATTGGTAGTAAAGTCATTAAAGAGCGAATGAAAACAATTGTTGAGGCAGAAAAGATCGAGGTTGAGGAAGAGGCCCTCGAAACCATCGCCCTTACGGCAGAAGGTGGAATGAGAGACGCCCTTAGCCTATTAGATCAGACCATATCCTATAGCGAAAACATAGTAACCTTAGACGACGTCCTAACTGTAACGGGAGGAGTGGCCCAGCAAACCCTCACCCAAATCGTCAATGCCATGTATGACAAAGATGCTCAACAAACCCTTAACCTACTAGACGACCTCGTCCAATCCGGAAAAGACCCTGGACGTTTCGTCTTTGATCTCATCTATTTCTTAAGGGATATGTTACTATATAAAAGCAACCAAAACTTAGAAACCTTATTAGAACGAGCCCTTGCTGATGATGACTTCAAACAAGCTACAGAAACAGTATCCGCCGAATGGATACAAGAAGCAATTTCAATCCTCAGTAAATGCAGGCAAGAGATTCGCTGGACGACAAGCCCGAAGGTATTTATTGAAATAGCGCTCCTTTCAATTACAAACCGATATGCGGAACAAGGAGCGACCGTCGATGATGAGACAGTCGATCGGTTACAGGCAAGGTTAACAAAGTTAGAAGCTGAGCTAACGAAATTAAAACAAGAGCCACCAACCCAACCGGTAGACAACCAACCATCGACTCGACCAGTAAGAAGACAACGAACGCCCCGAACATCAAAAAATAACTTTCAAATATCCTTCGATAGGGTTAGAAGGGTGCTTGATGAGGCTAATAAGGAAGCAATTTCAGAAGTTCGCTCGAAGTGGGCCCAGTTTTTAGAACAAATAAGAACTCAAAGTGCCCCGGCTCATGCTACGATTCAAGATAGTAAACCCGTAGCAGCTTCGGATGAGACAGTCATTGTCGCCTTTAGGTATGAAATTCATTGTTCCCTTTTTGCCGACCATCAACATATGGTTGAATCAATATTGCAAAATAACCTTGGAGTTTCTAAGGATATTCTACCGATCCCGGAAGAGAAGTGGCAGGACGTACGCGCCCAATACGTAGCAAGTCAAGATATAACAAAGGAAGAAGATAAGAAGGAAAGCAACGAGCTTGTTGAAAAAGCAAAGGAGCTTGTTGGAGAGCAATTAGTAGAAGTTCTTGAAGAATAAACATTGAAATATTTAAGGAGGAATTGACCATGAGAGGCATGGGAAATATGGGTAATATGATGAAACAAATGCAGCAAATGCAAAGAAAGATGATGAAGGCTCAAGAGGAGCTTCATGCTACAGAATTTGAAGCATCCGCTGGTGGTGGAATGGTCACCGTAACAGCCCTTGGAAGTAAAGAGATTGTTGATATTAATATAAGCGAGGAAGTTGTTGATCCAGAGGATATCGAAATGCTTGAAGACCTCGTTATTGCAGCGATGAATGATGTCTTAAATCAAATTGATGAGAAGACAGAAAAAACGATGGGACAATTCACGAAAGGACTTAATTTACCCGGTGGAATGTTCTAGGAGGTACTATGAATGTATTATCCAGAGCCGATATCAAAATTAATTGATAGTTTTACGAAATTGCCGGGCATTGGGCCGAAAACGGCTGTCCGCCTCGCCTTTTTCGTCTTAACGATGAAGGATGATGACGTCCTTGATTTTGCAAACTCCTTAGTAAGTGCAAAACGTGAATTAAGCTACTGTTCAATCTGTGGCCATATTACAGATCGGGATCCTTGTGCGATTTGCGAGGACCAATCTAGAGATAACACTGTCATTTGTGTTGTCGAGGATCCTAAGGATGTAATTGCTATGGAGAAAACGAAGGAATTTCACGGACGCTATCACGTTCTCAACGGAGTTATCTCTCCGATGGACGGGATAGGTCCAGAAGATATTAATGTTCCGAGTTTATTAGAGAGATTAAAGGATGACTCTATTGAAGAGGTAATTCTAGCTACAAACCCAAACATCGAGGGAGAAGCAACAGCGATGTATATTTCTCGACTAGTAAAGCCCTCGGGCATTCGAACAACGAGAATTGCCCACGGCCTTCCAGTCGGCGGTGACTTGGAATATGCAGATGAGGTAACTTTAGCAAAGTCACTCGAAGGAAGAAGAGAAGTATAACTTTTGTTGTAGGTGAACTTATATGAGAAAACGAGCACGTCATGCGATCAGACGGGAGATTAATGAAGGACTGCTTCAGTCTATATATAAATTACAACATGAATGGCAACATTTACAATCCATTATTAATAGTAGTGTCGGTCCGGTAGATCATTTAATTTTTCAGAAGAATATGGCTAAAATAAAATACGTGTATTTACTAAAAGAAGCCCAAAGACGGAATATAAGAGCCCGGGCAATTAATTTATAAATGTAACGCTAGCGATATAAAAAGCTAGCGTTTTTCTATGTATAATTCACTTAAGTGGGCATATACATACAATAAATACGTGTACGAAAAGGGGCCGAGCCATATGCAAATCTTCGTTGTTCTTGCTGTTGTTTTTTTAGTCATTCTTTTATTCTTTATGAATGTCCCTGTGAAGCCAGTTCAATGGTTATCTCAATTAATCGTTCGGATGGCTATCGGTGTCTTGTTGCTCTTTTTTGCAAATGTTCTTGGGGGGTATATAGGGCTTCATATTCCGATTAATTTGTTCACTGTCTCTATTTCAACGATTTTAGGAATTTTAGGTGTTCTTTCCTTAGCGGCTATTCAAATTTTTATTTTATAAAGTAAATATCAACTCCTAAACAATTGCATATACTTTTATAGAGTATATATTTTCAATTCTTGGGGACAATGGGAGGTAACGAGTTTTTAGGAGTTGATGACTATGGAAAAGGCCCTTTGTGGGATTTGTGAAGAGGTAAAGCGGGAGGGGCTTAAAATTTATCGACTTTTTATTTGTTCAGATTGTGAGCGGAATATGATCCATACCGAGCCTCGGGAGGAAAAATACGCTTATTATTTAACAAAGCTTAAAAATATAAAACAACCCTCGATTATGTAAGGATTTTGAAAAGGGCTAAGGAAAAAGAATGGTATTTTCCTTGGCTTTTTTACTTTGTGCCATTTTTATAAACTATTTCTGACATTATTAGAATTCATGTTATAATAACGTTATAATGAAGCATAACGAATAAAAGTTAATATTTTTGAAGCTGAGAGAAAGGATAAACCTACGTGAGCGGATTATTTATTACATTAGAAGGTGGCGATGGTGCGGGGAAAACTTCAATTATCCCATCGCTAAAAGAAGGATTAGAGGACAAGGGCTATGAAGTTATAACGACACGGGAGCCCGGAGGCAGTAAAATTGCCGAGAAGATTCGGTCGCTTATCCTAGATCCTGAGCATATGGAAATGGATGCTCGAACAGAAGCTTTATTGTATGCGGCGGCTCGGAGGCAGCATTTAGTCGAGATTATTTTACCTGCTTTAGAGCAAGGGAAAATCGTTTTATGTGATCGTTTTATCGATAGTAGCCTTGCCTATCAAGGATATGCCAGGGGTATCGGTATGGAGGAGGTATTTTCCATCAATAAGTTCGCTATTGAAGAAGTGCTGCCTTCATTAACCTTATTCTTCGATATTGCCCCAGAAAAGGGTTTAGAACGAATTTCTAGCAATGAGGAACGGGAGAAAAACCGTTTGGACCTTGAAAACTTACGGTTTCATGAGCGGGTCTATGAGGCTTATCAAAATCTATTAAATACATATCCAAATAGGATATATCCAATTAATGCAGATCAATCGATGGAAGAAGTGGAGAAGGAAGCTTTAGGGAAAATATTATCCTATATAGAGGGAGGAAGGAAGAAATGAAATTAATTATTGTTGTCGTTCAGGATAAGGATGCTAACAGATTAACGAAGGCGTTAAGTAGTGCTAAATTCCAAGCGACTCGACTAGCAACGACAGGTGGCTTTTTAAAGGAAGGGAATACGACGTTAATGATTGGTGTGGAGGATGGAAAGGTAGAGGAAGCTTTAAATATTATTAAAGACAATTGTTCCCAGCGAGAACAAATGGTTGCACCGATTTCCCCTATGGGTGGAAATGCGGATTCCTACATTCCAAAACCTGTCAAAGTTGAAGTTGGAGGAGCGACAGTCTTTATTTTACCAATCGAAGCCTTTTATCAATTTTAAGGAAAAGGGGGGCTGGGCTAAATGAAAATATCACGGGAGATTAGTAGTTCTCATCCTATGAAACAAGTTCAACAACAAAGAAAAGTAGATGGACGTTTTCAACAACTAGTCCAGTCTCAAACTGAACATATAAAAAATGAAGAGCTCAAGCAACTTATGGATAAAATTACTGAACAGGGGGAGAAGTTAGCGCGATTTCGCTCTTTTCAAGACCTAGTTCGGTTCAAACATTTAATTAAGGGCTTTTTAGAAAAGACAGTTTATGACAGCTATGAATTAAATTCATCCTTTAGTTTCAATCCAAGGGGCGATAGTAAGCAACTTGCGATTGTTAAAAAGGTTGATGAAAAACTAGCTGAATTAACTGAGGAAATTATAGAACAAGAGAAAAAATCTGTCCATTTACTAGACATTATTGGAGAAATAAAAGGTTTACTCGTTAATTTATACACTTAAAGGATTCGGAGGCAAGGGGAAAATAATGAAAACATGGTCAAGTATATTAAAGACCCAGCCTTTAGCCGGGCGTATATTAATGAATAGCATTAAAAGGGGACGACTATCCCATGCTTATTTAATTTCCGGTAGTCAAGGAACGGGAAAGCGAGCAATTGCCCTTCAACTAGCCAAAACAATTTTATGCCCTAATAGGAAAGGAATTGAACCTTGTTTAGAATGTGTTATTTGCAACCGAATCGAATCTCGAAATTATCCTGATGTTTTTTGGTTGGAGCCGGGGGAAACTGGATCAATTGTAAGAGAGCAAATCCTTGAACTACAAAGGGAATTCTCTTATTCTAGTTTGGAATCCCATGGTAAAATTTATATTATTACTAACGGAGACCGGTTGACGGTCAATGCAACGAACCGTATTTTAAAGTTTTTAGAGGAGCCAAAGGAAGGGGCTACCGCTATCATTTTAACAGAAAATCTTCAATCAATTATTCCAACTGTTCGTTCTCGTTGTCAATTAATAGAATTATCTCCTTTATCCTTTGACCAATTCAAAAGGGAATTAGTCGATTCGGGATTAAGGGAATCTGATGCTACTTTTATTTATGCAATAACACAGGACGTTTCCGAGGCAAAGCAGCTATTAGAAGATGGCTGGTTTGCTGAAGCACGTAAATTAATGTTACAATTAATAGAAGTATACTTGAATCGACCAGAGGATGCCTACTTATTTATTCATAACCACTGGTTGAAACATTTTACTAAACGAGATGAACATATACGAGGGCTTGATTTATTGTTGCTAGCCTTTAAAGATTTTTTATATTTTCATATTGGCAATGAAGAATCAATGGTTATCTTTAACAGGGAAGATCAGCGCTTGGAAAAAGCAATGATTTCCTTTTCGGAGGAAGACTTAGTTCATATTTTAGAGTCCATATTAGAGGCTCAGAGAAAAATAAATGACAATGTCAATCCTTCCCTCGTTACAGAACAACTTACCTTTAGAATAAAGAGGTGAAAGTAATTGGTTGAAATTATCGGTGTCCGCTTTAAAGAAGCGGGTAAAATATATTATTTTGACCCGGCTGGTACAGAGATTCTGTTAAACGACTATGTGATTGTCGAAACCGTCCGTGGTATTGAGTTTGGTAAAGTCGTTATTGCCAACCGGAAAGTTTCAAAGAGTGATGTCGTCCTGCCGTTAAAGAAGGTTATAAGATTGGCGACGGAAGAGGACAAGGTTACAGTTTTAAAAAATAAAGAGATGGCAAAAGAGGCTTTTGACATATGTGAAGAGAAGATAGTAGAGCATAAGCTAGAAATGAATCTAGTAGATGTTGAATACACTCTCGATCGTAATAAGGTTATCTTTTACTTTACTGCTGATGGTAGAATAGACTTTAGGAATCTTGTAAAGGACTTAGCGGCGACCTTTAAGACAAGAATTGAGCTTCGTCAAATTGGTGTTAGGGATGAGGCGAAGATGCTTGGTGGAATAGGGCCGTGTGGTCGAATGCTCTGTTGTTCAACATTTTTAGGTGACTTTGAGCCAGTTTCAATTAAAATGGCGAAGGATCAAAATTTATCCTTAAATCCGACCAAGATCTCTGGATTATGTGGCCGTTTAATGTGCTGTTTAAAGTATGAAAATGATGATTATGAACAGGCCAAACAGGAATTACCAGATATTGGCGAATCCTTAGAAACACCTTTAGGAAGAGGGGAAATTGTTGGTCTTAATATTTTAGAAAGAATTATTCATATTAAGTTAAAGAGGGAAGAAAGAGTTATAGAATATACCTTATCAGAATTAATTGCAGAAGGTATTTTAGCACAGGCCACAAAGTAGTGGGGTGTAGAACCGTGAATAAACGAGAAATTTTTGACCAAGTGTCTGATATGGAAAAAAGAATAGGTGAACTTTATGAACAGTTAGGTGATCTAAAGGGTAAAATCGGTAGTTTGCTCGAAGAAAACCATCGCCTTTCTGTTGAAAATCATCATTTGCGGAATAGACTTGATCGTTCTGAAGCTGAGGAAGCGGAAAGTACTGATGACGAACAGCAGTACACTGAAACTCCTAGTGAAGGTTATGATAACTTGGCTAGGTTATATGAAGAAGGCTTCCATATTTGTAACGTTCATTTCGGAAGTCCGCGGGAGAATGATGATTGCTTGTTTTGCCTCTTGTTTTTAAATAAAACAAAATAATTTCGTTCACTACTGTCCCACTTCATTCAGTCGGGACAGTTTTCGTTTTATGGAAGGATGGCTATAGCAAATGGTTCAACTTTTTGATGATGAAGAACTGCATAGATTATACGCAAAAGGCTCGATGGAAATTATTCAAAGTCCGTCCGTATTCTCTTTCTCCTTAGATGCAATTTTACTTGCCCATTTTGCTAGGGTGCCAAAGGGGAAAAACAGGCGGATTTTAGATCTATGTTCGGGAAATGGGGTTATTCCGCTATTTATATCAAACCGAACGGATGCCCATATTACCGGCCTAGAAGTACAGGAGCGTCTTGTAAGCATGGCTAGGAGAAGTGTTGAATATAATCATTTAACGGAACAGATTCATATCGTTCATGGAGATTTAAGAAAGAGATACGATCAACTGATACAGGGTTCCTTTGACATGGTGACCTGTAATCCGCCCTATTTTAAAACGAAGGCAAAAAATGAATTAAATGAAAATGATTACTTAAGGATTGCTCGGCACGAAGTACTATGCACCCTTGAAGATGTTATAAAAGCATGTAAACTCTATGTTAAACCTGGTGGAAGGGTAGTGCTTGTCTACCGTCCAGACCGTCTTGTAGAGTTATTAAGTTTGCTGAGCCTTCACCGCCTTGAACCTAAGCAAATTCAGTTTATTTATCCTAGGATCGGGAAGGATGCTAATATGGTTTTAGTAGAGGCTGTCCGAGACGGCAAGCAAGGAGTTCGAATATTAGATTCGTTAATCATTTATAATGATGACCAAACCTATACAAAGGAAGCAGAGGGGATAATTAATGGAAGAGAATAAACAACATACTGTATACATGTTAAGATGTAGTGATCATACTTTTTATACAGGTTATACAAGGGATTTGGAGAGGCGAGTTCAAGAACATGAGGAAGGAAAAGGGGCTAAATATACCCGGGGAAGAGGTCCCTTTCAAGTCGTTTATATTGAAAAATACGAAACGAAGGAAGATGCAATGAAGCGGGAGTATGCCATTAAACAACTTAGCCGAAGGGAAAAGGTAAAGCTTATTCAGGAGCAGTTGAAAGAAGTGATGAACTATGAAGGTTCAAAAAAGCTTTAAAGAAGATGGGGCAAAGCTCTATATCGTACCTACCCCCATTGGAAACCTAGAAGATATTACCTTTAGGGCTTTATCTATTTTGAAAAAAGTTGATTACATCGCCGCCGAAGACACTCGAAATACTAGAAAATTACTCAACCATTTCGAGATAAACAAACCCTTAATTAGTTATCACGAACATAATAAACGGGAGCGCACCGGGAAAGTCATTAAAGACTTAGTAGAAGAAGGTAAAGCAATTGCCCTTGTTAGCGATGCGGGAATGCCGGCTATATCTGATCCGGGAACAGATCTCGTTCAGGAGGCTATTAAGGAAAATATAGATGTTGTCGTTCTCCCGGGGGCAAACGCGGCTTTAACCGCCCTCGTAGGCTCAGGCCTTAAGACCGACCAATTTCTATTTTACGGATTTTTGCCTAGGAAGAATAAAGAGATAACGGAAGTGTTAGAAAAGTTAGAGCAACTTCCGGCTACCCTGATTTTCTATGAATCACCCTACAGAATTAAGCAGACCCTTCAAAAAGTTTATGAGCAACTAGGAAATCGTAGGGTAGCAATAGCAAGGGAACTTACGAAGCGTTTTGAGGAATATATTCGAGGTCCTATAAAAGAGGTAATTGCCTGGACCAAGGAAAAGGATATAAAAGGGGAAGTTTGTTTAATCGTAGAAGGCGGAAGTGGGAAAACGTCTGAAGATGAATTATGGTGGACCGCTTTAGATGTGAGGGATCACGTTAAATATTATGTGGAAAAGGAAGATCTCCCAAGTAAGGAAGCCATAAAAAAGGTAGCTACTGAACGCAGAATGAAACGAAAAGAGGTATATTCTATTTATCATATTGAATAAAAGCGAAAAGAGATTGGAGGGGAATTTCTTTCCGCCAGCTCCAATCTCTTGATAACTATATAGTCGATCAATAGTTATTTACCAACCTTTGATTGTAATTCCCTTAATAAAGCCTCGGCAACGTCCGGATTAATAACGATATTGCCATCCGCAAGAGCAATATTATCCTCGGACGTTTCACCAGTAACTTGACAGGTCATTTGAGTTTCATATTTTTTTAGAATAATTTCATCTTCATTTACGAAGACTTCCATTAAATCTTTTTCTCTTATATTCAATATACGCCGTAATTCGATTGGTATTACGATTCGCCCTAGTTCATCAACTCTTCTAACGATACCTGTAGATTTCACTTGTTTACTCTCCTTCCTAACTCTTAGTTTATATTGCAAAATATATTGAAAGTCATAAAAATTATACCGTCGACTTACCAAACATTATTTTACCAGTATTAGTACTTGGTGTCAATTTCAATAATAGATAAAAATGACTATAAATTACAAAAAAACACAAAAACTATTACTTTTTTATGACTTAATTATAAAGATATGAGTAAAAACTAAGGGATAATATGTTACGGATGGAAATCAAGTCCGAAAATCGTTACAATAAAGTTTAGTCAATATACGTGATTACTATGAGGAGGAAATAAATAATGACTAAAGAAAGGGAAACTTTTTATATAACTACTCCAATTTATTATCCTAGCGGAGATTTACATATTGGCCATGCCTATACAACGGTAGCAGGAGATGCTATGGCCAGGTATAAAAGAATGCGTGGCTATGATGTTATGTATTTAACCGGAACCGATGAGCACGGTCAAAAAATAGAACAAGCTGCTGAAGAAGCGGGAAAGACACCCCAAAAGTATTTAGATGACATTGTCGAAAGAATCCAACATTTGTGGGATCAGTTAGAGATTACCCATGATGATTTTATTCGGACAACGGAAGAAAGGCATAAAGAAGTTGTACAAAGGATTTTCACCCAATTAATTAAACAGGGAGACATTTATCTAGATGAGTATGAGGGTTGGTATTGTATATCCTGTGAAGCCTTTTTTACAGAACATCAATTAGTTGAGGGTAAATGTGCCGACTGTGGTAAGGATGTAGATTGGGTAAAGGAAGAGTCCTACTTTTTTAAAATGAGTAAATATGCCGATAGGCTCATTAAATATTATGAAGAAAATCCTGAATTCATTCAACCTGAAAGTCGGAAAAACGAAATGCTAAACAATTTCCTTAAACCAGGTTTAGAGGATTTAGCCGTTTCTAGAACGACCTTTGATTGGGGAATTAAAATCCCAGAAAATCCAAATCACGTTATTTACGTGTGGATTGATGCTTTATCGAACTATATTACAGCCCTTGGTTACGGTTCGGAAGATGAGTCAAAGTTCAAGAAATATTGGCCGGCAAATGTCCATTTAATGGCGAAGGAAATAGTGCGTTTTCACTCGATTTATTGGCCGATTATTTTAATGGCCCTGGACTTGCCACTACCGAAGCAAGTATATGCCCATGGTTGGATCTTAATGAAGGACGGTAAAATGTCAAAATCTAAAGGAAATGTTGTAAACCCCTACTTCCTTATTGAACGATATGGTTTAGATGCTTTAAGGTATTATTTATTACGCGAAATTCCCTTCGGATCTGACGGAGTCTTTACACCAGAGGACTTCGTTGAAAGAATTAATTATGATTTAGCCAATGATTTAGGAAATTTATTAAATAGAACAGTGGCGATGATTGATCAATATTTTGACGGGGAAATACCCGCATACACCCCTGGTGAAACGGAATTTGATAAAGAATTAGAAAATCAATTTAAGGAAACAGTTGAAAAGGTAGAAAGCTCCCTGGATAAGATGAATTTTTCTGCAGCTTTAACTTCAATTTGGCAACTCGTCAGTAGAACGAATAAATATATCGATGAAAACGAACCTTGGGTGTTAGCACGGGAGGAAGAAAATCGGGAACGGCTAGGTAATGTCATGGCCCATCTAGTTGAATCCTTACGAAAGACTGCAGTTTTACTACAACCCTTTTTAACGAAGACCCCTGTGGAAATATTCAAGCAGCTTAACATTAAAGAGGATTCATTACAGGAATGGGATAGCCTTTATGAAGAGGGGAAAATTCCAGCAGGAACATGCGTTAAAAAAGGAGAACCACTTTTCCCTCGACTTGATTTAAAAGAAGAAACGGCGATTATTCAAGAGGAAATGAAAGGTTCTGCAGCTAAAAAAGAAGAACAAAAGGAAGAAAAAAAGGAAATTACCTTCGATCAGTTTATGGAAACGGAGCTAAAGATTGCGGAGGTTCTAGAAGCAGAAAAAGTAAAGGGAACAGATAAATTGATCAAACTACAGCTTGATTTAGGAAGGGAAACTCGCCAGGTTATCTCGGGTATTGCTGAATACTATCAGCCAGATCAATTAGTAGGTAAACAAGTGATCTGTGTGACGAATTTAAAGCCAGTGAAGTTAAGAGGAGAATTATCGGAAGGAATGATTCTTTGTGGTGAAGATGAGGAAGGGAAACTAACCCTCGCCACCTTAGAAAGCCCCCTCCCCAATGGATCTCTTGTGAAATAAAGCCTATGAAAATAAACAGTTAGTGCCGACAATCCTTAGTTTAATTAAGCCGGATGTCGGCACTTATATTTTAAAAACATTTGGAAAGGTAGATGACATTGCTATTTGATACCCATGTGCATTTAAATGCTCGCCAATATAAAGAAGATAGAGAGGCGGTAATTCAAAGGGCCTTCGATGAAGGGATAAAATATATGGTCGTCGTTGGTTTTAACCGGGAAACAATACCGGCAGCTCTTGAAATCGCTGAACAATATGAGACGATTTATGCTGCTATTGGTTGGCATCCAGTAGATGCAATTGATTGTACGGCGGAAGACTTAAAATGGATTGAACAATTATCCAGCCATCCTAAAGTTGTAGCCCTGGGTGAAATGGGTCTTGATTATCATTGGGATAAGTCACCGAAGGATGTGCAAAAGGAAGTCTTTAAAAAGCAAATCACTTTAGCTAAAGAGCTATCGATGCCAATTATTATTCATAATCGGGAAGCAACGGAGGATGTTCTTAATATTTTAGAAGAAGAGGGGGCAAAGGAAATAGGGGGTATTATGCATTGTTACAGTGATTCACCTGATTATCTTGATCGAATTTTAAATATGAACTTCCATATTTCCCTTGGAGGACCTGTCACCTTTAAAAATGCCAAATTACCCAAGGAGGTAGCCAAAAAAGTCCCTTTGGATCGACTACTATTAGAAACCGATGCACCCTATCTAGCCCCCCATCCCCATCGCGGTAAACGTAACGAACCAGCCCTAATGACCTTTATAGCCAAAGAAATTGCCACACTAAAAGGTATTTCTTATGACGAATTGGCAAGACAAACAACAAAAAACGCTAAGAAATTGTACGGAATAAATTAAGGTTCCATAAAATTTGTAACACTACTGTAACAATAGAGCGGAGGCGTATTCCCTTTATGGGAAAAGGGCTGTATTTCAATAGGGCCCTTTTCCTCCATTTTACTAGTTAGTTCTCCGCTTTCCTGTGGAAATGACGGGTAGAAAACTTAGAGAGTCGAAGCTTTTATGATATCCATTTTTACCATATTTTGTGTAACTAAACTGTAAAGATAACGTAACCGAAATAGCTTTGACTTATATCTGGCCTCTTTATATAATCATATTCGATGTTAAGGAGGCAATATAATGAAATTCATTCAAAAGCGTTTGCCAACGCTAATGAAGAAGTATGTTTTACCAATAGTCGGAGTGTTGGCATTAGTACTCTTTTCGACCTATATGGTTACGGAAGCAGCTAATAGCACGGTAACTGTAACGGTCGATGGTGAGTCAACAGAAATTAACACGAAGGCAAAGACCGTAGGGCAGCTTCTTGAAGAGCTAGGTATTGAGGTTAGTGAATATGATTTTGTTTCAATGGACCTAGACGAAGAACTAACAAATGGCACAGAAGTAGAATACGAGCAAGCGAATAATTTATATATAACAATAGATGGTGTAACAAAAACCTATCACACGAGGGAAAGGGTTTTAGGTGATTTTCTTACCGAAAACAACATAGAATTATCAAAGCATGATCGCATCTCCCACGAAGAGGGACAAGAAATTTATAACAGTTTACACGTCGTTATTAATAAGGCCTTTGAGGTAACAATCAATGACAGCGGGGAAGAAAAAACTGTATGGACAACGAGAAGTTCCGTCAAAGATTTATTACAGGAACATAATGTAGAATTACCAAAAAAGTTAGACAAAGTAAAACCGAAATTAAGTACTGAGCTAACTGAGGAAAGAACAATTAAAATTACTCGTATTGAAAGTAAGACAGAGCTTGTAGAAGAAGCGGTAGCTTTTAAAACCGAAACTAAAAATGATAGTAATTTGAAAAAGGGAACACAAAAGACCCTTACAGAAGGTAAAGAAGGTAAAAAAGTTAAAGAATATGAAGTCATTTACGAAAATGGAAAAGAAGTTGAAAGAAAGCTCCTAGATGAGAAAATTACCGAAAAACCAGTAAATAAAGTAGTTGCAGTAGGAACGAAGGTTGAACAGCCGAAACTTGTTACTGTTTCTAACTCAGCAAGTAAGGCACAGGGCCAGCCAGAAGGCAAAGTCTATCACATGAGAGCATCGGCCTATACAGCTAATTGCAATGGTTGTTCTGGTATTACCCGAACGGGGATTAACTTAAAGGCAAATCCAAATGCAAAAGTAATAGCTGTCGACCCTTCAATCATCCCCTTAGGTTCTAAAGTATGGGTAGAGGGATACGGTTATGCGGTGGCAGGAGATACTGGTGGAGCAATTAAAGGAAATCGTATTGACATCCACGTCCCCACAAAATCCGAAGCCTATCGTTTTGGAGTAAAAACTGTAAAGGTCGTTGTCGTTAAATAAATAAGCATAAATATATTTGACGTAAGTGAGCAACATTCACTTACGTCTTTTTTGTTAAAATATTTAAGGGACATTATGAGTAAAGTAAATTAACAGATGCATAATTACAGATTATATACAGGGAATAATGATATAAATGAGTACTATAGTATACTCTGGCCGTGTTATGATGGTGAGAGTATATTTTTAAAGAAAGAGGAATGACATTGATCATAAAAGAAGTTATCGTCGTTGAGGGTAAGGCGGATCGAAACAAGATTCTTCAAGCCGTTAAGGCCGACACAATTGAAACGAATGGATCTGCCATTAACAAGGAGACATTAAAGCAAATCAAACACGCCCAGGAAAAGCGAGGTGTCATTATCTTTACAGATCCGGATTTCCAGGGAGAAAGAATTCGGCATATTATCGACCAGGCTATTCCCGGTTGTAAACATGCCTTTTTAACGAAGGAGCAGGCTAAATCAAGCAGGAAAGGTAAAAGTCTTGGAATTGAGCATGCTACGGTAGGAAGGATTCAACAGGCTTTAAAACAAGTATATGAACTCCAGGAAAGCCCTTCACCGATATTTAATAAAAGTGATTTAGTCCGTCTTGGCTTACTAGCTGGCACCCAGGCAAGGAGAAGACGCCATAGGCTCGGCGAGATCCTGCATATTGGGCATACGAACGGAAAGCAATTACTTCATCGTTTAACGATGTTTAATATTACAGAGGAAGAATTCGAAGAAGCTATTAAGCAAGTTTTTAAGGAGGAGAAAAATGTCTAATAAAAGAATAGCCACTCCATCGAGAACGAAGGAAATTTTGAAAAAACATAACTTTTTCTTTAAGAAGAGTCTTGGTCAAAACTTTCTGGTCGATTCTAATATATTAGAAAAGATGGTAGAAAAGTCAGGTATAACTAAAGAATCGGGCGTCATAGAAATTGGGCCAGGCATTGGGGCTTTAACGGAAGAGCTAGCCCTGTCGGCAAAAAAGGTGTTAGCCTTTGAAATTGATGACCGACTATTACCAATTTTAGCAGATACATTAGCACCTTATAACAATGTTAAAGTTGTACATGAAGATATTTTAGAGGCGAAGGTTGAGGAGAGAATAGCCGAAGAATTCGCTGATATTACAGATTTACACATTGTTGCAAATTTACCTTACTATATCACAACGCCCATCTTGTTCACTCTTCTTGAAAAGGATTTACCAATCACGAGCATAACGATTATGATTCAAAAGGAAGTCGCTGAACGGATGGCAGCAAAACCTGGTACGAAGGATTACGGCTCTTTAACAATAGCAGTTCAATACTATACAAGGCCAGAAGTCATTATGGAGGTACCAAAAAGGGTCTTTATGCCTGAGCCAAACGTTATTTCCGCCGTTTTAAAACTGACAAAACGAGAGAAACCCCTTGTGCAAGTCGAAGATGAACGCTATTTCTTCACTATAGTAAGGGCTAGCTTTGCCCACAGAAGAAAGACTCTTAGAAACAATTTGATAGGACATCTCAAAGGGCGGCTATCTAAGGGTGAAATTGATGAAGTTTTATCGAGGGCGAATATTGATGGCAATCGTCGTGGGGAGTCTCTTTCGATAGAAGAATTTGCACGGTTATCCGACGCTTTATTTGAAGTGGAGAAAGATACACATTCATAATGAATAAAACATAGGCTATCTATAACTTAATGATTGATCGAGGTGCCTATATGAAGTTCGTTAAAGGAGATTTAGTTACCCGTAATTCTTACAATCATGATTTATTGTTTAGAGTGGCGGATGTAAGGGATGAAGAGGCTATATTACATGGCGAGTACCTTCGTTTAGAAGCGGATGCTAATGTGTCAGATTTAAAGAAAGTTGAGAGTCGAGACTTAGAGAAACGGCGTAAAGAGAGTAAATCAAAGGAAGAGTTTTCATATCGATTATTTAGGCAAGATTACCAACTACTTGAAGAGCGGCGGGAGTTTGAAGTGACTGATGGATACACTAAAGAAGTGGATTATTTCCGCTTACCGACCAAGGTTCTTCATCTAGATGGGGATGAACAATATTTAAAAAGGTGTATTGATTTGTATGAGAAAATAGGCTTGATGGTTCACGGACTCTACGTTAGTGAAAGGGATATGCCACAAAGAATTGGAGAGTTAATCCGGAAAATTCAGCCGAATATCGTTGTTCTAACTGGGCATGATGCCTATTCTGCCAATAAGGGCGACAGGAAGGATCTTAGAGCCTATCGACATTCAAAGTATTTTCAAGAAGCGGTGCGGGAGGCCAGGCTAGTCACCCCTTATGTAGATGAACTTGTTATTTTCGCTGGTGCTTGTCAATCTCATTTCGAATCTTTAATCCGTGCTGGAGCAAATTTCGCTAGTTCACCAGCTAGAATTAATATTCACGCCCTTGATCCAGTATATATTGTCGCTAAAATAGCTTACACATCCTTTGTTGAAAAGGTTAATGTCTTTGAGGTGACAAGAAATACGTTAACAGGGAAAAATGGTTTGGGAGGTATTGAAACCCGGGGACTACTTCGCATAGGAATGCCCTATATACCACAAGATAAAAATAAATAATGGAATTCTGTGCATATTATGTAAAAAGATACACACAATATAGAAGGAAGAGATTCGTCCTAATTGACTTTTGAATGCAAATCTTGATATAATAATCAGCTTGATTATTGTGCGTAACTGTGGTATAATTAGCCTAGTGAGGTGGAATGTATTGAAAACATTAATCGAAATCAAGAAAGGTTTAGAGGAACAGATTGGTAAGCGGCTTAGGTTGACGGTAAACGGTGGACGAAGACGTACTGTTATTCGTTCGGGAGTATTGGCGGAAACATACCCTTCAGTATTTGTTGTAGAACTTGATCAAGATGAAAATGCATTCGAACGGGTCTCATACAGTTATGCGGATGTTTTAACAGAGGCGGTAGAACTTAATTTTTTAGAAAGCTCTAAAGGTTAAATTTGTATAAGATAGAGAAAAAGAGGTTTTTTAAATGGAGAATATGAGTTTAGATGAACTGTGGGAAGTAATTAAAGAGCAGCTAAAGAAATCTAAAGAACTTTACGCACAATTGAATGCAGTTTATGAGTTTAACATCGTGGATAAAGACATCACTTATCAAATTGCTTTTAATGATGGTGAAGCAACTGTTTTCGAAGGTAGTCAACAGGATGCGGATTGCGCCTTATCGATGAAGGAAGCAGATTTTAAAAAACTCCTACTCGGTAAGTTAAATAGTACAATGGCCTTTATGACCGGGAAGTTAAAGGTTAAAGGTAATATACAGCAGGCCTTAGCCTTAGAGAAAATGTTAAAGCAATTTGACCTCTCCTAGAATTAGCTCCAAGTAAATAGTACTTCACTCATAGTTTTACCATTTTTGAAAGAATGACAGTTTACCCGAAGTAGGTGTGAACTGTCGTTTTTATTTTTTATAACTAAGTGCCTCCCTACTGTTACTATGCTATAATTCAACTATAAAGGTAGGTGATCATCATGGTTATTTATGAAACAGCACCCGCAAAATTAAATTTATCGTTAGATGTATTGGGAAAAAGAACAGATGGTTTTCATGAAGTGGAAATGGTTATGACAACTATTGATTTAACGGATCGTATTGAATTAAAGTTATTAGATCATGATGATATAAAGATATCTTTAGAAAGTAGATACGTTCCAGAGGACGAACGAAATTTAGCTTATCAAGCTGCAAAAGCCTTAAAGGATAAATATTGTGTAAAATTGGGAGCCTACATAAAGATTGATAAGGAAATTCCTGTCTCTGCAGGTTTAGGGGGCGGTAGTAGCGATGCTGCAGCTGTTCTTCGGGGTCTAAACCGTCTTTGGTCGTTAAATTTATCCCTTGATGAGTTAGCTACCGTTGGAGCGACTATCGGCTCTGACGTTCCCTTTTGTGTATATAATAAAACAGCCCTAGCCCAGGGTAGGGGTGAAAAACTTACATTTTTACCTACGCCGCCGTTAAGTTGGGTCGTTTTAGCTAAACCGGACCTTGGCGTTTCTACAAAGGATGTATTTCAAGCTTTAACATTAGAGGGTATAAAACATCCGAATACGAGTGCCGTTTTGCAGGCATTAGACATGCAAGACCTAGACTTATTGACGAATTCCGCTGGGAACTCTTTAGAAGAAACGACCTTCTCTTTATATCCAGAGGTGGAACATATTAAAAAGAAAATGTTGGCTTTGGGTTCACCGATGGCGATGATGAGTGGTAGTGGCCCAACAATTTATAGTTTATTTAAAAAGGAATCCTTTGCCAAGCGGATTTATAACAGTTTACATGGCTTTTGTGACGAGGTATACCTCGTTAGGACCTTAAATATAGAATAAGAAGTTGCTAAAAACCGTATAAAAGTGGTATATTTAGTATAATCATTCGGCTTTGGAGGAAAAATATGAAAAGAAGTAGTCGCATCGTTGGAATTACGAGTTATTTTATGCAAAATCCTAAACAACTCGTTCAATTAGTTCACTTTTCCGACTTATATGGTGCCTCTAAATCATCTATTAGTGAAGATTTAACAATTGTTGACCAAATGCTAAGGCACGAAGGTCTTGGTTATTTGGATAGGATATCCGGGGCAGCTGGTGGTGTTCAATACATTCCTTATTTGTCGAAGGATAGAACGACTCCCTTTGTGAACGAGCTTTGTGAGAAGTTAGCAGATCCTAACCGTATCTTACCTGGTGGTTATTTATATATGAGTGATTTGCTCGGTAACCCTTCTGTCGTGCAAAGGATTGGGCAATTATTTGCCACCGCCTTTTCCAAATTAAATATAGACGTTGTAATGACAGTGGAGACGAAGGGGATTCCCTTGGCCTATGCAGTGGCAAATTATTTGCAGGTACCTGTAATTATTGTCAGGCGGGATCCGAAGGTTACGGAAGGTTCTTCAGTAAGTATCAATTATGTTTCTGGTTCTTTGCGACGCATTCAGACAATGGTCTTACCCCGAAGGAGTTTAACGGAAGGAATGAATGTCTGTATTGTTGATGATTTTATGAAGGCAGGCGGAACGATTAATGGCATGATTAGTTTATTAGATGAATTTTCGGCAAATGTAAAAGCAATCGGTGTATTAGCCGAAGCCGATGATGAAGAGGATGAGCGGATTGTCGAAGACTATATTTCCATTGTGAAAATTAAAAATGTGAATATGAAAAATAAAGCAATTGATGTTTCACCTGGGAATTTTTTAAATAAAATATAATTTTTTTAAAATTTAGCAGGAATTTTTTCCGGGGCGTTGAATATATAGGTATGCTCTTATTAGGAAAAAGGTGGTGAAGCATCGATGCAAGTTACAGAAGTCAGACTCCGACACGTTAATACAGAAGGAAGAATGAGAGCGATTGCATCCGTTACTTTTAATGATGAGTTTGTCGTTCATGACATTCGAGTAATTGATGGAAATAACGGACTGTTTGTTGCAATGCCTTCTAAACGCACGCCGGATGGGGAGTTTAGAGACATTGCCCATCCGATTAACTCTGAAACCCGCGCAAAAATTCAAGAGGCGGTTTTTGAAGAGTATCATCGTGTTGGTAAAGAAGAAGCCTTGCAGGAAAGTGAAGATTTAGAAGAAGCAGGTGTGTCCTAATATTTACATTTAAATTAAATTGAAAAAGGGGTCTTATCATTTTCATTGATAGGCCTCTTTTTTTCTTGAAAATCATATTTTCCATTTATTTTTATGTACATTAATTTTTTTGCCATATATATGCTTGTTTTATTGAAATCTATCATTATTTAAGATAATATCTTATAATGGGTATATGGAGAATGGAGGATACTTTATGGTTAAACGATTTGCTGTTGTTCTTGCAGCAGGCCAAGGTACAAGAATGAAATCAAACTTGTACAAAGTTTTACATCCTATTGCTGGTCGACCGATGGTTTTACATGTAATCGATCAGTTAAAATCTTTACAACTGGATAAAACGACAACAGTCGTTGGATACGGTGCAGAAGAAGTTATTTCTGTTATAGGCGAAAGAAGTGAATTTGTTACCCAGGAAGAACAGCTAGGTACAGGTCAAGCTGTCATGAAGGCTGAAGGGTTACTAGGAAACCTCGATGGAACGACACTAATCGTCTGTGGAGATACTCCATTAATAACAGACAAAACCTATGAAGCTTTAATTGAACACCATGAAAGTTCGGGTGCAAAGGCTACAATATTAACGACTAATGCGCCAAATCCGACCGGTTATGGGCGAGTTATAAGAAACGAAAAAAATGAAGTTGAGCGAATCGTAGAGGAAGCAGATGCTTCTAATGTGGAACGAACAGTTCAAGAAATTAATACAGGGACATATTGCTTTGATAATCGTGCTTTATTTGAAGCATTAAAAAATGTCTCTAACGATAATGCTCAAGGGGAATACTATTTAACAGATGTTATTGAAATACTTAAAAATAAACAGGAGAAGGTTGAGGCTTATTTAACCTTTGACTTTGATGAGACAATAGGTATTAATGATCGAATCGCCCTTGCAGAAGCAGAAACCATTTTAAAAAGACGCATTAATGCGCAACATATGAGAAATGGTGTGACGATTATTGATCCAGAAAATTGTTATATTGGTCCAGATGTAGAAATTGAACAAGATGTAACGATTCATCCAGGGACAATCATTACAGGAAGTTCCGTCATTAAATCAAAAGCAGTCATTGGTCCCTATTCAGAAATCCAAAATTGTACTGTTGGCGAAGGAAGCTTAATTACTCAAAGTGTTGTTAAAGACAGTGTAATTGGTAAAAATGTAAATGTAGGTCCCTACGTTCATATTCGTCCTGAGACGCAATTAGAGGATGAAGTAAGGGTTGGGAATTTTGTTGAATTAAAGAAGGCCTCCCTTGGTAAAGGGACGAAAGCTTCCCACTTAAGTTATATTGGAGATGCGCAGATTGGAAGTAATGTAAACTTCGGTTGTGGTACAATAACAGTAAATTACGATGGGATTAAAAAGCATGAAACAATTATTGGTGATGATGCATTTATCGGTTGTAATACAAATTTAATTGCTCCGGTTACAATAGGTGATTGAGCCTTTACCGCAGCAGGATCGACAATTACGAGAGATGTTCCAAAGGATGCACTGTCCATCGCAAGGTCAAAACAAGTAAATAAGGAAAATTACGCTTTGAAGATAACAAGGCGAAAAAATTAACAACGGAGGGTTTTTCTCATGACAGCTGGCTATAAGGACCAGTCATTAAAAGTATTTTCACTCAATTCTAATGAACCACTAGCACAAGAAATCGCGCAGGAGATTGGAACGACACTAGGGAAATGTACCGTATCAACCTTTAGCGATGGCGAAATTCAAATTAATATTGAAGAGAGCATTCGAGGTTGTGATGTGTATGTAATCCAGTCAACTAGCACACCAGTAAATCACCACATTATGGAGTTACTTATTATGATTGATGCTTTAAAACGTGCATCAGCCAGAACAGTAAATATCGTAATGCCTTACTATGGCTATGCAAGACAGGATAGAAAGGCGCGATCAAGAGAGCCAATTACCGCTAAACTTGTAGCAAATTTATTAGAAGTTTCAGGTGCCGACCGAGTGTTGACCCTTGATTTACATGCACCACAAATCCAAGGATTCTTTGATGTACCGATTGATCATCTACAAGGAGTTCCGATTTTAGCCGAGTATTTCAAGCAAAAAAACTTGGAAGATATAGTTGTCGTGTCCCCAGATCATGGTGGGGTAACTAGAGCGAGAAGGATGGCCGATCGCTTGAAGGCTCCTTTAGGAATTATTGATAAACGGAGACCCCGTCCTAATGTAGCGGAAGTAATGAATATTATCGGTGAAGTGGAAGGAAAAACAGCAATATTGATTGATGATATCATTGACACAGCTGGTACAATAAAAATAGCCGCTGACGCTTTAATTGAAAAGGGAGCGAAGGAAGTATATGCTTGTTGTACTCACGCTGTTTTATCCGGTCCTGCAATAGAAAGAATTGAGCAGTCCCAAATTCGTGAGTTAGTCATTACGAATACGATAAAAATAGATGAGGAAAAGCGGATTGATAAAATTACTGAACTCTCCGTAGCCCCGCTAATTGCCCAGGCGATTATTCGAATTCACGAATTAAAGTCAGTAAGTATTTTATTTGATACATGAATACAATTATGTAATAGAGATTAATTTTAAATTTAGTTTTTTGAAAAAAATGGAGGTTAGGAAAAGTTATGGCAGTAAAATTAAAAGCAAAGTTAAGAGAAGATTTAACGAGATCAGCAACTCGTGAACTTAGGAAAAATGGACAAGTTCCAGCAGTTGTTTACGGGAAGGACAAAGATGCAAAGACGGTTTCTATAGATAATATGGAGCTTATTAAAACTGTTCGTGATGAAGGACGTAACGCTATTATTTCCTTAGATGTTGAAGGGGATTCTCCAGTAGACGTTATGTTACACGAATATCAAATGGATCCAATTCGAAATGAATTACTTCATGTAGACTTCTACATGATCGATTTAACAGAAGCCTTAGACGTCGAAGTATCTGTTCGATTAGAAGGAGAAGCAGAGGGTACACGAGAAGGTGGGATTTTACAGCAACCACTTTACGAATTACAAGTTCGTGCAATCCCAAGTGCGATTCCTGAGGAAATCGTCGTAGATGTCACAGAGCTCGAAATCGGTGATACGATTACCGTTGCGGATTTACCAGTATCCGACGATTACGAGTATTTAGATGAGGAAGATACGCCTGTAGCCGTCGTATTACCACCAGAAGTTGAAGAAGAAACTGAAGATACAACTGATGTATCCGTTGAACCTGAACTCGTCGGTGCTGAAGATGAGGAAGAAGCTGAGGAAAACTAAACATTAAAACATTGATTGTTAAGCAATAGGCCCTCTTAAGCGAGATATAAACTCCTTGAGAGGGATATTGTTATTTTACAGATGTATTGAAATAGGTCTTACTTAATTTTCTTATCATATGTGCAAAGGAAGATATCCATGAAGTGTATTGTTGGACTCGGAAACCCTGGATGGAAATATCGTAAAACACGCCATAATGTAGGCTTTATGGTCATCGATGAATTAGCAAGGAGATTTCAAACAAAGTTATCGGAAAAGAAATTCAATGGACACTATACAATCGAGCGAATTAATGGAGACCGTATAGTTTTATTAAAACCACAAACCTTTATGAATTTATCGGGTGAATGCATACGTCCTTTAATCGATTATTATAATATTGATATAGAGAATGTACTTGTTATTTACGATGATTTAGATTTGCCAACAGGGAAAATTCGCCTAAGAAAACAAGGTGGTCATGGTGGTCATAATGGAGTTCGTTCGACGATTGACCATTTAGGGGCTAAAAACTTTAAAAGATTGCGCCTAGGAATAGGTAGACCCTCTACATCAAAGCCGATTGTTAATTATGTTCTGGAAAAGTTTGATAAAAAGGAACAAGAAGAGGCAGAACTAGGTATTTTAACTGCTGCCGATGCTTGTGAAGCATGGCTTAAGAAATCCTTTGATGATGTAATGAATGAATATAATTAATCTAGATAATGACGTATAAAAAGCACCTATTTCGGATACACTTTACTATACCGAATAATTAATTTTAGGGGGCATTTATATGTCGATTGTCTATATGTGTAGACATTGTGGACATAAGATAGGGGAATTAGACCTACAAGTTGTTGATTATTCTATGTTAGGAATCGATCAACTTACTTCAGATGAGCGTCGTCGAATGGTACATTACGAAGAAGATGGTAATATTCGAATTGACGCTATTTGTGATGATTGTCAGAGTGCATTAAAAGAACATCCACGGTACCATGAGTTGGACTTTTTTATTCAGTAATAAGGATAGCTTTGGGGAAACCAAAGCCTATTTGTCTTTATAGCAGTTTTACCGATGGCTTATTTTTGGAGGTTTAAGGATGAGGGGAATTAAGGATTATTTAGTGAAACAGGATGATTTGCAATCTTTATTGCAAGGGCTAGATGGAAATTTACAAGAGCAATTAATTGCGGGTTTAACTGGGTCTGCAAGAAGCCTTTTAGCGGCGGCAATTTATGGTGCAACAAAGCGACCCATTTTACTCATCACCCATCAACTCATCCATGCGGAGCGCTTGTATGAAGATTTGTCAGATTTACTAGGCGAAGGAAATGTACACTTATATCCTGTAAATGAACTACTATTATCAGAGATGTCTGTGGCTAGTCCAGAACTTAGACATGAACGAATTAATGCCTTAACCGCTTGGAAGCGAAGAGAATCGGGGATTATGGTAGCCCCTATAGCAGCAATTAAACGAATTTTACCACCAGCTTCCTTTTGGGAAAGAGAGCAGTTATTTTTAACGGTTGGTAAGGATATAGATATTTATAAAAGTTTAAGCTCATTAGTCACAATGGGCTATGAGCGAGTGGATATGGTTTCAAATCCCGGTGAATTTAGTCAGCGGGGTGGAATTATAGATATATTCCCGGTAACGGAACAAAACCCGATACGAATTGATCTTTTTGATACAGAAATTGATTCCATTCGTTATTTTGATGTTGATCATCAACGGTCCTTGGATATGATTGACGAAATTTTTATCGGCCCTGCAACAGAGTATATTTTATCAAAGGACGAAAAAGCAATCGCTGCTGATAAATTGCAAGAGGCTTTGGGGAAAACATTACAAAAGAGATCTCAATCGAAGGATAAGGAAGAACTAGTAACGAATATAAGATCCCATATTGAGTCTCTTAGGGAAGATGAGCCTTTTGAGCAAATGTACAGATACATTTCCTACTTTTACGATGAATCAGCTAGTTTACTAGATTATTTGCCAGAAAATGGGCTGCTTATTTTAGATGAATTAAGTAGAATTCAAGAATCGGCTGCTAATTTAGATGCAGAGGAAGCAGAACATTTAACAAGCTTGCTAGAAGTAAATGAAATCCTTCCCGAAATTGAATTGTCCTATGATTGGTCATCAATATGGGGGAAGATTGCAGAAAGGCAAAGGATTTATTTCGCCATGTTTTTAAGACATATTGCAAATACGAAGCCACAAAACGTAATTCATACATCCTCTCGGGCCATGCAAGAATTTCATGGGCAAATGAATTTATTTAAAGGGGAACTAGACCGCTGGCAAAACAGTAACTCTAAGGTCGTTATTTTAACCGAAAATGAAAGCCGGGCAAAGCGAGTTCAGCGTATTTTACAAGATTATCACATGAAGTCCGTCATAGAAGAGGAAGTAGATTTTTCCTTAAAAACCCCCACAATCCTCGTTGGGCAAATCCACCAAGGGATTGAATTTCCATTATATAATTTAGCAATTTTAACGGAAAAGGAACTATTTAAAAAACAGGTAAAGCGTTCACGAAGAAGGCAGAAGTTTACCAATGCCGAGAGGATAAAGAGTTATCAAGAGTTAAAAGTAGGTGACTATGTTGTTCACCAAAGTCATGGAATAGGAAGATATGTAGGGATTGAAACGGTCGTCGTTAATAAAACTCATAAGGATTACATGCTTATTAAATATGCCGGGGATGATAAGCTATACGTACCAATTGATCAAATTGATTTAGTACAAAAATTTGTTGGCTCCGAAGGCAAAAAACCGAGACTTTATAAGTTAGGTGGCAGTGAGTGGACGAAGGTAAAAAGTCGTGTCCAATCTTCAGTTGAGGATATAGCTGATGACTTAATAGAGTTATATGCAGAAAGACAGGCACGAAAGGGATTTGCCTTTTCTCCCGACGGACCATTACAAAGAGAGTTTGAATCCGCCTTCCCCTATCAAGAAACCGATGACCAGCTTAGATGTATAGAGGAAATTAAGCAAGATATGGAAAGTGAGCGTCCGATGGACAGGCTTCTTTGTGGGGATGTAGGTTATGGAAAAACGGAAGTAGCTATTCGGGCAGCCTTTAAAGCGATTTTAGATGGAAAACAGGTCGCCCTTCTTGTGCCGACGACTATATTAGCCCAGCAACACTATCAAACGATTACGGAACGCTTTCAGGATCATGCGATTAATATCGGTTTACTTAGTAGATTCAGGACAAGGAAGCAGCAAAGCGAGACGATAGAAGGATTGAAAAAGGGGAGAATAGATATCGTTATCGGAACCCATCGCCTTTTATCAAAGGATATAAAATTTCATGATTTAGGTTTATTAATCGTCGATGAGGAACAACGCTTTGGTGTAAAGCATAAAGAGCGAATCAAACAAATAAAAACGAATGTGGATGTTTTAACATTAACGGCTACACCAATTCCTAGAACCCTTCACATGTCTTTATTAGGGGTGAGGGATCTATCTGTAATTGAAACTCCACCTGAAAACCGTTTTCCTGTTCAAACCTATGTCGTGGAATCCACTCCGACCCTAATAAAAGAAGCAATTGAGCGGGAGATGGCCCGAGGTGGGCAGGTGTATTATTTACACAACAGGGTAGATACAATTGAGAAAAAGGCACAGGAAATAGCTGAGATTGTAGAAGAGGCTCGAATTGCCATTGCCCACGGTCAAATGAATGAGACGGAATTAGAAAATATTATGATTGCTTTCTTAGAAGGTGACTATGACGTTTTAGTTAGTACTACAATTATAGAAACGGGTGTCGACATACCAAATGTAAATACGCTAATTGTCGGGAATGCAGATCATATGGGACTCAGTCAGCTCTATCAATTAAGAGGAAGGGTCGGAAGATCAAATCGTATTGCCTACGCCCACTTTACCTATGAAAGGGATAAGATTTTAACAGAAGTAGCTGAAAAACGATTAAATGCCATTAAGGAATTTACCGAACTTGGCTCTGGATTTAAGATAGCGATGAGGGATTTATCCATTCGAGGTGCAGGTAATTTACTAGGCTCAGAACAACATGGATTCATTGACTCTGTTGGTTTTGATCTGTATTCTGAAATGCTGAAGGAAGCAATCGAAGTAAGGAGAAAAGGAAAGAAAGTTGAAGAAATAAAACCCTTTGACCCGGAAATTACAATAAATCTTGATGCTTATATTCCGTCAACCTATATCGAAGACGAAATCCAGAAAATAGAGATGTACAAAAAGTTCCAGACCTTAGAAGTTGAGGAAGACATCATTGATCTGCGAGATGAATTAATCGACCGTTTCGGTGAATACCCCGAAGAAGTAGAAAACCTACTTACTGTTTCGGTTTTGAGGAAATATGCAAAGCGCGAAAGAGTAGAATCTATCACGGAATATCCGCGAAAAATTGAACTTCTTATTGAAGAAAGTCGAAGTCAACAAATTGATGGATCTAAACTATTCGATGTAGCTAATGAATTTGGTCGAACTATTCAATT
>Ga0079225_10000269_pt1 | contig 27970 bp, 24 predicted proteins | sample Poulit2012_FD_76344 | JGI IMG/M metagenome (GOLD analysis project Ga0079225, IMG submission 76344) | Agricultural soil microbial communities from Georgia to study Nitrogen management - Poultry litter 2012 | ecosystem: Environmental > Terrestrial > Soil > Agricultural land | place: USA: Georgia... | reverse complement strand
CTACCGCACTTATCACCGGCGCCTCGGCCGGCCTCGGCCGCGCCCTCACCAACTCCCTGCACCACAATGGCTGGGACGTGATCGCCACCGGCAGACGCACCGAGCCGCTGGCTGCCGTCGGCGCCGCATTGGGTCACGGATTGCACACCGTACCCGGAGACATCACCGACCCGGATCACCGCGACGTCCTGGCCGACCAGATCCGCGAGCGCGGCCGCCTGGACCTTCTGGTGCACAATGCCAGCACGATCGGCACCAGTCCCCAGCCCATGATCGCGCAGTTGACGCCACCGGTGCTAGAGGACATCTGGCAGACCAATGTCGCCGCACCGCTGGCCCTGACCCGGGCCCTGCTACCCATTCTGCGATCCAGCACGGCGATCGTGCTGAGCATCTCCTCCGATGCCGCCGTCGAACACTACGAAGGCTGGGGCGGATACGCCGCCTCGAAGGCCGCGTTGGATCACCTGACCCTCACCCTCGGCGGTGAGGAACCCGCACTGGCAACCTACGCCGTCGACCCCGGCGATATGCGCACTGAGCTGCACCAGCAGGCCTTCCCCGGTGAGGACATCAGCGACCGCCCTGAACCGGAGTCGGTGGTGCCGGGCCTGCTGCAGCTGATCAGCACCCGTCCGGCCAGCGGTCGGTACCGTGCAGCAGACTTCACCCCAACCGCGGTATCGGGAGCGGAGCTGTGACCTCCCCCGCGCTGGCCACGCCCACGATCGCCTTTCCCGAGGCCGCTGCGCGCACCGCGGCTCAGCCGCCGGAGTACCGCGGCTTGGGCCGCGACGGGGTGCGGATGCTGGTGGCTGGCCCAGAAGCGATCACACACACCACCTTCGCGGCGATGGCTGAGCATCTCCGGCCCGGTGATCTGGTGGTGGTGAACACCTCCGCCACCCGGCCAGCGGAGATTGACGCGGACCGGGACGGCACACCGGTGGTGGCCCACCTGGGCACCCCGCTCGACGACGGAGCGTGGGTGGTCGAGCTGCGGTCCGCCCCGGATGCTGCGCAGGTGGTGTTGGATGCTCAGCCCGCAGAGGTGCTCACGATTGCCGGCGGCCTGTGCCTGCAGTTGATCCAGCCCTACCCCGAAGCCTCCTCCTCACCGACCGGTGCCGGGAACCGGCTGTGGCGCTCGAGGCTGGTGGAGGGTGGGCGCGGCCCGAGCGACCTGGCCGATCACCTGAGCTGGCACGGGCGTCCGATCCAGTACGGCTACCTCGACCAGCCCTACCCGCTGGCCGATTACCAGACAGTCTTCGCCGAGCAGGTCGGCAGCGCCGAGATGCCCAGCGCTGCGCGCCCGTTCACCGCTGATCTGGTCACCAGGCTGATCGCGCGGGGGGTGGGAGTTGCTCCGGTGGTGCTGCACACCGGGTTGTCCTCCCAGGAGGCCGGGGAGGCCCCGCAGCCGGAGTGGTTCTCGGTGCCCGCTGCCACCGCGCACAGCGTCCGCGGGACCCAAGCACGTGGCGGGCGGGTGGTGGCGGCAGGGACGACGGCCACCCGCGCGCTGGAGAGCGCCGTGGGCCCGGACGGCCGGATCGGTCCCGCCTCGGGGTGGACCACCCGCATCGTCACGCCGCAGGAGCCGCCGCAGGTGGTGACCGGACTGATCACCGGGTGGCACGACCCGCAGGCCTCACACCTGCTGCTCGTTGAGGCGGTGGCCGGGGCACGTCTGGCCCAGCAGGCATATGACGCCGCGGTGGCACAGTCCTACCTGTGGCACGAGTTCGGCGACAGCGCACTGCTGCTGCCTGCCTGAACGCGGGCCTGGGCGGCTGCTACCGGCGCAGCTGCGCTATCCGCTGGGCGCAATCGGGTGGCGGATCGTCGATCCCGACAACCTTGTCCCGGCTGCGCACCCCACGCAGCAAGGTGAGGTTGCGCCGTCGCACCCCCAGCGCCTTGGCCAGCGCGCTGAGCGCAGCCTCGGTGGCCTGCCCCTCGATCGCCCGAGCCTGGACCGTCACCACCAGGCGGCCGTCGTACTCCCCACCCACTGCTGTTCGCGCGGCCCCGGGCTTGACGCGGATTTCCACGGTGAGCATGGCTAGCGCCGTAGGTAGGCGGCGGCGAAGATCAGACCTGAGAGGCTGCGGCGATGCTCGTTCGGCATGCTCGACAGGATAGTCCGACCCGCGCCGGCTCGCCGCCGCCGGCGCGGGGTCAGATCAGGCCAAGACCGGCGACGGCGTCGCGTTCCTCGGTTAGTTCCGTCACCGAGGCATCGATCCGGGAGCGGGAGAAGTCGTTGACCTCCAGGTCCGGCACGATCTGCCACCGGCCACCCGCGCTGCGCACCGGGAACGAGGAGATCAGCCCCTCGGGCACACCGTAGGAACCATCGGAGGGAATCGCCGCCGACGTCCAGGAGTCTGCCGGGGTGCCGTTCACCCAGTCGTAGACGTGATCGATCGCGGCGTTGGCCGCCGACGCCGCCGAGGAGGAACCCCGGGCCTCGATAATCGCTGCGCCGCGCTTGGCCACAGTCGGGATGAAGGTTTCCTCCAACCAGGTCTGGTCGTTGATGACGTCGGCTGCTGGCCGCCCGGCGATGGTGGCGTGGAAGATGTCCGGGTACTGGGTGGCGGAGTGGTTGCCCCAGATGCTCAGGTTCTTGATCTCGGTGACCGGGGCGCCGGACTTGGTCGAGAGCTGGCTCAGCGCGCGGTTGTGGTCCAGGCGGGTCATCGCGGTGAAGCGTTCGGCCGGCACATCCGGGGCGTGCGCCTGGGCGATCAGGGCGTTGGTGTTCGCCGGGTTGCCCACCACCAGCACCCGGACGTCGGAGGCGGCCCCGGCGTTGATCGCTTCCCCTTGCGGCTTGAAGATCCCGCCGTTGGCCTCCAGCAGATCCCCGCGCTCCATCCCCGGGCCACGAGGCCGGGCGCCGACCAGCAGGGCCACGTTCGCACCCTCGAAGGCCTGGGTGGCGTCGTCGAAGATGTCGATCCCCTGCAGCAGGCCGAACGCGCTGTCCTCCAGTTCCATCGCGGTGCCCTCGGCGGCCTTGACCGCCGGTGGGATCTCCAGCAGGCGCAATTTCACCGGGACATCGGCGCCGAGCAGCTGACCCGAGGCGATCCGGAACAGCAGCGCGTAGCCGATCTGACCGGCCGCACCGGTCACCGTGACGTTGACGGGCTCAGACATGGGGGTCTCCTTCGCAAATGGGGAACAGCACAGGTATATCGTGCCGGACTCCCCGGCGCAGAATCCGGGCCTCGGCCGACCATCGCACAGTCTCCCAGACCTGCTGCGACCAACAACCGATGCCCTCTTCGCGGCCTAATGGGTACTTGGTATTGACACCATTAGGACACGGTGCCACAGTCGCCGTCGTTGTCATCTTCACGGGGGGCCGGGACAACAGGTTCGAAGTGGGGATCGCAACCTGGGAGCAAGCAGCAAGGACTTGCCCCGGATGCACGATCGAACGAAAGGGAAGCCAGATGTCACTCGCACGCCGAGCAATCCTGACCGTCGCCGCAGCACTAGCAACCGGAGGTCTGATGCTCACATCGGCCTCGGCTGCGCCGACAGCCCAGGTGGAGGATCCGCCGGTCGAACAGACCGCGATGTCACAGGACGTGGAGGCCTCGAAGGTGTACAAGCACGTATGGACCGATGCGCCGTCGTACTTCAACACACCCACAGGCGGGTTCCTGTACGCGGGAACCAACTACTTCTACTGCCAGGCCCAAGGCAGCAGCTACAGCGCCCACGGTTACTCCAACGACTGGTGGTTGAAGACCGACGACGATCACGGCAACACCAATGTGTGGGTCAGCGCCGTCTACATCAGCGGTGGTGCGGACTACGAGCCCATTGCCGGAGTGCCCGAGTGCTGAGCGACGGCTGAGCCGGATCACCAGCTCCACGGCGCGGATGTGTGAGTGGCACCAGCCCGTGTGCCGCTCACACCCGCGCCGTGGTAGCCCGGATCGGGTTAGGACCGAGTGAACCGGAGGGTGACGATCTGAAAGGGGCGCAGTTCCAACTCGGCCGAACCGTCCGCGCCGGCGCGCACGCCGCGCTGATCGTTGTCCCGCTCCAGCAGGTCGGTGGCCCGGACCCGGCCGGCCTCGAATCGTGGCGTGACCCGCGCACTGGCGCGCCCGCCGCGGGACTCATACAGCCGCACGATCACATCGCCGCTGCCGTCCCGGGCCAGTTTGACCGCCTCGACCACCACCCGGGGGTCGCTGACCTCCACCAGTGGCTCCACCGGTCCGGATCCGCGGATTGTGCGCAGTGGCAGGTTGATCCGGTACCCCTCCTGCACGGCTGCACCGATCGAGGCGTTCACCACCAGGGAGCTGCGCAACTCGTGCTGGCCCTGATCAGCGTCCGGGTCTGGGAACATCGGGGCCCGCAGCAGCGACTGCCGCACCAGGGTGGTGGTCCCGCCGTCCTCGCGGGTGGTGCGGGTGATGTCATGGCCGTAGGTCTGGTCGTTGCCGACGGCGAAGCCGTACCCTTCCTCAGCCACGTGCACCCACCGGTGGGCCACAGTCTCGAACCGGGCGGCATCCCAGGAGGTATTCACTGCAGTGGGCCGGTGGATGTGCCCGAACTGGATCTCGCTGCTGGCCCGGTCGGCATGCACATCCAAGCCGAAGGCCAGTTTCAACAAGGTCCGCCGTTCGTGCCAATCCGCCGCGGTGGTCAGTTCCAGGCGACCGGCGCCGTCGGGTAGCACATAGGTCTGGGTGAAGACCGAGGCCTGGTACCTGCGCTGGACCCGGACACCGACACCGCCGTCGATCTGCTCCAGGACCTCCAGGTGCTCCACCTCATCCAAGTCGGTGACGTTGCGCCGGTAGTGCTCATCGATGTCCCAGGCCTCCCACTGATTGGGGATATCCCGGTGGGCCTGCAATAACCCGGCGTAGGAACCCGGGGCCAGCGCCTGCCGCCCGGTGGCCAGGTCCAGCACCGACGTGACCAGACCCCGCTGGTCGATACGCACGCGCACGGTGTCGTTGTCCAGAACGATGTCCTCGCCCTCGCGCTCCACCCGAGCTCGCCCGCCCCCGGCGCTGCTGGCGACGGCGGCGCCCAGGGCCGGCACCCCGGCTCGAGAAAACGGGCCGGCGTTGACGCTCAGGTCCTGATCGCCCGCACCGGCGAGGGCTTGAAGGGCAGTGGCGATGATCTGTTCGAGCTCGGCAATCACCTGCCCATAACGCTGCTCGGCCTCCCGGTGCACCCAGGCGATCGAGGACCCTGGCAGGATGTCGTGGAACTGCGCCAGCAGCACCGCCCGCCACAGCCGCTGCAAATCCTGGTCAGGGTAGGGCGCACCGGTGCGCACGGTGGCGGTGGCCGCCCAGAGTTCGGCCTCGCGCAGCAGGTGCTCGGTGCGCCGGTTGCCGGCCTTGGTCCGGTGCTGGGAGGTGTAGGTGCCGCGGTGGTACTCCAGGTACATCTCCCCCGACCACACCGGCGGGTGAGGGTATTCGGCGCGGGCGGTGTCGAAGAACTCCGCCGAGGAACTGAGCGCTACTTTCGGTGAGCCCTCCAGGTCCGCGGTCCGGTACGCGGCGGCGAGCATCTCCCGGTTCGGACCGCCACCACCGTCGCCGTGCCCGAACGGGACTAGGGAGGTGTTCGCCCGGCCCTTCTCGGCGTACTGGCGCTGAGCCCTGGCCAGCTCAGCCGCCGAGAGCACCGAGTTGTACGTATCCACCGGCGGGAAGTGGGTGAAGATCCGGGTGCCGTCGATGCCCTCCCAGTCGAAGGTGTGATGCGGCATCCGGTTGGTGTCGTTCCAGGAGATTTTCTGGGTCAGGAACCCGTCTTTGCCCGCCGCCCGGGCGATCTGCGGCATCGCTGCGGTGTAACCGAAGGAGTCCGGCAGCCACACCTCCCGGGGTTCGACGCCGAAGGTGTCCAGGAAGTAGCCGGTGCCCTCGATGAACTGGCGGGCGCTGGCCTCACCGCCGGGCAGGTTGGTGTCCGATTCGACCCACATCCCGCCCACCGGGATGAACCGGCCCTCCTCCACCCGCTCGGTGATCCGGGCGAACAGCTCCGGGTAGTACTCCTCGATCCAGGCGTATTGCTGGGCCGAGGAGCACACGAACGTGAAGTCCGGGTCAGTCTCCATCAACGCCAGCACGTTGGCGAAGGTGCGGGCGCACTTGCGTACCGTCTCCCGCACCGGCCACAGCCAGGCGGAGTCGATGTGGGCGTGCCCGACGGCGTGGATGCGGTGAGCGCTGGCGTGCGCCGGGGCGCTGAGTACGCCGGCCAGCTCCGCCCGTCCCTGGGCCGCGGATCCGGAGATGTCGTCTGGGTCCAGGGCATCGAGCATGTCCTCACACGCCCGCAGGATCTGCGCCTGGCGCGGTAACTCCGCCGGCAGCACCCGCATCAACCCATCCAAGGTCCACACGTCTTGGATCAGTTCCCATACCGGCACATCCAGCAGGGCCACATCCACCGCGCGCAGGGTATAGATCGGCTCATCGCCGGCGGTGGCCTTGTCCCCCATCGGGGTCGGCCGGGTCCAGGAGCCGCTGGGCACATCGGGGTTGGCCGCCGCCTCGATGTACAGATCGATCTCATCTCCGGGGGCCACCGGCGGGGACACATACTGATTGCGTGGCTCGAGGGCCTTCAGGATCCGCCCCTCGGGGGTGTAGACAGTTCCCTCGGCCGCGAACCCCGGCCCGCCTCCGGTAAAACCCAGGTCGACGACGAGCTCCGGGAGCGCTCGAGGTGCACCGTGGTCATCGCGCTGCTTCAGCTCCTGGGCCCACTGCGCCGGCACGGTCCCGGTGACGTGGAACCACACCGTCCCCCACGGTCTGCCCCAGGGAGTACCGACCGGATGCGGCCGGTACGTGGCCGCCAACGCCGCACCGACCGGCACCGGCTCATCGGGCACCTCCCAGGAACTCACCGTCAGACCGACGCGCTCGCGATACTGGGCCGGGTGGAGCCACTGGCTGACAAACCGCTCCAGTCGCTGGCGGGTCCGGGTGGTGGTGTCGTGCATCGTGATGCGACCCTACCGTTGGCCACGGGCGGCCAGCAGGCGTCCAGCTAGTTCTCAGCAACAGGTGAGAGGATCGGCGCGATCACTGACCGCCAGTCGATGGGATTCTTCATGCGCACCGAGACCGAGCTCTCCCCTGCGACCGACGACCTCGACGTCGTCGGCCCCACTGAGACTGAGACCGACGTCGTCCTCGCCGAGTCCGCCGAGCGCTCACTCGTAGCCCGGATGCTGTCCGAGCTGGCCGGGTCATTCATCTTCATCTTCGTGGGGCTGGGGGCACTGCTCCTCGGCGGGCTGATCAGCGAGCCGGATGACCTCACCCCCGCCCTGGTGTTCGGGCTGGCGCTGACCGCGGCGTTCGCGGCCTTCGGCGCTGTCTCCGGGGGGCACTTCAACCCGGCGGTGAGCCTGGGAGCGGCGATCGCCGGCCGGATCCGGTGGGCCGATATGGTGCCGTACTGGCTGTCCCAGCTGGTGGGCGGGATCGCCGCGGCCGGCCTGTGGTTCGTGGCGATCCCCGATGGACTCGCGAACTTTACCGGCGGCGTGCGCGCCCAGTTCGCCGAGGCTGCCCCCGCTTACGGCGCCGAGTCCACGATCTCGGTGATGTCCCAGGGCCAGGTCGCCTTCTCGATCGCCTGGGTGCTGGTGCTCGAGGCGATCGCTTCGGCGATCCTGGTCGCCGTCGTCCTCGGCGCGACGACGAGGGCCCGCATCGGCACGGCTGCGATCGCGATCGGGCTGACGTTCACCGCGTTGCTGATCACCCTCGGTCCGGTCACCGGTGGCGGGGTCAACCCGCTGCGGGCCACGGCCACGGCGCTGTTCGCCGAACCCTGGACGATGGGTCAGCTCTGGCTGTTCTGGGTCGCACCGCTGATCGGGGGCGCCGTCGCCGGACTGATCTTCACCGTGATCGGCCCGCGTGGGGCCGTTGAGTTCGACGACGACCTGGACGCCGAGGACTGGGAGACCGAGGACGAGACGGCCGGAGACGAGACGGCCGGGCAACGCGGGGGTTTGGACCCTGATGCTGAGGGCGCCACCGCAGACCTGGAGGAACCCGATGAGCATGTCCTGGTGGTGGACACCTCCCGCGATGAGCCGGAACTGACCGACTTGGGTGCCGCGACGGCAACCGAGGATGCCGCTCACCCCGGCAGTGCGGAGCCAGCGCAGGAAGCCGCCGACGACGCTGACGACGCTGACGAGCCAGACGACGACGATGAGAAACCCTCCGGCTCACGGTCCTGAGGCTCCGCCGGCCCCTCAGAGGTTGTCGGCGGTGAGGGTGAGTACCGCGATCGCCGCGGCGCCGAGTACCAGGAACGTGGTGTCGAACCCGCGGGACCGGGAAGCGATGCCGTAAGGTCCGCTCCGCCCGGACACGACCCGGATCACCGCCAGCACCAGCAACAGGACGGCGAGGGCCAGACCGGCCACCCACGGATCGGCGATCAGGGCCAGCACCACCACCGCGCACACGCCGGCTACCGCCAGCCACATGAACAGGTGGGGCCGCCGGGGGGTGGTGTCGGTCTGGGTGGACGGGGTCGAGGTCATCGCGGCACTGAGACTACCGTTGGTCGGGTGAGTCAGAACGCGCTGCCAGCGCATGTCGCCGTCGTGGGCTCCGGCTTGGCCGGGCTCCGGACCGCCACCGCCTTACGAACCCACGGTTACCCCGGCAGCATCACGTTGCTCGGCAGTGACGGGGTTCGCCCCTATGATCGTCCGCCGCTGTCCAAGGAACTGCTCAGCCGGACCGAACCGCTCTGGCTGGAGACCGAACTCGATGTGGACCTGGCCGAGGCGGTCACCGACGTCCGGCTCCACGATCCGGCCATCCAGTTCAGCGCGGACGAGTTGCGGCTGGGGCTGGCCAGCGGTGCCACTCTCACCCCCGATGCCGTGGTGCTGGCCTGCGGGTCCGCCCCGATCAACCCCTGGCCCGAATCGGCGCTGGTGCTGCACACCGCCGCCGACGCCGACGCCCTGCGGGCCCGCCTGGCGCCCGGCGTGCGGTTGGCCATCGTGGGGGCAGGGTGGATCGGGGCCGAGGTGGCCGGGGTCGCCGCCGAGGCCGGAGTGCAGGTGCAGGTGCTGGAGTCCGCCGATGAGCCACTGGCCCGCCAGCTGCCCGCCGAACTCGGTGTGCGGATCCGCCCGTGGTACGCCCAGGCCGGAGTCGAACTGCGCACCGGCAACGCGGTCTCGGCAGTGACCGCAGATGGGGTGGAGCTGGCCGATGGCCAGCTGTTGGCCGCAGATGTCGTGCTCACCGCGGTCGGCGTCCGACCGGACACCGGCTGGCTCAGCGAGGCAGTGCCCCTGACGCCGAGCGGGCACGTGCCCACCGACACCACCGGCCGTACCCAGGTCCCGGGAGTCTGGGCCGTGGGCGACTGCGCCCATCGCGACCACCCGACGTTCGGTGCGGTCCCGGGCGGGCACTGGTCGGCGGCGCTGCACGATCCGGACACTCTGGCCCGGGCGATGCTCGGCCTAGACCATGCCGGGGCGCAGCCGGCGCCGTTCATCTACTCCACCCAGCTCGGGCACCACCTGAGCGTGTTCGGCCGCCTGGACGGTGAACTGCTGCTGCGCGAGCAGGCCGGCGGCGCGGGGTGGACCGCACTGGTCCTGGATGAGGATGTCCTGGTCGGGGCGGTGGTCGCCGACCAGCCGCGGGAGGTCTCGGCGGTACGTAAACTCCTCGGCTCCGCCGCACTGCCCCGCCTGGACCTGCAGCTGGCCGCCGACCCCGGCGTGAACCTGCGCAAGGCCGTGCTGCGCTGAAAAGGCCGTGCTGCGCTGAGCCGGCACAGCTACGGCGAGCCGGGATGCAGGCGTCAGTGGGCGAAGTGCCGCGTGGCGGTCAGGTACAGCGGCACCCCTGCTGCCTGGGCGGCGGCGATGACCTGCTCATCACGCACCGAACCGCCGGGCTGGACCACGGCCCGCACCCCGGCATCCAGCAGTACCTGCAACCCGTCGGCGAACGGGAAGAACGCATCGGAGGCAGCCACCGCGCCCCGGGCCCGCGGCACCTCACCGGCATTCGCCCGCTCCACCGCCAGGCGGCAGGAGTCCACCCGGTTTACCTGGCCCATGCCGATCCCTACCGACGCCCCGCCGTCGGCGAGCAGGATCGCGTTGGACTTCACTGCCCGCGCCGCCCGCCAGGCGAACTCCAGGTCCGCCAGTGTGGCCTGGTCGGCAGGTTCGCCGGCAGCCAGGGTCCAGGCCGCGGGATCATCACCCGGCGCATCGATCGCGTCGTTGCTCTGCATCAGGATCCCGCCGGAGATGGCCCGCAGGTTCGCCCCGCCACCGCCGCCGGCGACGGTCAGCACCCGCACATTCTTCTTCCGGGTGAGGATCTGCAGCGCTGCGTCGGTGAAGGACGGTGCCAGCACCACCTCGGTGAAGACCTCGGCGATCTGGGCGGCCATCTGCTCCCCGACCTCGGCATTCGCCGCGATCACCCCACCGAAGGCCGAGACCGGGTCGCAGGCGTGTGCCTTGGCGTGCGCCTGAGCGATATCGGCTCCCACGGCAATACCGCAGGGGTTGGCGTGTTTGATGATCGCCACTGTGGGCCCGCTGTGATCGTGGGCGGCACGCCAGGCGGCGTCGGCGTCGATGTAGTTGTTGTAACTCATCTCCTTACCGTGCAGCTGCTCGGCACCGGCCAACCCGCCGTGTGCTCCGGTGCGGTAGATCGCGGCCCGCTGGTGGGGGTTCTCCCCGTATCGCAGCACCGCCTGCCGGTTCCAGGTCTGCCCGACCCACCCAGGGAACCCCGAACCGTCGTCGTCGGGCGCTACGGCGTTACCCAGCCAGGAGGCCACCTGCACGTCATAGGTGGCGGTGTGCCGAAATGCCTCGGCGGCCAGGTGCGCCCGCTGGGCACCGTTGAACCCACCCTGCTCGGCGGCGCGGATCACCTCGGCGTAGCGGTCCGGATCGACGACGACGGCGAGGCTGGCGTGGTTCTTGGCCGCTGCGCGCACCATCGAGGGGCCACCGATGTCGATCTGTTCGACCGTCTCCTGCGCCGAGGCACCCGAGGCCACCGTCTCGGCGAACGGGTACAGGTTGGCCACCACCAGGTCGAAGGGCGCCACTCTCAGTTCCTCCAGCTGACGCACGTGGTCGGCGTTGCGGCGGTCGGCCAGCAGGCCGGCGTGGATGTGCGGGTGCAGGGTCTTCACGCGTCCGTCCAGGCACTCCGGGAAGCCGGTGACCTCCTGGACACCGGTGACCGGCACCCCGGCGTCGGCGATGACTGCGGCGGTCGATCCGGTGGAGACGATCTGCACGCCACTGGCGTGCAGCGCCCGCGCCAGTTCAGGTAAGCCGGTCTTGTCGTAGACCGAGATCAGGGCACGGCGCAGGGGAATCACATCGGTCATGGCATGGCTCCAAGGTTCACGGGTGACATCGTGTCCACCACGGCACCCAGGCGATCGGTGCTCGAGGAGTACTGCCTTGAGTCGCTCCCAGGTGGTGCTCCACCTTCGACGCCAGTCACGACTGTGCCCACCAGCCTAACGCCTGGGTGGGCGGTGGCTAGGACTTGGGCGATCCGATCAGCGCGCGGCGCCCCTCCACCCGCCAGCCGTAGCGCACCATCGCACCGAGGGTCTCGACCAGCTGCACCCGCTCAGCGGCCTTGATCCGCTCGGTGAGGCTCTCCAGGGTGTCGTCGTCGTGCACCGGAACTCCGACCTGGGCCAGGATGACACCGGTGTCGACGCCCTCATCAACCACGAACAGGGTCGCGCCGGTCAAGCGCACCCCGTAGGCCAAGGCGTCGCGGGGCCCGTGGATACCGGCGAAGGCCGGCAGCAGGGAGTTGTGGGTGTTCAGGTACCGGCCACCGAACTCGGCCAGGAACGCCGGCCCGACGAGTTTCAAGAATCCCGCTGAGATCACCAGATCCGGGGCGTGGGCCCGCACCTGCTCGGTCAGCGCCACATCCCAGGCCTCCCGGTCGGCGTGGTCGCCCACCCGTTCCACGAACGCGGGGATCCCGGCCTGCTCGGCCAGCGCCAGCCCCGCACAGGAGTCGCGGTCGGCACCCACAGCAACAACCTGCACGCCGTAGTCAGGGTCACGACAGGCCTGCATCAGGGCAGCGAGGTTGGACCCGCCTCCAGAGATCAGGACGACGACGCGGCTCGGGCTGCTCACATCGCCGACCCTAACTGCTGCGCAGGTCTGGGAGAATACAACCGGCAGGACCGTTACGACCGAAGAGGACATCGGTGAGCAACCCGTACGCATCACCGGATCCGGCCCGAAGGCCGGACCCGGAACGCCGCCCGGATCCGGACCGGGAACCCTCGGGGCAGGCCGGCGTCAAAACCGAGCACGAGGCAGACGGGGACCGCCGCGCCGATGCGAACGGCACCAAGCGGCCGGAGCGGCCCCGGCCCACCCCGGAACAGATGGCCCCGATCTCCAAAGCAGTGCTGCGCTTCGGATTGCTGATGCTCGGCGCGGTGCTCACCGCCCAGCTCGACCTGCCGTGGCAGCTCATCTCGCCGCTGCTCACGGTCGCGGCGATCGTGGTGGGGGTGCGCACCTTGGTCTCGGTCATCCGCCAGCGCCTGGGCGTCACGATCGTGGTGCTGCTCAGCGGCGGGCTGGCGCTGAGTGGAATGCTGCTGCTGACATCGTTGGGCAGCCTGGTGATGTGGGAAGCGCAGATGGATCGTCAGCAGTGCATGCGCACTGCGTTGACCGTCAGCGCCGAGGACCAGTGCGAGGCGGCCTACCAGGAGGCGCTGACCGAACGGTTCGGGGACGTCACCCCGGGCGATTGAGACCCGCTGATACCTCGGGCGGATGCGGGCTGGTGCGGCGGTCAGGAGCCGGACTCATCGCCGGCGGCGACGGCGCCGGCAAGATTGACGACGGCGATCGCCACCTCCGGTCCGAACATCACCGCGTCGTTGTGGTCGGCTCCGGGTAGTACCACCTCGGCGTGCAGGTTCGGCGCGGCGGCCGCTACCTGTGCGCTCTGCTCTGCGGGCACCACTGAGTCCGCGTCACCGTAGATGACTACGGTCGGTACCTCGCTGCCGGTGAGGTGGCCGGTGACCTCGAACCGGTCCCGCAGCAGCCAGCCGACCGGCAGCACCGGGTAGTGGTGGGCGCCGACGTCGGCCAGTGAGGTGAACGGTGATCGCAGCACCATCCCAGCCGGGGGCGCCTGCCTCGCCAGCTGGACGGCCACACCCGCGCCGAGGGACTCACCGACGTAGAGCACCTGCCCCGGTTGGTATCCCAGGTCTGCGAGCGCGGCCAGGCCGGCCTCGGCGTCCAGGGTCAGACCGTCTTCATCCGGTCTGCCGGGGTTCTGGCCATAACCGCGATAATCGAGCAGCAATACACCCAGACCCCGCTGACTGAGCTCGGTGGCGATCGGTGCCCGGCCGGCCCGGTGGCCGCCATTGCCCGGGGTGTACAGCACCGCCATCCCCAGATCGGTTTCGGTATCGGGCGGCAGCCACCAGGCGGCCAGCTCCAGACCGTCGCTGGTGACCAGGACCAGGTCCTGGCCGCCGGGCAAGCCGTGGTCGACCTGCGGCACCGGGGAGTTGTCCGGGAAGTAGATCAGGGAGCGCTGGAAGGCCCAGATCAGGGCCAGCAGTCCCGCCGCCAGGATCCCGGCGGCGAGCAGACCGGTCCCGGCCCGCCGCAGCGGGCTGGTGCGACGGGGCTCATCGGTCACCGGCCACCGGGATACCGAGTGCCGTGAGTTCCTGGGGCCCCTTAGTGGTCAGCACCCAGTCGCGATAGGTGTTCAGTGGTTCCAGGTGCTGGTAGGGCACCACGTGATCTTCGTGAACCCGGTAGAACCGCAGCCCGTGCGGGACCAGCATGGCCTCGAGCTCGGCGACGTCGGTGCCCTCGAGCACTTCGCAGAGCATGTCCGGGCGGTGCCGGGCCAGGAACTTCTGGCCGTGGGCCAGCATCGCTGCCTCACCGCCTTCGATGTCGACCTTGAGCACCACCGGGCCCTGGACTTCTTCGGTGAACTCATCCAGGGAGGTGAAACCCACCTGGTCCCCGTCGGCGAAGTCCATGTCTGCGGAGTAGAACGAGGGCAGCGCTGATCCGTTGTCCCCGCCCGGGACCCGCATCGTCATCGCCGGATCGCCCAGGCCCACCTGGTGTACCTGCACCCGGTCGCTGATGTCGTTACGTGCCACGTTCGCCACCAGCGCCGCACTCACCGCCGGGACGATCTCGAAAGCGTGCGATCGCAGGTCGGAGTTGGCCGCCGAGACGGCCACGGTGAAGACACCGGTGTAGGCGCCGACGTCGAAGAAGGTGTGGGCGGGTCTGGTCAGGGCGACGGCCACCTCCAGTGCGAAGGCATCGGCCGGCTCGGGCCGGTAGCCACTGCCCCAGTACAATTCCTTGGCGATCTCGCACCGGTCCGGGCCCAGCAGCACGTATTCCCCGCCGGTGACGTGGCCGCGCACCTCCGACACCGACGCCGGTGCGGGTAGGCGCCCCCGCCGGTCCGCCGAGAGCCTGGGGGCGACCAACCGCAGCACCCGGTGCACAGCGGGCCGGCTCAGGGCGTTCTTCACATGCCGCTTGACCCCGAACCAACTCTGCCGCCGCGCACGGGCACTGTGACGAAAATCGGGCACGAGGGGTCCTCCTTCGGCGGGCTTTTGCCCCCACCCTAGAACGGGCCCGCGCTGCCGACATCTCCGCCCCGGGCTGCGCGCCCGTCGCGGGGCCCGACCCAGTACGGTCGGGCCATGGCAGAAGAACCGCTGACCGGTGGCAACTCCACGACTGTGGTGCGCATCGGCGATGGGGTGCACCGCCGCGCCGGGCACGCCGACGCCCGGGCCGGGAGTACCGGGCGGGCGGATCTGGCCGAGCACGCCCGGATGTACCGTCAGGACCGGGAGCATATCGCCGCCCTGATCTGAGACAGTGGGCATCGGTAACACCAACGGCTGACGAAACACGCGGGGGCCTCGTGAGCACGGTACTGATCGCCGGCGGGACCGGGTTCCTCGGGCGTCACCTGGCCGCTGACCTGGCCTCTCGTGGTCATCAGGTCACCATCCTGACCCGTCGGGTCCGGCCGGACCTGGAGTTCCGGCAGGTGCAGTGGAACGGGCGCACCCAGGGCCCGTGGGCCGAAGAGCTGAACCGCACCGACGCGGTGGTGAACCTGGCCGGGCGACTGGTGGACGTGCGCCCCACCCCCTCGAACATCGCCTCGCTGGCAGCCAGCCGGGTCGATGCCACCCGGGCCCTGGTTACCGCGGCACAGGCTGCGGGCGGTAACATCCCGCGCTGGCTGCAGGCCTCCACCACGGCGATCTACTCCGATGCCGGCGAGCAACGCCTGACCGAATCCGCACCGATACCGCAAGGGCTGCCACAGATGACCGGGGTGGCCCAGCCCTGGGAGGAAGCCGCCGCCCAGGCGCCTGCGGACCACCTGACGGTGTTGCGCACCTCGATCGTGATGGCTGTCGGATGCCCGGCCTACGACCGGCTGGCCATGCTCGCTCGCTGGGGTCTGGGCGGACCGGTCGGCACCGGACGCCAGTGGTTCAGCTGGATCCACCTTCAGGACTGGCTGGCGATCGCCAGGGCCACGCTGGGGTTATCCGACGACATCGACCTGCCCCCGGGCGTAGTGATCGCGGCGAGTCCGAACCCGGTCCGCAACAGTGACCTAATGGCAGCCTTCCGGGCGCACACCGGCCGACGATTCGGGCTAGCGACCCCGGCGGCCCTGTTGCGGATCGGTGCTGTGGCGCTGCGCACCGATCCTGCCCTGGCGCTGACCGGCAGGCATGCCACCTCCGCCGTCCTGGCTGAGGCCGGGTACACCTTCCGTTACCCAGAGTTGACCGGGGCATTAGCCGCCCTGGGTCCAGCCCGCTGATGTCCGAGCGGCCCTTGCTGCAGTACCCCGCGTTCGTGCGCCTGTGGATCGCCGACGCCGTGTCCTGTCTCGGCATGTTCGTCGTCCCCCTGGCCGTGCAGTTCATCATGATCGACACCCTCGGCGCCGATCAGGCCGATATCGGGATCGTGCGCGCCGCCCAGTGGGTGCCGACCCTCCTGTTCGGGCTGGTCGCCGGGGTATGGCTGGATCGGATCCGGCGCCGCCCGGTACTGATCGTGGCCAATGCCCTCAGTGCCGTGGTGTTGGCCACGATCGGCGCGATGGCCCTGAACGGGACGTTGACCGTCCCGGGCATGGCCGCGCTGGTCTTCGGCCTGGGCACAGCGACCGTATTCTTCCACGCCGCCCACCAGACTTACCTGCCCTCCCTGGTGCCGTTGACACTCCTGCCACGGGCCAGCGCCCGGATCGAGCAGACGATGACGGCAGCCGAATCCGTGGGGCCGTTGGTGGCCGGGGCTCTGATCCGGGTGGCCTCGGCCCCGCTGGCGGTGCTGGTCAACGCCCTGACCTATGCGATCTCTGCGGTCATCACGCTGACCATCCGCCAACCCGAATCACCTCCGCAGAAGCGCCCGGACCGGCGCGTTGGCCGGGACCTGGCCGAAGGCGCCCGGTGGGTCTACACCCACCGCATCCTGGCGCCTTACGCCGTCGGGCTGCACCTGTGGTTCTTCTTCCACTCCCTGGTGACCACGTTGTATGTCTTCTACGCCAGTCAGGACCTGGGTCTGGGTTCCCTGGCCGTCGGGATCACCCTGGCGTGTGCCGGGGTGACCGGAGTACTGGGTGCGGGGCTCGCCCCGCGATTGGCCGAGCGCTTCGGTGTCGGCACGATGTGTGTGCTCAGCGACTGGTTGACCCCACTGGCCTACCTGGGCGTGTTCGCCGCACCAGCGGGAGGGGCGGGGGTCGCGGTGTTGTGCGTGGCGTACGCGATCAACGGTGTCGGGATGGGCTTGAAAGGCCCCCTGGAGCTGAGCTACCGCAATGCCGTCACGCCGCTGCACCTGCGCGGCCGGATGAACTCCACTATCCGTACCTTCAACTGGAGCATGCTGGCGATCTCCGGCCCGCTAGCCGGGTTCCTGGCGGTGTGGTGGGGTAATCGGGCCACGATCGCCCTGGCCGTTGTGGGACTCGTGGTGGCAGCGTGCGTGGTGACCTTCTCCCCGTTCCGTAGGGCGGTGATGCCCGGGACGGACGACCCGGTGACCGCAACCTGACCAGGGCTCCCACGAAGACCGGCCAGCTGCCTGGGTCAGTTCACCCAGATCTGCCAAGGCGACCGAGTGCGCGCCAGGCCCGAGCCACCCCCTGATGAGTACTCGGGTGTGCGGCCACCAGCACCACCAGCATTCCGCTGCCCAGTTGCCAGGTAGCCGCAAGGGCCATCTGCACCGGGTCGGGGCCCAGAGAGCTCATCGCACCCGCCCCGATTCCCCCGGCCGCCAGCCAACCCAGGAGCATCAGAACCACCACCGCGCCGAACACCGCAACCAGGCCCGCGCCGAGGGCGGCCGGCAGCGAAACCGACCGGGTCCGCCGGGACAGCCACCAGCCACTCAGGGCGCCCACCAGGATCCCGATACCGACGACGAACGGCAGCTCGGCGGCCACACTGCCCGGCTCCGGCAACGCCCCCAGGATCGGCACCAGGGGCAACGGTCCGGACTCGATTCCCACCGGGGTGAACATCGTGTCCCCACCGACGGTAAACCCTGGTCCGAGCAGGTAGGACAGCGTCCACACCGCGAGGACGGGAAGCACCAACAACTGGGCCAGCACGATCACGGCGGTGCTCACCGGGTCAGCGTGCAGGGACTGCTGCACCTCGACGATCGTGCCGAAGCCCAGGATCAGGCCGGCGATCAGCGCGATCAGGGCGGGGATCATCATCAACCCGGCCAACCGCCACATCCAGGCCCAGCCGAGCCGTACCCATTCGGGGGTGGCTTTGCTCAGCGTGACCAGCCGGGCCGGCAATGGTGGCAGGCTTCGGCGCATGCCCCACAGCACTCCCACAGCGGCAACCACCGTCGCACCGAGCACACCCCACGGCGCTCCGGGCACATCGGTGAGAGTCAGTAACGCGGCGCTGAGGGCCACGTAGGTTCCAGTAGCGGTCACCGCCGGCGCCCAGGTGCTCAACCGCGCCCGGCGGACCGACATCGCGACCAGGAACGAGCACAGCACCGTCAGGCCCAGCGGCACGATGGAGATCGTGCCCTCGCCGACCTGCAACACGGCCCCGTGACCGAGGAACCAGCCTGCGGTACCGACGCGGGCTGCCTCCATCCACCCGGCGCTGCCCAACGCCGGTGAGGCGGCGGTGGCGATATAGGTAGCCACCGCCGGAACGACCACCACCAGCCAGCCCAGGATCACGGCCTCGGCACCGGCCAGCACTCCGCGCAGCCACTGTTCGGGCAGCCGCACACCGCGGGCCGCACCGGTGGTGGCCTGGCTGTCCCGATGCTCGATCAGCCGCGGCTGATACACCGGCGGCCGGGAGGTGGTGGTCATAGGGACCATCGTCGCCGGTGACCCGCGGCGCCGGGGCCGTTGCCGGCGGCGTGTCGGCGCGCAGCGACGTTGGGCCCGTCACATCCGGCTAGCCCGGTCCTCCAGTATCTCGCGCACGATGGCGGCAGTTTCCGAGGGGGTCTTGCCGACCTTCACCCCGGCTGCTTCGAGCGCTTCCTTCTTGGCCTGGGCGGTCCCGGAGGAGCCGGAAACGATAGCACCAGCGTGCCCCATCGTCTTGCCCTCCGGTGCAGTGAACCCGGCGACATAGCCGACCACGGGTTTGGTCACGTTCTCGGAAATGAACTCAGCAGCGCGCTCCTCGGCGTCGCCACCGATCTCACCGATCATCACCATCACGGTGGTGTCCGGGTCATCCTCGAAGGCGCGCAGTGCGTCGATGTGGGTGGTCCCGATCACCGGGTCGCCGCCGATCCCGATCGCCGAGGAGAAGCCGAAGTCCCGTAGCTCGTACATCATCTGGTAGGTGAGCGTGCCGGACTTCGAGACCAGCCCGATCTCCCCCGCACCGGCGATGTTGGCCGGGATGATGCCGACGTTGGACTTGCCCGGGCTGATCAGACCGGGGCAGTTGGGCCCGACCAGACGCACCCCCTTGCCCGCGGCGTAGTTGTAGAACTCGGCGGTGTCCGCCACCGGGATGCCCTCGGTGATGATGACCACTAGCGGAACCTCGGCGTCGACCGCCTCGACGACGGCTGCCTTGGTGAATGCCGGCGGCACGAACAGCACCGACACGTCGGCACCGGTCTGGGCGACCGCATCGGCCACGGAGCCGAACACCGGCACCGACTGGTTCTGCCCATGGACGTCGAAGTCCACCTCGGTGCCGGCCTTGCGCGGGTTCACCCCTCCGACGATGGTGGTGCCGGATTCGAGCATCCGGCGGGTGTGCTTCTGACCTTCGGATCCGGTCATGCCCTGGACGATGACCTTGGAGGTCTCGCTGAGGAAGATCGCCATAATGTGTCTCTTAAGTCTTTTCTTCGGGAGCGGTTGCGGTCAGCGGGAAGCCAGTTCGGCGGCCTTGTCGGCGGCGCCGTCCATCGTGTCCATGATGGATACCAGCGGGTGTGCGGCCTCGTCGAGGATGCGGCGGCCTTCCTCGACGTTGTTCCCGTCTAGGCGCACCACCAGCGGTTTGGTCGCCGCGTCCCCGAGGATCTGCAGGGCTTGGACGATCCCGCTGGCGACCTCGTCGCAGGCGGTGATACCGCCGAAGACATTGACGAACACGCTCTTGACCTGCTCATCGCCGAGGATGACGTCCAGGCCGGCGGCCATTACTGCCGAAGAGGCGCCACCACCGATGTCCAGGAAGTTGGCGGGCTTGACCTCACCGTGGCGCTCGCCAGCGTAGGCCACCACATCCAGGGTGCTCATGACCAGCCCCGCACCATTGCCGATGATGCCGACCTGTCCGTCGAGCTTGACGTAGTTCAGCCCGGACTCGGCAGCCTTAGCCTCCAGCGGGTCGGTCTCGGCGTCGTCGGCCAGTTCAGCGAACTCCGGGTGACGGAACTCGGCGTTGGTGTCCAAGGTGACCTTGCCGTCCAAGGCGATCACTGCGCCGTCGGCGGTCCGCACCAGCGGGTTGACCTCCACCAGGGTGGCATCGGACTCGGCGTAGACGTCCCAGAGCTTGCGGATGGCGGCGGCCACGTCGTCGGCGACGTCGGGGGCGAAGTTGGCAGCGGCGACGATCTCCGCGGCCTTGGCCGCGTCGATACCGGTGCTGGGGTCGACGGCGACCCGGGCGAGTGCCTCGGGGCGTTCGACGGCGAGCTCCTCGATCTCCATCCCACCCTCGACGCTGGCCATCGCCAGGTAGCGGCGCTCGGCGCGGTCCAGCAGCAGCGAGAAGTAGTACTCCTCGGCGATGTCGGCGCCTTCGGCGATCATCACCCGGTGCACCGTGTGGCCCTTGATGTCCATGCCGAGGATCTCTCCGGCACGGTCGGCAGCTTCCTGGGCCGACCGGGCGATCTTCACGCCACCGGCCTTACCGCGACCGCCGATCTTCACCTGTGCCTTGACGACAACCACGCCGCCGTCTTCGCCGAGGAGTTTCTCGGCCGCGTCCTTGGCCTCTTGTGCGGTAGTGGCGACGATGCCGCCGAGCACGGGAACGCCGTGCTTCTCGAAGAGGTCACGTGCCTGGTACTCGAACAGGTCCACTGTGTACTGCGCCTTCCGTTGCCCGGATCTATCGGTGTTTTCTGCCGCAAGGGCACCGCCGAGCAGCCTACCGCGAATTACCGGCGCACTCCGCCCGGGCCCAGCGTGCGATATCTCTCCTTGCCGGTGAGCCTGCTCATCCCAGATGCACGAGTGCGGCCAGCCCGAGAGAGCCGAACACGATCCCGGCTGCCGCGCCGACAACGATGAGGACGTTGGCTCGTGTCCACTGCACTGGCGGCAGCGATCGCACGACGAGCAGACCGATCGGCAGGAGCAGCAGGACACCGGTGACCAGACCGGGCATCAGACTCCAGGAGACCGCGCTCACCACAACGTGGGTGGCGGCGTTGATAAGCAGTACATGGGCCAAGCAGGCCAATACCTCGGCGCTCCATGCCGGGCGGCGCACGATCGCGATGGCACCGATGACTGCGACCACGCCGGTGACGATGAGCACCGCGAGGCCGAACTGGGCCTGCTCGCCGTACAGTGCTGCGCTGGGTAGGAACGGCCGGTCCGCGGCCCACCGGGGCAGGTCCAGCAGCACCTCCTCCAGGTTGTGCACGGCCAGCGCGAGGACCAACACACCCCACAGCAGTGCCAGGCGCCGGGGTGTGGGACCGACCGCGTCGGTGCGACCGTCCGGACGCTGTTTCTGGTCATCGGCCGCGCGGCCGCCACGTGTCGCGCCAGTTATCGAAGTGGCCACCCCACTCACCTTCCCTTACACTCGTAAGACTGTTCTTGCGAATGTATAGTAGGCCGATGGTCTCCTCGTCAAGCCCCGGCAGGCGCCGGGTGGTCGAAGCGCTGTGGCGCACGATCGCCCGGGCCGGGGTCGCCGGAATCAGCGTTCGCACAGTCGCGGCCGAGGCCGGGGTCACCGGCGGCACAGTGCAACACCATTTCCCGACCCGGGGGGAGATGATCCGGTTCGCCATGGAACTGATCGCCGAGCAAGTTGAAGAACGCCTGGTAGCGATGCCCAGGACCGGGCCGGTGCCGCAGTGGACCCGGCAGATCCTGCTCGAACTCCTCCCGTTGGGTGCCGCGCGCCGTCAGGAGTTCAACATCTGGCTCGCCTTCACCGTCCATGCCGCAACCGATCCGGACCTCACCGAACTCAAACGGCAGACTTCGGCGCGCTTGCTCCAGCTCAATCGAAATATCGCCCGGGCCCGCTGGGGCGGCACTCTCGCTGCCACAGAGAGCACAATCGCCGGACCGGCGGAGCACGCCGCCGTTGACCTGGAGCAGGAGGCAATCCTGCTACAGGCGGTCATTGACGGTCTGTCGCTCCATCTGGCCGAGATGGATATAGAGGAGGCGGCGATCGCCGGACCGCGCCTGCTGGACCAGTACCTCGCCAGCGTCGATCAGCGGCTGCACCGACTGGAGTAGTGCCAAACGTGGGGGCCGTGGTGCTTCCGCGGAAGCGCCGCCGGGTCGGGTCGCGTCGGACACTCATGCTGCCTGCTCGGGGGGCGGTTGGGTAGCTGACGGCTCGGCCATTCGGCGTTGGCGCCGGAGTTCCCAGTTGGAGGCGACGACGCTGACGGCATAGTCCAGATCGAGCGGATCGTAGGTTACTGGTGCCAGCGGCGCATCCGGGCGGGTGCTGGGGGTGTCGATGACCTCTTCGGTGCGTGGTTGCCGGCGCGCTGGCGATGGCGGCGGGGCCGGTGGCCGCACTGGGTTGCCTGCGGGGTCGAAGACGCGCACGCGATCATTGCTCATGGTCATGCGGTAGCGGCCCTCGTGCAGCATTCGGTGGTGCTCGCCGCACAGCAGCACCAGATTGTCCAACTGGGTGGGCCCGCCCTGGGCCCAATGGATGACGTGGTGAGCGTGAATGTAACGGGTGCGTGCGCAGGCCGGGAAGCGGCAGCCGTCATCGCGTGACCAGAGAGCTCGGATCTGGGCGGCGTTCGGCAGCCGGGCACGCCGGCCCATATCTATCGTCCGGCCCGGCTGACGGCTGGGGTTGACCGCGAAGGTGTCGGCGCCGGCCTGAAGGTGCAATACGACGCCGGTGTCGCAGGTCAACCGGCGCGCGGTTTCTGGATGCAGGGCAGGCCCCAATCCCAGATGGGGGTGAGCAAAGCCGTCGGTGTCCACCGACCCCGGCCGCACCTGGGCCAGTTGCGCCAGCGTGGCATGGACCATCGCCTCCGAACGTCGGCCACCGTGGCGAGCTTGATCGGGCTGGTCGGATTGTGCGCCCTGGTCGGCTTCATCGCTACCCACCGAACTTTGCTGACAGATCAACACCAACGCATCGGCCAGGCTGCGCCTCGGCGCAGATTCCTCATCAGCGACGGTGTCGGACTCCTCGGTCGCCGTAGCACGTAGGTAGTCCTGGGCATCCTGCAGGGCATCAATAATCATCGCCCCGTCCTCAGGCTCCAGACGAGCCGAGAGGTGCACGATGCCATCGGCGTCGTGCCAGTAGGTCAACCGGCGCCGAGCATGGGAGGAATTGACAGCCCCCAGATCACGAGCCCGCTGCATACCGGCCACGAACCGATCCAACTGCCCAGCCGTTGCATGATCGGCGAGCTCCAACAGGTCCGCCTCGGTGTCCTCAGTCGCGATCCGACTCAAGGCTCGCACCTTGGAGTAACTCAACCGTCCGGCACCGAACCGGGCGGTGATCTGCGGCAAACTCACCAGCGCCCGGGCCACCCGCAGGTGCTCCCGAGCTGTGGTCGCGCTCATCGCGCAATGCCACCCCAACCACTGAACCGCGGTAGCAAACCCCCCGCGCTGCCACCCGGCGTCGGCGTCTAAGCGGGCAAGCTTGACCAAGAACACACACGTCATCTGTGCGATCTGCCCGCCCAACACGATCAGATCCCGCTCCAACACCTCAATATCCCCACAACCCTGGCTGCTCTCATCCCGGTCCACGGTGACCACCTCTCCACGATTCGAATGCATGTTCGAATGCTATGGGCGGGGTGTGACATTCAGCAGGTGACAGCGCCACGGCCACGTGCCCGTGCGGGCATGAGCCCACCGGACTAGGCCCTGGGCCAGATCGACAACCGCTTCCGCGGAAGCGCCCGCCGGCCGGCCGGGCGGCTCGAGGTAGTTACCGCACCCCACCCGATCAGGACCGCTGAGCCGCCAACGCTTCGTCGACGACATCGGCGAACCGGAACATCCCGTCCCAGTCCGGGTGCACCAGATCGGGCTGCAGGTCCTGCAGGTTGGCACTGATCTCGGAGTGCCAATCAGCGACGGCGACATTGCTGCGTTCCTCGGCGAATTGAGCCAGGATCTGGTTGGACTCATCGATGAACGAACTCTCGCCGTACAGGTTCACCAGCACCACCATCCGGTCCGGGCCGAGTACCTCCAGCACATCGCTGACCAGCTGTGGATCGTCGATCCCGGCGTTGGTGCCTGCCGCGATCACCACGGTCTGGCGCAGGGTACCGGCCTCCTCGGCGGCCCGGACCGCCTCCACGATGTCGGGCCACTGCCGGTTGGAGCGGGCATCGATCTGCATCCCGGGGAATCGATCCAGCAGGCCGGGGGCGGCGACGTACATCATCGAGTCACCGAAGCCGCTGATGTCGGAGCCCGCCCCTGGTCCGTCGGCGTCCGGATCTTCACCGTCGCCTTCCTCGGCAGACCCGCCGCCCTGCTCCTGCCCCTCTTCTGCTGCCGCATCGGAGGCATCGCCGTCGTCGGCTTGTTGTTGGGAGGCGCCCACCACCTCTTCGGCCTCAGCCATTGCCATCTCCACCTGCGATTGCGCGGGCGCGGTAGCGACCGCGGCAGTGAACAACGCCAGACACGCACCGGTGGCCACCGCGGCCATCCGCGGCGGGGTCAACCGGCCCGGGATGAGTAGGGCATCCAGGGCCCGCCGGCCACACTCGATGAACCCGTGCCTGCGCACCGGGTTCTCGATCCAACGATAGGACGCTGCAGCGAGCAGTACGGTGACCACCAACGCCACCCCCCGCTGGATCCAGGAACCGGTGGAATCGGCGACCACCCGCGGCGCGAAGGCACCGACCAGCAGGATCACCGGCCAATGCCACAGGTAAATGCCGTAAGAACGCACCCCGATCCACTCCAACGGGCGCAGGCTGAAGATCCGGGTGATCAGGTTGTCACCGTCGGGCAGGGCAGCGATGACGGCGGCCGTGAGCACAGCAGCCAGCAGGATCCCGCCCCGATAGGCCCACGGCGATTCGGCATCGAGGCCCACCATCAACGCGACCAGTCCGCCGAGGGCGAGCAGGGCGAGCGGCACCCGGCCCCGGCGCCAGAGGCGCCAGAAGGGAGCAGCCGGCAGATGGGACGATCTCCCCGCTGCGGACAGCGCCAACGCCGCACCGATCATCAACCCGAAGAGGTGAGTGTCGGTGCCGTAGTACACCCTGGTCGCATCCTGTCCAGGGGTGTACAACACCGCCATCGCGATCGCCGACCCGGCGGCCACCACCAGCAGGATGCCCACCCGCTGACGACCCGTGCGGGTGAGGGTCATCAGCAGCAGGAACAGCAACGGCCAGAACAGGTAGAACTGCTCCTCCACAGCCAGGGACCAGAAGTTCAGGAACAACTGCGGCGAGGTCTGATGGAAGTAGCTGGAGCCGGCCGCGATCTCCACCCAGTTGTTGGAGAAGGTCAACGCGCCGATCACCTGGCGGCCGATGCCCACCAGCAGGTCCTGACCGGCCGCGAGCGCCGCGGCCGTGGAGACCCCGACCACCACCACTAGGGCCGGCAGCAGGCGCCGGGCGCGCCGGACCCAGAATTGGCGCAGGTCGATACGCCGGTGGGTGTGCAGTTCCCGGACCAGCAGGGTGGTGATCAGGAATCCGGAGATCACGAAGAACACGTCGACGCCGAGGAAGCCGCCGGGAAGGGACGCCGGGCGCAGGTGGAAGATGAGCACGGCGATGATCGCCAGCGCCCGGAGGCCGTCCAAGCCGGCGATCCTGCCCTGACCGGGTGCGACCCGGGGCCCTGTGCTCGGCACCTGCCAGTCCCCTCTCTCCTGCCCTGACGATCAGGCTAGGACGACCACCGGTGCAGTCGGCTTTTCGACACGCAGATCGGCCCGGGCGGCCTCAGCCCCCGCAGGGCGAGATCCCCGGCGGCACCGCCATCACGCTGTAGTCCTCCGAGGCGTTTTGTCCGGCCAGGATCACCTCGAGCACCCCTTCGGTGTCCTCGCCGGAGAGGACACCGCAGTCATCCGACACTGCGATCTCCTCGAAGTCCTGGATCGGCCATTCTGGGGGAACCTGGGGAACCTGGTCACCGCCACCGGGCAACGGCTGTACCTGGAGCTGTTCGGGGCGCAGCAACTCGCCCTCCTCGATATTCACGTCCAGGAAGTCACGCAGTGCGAACACGTCGTAGCGAGCCTGGAGTTGTTCGTTGGTGACACCATCGACCGGGTTACCGTTCGAATCGGTAGCTACCGAGGGCGCGAATATGGAGTAGGAGATCACCTCATCCGAACCCGGGGCACGGTACTGCACCGGCAGTGAACCCGCGTCCGCGACCGTCGGCTCACCGAACTCCCGCTCGGGCTCGTCGAAGACCTCGGTGAGCCGGTCCAGGAACTGCTCAGTCGCACAGGGGTTCATCGCACCGGCCCGGAAAGCCCCCGGGGTCTCAGGGGAGTACGGTGTCATCATCCGCCCGGCCGGCGGAAAGGAGGCCGCCTCCGTCTCCTCCCAGACGGCGGTCGCCCCATCGGCATAGATCACCAGGTATGCACCCCCGAACAGGCCCCAGCCGCTCATTGTCTGCCCATAGGTGAGCACCACCTCTGCCTCGCCGGGTGCCCCGGCGTCGACCGGTTCGTCACAGGTCACCGGGTCAGGGACGGGCGGGGCTTCGGGCGGGTCGGTGCTACAGGCGGACAGCGCCAACGCCGTCAGTACCGCCCCGACCCCGACCCTCACTCGCAGATTCACAGCACGCACCTTATCCGACTCCGAGCACGGGTCGGGAACGCGGGTTGGGGCGGTGGCGCGGGCTCCTAGAGTTTGGTGACCGGGGAGAACCGCAGCAGCAGCCGTTTGGTACCGGTCTCGCCGAAGTCCACCTTGGCCACGGAGTTGTGGCCGGTGCCCTCGACGGCGACCACCCGGCCCATCCCGTAAGCATCGTGGGTGACCTTGTCCCCCACCTCGACTGTGGGCACATCCTTGCGGGGCTGAGCCGACCCGAACGACGGCGTGTCCTCGCCTGGGGTGGGCGTGCGGCGTTGGGGCGGGGTCGAGGGTCCGCGGGAACCGGAGCGGCCGTACCCACCGGTGAAACCACCGCGTCCGCGCAGCGCCGAGAGTGAGGACTCCTCGCGTTTCCAGTCCAGCAGCTCGGCGGGGATGTCATCGAGGAAGCGGCTGGCGGGGAACTCATTCGGCATCCCGAACGCGGTGCGCACCGCGGCCCGGGACAGGTAAAGGCGTTGCCGTGCCCGGGTGAGTGCTACGTAAGCCAGGCGCCGCTCCTCGGCCAGCTCATCGCCGTCGGCCAGGGACCGCTGGTGCGGGAAGGTGCCGTCCTCCAGACCGGTCACGAACACGACCGGAAACTCCAGCCCCTTAGCGGTGTGCACCGTCATCAAGGTGACCACGCAGGACTCATCGGCGTCGGGGATCTGATCGGCGTCGGCGACCAGGGAGACCCGCTCCAGGAAGTCGCCCAGGTCCCCATCCGGTTCGGCCTGGGTGAACTCGACGGCCACCGCGTGCAGTTCGGCCAGGTTCTCCACCCGGGAAGCGTCCTGGGGGTCATCGCTGGCGCGCAACTCGGCCAGGTACCCCGTGGCGTCCAGCACGCTGTCCAGCACCTCGGCAGGGCTCGCTCCGCCTTCGGCCATCTCGCGGAACTCAGCCATCATGGCGCCGAACGCCCGCACCCCGGTGATCGCCCGGGTACCCAGCCCGATGACATCGTCGACCACATCGACTGCGGCGCCGAAGGAGATTCGCTCCCGCTCGGCGTGGGCGGCGAGCATCGCCTCGGTGCGCTGACCCAGACCGCGTTTGGGCACGTTGAGGATGCGGCGGGTATTCACGGCGTCGTCGGGGTTAGCGATTGCGCGCAGGTAGGCGATCGTGTCCTTGATCTCGCGCCGTTCGTAGAACCGGGTGCCGCCGACGACCTTGTAGGGCAGGCCCACCCGGATCAGCACTTCCTCCAGGGCCCGGGACTGGGCGTTGGTGCGGTAGAAGATCGCCACATCGCCGTATTTGATGCCCTCGGCG
>Ga0079225_10000268_pt1 | contig 27992 bp, 27 predicted proteins | sample Poulit2012_FD_76344 | JGI IMG/M metagenome (GOLD analysis project Ga0079225, IMG submission 76344) | Agricultural soil microbial communities from Georgia to study Nitrogen management - Poultry litter 2012 | ecosystem: Environmental > Terrestrial > Soil > Agricultural land | place: USA: Georgia... | reverse complement strand
TTTTTTCACAATGGGTCTGCGACATGGCCCAGGCCGATAAACGCTTACATGCCATAACGCCCGCCATGCGCGAGGGCAGTGGCTTGGTAGCATTTGAAAAGCAGTATCCTGACCGGTACTTTGATGTGGGGATTGCGGAGCAGCATGCGGTTACTTTCGCGGGTGGGCTTGCCTGTGAAGGGGTTAAGCCTGTGCTTGCCATTTATTCAACATTTCTGCAGCGAGGCTATGACCAGTTTATTCATGATGTTGCCTTGCAAAACCTTGATGTGACTTTTGCTCTGGACCGCGCCGGCTTGGTTGGTGCCGATGGTGCCACACATGCTGGCAATTACGACATTGCCTATTTGCGGTGTGTTCCCAATATGGTGGTGGCCACACCGTCCAATGAAAATGAGGCTCGGTTACTGTTATCCACGTGTTACCAACATGAGGGTCCGGCGTCGGTGCGTTATCCGCGGGGAAGTGGCTGTGGTGCCGAGGTTGTGGCCAACTTGGAAACCGTCCCGCTTGGCAAGGCACGCGTGTTGGTAGAAGGGAAACGGATTGCTATTTTGGGTTTTGGCACGCTCACCATGCAAGCACTTAGCGTTGCTGAGCAATTAAATGCTACCCTGGTCGATATGCGTTTTGTGAAACCCATTGACAAAACCTTGCTAAAAAAACTCGCACAAAGCCATGATGCATTTGTTACTATTGAGGACGCTGCCATCATGGGCGGGGCCGGCAGCGCGGTTGCCGAGCTTTTCCATCAGGAACATATTCCCCATCCTATTCTTCAGCTAGGCTATCCCGATCAGTTTATTGATCATGGGGATCAGGCAGCATTACATAGCCAACTTGGGCTGGATTCCAGCGGTTTCATGGCAGCGATTAAAAAGCGCTTCCCTGACTTGCTGTCGCATGCCGCTTGAGGCGGGGAGAATCATCCCCATCTCAACCTGTGGCCTTTCCGAATTAATATTCAGGTTTATCTATTCATGAACGTTACCATTGACTCAGCGATTGCTATGCCCGATGTGCAAAGCCGTGCGGACGCGCGCCATGTTCCTATCCAGCGCGTCGGTGTGCGCCGTGTGCGTCAACCCATGTTGGTGGCAGATGCGCAGGGCAAGGCCAATCCTACTGTCGCGGAATTTGAGCTGACCGTTGCCTTGCCGGCGGAATCCAAAGGCACGCACATGTCACGATTTCTTGCCTTGTTGGAAACCTATCGTGATCATGCCATGACACCGGTGCTGTTTTGTGAGATGCTGGAAAAAATGCTTCCCTTGTTAAACGCGGAGCGCGGCGATATCACGGCAAAATTCCCCTACTTTATTAATAAAACTGCCCCAGTATCCGGTGTGCAAAGCTTGATGGATTACGAGTTGACTTGGGTGGTTCGGTCAACGGATAAGGCGGGAGGCAACAACACATCGCTAGAATTTGAGTTGACGGTTTTGGTGCCGGTTACCAGTTTGTGCCCTTGTTCCAAAGAGATTTCAGATTATGGTGCGCATAACCAGCGTTCCCATATTATTGTGACCGCTGTTTATTCGGATCCGCAGCAGGTCGATATTGAAGGCCTTATTCGGTTGATTGAGCAACAGGCTTCTTCTGAGTTATGGGGCTTGCTAAAGCGTACCGATGAAAAATACGTCACCGAGTATGCTTACGATAATCCCAAATTCGTTGAGGATTTGGTACGGGATGTGGCAGTGAATGTAAAAGCCGTGGAAGGACTAGCGCGCTATACCGTGAGTGCCGAGAATTTTGAGTCCATTCATAATCATTCGGCGTACGCCGTTGTCCATGGCGAAGGTTTGCTATAATTAACGGTTTCTTGCTCGACTTGGTGTATTGCTAAGCGGGCTTTACCCATAAGGAGTTATTATATGCGTCACTACGAAGTAGTGTTTATTGTGCATCCCGATCAAAGCGAGCAGGTGCCCGCCATGATCGAGCGCTATCAATCCGTTGTCACCGCCAAGGGTGGCAAAGTTCACCGTTTGGAAGACTGGGGTCGTCGTCAGCTGGCATACTCCATCCAAAAACTGGTTAAAGCACATTATGTGTGCATGAATATTGAGTGTGGCCAGGAAGAACTGGAAGAGTTGGAACACGCGTTTCGCTACAACGACGCGATCTTGCGCCACCTTATTATCAAAATGAAGGAAGCCGTTACAGAAGCCTCGCTAATGATGAAGTCAGTTGAACGCGAGGAAGCTCGTAAGTCGGGCTCCGAAGCTACCGCGGCTTCAAACTAGTTGTCCAAGTGAAGGCAGCCAAGGTGAACAACGTTACGCTAAACGCTGCGGTGATAGAGGCAAAACCCATACGGTACACGCCAGCCGGCTTACCCATACTGGAATTAACATTGGCGCATGCGTCCGATATTGAGCATGCAGGAATGTTACGCCGGGTAGATCTCACCATTGCGGCAACAGCCATTGGTGATCTGGCGTTACTGCTAGCAGATATCACCATGGGAAGTCAGTTAGTCGTTAATGGTTTTTTAGCCCCCCAGCGTAAAGGCGCCAAGCGTTTGATACTTCACTTGCAATCTGCCCAACACTTAACTTCCGAATCCACAACAGTTGTATAAATATACGAGGCATACTATGGCTTACAATCGAAGAGGCAGAGGCCGCAGCAATCGCCGTTACGGTCAGCAAAATCCTTTATTTAAACGTCGCAAATTTTGTCGCTTCACGGCAGCGGGTGTGACTCACATCGACTATAAAGATCTTGATACGTTACGTGATTTTATTCAAGAAAACGGCAAAATTATTCCTGCACGTCTAACCGGAACGAAAGCTCATTTCCAGCGGCAGCTCGCTACCGCTATTAAACGCGCCCGGTTCCTGGCATTAATGTCCTACACAGACAATCAGAAATAACCCGGAGGCTTTTATGCAAGTTATCTTATTAGAAAAGATTATTAATCTGGGCGATTTGGGGGACGTGGTAAACGTCCGTAGTGGTTATGCACGTAACTACTTAATTCCTCAACGCAAAGCGCGTCGCGCGACGCCAACGGCGTTGGCAGAATTTGAAGCGCGCCGTGCCGAACTGGAGCAAGCGCAGGCCGAGCGTCTGGCGGCAGCAGAAGCCGTTGGGGAAAAACTAAATGGTGCTACTATAGTAATCAGCCAGAAAGCGGGCGTTGATGGTCGTTTGTTTGGTTCCGTGGGCTCGCGAGACATCATTCGAGCACTCGATGCTGATGGTTTTCCTGATATTGAAAAATCTCAAGTGCAACTGGACCACGGTGTGTTTAAGGCCATTGGCGAGTACCCCGTCGTCATCAATTTGCATCCCGATGTAAACGCAGAAATTACCGTTGAGGTTCGCGGCGACGTCGCTTAATTCCAACACCTTGGTGACCATCTTGGAAATAGCCGGCAGTTGCCGGCTATTATTATTTGGAGATCTTAGTGAGCACCCTATTCCCATCCTCTAGCCAGGATTCTTCATTGGAGCATTTACGGGTTCCGCCCCACTCTGTAGAGGCGGAACAGTCGGTGTTGGGTGGCTTACTATTAGACAATGCTGCCTGGGACAGAATTGCACACCTCCTTAAAGAAGATGACTTTTATCGCTACGATCATAAACTAATTTGGCAGCATATTAGTCGACTCATTTCTCTGGCCCGTCCGGCCGACGTTATCACGGTTCATGAGTCTCTAGAAAGCGTGAATAAGTCTGACGACACGGGTGGCATCGAATATTTAAACGCCTTGGCCCACAATACCCCATCGGCAGCAAACATCGAGCGTTATGCGGAAATTGTGCGCGAACGGGCCTTGCTGCGGAAACTGGTTACCGTGGCAGATGAGATCTCTTCAGCAGCCTTTAATCCAGAGGGTAAAGAAGCGCGCCAGTTGCTTGATGAGGCTGAGGCGCGAGTCTTTCAGATCGCCCAGGAGGGGGCCAGCAGCAGTGCCGATTTTCAGGGCATACAGCCGTTGCTTGCGCAGGTGGTTGAGCGCATTGATGAGCTTTATCACCGCGAAGGGGACTCGGATGTCACCGGCGTTCCTACGGGTTTTGTCGATTTAGATCGTATGACTTCTGGCTTGCAGCCAGGAGACTTGGTGGTGGTGGCGGGGCGTCCATCGATGGGGAAAACTTCATTGGCCATGAATATTGGTGAGCACGTCGCCATTGATCAAGGCTTGCCCGTTGCCGTGTTTTCTATGGAGATGGGGGCGGTGCAACTGGCGATGCGTATGGTGGGGTCGGTGGGACTACTGGATCAACATCGTATGCGTACGGGCAAGCTGACGGCAGATGACTGGCCACGTTTAACAAGTGCGGTGCAACGGGTTCAGGAAGCCCAAATCTATATTGATGAAACCCCGGGATTAAGTGCTATGGAGGTACGGGCACGTGCCCGTCGTTTGGCGCGCCAATGTGGGAAATTGGGCTTAATTGTCATTGACTATATGCAGCTCATGAGCGCCAGTCGTCCCGGCGAAAACCGTGCGACGGAAATATCTGAAATTAGTCGGGCACTTAAAGGGCTGGCAAAAGAACTCGACTGCCCGGTGGTTGCGCTTTCCCAGCTTAATCGTAGCTTGGAGCAGCGCCCAAACAAACGGCCCGTCATGAGTGACTTGCGGGAGTCCGGGGCCATTGAGCAGGATGCTGACTTGATCCTGTTTATCTATCGCGACGAAGTCTATAACCCGGATTCTCCGGATAAGGGTACCGCCGAAATTATTATTGGCAAGCAACGCAATGGACCCATAGGTACCGTACGGCTCACGTTTCAGGGGGCGAGTACCCGCTTTCTTAATTTTGCGCCGGTGATGCACTAGCCTGGCTAAGCGTTAGGGCAAGGTCAAAGGCATGGCGCAGTGAGCGTTCGTCGGCACGGCCTTTGCCAGCGATATCAAAGGCCGTCCCATGGTCGACGCTGGTGCGGATAAAAGGTAGGCCAACAGTAACGTTCACGCCTTCTTCAATACCAAGGTATTTTACGGGGATAAGCCCCTGATCATGATATTGTGCGACCACAATGTCGTAATGCCCCTGGCGCGCTTGCATAAATACCGTATCACCTGGCCAGGGGCCGCTGGCGTGGATGCCTTGCTGCTGTGCCGCTTCAATGGCAGGGGTAATTACGGTGATTTCTTCATCGCCAAACTGGCCATCTTCCCCTGCGTGTGGGTTGAGCCCGGCGACTGCAATGCGTGGCTGTTGAATTCCCGCTTGCTGGCAGGCGAGCTGAGCAAATTCAATCGTACGTAAAACGCGTTCAAAGGTGATGAGTGCCGGCACGTGAGCCAGGGCAACATGAATTGTGCATAAAATCACTCGTAGCTCGGCGTTGGCCAACATCATGGCCACGTGCTGGGTGTTGCTGCGCTCTGCCAGTATTTCCGTATGGCCCGGGTGGGTGACGCCGGCCAATTGCATGGCGTGTTTATGCAGTGGTGCTGTTACGATGCCGGCAATCGCGTGCTGCATGGCAGCGTCGATGGCGGCGCATAAGTAGGCGTAAGCTGCGGCACCCGCGGTGGCATTGGCAACACCCATAGGAAGGTCTGTGGGCAATTCCGGGTGACAAGCAATGACGGGGATGGCATTATTTTGCAGCGGCTCAGCTGCAGTATTGATAACTTGGATGGCCAGCTGTTTGTCTAAACCCAGCTGCTGAGCCGTACGGCGAAGTTGCCCTGCATCGCCAAAGACCACAGCAGGGTGGGGCAGCCCCTGGGCGAACAGGCGCACCACCAACTCGGGACCGATGCCGCTGGCATCGCCCATGGTGATACCAAGCGGGGGCAGGTTAGAGGGCTTCACTGGCATAGTCCGCAAGGCGTGAACGCTCACCGCGTTTAAGCGTGATGTGGCCGGCATGCGGCCAACCCTTGAAGCGATCAACGACGTAGGTTAACCCAGAACTGCCTTCGGTAAGATAGGGCGTATCAATTTGGGCGATATTCCCCAAACAAACAATTTTGGTGCCCGGGCCAGCACGGGTAATTAAGGTTTTCATTTGCTTTGGCGTGAGGTTTTGCGCTTCATCAATGATCAAATATTTGTTCATAAAGGTGCGACCTCGCATAAAGCTCATGGATTTAACTTGAATGCGTGAGCGGATTAAATCCATGGTGGCATTAGGCGTATTATCGCTCCCCCCAGCGCTAAAAGGATTGGTTCTACCCATGCCTTTATGCAGCACTTCTAGGTTGTCTTCCAGTGCTCCCATCCAGGGTGCCATTTTCTCTTCTTCGGTTCCGGGTAAAAACCCGATGTCGTCGCCAACGGATACCGTTGCTCGGGTGATAATAATTTCATTGTAGCGGCGGGTTTCTAGTGTTTGGGTAAGGCCAGCTGCTAGCGCTAATAAGGTTTTTCCGGTGCCTGCTTGCCCCAGCAATGAGACAAAGTCACAGTCGTGATTCATCAGCAGGTTAAAGGCAAAGTTTTGCTCGCGATTGCGAGCGGTAATGCCCCAGACGTTGTTTCTGCCTTTGCTGTAGTCGCGTAAGGTAGCAAGCACGGCAGTTTTTCCGCTGCATTCGCGCACTTGTACGTGTAGTGGGGATTCCCCCTCAGAATAAGCAAACTGATTAACCATCATTTGCTTGGCAATACTGCCTCGCAGCCGGTAATATGTTGTGCCAGCTTCCTGCCAGGACTCCAGTTCATTGCCATAGCGCGTCCAAAAGTTATCCGGCAAGGGTAAGACGCCGTCATAAAGGAGATCGGTATCATCGATCACATGATCGCTGAGATAGTCTTCGGCAATTAGCCCCAGGGCCCGCGCCTTTAGGCGCATATTGATATCTTTAGAGACCAGGATTACCTGATGGGTCTTTTGTAGCGGCTGCATGGCATGGACGACCGTTAGGATTTCGTTGTCCGCCTTGCCAACGGGGAGCTTTAACGGTAGTTCAGACTGCAATGCCTCGGTCTGAAAGTGTAAAAACCCTTGGGCCTGGCGATTGCCATTCACGTCTAGCGCAATGGGTTGGTCGAGGCTATCGGCAGTGTTTGCCAGTTCATCCAGGAAGCGGCTCACCTGGCGCGCGTTACGTGCTACTTCGCTGAGGCCTTTTTTCTGATGGTCAAGTTCTTCCAGAACCATCATTGGAATAAATACATCGTGTTCTTTAAATTGAAACAGGCAGCCAGGGTCGTGGAGCAATACATTAGTATCGAGCACAAATAGCTTACGTGTTTCGCTGTCCGTGGCACTAAGGCGGGTGTTCACCGTTTTTTCCGTGGGGGCTTTTGCTGCCGCCTTTGCAACCTTTTTCGTGGCTTTTTTAGCGGCTTTTTTGGTTGCCTTTTTAGCAGCTTTCTTGGCAGCCTTTTTGGTGGCTTTCTTGGCGGTTTTTTTAGTGGCTTTTTGGGCGCGCTTTTCCTCCGCGGGTGGTTCGGCGGCGGGAGTTTTAGTTGCGGGCGCGGTACTTTCTTCGGGACTGCTGCCGCCAAGCAGCACCGCTTGTTCGGCGAGCACTTGGCTAGCCTTACGGGATGCTGCTTTGGTTGTTTTTGTGGCTTTCTTTGTAGCTTTTTTGGCAGCTTTCTTCGCAGCGGCCTTGCTTATCTGCTCGTCATCCGCGACGGTTGCACCTAGATTGCGGGCAATCGGTGGTAGAGGCATAGGAAGGGTTCTCGTGTAATTAAGTTATGTGAGGGCTTGAGCGGCGGCCAGAACTTCTTCAACGTGACCGGGTACCTTGACCTTACGCCATTCTTGAACGAGGTTTCCCTGGCTGTCAATTAAAAATGTGCTCCGTTCAATACCTTTAACCTTTTTGCCAAACATATTCTTTTCTTTCATAACGCCAAAGAGGTTGCAAATGGCTTCCTCGGGGTCGGCAATGAGTGGGTAAGGCAGTTCCAGCTTTTTGATGACCCGTTGGTGTGAGCCCATGGTGTCACGTGAAATCCCGATTACCCGGCAATTGGCGGCCGTAAACTCTGCATGGTGATCCCGAAAACCTTTGGATTCTGTGGTGCAGCCAGGCGTATTGTTTTTGGGATAGAAAAACAGGACGGTCGCCTGGCCTTGCAGGTCGGAGCTTTGTAGCTCACCATTGGTGGCTTGGGCAGTAAATTCCGGTAACGGCTGATTTAGCGTAACAGTGCTCATAAAATCTCCTCATGTGGCAGCATGGCAACGATGACCCGTCGCCCCTCTGCCATTAATATATTGTAGGTTCGTGCCGCGGCCAGGGTGCTCATGGCTTCTACCCCTATGCCAACGCGCAACAATGGCCGGGTGACCTTTTCAGGTAGCAAGTGCTGATGGGTGCCAGTACCCACAAGCACCACTTCCGGCGCATCGTCCGGCTTGGTTGGTGCCGTGCCCTCAAGAAAGTCCAAGGGGTTGCTTGAGGCTTGCTCAAGGCCGGCCAGGGCACAGAGCTCGTCGCTGGTAATATCGTCAAACTCTGTTGCCGACCACGGGTGAATGTCGCCTTCAGGCTGAAAATAAATGGCGTGGTTATAGGTTACGCGGTTCACCTCTATAAAGTTTTTCCCATAGGCGGTGACCGTGTTTAACGCCGGATTGGTATCGCTATGTAACTCCACAAGACCTCCAGTCGTTATCGTCAAGTGTGTCCCCTCATTCTAGCTTAAACTATAGGGTTCTATCTCCAATTTACCGCATGCTGATAAGGAACAACATGAAAAGCTTTCCGCGAATTGATCGCTTACCGCCCTATGTTTTTAACATTACGGGTGAATTGAAGATGGCAGCACGCCGGCGTGGTGAAGATATCATCGATATGTCCATGGGCAATCCTGACAGCCCAACGCCTGCCCATATTGTTGATAAGCTGGCTGAGGTGGCTAACCGCCCCCACACCCATGGCTATTCTGTATCGCGCGGGATTCCGCGCTTGCGCCAGGCCATTACGGACTGGTACGCCCGGCGTTATGACGTGACATTAAATTCCGATACCGAAGCCATTGTTACTATTGGGTCCAAAGAAGGGTTGGCGCATCTTATGCTGGCCACATTAGATACCGGGGATACGGTATTGGTGCCGAATCCCAGCTACCCCATTCATATTTATGGCGCTGTTATTGCCGGCGCCAATGTGCGGTCGGTACCTATGGTCCCTGGGGTGGACTTTTTTGATGAGTTGGAACGTGCGGTAAAAGACGTGATTCCGCATCCCAAAATGATAATTTTGGGCTTTCCTAGCAATCCAACGGCGCAGTGCGTGGATCTTGAGTTTTTTGAGCGGGTGGTGGCCTTGGCCAAGGCGCATGATATTCTTGTGGTCCACGATCTGGCGTATGCGGATATTGTGTTCGATGGTTATCAGGCCCCTTCCATTATGCAGGTGCCCGGCGCACGCGATGTTGCCGTAGAGTTTTTCACCATGAGTAAAAGCTATAGCATGGCGGGTTGGCGGGTAGGTTTTATGGTGGGCAATGCCGATATGGTGGCAGCGCTTGCCAGAATTAAAAGCTATCACGATTATGGGATGTTCACGCCTATACAAGTGGCGGCCATTGCAGCCCTGGAGGGTCCGCAAAGTGTCGTGACGGAAGTCGTGCAGCGGTATAAAAGCCGTCGGGATACCCTGGCGGCGGGGTTAGGTGAGGCCGGTTGGCCGGTAGATCTTCCCAAGGCTTCCATGTATATTTGGGCACGGATTCCGGAAGCGTATCGTGAGATGGGGTCACTAGAGTTCTCCAAACGTTTATTACGCGACGCCAAGGTGGCCATTTCGCCAGGCATTGGGTTTGGCGAATATGGGGACGCGTATGTTCGTTTTGCCTTGATAGAAAACGAGCAACGGATTCGACAAGCCGTACGTGGAATTAAAGACATGTTTCGTAAGGATGGGTTAATTTAATGCAGCCTCTCAAAATAGGACTTTTAGGGTTGGGCGTGGTCGGTAGCGGCACGTGGAAAACACTCACACAAAATCGGGAGGAAATTAGGCGTCGGGTTGGACGTGCCCTGGAAATCACCAAGGTAGCCGTGCGCGATATTGACAAAGCCCGGGCGCTGCTTGGCGATCAGGTTGAGATTACGCAGGATGGATTGGCGTTGGTGCAAGATCCCGAGATTGATATTGTGGTAGAGCTGGTGGGTGGGGATACCGTGGCACTAGACTGGATGCTGGAGGCGATTCGGCAGGGCAAACATGTGGTCACGGCCAATAAAGCGCTGCTTGCCAACCATGGTAACGAGGTGTTTGCAGAAGCCAAGACACATGATGTGATGGTGGCCTATGAAGGCGCCGTGGCGGGCGGTATCCCTATTATTAAAGCCATTCGTGAAGGCCTTGCGGCCAATCAGATCGAGTGGATTGCCGGTATTATTAACGGCACTACCAACTTTATTCTATCGGAAATGCGTAATCGCGGGCTGGCCTTTGATGAGGTGCTTACCCAAGCCCAAGCCCTTGGTTATGCCGAAGCCGATCCAACTTTCGATATCGAAGGGGTGGATGCGGCGCATAAATTAGCGTTGCTGGCAGCCGTTGCCTTCGGGATTCCCGTGCAGTTCGACAAGGTGTATACCGAGGGAATTGCCAATTTGGCGCCCGAGGATATTGAGCATGCCGATAAATTAGGCTATCGCATTAAGTTGCTTGGCTTGACGCGTCACAGTGATCAAGGCATAGAATTGCGCGTGCATCCTACCTTGATTCCCCATGACTGTTTATTATCGAACGTAGAAGGCGCAATGAATGCCGTGTTGGTGCAGGGCGATGTGGTGGGCCCCACGCTGTATTATGGTCAGGGGGCCGGGGATATGCCAACGGCGTCCGCCGTGGTTGCCGACCTTGTAGATGTGGCACGTCAGCACCAGGCCCATCCGGACAGCCGGGTCCCTTACCTGGCCTTTCAGCCTGATGCCATGTCGGATACGCCAGTATTGCCCATGGACGAAGTGGCATCCGCCTACTATTTACGCTTGCGTGTTCACGACAAACCGGGCGTGTTGTCGGATATTTCCCGCTTGCTGGCCGACAGCCATATTTCTATAGGTTCCATGTTTCAGCAGCCTTACGGTGATGAACAGGCAGACATCATTTTCTTAACCCATACGGCTAAAGAAGGGGATGTCGATGCGGCCATTAATCACATTCGTGCCTTGCCTTTTGTGCTTTCTGAAGTAACTCGCTTGCGCGTGGAGGAGCTCATATGAAATACGTCTCTACGCGTGGCGGTATGACGCCACAGTCTTTTTCGGATATTTTGTTGGAGGGCCTGGCCCCCGATGGCGGGCTCACCGTGCCAACGCATATTCCTCAAATCAGCCCGGAACAGCTGCAACGCTGGCGCCGCCTGGGGTATTCAGAGCTGGCATTTGCCATTTTGCAGCAATACATTGATGATATTCCTGCGGCAGATTTGCAGCGCTTGGTGCATGCGGCGTATGACGACGCGAGTTTTTCTGATCCGGCCATTGTGCCCCTTAAACCTATTGATGGCGGCCTTACATTGGTTGGCTTGTCACAGGGGCCAACGCTTGCTTTCAAAGATATGGCCATGCAGTTTTTAGGCCACGTGTTTGAGTATGTGTTGCTGCGCCGCCAGACCCATATCAATATCCTGGGAGCAACGTCAGGCGATACCGGATCTGCTGCTGAATATGCCCTACGAGGCAAGCAGGCGGTGCAGGTGTTTATGCTCTCACCGCAGGGGCGCATGAGTGACTTTCAGCGAGCACAAATGTACAGCTTGCAAGATGACAATATTCATAACCTGGCCATAAAAGGAGTGTTTGATGATTGCCAGGATATCGTCAAGCAACTCTCGGGCGATCTGGCGTTTAAAGAGCAGTATCACTTGGGGGCGGTAAATTCCATCAACTGGGCCCGCATTGCCGCACAAATCGTCTATTATTTCTGGGCGTGGTTGCGCGCCACCGACTCCCATGACCAATTCGTATCGTTTGCAGTGCCGTCGGGCAACTTTGGCAATATTTTGGCGGGGCATTTTGCCAAGCAAATGGGGCTTCCCATTCGCCGTCTGGTGCTTGCCACCAATGAAAATAATGTCTTGGAGGAGTTCTTTCGCACCGGTGTATATCGCCCGCGTGGGTCTGCCCAAACGTACGCCACGTCCAGCCCTTCCATGGATATATCACGGGCGTCTAATTTTGAGCGTTTTGTTTATCACTTGCTGGGAAATAAAGGCGAACAGGTTCAGGCGTTGTGGCAGCAGCTTCAGACGACGGGCGCGTTTGATTTGCGCGAACATCTTGCCACGCTTACTGAAACGTATGGTTTTGTTGCGGGTACAAGCAGTCACCAAGATCGTTTGAACACCATTCATGAAGTTTATGAGCATTCGGGGGTAATCATTGATCCCCACACGGCGGATGGCGTTAAAGTGGCACGGCAATACGTCGAAGACAATATTCCCATGCTGGTTCTGGAAACTGCGTTACCCGCCAAGTTTAATGACACCATACGGGAAGCGCTCGGGTTTGATGCGCCTATCCCGGAAGGCCTGGCGGGCTTATATGACTTGCCACAACGGGTCACAGCACTCGATAACGACGCGCAGCAGGTGGCAGCGTATATCCGGCAGCACGCTACAACGTAACATCTACCACCACTCGACCAGCGACTTCACCACGCAGTAGGGTGGCGGCATAGGTAATGCTATCTGCTAACGAGATGGTGTGGGCTATGTTGGGGATTTTCTTGCGGATGGCGTCTTCTGCCAACAAGGCCCATGCCTGCTCGCGTAGGGTTTGAGGCGCATACACGCTGTCAATGCCGGCAAGCGTGATGCCGCGCAAAATAAAGGGGGCGACGCTCGCAGGAAAGTCCATCCCTTGCGCGAGACCACAGCTGGTGACCACACCGCCGTACTGGGTTTGTGCGCAAACATTGGCCAGGGTGTGGCTTCCTACGCAATCAATAGCGCCGGCCCACCGCTCCTTTTGTAAAGGCCTGCCTTTTTCTGACAGGCTTGCCCTATCGATAATCTCACTCGCGCCCAAGGCTTTGAGTCGTTCGGCTTCTTCCGGGCGCCCGGTAGACGCATGGACGGTATAGCCCTTGTTGGCAAGCAAGGTGATGGCAAAGCTTCCAACACCACCATTGGCACCCGTAACGAGTATGGGCCCTTGGGCAGCATCCACGCCATAGCGTTCTAAGGCTAACACCGAAAGTGCCGCTGTATAGCCTGCGGTACCAATACTGGCGGTATCTTTTAACGATAGTGTTTGCGGCTTTTTGGTGAGCCAATTGGCGGGAACGCGTGCCAATTGTGCAAGCCCGCCCCAATGGTATTCACCCATGCCATGGCCATTAACAATGACTTCATCCCCTTCGCTAACCGTCGCATCACTACTTTTGGTGACCGTGCCCGCCAAATCAATACCGGGGATCATGGGCCACTCACGCACCACCGGCCCACGACCGGTTATGGCCAGGCCATCTTTATAGTTAAGTGTGGAGTAAGCAACCTTGATTTCAACCGCGTCATCGGGAAGGTCTTGCCGGGCCACGTCTTCTATACTGGCAAGCGTTTTTCCATCATCTGCCTTGCGCAGCATTAGTGCTTTAAACATTAGGGACTCCTGTGAAACAGTTTTCAAAATAAGATTAGGCGTTATGGTAGGGGGCCAGGCTGGGGCGCATACTGGCGACAAAGCCGTCCATGAATAACTGCATGGGGAGGGGAGACCTGCGGAGCTTGGCATGCAAAATAGCGCCTTCCCAGCCGATCCAGAAAAATTGGGCAAACTGGGCCGTATCAAGTTTGGCGTGAATTTCACCCGCTTGTTGGGCGGCCTGCAGGCATTGCTGGGTTAAGGCTTCCCAGCGCTTGAGAACCGCTTCCAGACGCTGCCGGAAATCCTCATCCAAGGCCGCCATTTCCTGGCCCAGGTTTCCCACCAGACAACCGCGTAGATAATTGTGACGTTGCATGCCATTTTCAGCGTCTTGGGCGAAATTTTTTAACCGCTGTAAAGGAGATACCGTTTCATCTTCTAGTGAATGCTGTAATTTGGCATAGAAATAATCGGAATACGCGTCAATTACCGCCAGTCCAAATGCTTTTTTGCTGCTGAAATAATGATAAAAAGAGCCTTTGGGAACGCCAGACTGTTGCAGGACTTTTTCCAGCCGCATTGCCTGGAAGCCCCCTTCGGTACATAGTGCCATGCCGGCGCGTAGTAGCCTGTCCTTGGCAGTTGTTTTTTTAGCGTGTGGGGCCATGTGTCATCGGTGCCATACTGGTATGGTTTAGTTTACGTTAAAATAATAGTAGACTGGTCTATTAGTGCTGTCAAACCCAATAATGGAATAAGCTGAAATGGCTCACCGTGAATCTTTGCCTACCTTATTTGATGCGGTCTTTAATGCGCAATCTGTAGCCGTCGTTGGCGCTTCGAATAATCCCGACAAGGTTGGGGGGCGCCCCATTCATTATTTACAGCGTTTTGGTTACCAAGGGGTCATTTATCCCGTTAACCCACGGCGCTCGGTGGTGCAAGGGCTCAAGGCTTATCCGTCCGTGTCCGCGTTGCCCACACCGGTTGAGTTAGCCGTAATTGTGGTGGGTAAAAGCCATGTGATGGCGGCGGTACAAGCCTGTGCGGATCAAGGGGTTAACACGGCCGTGATTCTTAGTTCGGGTTTTGGGGAGCTGGATGCCCAAGGAAAAACCATGCAGCAAGGCTTGCTTGAGCTTGCACAACAGTACGGAATGCGGTTAATTGGCCCCAACTCCCAAGGGGTGGCAAACTTCCGTAATGGCCTGGTAACCAACTTCTCCAGCATGCTTAAGCAGGAAGTCCCTGCCGATGGTCCGGTGGCTATTGTCAGCCAAAGTGGGGCCACCAGTGGCGTGCTTTATACCTTGGTGCGTAAGCGGGGGCTGGGGGTGCGTTATTTACTCGCGACGGGGAATGAAGCGGATATCACGACGGCGGAGTTAGCACTCGCAACTCTTCAGGATCCCGATGTCCGCTTATTATTGCTCTATACCGAAAACCTTGGAGATGCTGATAATTGGCGTTTGTTGGGGGAGGCAGCGCACCGCAAGGGGGTGCCTGTGCTGGTGGTGAAAGCTGGTCGAACGCGCCATGGAGCGCAAACGGCACAATCGCATACGGGTGCGTTGGTAAGTGAGGACGGCGTGGTTGATGCCTTTTTTGCCCACTGTGGGATTTGGCGCTGTCACGATTTAGAAATGTTGGCGGATACGGCGCAGCTGTATTTGGACCGTTGGAGTCAGCCCCTGGGCGACGTTATTTTAATTAGCAATAGTGGCGCGGCTTGTGTCATGGCAACCGATGCGGCGGTATTATCCGGGTTGCCGCTGGCATCGCTGGATGCGGATGTCATTTCAGACCTTCACACATTAATTCCCGGCACGGTGAATTGTCATAATCCCATTGATTTAACTACCGCCATCATGACCGATAGCGGCTTGGTTGCCAAGGTGTTGGGCTGTCTTGGTAGGCGCCGTCACGATTTAATATTATTTAGTTTGCCGGTGGCTGGTGAAGGTTACGATTTGGAGCGCATTGCCAAGGATTTGCGTACCCATCAGTCCCAAACCCAGGCAACCGTTCTTGTTACCGGTACCGTGGCGGCCATTCGCGATCCCTTTGCTGAACAAGGCCTGGCCGTGCTGAATAGTGAACATCGTGCCATTGAAGTCTTTACCCAGTTTTTTCGGCATAAAGCGTTGCTGGCATCGCGAACACAAGAAACAGTGGTATCGCGCGCCCCTGAAGCCATAACCATTCCCCGGCAACCACGCTATAACGAAGCGGAAAGCTTGGCGGTATTGAAGGCGGTGGGGTTGCCCGTTGTGTCTTACCACGTTTGCCATTCCATGGAAGCGGTTATGACTGCCTGGCAGGAATTGGCAACCCCATTGGTCCTTAAAGGCCTGTCACAAGACTTGCCCCACAAATCAGAACATGGGCTGGTATTCCTGGGCTTGGAGGATGCTCAAGCCGTGCGCAATGCCTATGAGGCATGCCGCAGTAAGCTAGCGGCACTTGATGTGGCCTGGGAAGGCGTGTTGGTTGCGCCTCAGGTTCGTGCGCCACTTGAGGTAGCGATAGGTCTCAAGCAAGATCCTGTTTTTGGTCCGGTATTGTTGGTGGGCGCAGGGGGTAAGTATGTAGAAGCGATGCCAGATTTTCAGTTACTCATGGCGCCTGCAAGTCGTGCCGAGATCCGCCAGGCTTTCCTGGGCTTGCGGGTGGCACCGCGCTTTGCCGGATTGCGCGGGGAGCCAGCGCTTGCTCTGGACGCGTTAGTAGAGGTGGTCCACACTTTTTCTGCAGCTGCTCCCGTGTTATTGCAACACCTGGATGCCATTGATATCAACCCAGTGATGGTGGGCAGTGCTCCCAATGACATTTGGATTGTTGATGCGTTATTGAGCACTACGCAGTAATTGCTGTGCGGCATCATAGCCGCTTTTTATGGCCCCTTCTAATACGGCGGGGTAGCCGGTGTTGGTCCAGTCTGCAGCCAGGCTGATCGTTGGCCACGGGGTGGTGTTGTCCGGGCGTTGCAGGCCAGCTTGTGCCGTGAATGTGGCCCGTTTTTCCGTAATGACTTCATGGCCAATCACGCTGGGCATGGCAGGCAGATTTGCATTTTCCTGTGCCTGGGTTTGTAGCTGGTAAATGGTTTTTTCTACCAGTGATGATCTGCCTTGTGCAATGGCTTGGGCGGCGTTGCTAATCACCACGTTCACAATGGCGTGGTGGGAGCGGGCACGGGTTGCGTCGGTTGTTTGGGGCGGCGTGATTAAGGCGTGATAGTCAAATAGCCACTGACCAAAGAACCCTTGTGCATGATCCTCCCTAAGCATAAACATCGGGCGAGGGAGCCTCCAAGGTTCTTCCAAGGCCAGGCTAATCGTAGTAATAGGCGTGAACTCAAAGGCTGTCAAGGTTTCCAGAAACTGTAAGGCGTCAGGAGCCGTTGCCGCTTGAGGGAGTTGCTTTAGCAAGCGCAAAGCGGAAGGGATTTGGGTGGCAATAATTGCTCTGTCATAGCCTTGGCCGTTCACTAACACCCCGGGTGTCCGTTGATCCGAGCCGGGGGATAATGCAAGCTGTGTAACGGCGTTACCAAGCTTGGCGTCAATGTTGCCGCTGGGATGCTGGGCCTGGAATGATAATATTTTATCCGGCCACAGGGAGGACAAGTCGGTTTTAGCAATGATGATGTCACAGGCAGCTGGCTGGGCGCCTAAGCTATCCCGCAAGACATTGGCAAATAGTTGGGCACACGCCTGGTCCAGTGGCGTATTCATAGTGGCCAGGCATAAGGGTTGCCAAAACGTTTTGATGCTGTGGGGGGATTGCCGGTGCCGGTGCAGCCATTGCGTAACGGTTTCGCCCGCTGGTACTTGCCATTGGTAGCGTTTTAGGTTTTGAATGGCTGCTGCCATGCGCCATTTTTGCCCCAGGGTCAAGCCTCGGGCGCGGTGCAATCCCACCAATAAATGCCAAGGTTTGGGAAGTTTTGGTAATGCCAGATGAAAGCTTTCATCCAGGCTCTGGATATCGAGCGCTTGTCGTAACAGCGCTTGTTCCGTGTCCACACCAAGCCTGGCCATTAATGCCAGGCTGTGTGTATAAGCGCCTAGCATAATGTGTTGGCCGTTATCAATGGTGGCTCCCAGCTGTGGCGATTGCACCCGTCGGGCCCGGCCACCCAGGGTATGGCCACTTTCATAGACCGTGACGCAATGACCCGCATCCGCTATTTGGACTGCGGCGCTCAGTCCCGCCCATCCCGCGCCAATAACTGCCACTTTCATGATCGGCTCGTCGTCAAGGGGTTTGGGATAAGCGCCTGACCAAGCCTTTACCCCCACTCACCCAGGTTTTCCAGGCCAACCAAAACTTGCGGATTGGGGTCAATGCAACCCGTTGATCAAGCACCTGCCAGCGGTCCCGTTCTATTTCATCCAAGAGGGCATAATAAATCGCTGCCATTAATAGGCCAGGGCGCTGGGCACGTCGGTCCTCTTCGGGGAGCGCAAGCATGGCTGCTTGGTAGGCTTTCCGGGCCCGGTCGGTTTGAAATTGCATGAGGGCAACGAAATTTTCGTTGTAATTACTATCGAGAATATCGTTTTGTGTGACTTCAAAGCGCTGTAAATCCTCAACGGGCAAGTAAATTCTGCCGCGTCGCGCATCATCACCGACATCCCGAATAATATTGGTTAGCTGGAACGCCAGCCCCAGTTTATCGGCATATTCCAGGGTTTGTGGGTTGTTGTAGCCAAAAATCTTGGCGGAAAGCTCGCCCACCACACCGGCGGCATGCCAGCAGTATTTTTTTAGACTATTAAAGTCCCCATACTGGTATTGCTCCAAGTCCATTTCCATGCCTTCAATAATGGCATGCAGTTGAGCAGCTTCAAGGCCAAACGGTTTAATGTGGGGTGCGAGCGCTTGCATAATAGGATGTTCTGGCGCCTGCCCTTGGAATAGATTTTCAATTTGTGAGCGCCACCAGGCCAGTTTCATGCGCGCTACCGAGGCTTCGTTGACTTCGTCAACAACATCATCAACCTCCCGACAAAAGGCATACAATGCCGTAATCGCTTTCCGCCGTTCGGGGGGCAGGAACAGGAAGGCGTAATAAAAGCTGGAGCCGCTTTTTGCAGCAACGTTCTGGCAGTAGTCGTCGGGATTCATAAGGGTATGCTGAACTCTTTGTTAAAGGGCACGCCAGGCCAGTTTTATCCAGTCCGTTTTTGTTATGACGGGGCGTTGCGTAAATATATCAAAACCACAGTGTTCAAGGCGTTCGCAAATGCGCAACCCACCTTCCACCACCATCCGTAGCTCATAGCCAATGCGCCCCTTTAACCGTCGTCCCAGGGGTTTTCCGGCGCGCAACCGATCCCGGGCGTCGTCGACTTGGGCCTGCATGAGCGCTTGCCAGTTGGGATGATACGGTAAGGGCGTGGTTCGCCCCGTATTTTCCGCAATAAATTTGGGGTCAACCTGGTACTGTGCCATGGCATCCAGCGGAATGTAAATTCGGTTTTTGTGCCAATCAATCGCAACATCCTGCCAGAAATTTGTTAGCTGTAAGCCAGTGCAAATGGCATCGGCGGCCTGCATGTTTTCTGGCGTCACGGCACCGTATAAATGTAGCATAAGCCGGCCCACCGGGTTGGCGGAGCGGGTGCAGTAATCGAGCAGCATGGCTTGGCAATCATAGCGGGTTTGGTGCACATCTTGTTCAAAGGCCATGAGCAGGTCATGAAAAGGCTCCAGGGGGAGTTGATGCTGGGCAATGGTTTGGGCCAGCGGCAGAAAAATGCGGGCCAGTTCCGGTCGTGGCCAATGCGCTGGCATATAGGTGCCCCGATTTGCTATGGTTTGTAAAGCCTCATGAAAATCCGTAAGTTGCTGTAGGCGCTGTTCTGGGGTGGCCTGCCCCTCGTCGGCAATATCGTCGGCAGTACGGGCAAAACGATAGATATTAATCACTGCAGGACGTAGGCGGGCGGGTAATAATAGAGAGGCTACCGGGAAATTTTCATAATGATCTATGGTCATAAGTGCTGGCTTAAGTAACAATAGGAATGATTGTATATTGGAGGAACATGCATGCCCCGTCCCATTTCGCTGGAAATCTCACCCCGTGCATTGCAACACAACCTTGAGGTGGTGCGCCAGCAATTGGCTCAACGGGCCCAACAGCTAGGCGTTTCGCAACCCAAAATATGGGCTGTGGTTAAGGCGAATGCTTACGGCCATGGTATCGAGTCTGCGGTTCCTGCGTTTGAAGCAGCCGATGGTTTGGCCATGTTAGATCTTGACGAAGCCATCCGTTGTCGTGAGCTTGGCTGGCAAAAACCCATACTCATGCTCGAGGGTTTTTTTGAACCGGCGGATCTCGCGGTATTCGACGAATATCGCTTAAGTAGCGTGTTGCATTGTACCGATCAGTTAGAGATGTTGGCAGGGGCGCGTCTTAAGCAACCTATAAATGCCTGGTTAAAACTCAATACCGGCATGAATCGCTTGGGCTTTTCTCCTGCTGAATTTCACACCGCCTGGCGGCAAACCCAGCGCTTAATACAAAACCAGTGCCTGTATCGGGTGGGTAAAATGGCACATTTTTCCTGGGCGGATGGTGATGAAGCGGTGACCCGGGAGCAGCAGCAGCGCTTTATCGAGGTTACGCAGGGAATCCCGGGGCCTGTCAGTTTGTGTAATTCGGCGGCAACACTGAGTCCGGCCGTATGGTCAAGCGTGAAAACGGAACACAACCAATGGGTTCGGCCGGGGGTCTGTCTTTATGGCGGCTCACCATTCTCTGAGCTTAGCGCCGATCGCCTGGGCCTGCAGGCCGGGCAAACCTTGAAGGCTAAACTGCTCTCGGTGCGCCCACTGGCCGTTGGCGAAACGGTGGGGTATGGTAATACTTTTGTGGCACAGGCCCCCATGCGTATGGGGGTGGTTGCATGCGGCTATGCCGATGGCTATCCGCGGCTTACGGGCAATGGAACACCGGTTGTGGTCGAAGGCAAGGCGACACGGCTTATCGGGCGGGTTTCCATGGATATGCTGGCGGTGGACATTACGCATATTCCGGCGGCCAAGCCGGGAAGTGAGGTGGTGTTGTGGGGCCATGGGGGCCCCAGCATCGATGCCATTGCCGCTAAGGCACAAACCATTGGTTATGAGCTCATGGTTAATGTTTCTCCACGTGTCCCCAGAAAAGTTATTTCTTCTTCTACTTCCTGAATTTAAGCGGTCATTATGAACACTTTGCAGTCTCTGAAAGATAAAATGTTTCTGGTAACCGGTGCCACCAAGGGCATTGGTTGGGCGATTAGCCAACGTCTTGCCGATGAAGGGGCACATGTTGTCGGTATTGCAAGAAATGTGGATGAAATTGACTATCCGGGGTATCTCTACGGTGGGGATTTATCCAATGCCGGCGAAACCGAAGAGTTGCTGCGTGTTATTCGTGAGAAATACCCCATCGATGGGGTCATCAATAACGTGGGTTTATTAATCCCCGGGACAATAGACACCTTAGAGCTTTCGGCGTTGTATCAAAGCTTTGACATCAATGTGCGGGTCGCCGCCCAAGTCGCCAAGGCCTTTGTGCCGGGAATGAAGGCACGCCAGGCGGGGCGTATTGTGAATATCGGCAGTCGTGTCGCGTTGGGAACGGCAAATCGCAGTAGTTACGCGGCTGCCAAAGCTGCCTTGACTGCGCTTAGCCAAACGTGGGCACTGGAATTGGCACCTTACGGCATTACCGTAAATACGGTGGCGCCAGGGCCGGTGGATACGCAGTTGTTTCGCGACAACCATCCCTTTGGCAGTGATGCCGAAAAGCGGGTGTTAAGTGGTATTCCCATGGGGCGGCTGGCACAGTCAGCCGATGTGGCAGCGGCGGTGTTATTTCTACTGCGCGATGACGCGGGTTATATTACCGGGCAGGTGTTGGGTGTCGATGGCGGCAGCACCATTGCGGGCCGCTAATACATTCTAAATTTCATGGCAAAAGCAAAAACGGTTTTTTTATGTCGTGAATGTGGCGGCACCTCGCCAAAATGGGAGGGGCGTTGCCCGCACTGTGGCACCTGGAATAGCCTTGAAGAATCCATTGATCGCCCCGCGCCCAGCAAGCAGCGCTTTACGGCGCTTGGCGGTACCACGTCGGTGCGGCGTCTGGCCGACGTAGAGGCGCGTGAGCATGCCCGCCAGCCCACCGGAATGGCCGAGTTCGACCGTGTGTTGGGCGGCGGTTTAGTGCCGGGCGGGGTGGTGCTTATCGGGGGCGATCCTGGCATTGGAAAATCCACCCTGTTATTACAAACAGTGGTTTCTTTATCGTCACATCAACAGGTACTTTATGTCACTGGGGAGGAGTCCGCGGAGCAGGTGGCCCTGCGTGCCCAACGCCTTGACGTTGCGACCGAAGCAGTGAACCTGTTGGCAGAAATTTGCCTGGAATCGATTTTGTCGGTGCTGCAGTCTCAAACCCCCAATGTGGTCGTAATTGACTCCATACAAACCTTATATTCCACTGATTTATCTTCAGCACCGGGTTCGGTATCGCAAGTACGGGAATGTGCCGCGCAACTGACCCGTTTGGCAAAACAAACAGGAATGGCCCTGGTATTAATTGGCCATGTGACCAAGGATGGCAGTTTGGCGGGCCCAAGGATCCTTGAGCATATGGTCGATAGCGTGTTGTATTTTGAAGGTGATACCCATTCTTCATTTCGTTTGATACGCGCTTTTAAAAACCGTTTTGGCGCCGTCAATGAGCTTGGTGTGTTTGCCATGACGGATCGCGGCTTGCGGGGTGTTAATAACCCTTCGGCCTTATTTTTATCAGGTCACGACGATCAAGTGCCTGGCGCCTGTGTGATGGCCACACAGGAGGGTACGCGTCCATTGCTGGTGGAAATTCAAGCGCTGGTTGATACCGCCCATGTGCCTAACCCGCGCCGTTTATCTGTCGGGTTGGAAGGGAATCGTTTGGCAATGCTGTTAGCGGTTTTGCATCGGCACGCAGGGGTGGTAACGTATGATCAGGATGTGTTTGTTAATGCCGTCGGGGGCGTAAAAATTACCGAGCCAGCCGCGGACCTGGCCGTTTTATTGGCCATTTTGTCCTCATTGCAAAACCGCGCGTTACCCGCTGGCCTCGTGGTGTTTGGTGAGGTGGGCCTGGCGGGGGAAATTCGACCGGCGCCCCGCGGGCAAGAGCGTTTGCGAGAGGCCGCCAAGCTGGGCTTTACCAAGGCTTTGATCCCACGCGCGAATGCGCCTAAGCGCCCTATTCAGGGCATGGAAATTTGGGCAGTCGATAGAATTGAGGCAGCAATACAGCACGCACAGGAGTAATATGACGCAATGGCGTTGGCGATTGTTGGCAGCATGGCGCGCCCTGCGCCGTGATGTAAAGTCCGGGGAGTTGGTGCTGTTGGCACTGGCCGTTATTGTGGCGGTGACCGCTGTGGCCAGTGTAAGCTTGCTGGCCAACCGGGTGGATCAAGCGTTACGGCGGGATGCCAGCCATATGTTGGGGGCTGATGTCGTGGTGCGTGCCGGACAACCCATGCCCCCCGCGTTTGTAGACAAGGCGGTAGAACTTGGCCTTGAGGTTGGGCACACCATAGAGTTTCCGTCCATGGTCATGATGGGCGAGCGCAGTCAATTGGTATCGGTCAAGGCGGTATCGCCGAATTATCCCCTACGCGGTTGGCTGCAACTGCGTAGTTGGCCCATTACTTTAGGAAGCCCGGGATTGATATCAACCAGCCATAGCCCCGCGGCGGGCCAGGTATGGATTGATCCCCAGTTACCCGCCTTACTCGACCTTCCACAACATCAAACTACCCTGGCCTTGGGTGATAGTGATTTCTCTGTAGAGGCGCTTATTGCGCACGAGCCGGACCGCAGTTTGCGCTTTGTCAATATCGCCCCGCGCGTCATTATGTCGGTAGATGATTTGCCGGAGACGGGCTTGATGGGTCCGGGCGCGCGCGCCAGCTACCGTTTTCTTGTGGCTGGTGACGGGGAGGCTGTGCGGTTATATAAAGCCTGGTTGAACGATAACATTCAGCCTGGCCAGCGCTTATTAACGGTGGAAAACAGTCGGCCGGAGGTGCAGCGGGCCCTGGACAGGGCGCATGAGTTTTTAAGCCTGGTCGCGCTGCTAGCCGTCTGGTTGGCCGCCGTGGCATTGGGCCTTGCCGCCCGACGCTATAGCCTTAGGCATCAAGACGGGGTGGCGGTCATGCGATGTTTGGGGATAGATAAGGCGTCGTTGCGCTGGATTCTCGGACTTGAATTCCTTAGTCTAGGGGTGTTTGCCTCACTTATTGGCGTTGCGCTGGGCTATGGTGTGCATTTGTTGCTAATGGGCACGATTTCCCAATGGATGGGGTTAAGCTTCCCGGCGGCAGACTGGCGACCTTATTTGCTGTCACTATTATGTGGTGTGGTGCTCTTGCTAGGCTTTGTGTTCCCACCTTTGGCCGCGCTATGCAACGTGGCGCCAATGCGTGTGTTGCGACGCGAGCAGGGGATGCTGCCTTCCTATCGATTAAAGGCCATGCTGGTGGGCGCTACCGCAGTAGCAATTATTGTTTTGATGATGACCCAAGAGTTGCGCATGGCGCTTATGCTGGTGGCGGGTTTTGGGGTCGCGGCACTGTTGTTTGCGGGGGTGGCACACAGTTTGGTGTGGCTTACCGATAAAGTTAAAAACTGGTTCCGGGGCTGGCCCTATTTAACATTGGCATTAACTGCCTTATCGCGCCGCCGGCGTCTCAGCGTTGTGCAACTTGTTGCCTTGGCAATGGGTTTGGCAATTCTATTGCTACTTAGCATTATTCGTACCGACTTGATCCAGGGCTGGCAAAATACCATTCCGGAAGATGCGCCCAACACCTTTTTAATTAATATCCAACCCGGGCAGCGCGCTGACGTGAAGGGCTTGCTCGCACAGCATGACGTTGGCCCGATAACGCTACAACCTTTGGTCAGGGCCCGTCTTGTAGGAATTAATAACCAACCGGTAGACGCTGATAGTTTCAGGGATAGTCAGGCGCGCCGCACGGTACGACGTGAAATGAACCTGTCTTATGTCGCAACCTTGCCTGAAAGCAACCAACTGACGAAAGGTCGTTGGCTCAACCCGGAACAGGCCGAGGCCAGTCTGGAGGAGCGGTTTGCAAAACGCCTGGGCATTAAAGTGGGCGATAATCTCCGTTTTTCTGTCGCGGGAGAAAGCCGGGATGTGCGCGTTGTGGGCTTGCGCAAAGTGCGCTGGGACTCTATTGATGTGAACTTTTTTGTACTCTTGTCAGAGGCGGCTTTAGAAGGGTTGCCCGCCAATTATTTAACCTCAACAAAGTTTACCGAAACGCAGCGTGGCGACATTAGCCGGGAGCTTGCCCTGCAGTTTCCGAACGTTACGGTATTTGATGTGAGTGCCATTTTGCATCAAGTCCAAACCGTCTTGAATCAAGTGATGCTGGCTTTGCAACTGTTATTTTTGTTTACCTTGAGTGCGGGCTTGCTGGTGTTGCTCGCGGCATTATTGGCCACGCGCGACGAACGCGTAGCAGAGGCGGCGTTATTACGAGCACTGGGGGCAAGTCAGACGCAATTGACACGTTCGCTACGACTTGAGTTGTTGATCACCGGCGTATTAGCGGGCTTGCTTGCGGCGTTGGTTGCGCAAACCGTGGCGTGGTCGCTCGCCGCCTGGATATTCGAGTTTGATGTCAAGCCCTCGTGGTGGTCGTGGTTGGTGGGGGCGGTGTCAGGGGGGGTACTTTCCTTATTGGGCGGACGTTTCGTATTGCGGCGTGTGCTGCGCGTGCCACCTTGGGGTGTGCTGCGCCAAACACAAGGATGATATAACAAACGCTATGTCTGAATTTAGCTACTCTGATAACGGTCGCATCGTGGTGAGAAATGATGTTATTAAGCGTCCGGATCCCGCTTTATTCAATCCGCAGGGTTATGACTCCTGGCAGGCGGTATCGCGTGGGGGACGCCAAGCCGCCTGGTTTGTTGAGGCGTCATTTGGGCATGGGGTATTGCGCCATTATCGACGCGGCGGGCTGGTTGCACGGTTTTCAGAAGATCGATATATCTGGCGCGGGGTGCGTGCTACGCGTTCTTTTGCCGAGTTTTTTCTGCTTAACGCAATGGCAGCAGAAGGCTTGCCAGTACCGCGGGCCTGGGCAGCGTGCTATGAGCGCCGACGTTTTACCTATACGGCAGCCATTCTGGTGGAGCGTTTACGGGACACCCAAACCTTGGCTGCACTCGTATTGCGGCAGGGAAAAAACATTGATGCCGAGCAGGTGAATGCGGTTGCTAATGCGATTCGCCAACTGCATGATGCGAACGTATGGCATGCGGATTTGAATGCTGATAATATCTTGCTAGATAAGCAGGGCAAGGCGTGGTTGATTGACTTTGATAAGGCCAAGCGCACCAGTGTATTAGGCAGTCAACGCCAGGATAATTTGCAGCGCTTGCAGCGTTCCCTCCGTAAAATTGCCCCCAATGCCGGGGACCATTGGGGCGTGGCGATTGCCGCGGCCTATGTTCGTTAGTCAGGAATCTTTACATGCGTGATCAAGATCAATTAAAACAACAGGTAGCAGAAGCCGCTGTGCGCCGTGTTCTTCCAGCGCTAACGCCTACTACCATTCTTGGTGTGGGTACTGGTTCAACCGTAGATTTATTTATCGAAGCACTGGCGCCCTACCAGTCACACTTTAAGGCGGCGGTATCCAGCTCCGAGCGTAGCTCCAACAAAATGCAGTCTCTAGGTATCCCCGTATGGGATCTTAACGCTGTGGATGACGTGGCGTATTATATTGACGGCGCCGACGAGGTGAATGCACAAGGTATGATGATAAAAGGGGGCGGTGGGGCGCTTACCCGCGAGAAAATTGTTGCCTCCGTTGCGGAACGTTTCATTTGTATTGTGGACCAAAGTAAGGTGGTGTCCGCTTTAGGAGGCTTCCCCGTACCGGTTGAAGTGATTCCCCTTGCCCGCGAAGCGGTTGCTCGCCAAATACGGGCCCTAGGGGGCACGCCGGTGTGGCGCGAAGGGGTAATTACCGACAACGGGGGGCACTTGCTTGATGTCGCAGGCTGGCAGTTGACCAGCCAGGAGGCTGTGGCGCTAGAGCAACGCCTAACGCAAATTCCCGGGGTCATTACTTGTGGAATATTTGCCCAACACGCTGCACAGCTTGTGCTGATTGCCAACCAGCACGGGATACAGCAACTAGAGAATTCTAATGAGCTTTGAACATACTAATAAACAATTCCATGCGGATATGGAGGCCGCGCGTTCCCTGTTCCTGGAAATGGGAGGGCAGGTTGAGGCCATGTTGCGTGCCGGGATGCAAGCGCTGGCCAGCGGCGATATGACGCTTGTTGAAGAAGTGAAGCGTCGCGAACAAGAGGTGAACCGTCTTGAGATCGATATTGACGAGCGTATTATTTTGCTGATCGCCAGAAATCAGCCCACTGCCATTGATTTGCGCTTGTTATTGTCGATTTCCAAAATGTTAACGGATATGGAACGGGTTGGCGATGAGGCGGAAAAAATTGCCAAGATGGCGCGGCGCATCCATGAAACCGGTCAGGGTGATGCGGTGGTGGTTGAATTGCGACATATGGCAGATTTGGTGGGTACGATGATCCGCAACTCGCTAGATGCCTTTGCCCGTCAAGATGAAATTGGTGCGGTACGTGTGGTGCGCGCTGACAAAGAAGTTAACAAAGAGTGGAAGGCTTCGTTGCGGCATATTATTACATATATGATTGAAGATCCCCGCACCATTTCCCGTTGCATTGATTTGATTTTTATTGCCCGAGCGTTAGAGCGTATTGGGGATCATGCCAAGAATATGGCAGAACGGGTAATTTTCATGGTGCGAGGCGACGATGTACGCCATCGCGGTGCCCGCAATATCGAGCGGCTTGTGTTAGGTGACACAAACAGTAGCAATGGCGAGGCGAAGGACCATCACTCAGAAGGCGGGGTATAGCCCTCCGCTTCGATATTGGCCCCTTCAAAAAAGTATTGTTCCATTTGTTCGGCAAGATATTTTCTGGCGCGGGCATCGGCAAGATTTAGATGGTTTTCATTCACAAGACGTGTTTGAATGTCCAACCATTGCTCCCATGCCTCGGCAGATACATTTTGCCAGATCCGTACCCCCAGATCGCCCGGGTAGGGGGGATACTCCAATCCAGGGGCTTCGCGCTTTAGTCGAACACAATTGACCATGCGTGCCATAGAGGTTTCCTCACGTTTAATTCATTTGAAACGTTATATTGTACCGACGCCTAAGCGTTTGATAAAAATAAGACTATTGCGTGAGGTGTTATAGCCTGCCTGCTTTTCCCGGGGGAGGTCGGCAATGCCGCCTTGGACAAACCCGCGTTTAATAAACCAATGAGAGGTGCGCGTGGTTAGTACAAAGAGCCGTTTAATTCCCATGGCACGGGCTTTGGCTTCCGTGTGACGAAGTAACAG
>Ga0079225_10000267_pt1 | contig 28014 bp, 25 predicted proteins | sample Poulit2012_FD_76344 | JGI IMG/M metagenome (GOLD analysis project Ga0079225, IMG submission 76344) | Agricultural soil microbial communities from Georgia to study Nitrogen management - Poultry litter 2012 | ecosystem: Environmental > Terrestrial > Soil > Agricultural land | place: USA: Georgia... | reverse complement strand
GCACTTCAATAATTGCGACGTTCCGCCGACCTCTTCGTACAACAACCCACCGGTTGTGAAGCAGATCGGCTTCGGTTATCGGCGGCGCAACCGCACGTGCCCCGGAACCAGGATCGCTTTGAACGGTCTCGTTATTAACTGAAACGCCTCCATCGGCCACATTGCGCCGTGCCGCGCCCTTGCTCTGAGCCAGGCCTGCCGCGACCAACAACTCCACTGCCGTGGTTTGACCCAGTTCGCTGCGCCCAATTCGCGCCGAGGGCACCTCATGCGCAGCGGCTGCCAACACGTCGTGAGGCAAGAGGGTCAAGTCTCCGCGTCCAAACAGCGCGGCCGAGGCTGCTTGCGCATGAGCGAGCGCCTGCTCGCCGTGCACGAGCGTCGTTAACTCCTCCGCCAACGCCCGTTGCGCGGCTCTCTCATGCGGACGCTGGGCCGTTTGTTCCTCGAGTTCTTCAATTTCGGCACGAGAACGCTCGCTCATGGCCTTAACGTAGGTGATGATGTCGCGGTCATCGGTGTTAAGCCAGAACTGGTAAAAGGCGTAAGGGGACGTTAACTCAGCATTGAGCCACCAGTTATCCCCCGACTCCGATTTACCGAACTTCGTCCCATCCGCTTTTGTGAGCAGCGGGGTCGTCATTGCATGCACGGTCGCTCGATCAGCACGTCGAATAAGATCAACGCCCGACAGCAGATTGCCCCACTGATCATTGCCTCCGGTTTGCAATTTGCATCCGTAGCGCCGATGCAGTTCGAGGAAGTCAATCCCCTGCAGAATCTGATAACTGAACTCGGCGAAACTGATTCCAGCATCCGACTCTAAGCGGCGGGCAACCGTGTCTTTTGTGAGCATCGTGCCCAGTCGATAGTGCTTTCCAAAATCTCGGAGAAATTCGATCGCACTCAGCTCGGCAGTCCAGTCCAAGTTGTTGACCATTTGTGCGGCGTTTTCACCATCGAAATCTAAAAACCGCGATATTTGCTCGTGCAGACCGCTCGCCCACTGCCGCACGATCTCGGGCGAATTGAGCACGCGCTCCCCCGACATGCGTGGATCGCCGATCAGGCCGGTTGCCCCGCCCACCAGAGCGATCGGTTTATGCCCGGCTCGCTGCAGGCGCCGCATCGTAATGAGTTGCACCAGGTGCCCCACGTGCAGTGAGGCCGCGGTCGGGTCAAAACCGCAATAGAAAGTGACCGGCCCGGAATTGAAAGCGGTCTGCAGCGCCTCAATATCTGTGCTTTGCGAAATGAGCCCGCGCCAATTCAGATCTGCTACGACGTCCACCACGTCGGTTCCTTTCCCTTGTCGGGCCGCAAAGTTCTTAGCGGCGCCGCACCTTACCCGGTCGGTATTGCGAAACTGTTGGGTCTGAGGTGATCCACAGTCGCCACGGATAAGTATCCCCATCCCCGCCGGGGCCAGATACGCCCACCCGGCCTCCAGTACTTATCTGCGAATTGCGGACGGCGCCACTCCCGTCAGCTTCGCACGTGATCTGAACCGTCGCTTGCGGGGACAGGAGATTGAGCCCGTTTGCGCTGCCGTCCAGTCCCAGCGCGGTTGTCAATCGTGCCGGGCCGCGGGCCAGATCGATATCGCTCCGCGCACTCACGCGCCGCTCGCGCACCGCCTCAAGCCCGCTAACCACCTCGCCTGCGCGCAACAAAACCGCCAACGCGGTGCCGGTAGCGCCGCATACTACATTCATGCACCAGTGCATGCCGTAAGTGAAATACACGTATAGATGACCGGGCGGACCAAACATGACGGCGGTCCGTTTAGTCTCGCCGCGATAGGCGTGCGAGCCCGGATCTTCTTGCCCGCGATACGCCTCCACCTCGGTGATGCGAATCGTTGTGTCCGTTCCCGCGACACGCGAGGTGACATGTGCGCCGAGCAGGTCGCGAGCCACCTTAAGAGAATCACGCGCATAAAACTCCAGCTCGGGCCTGATTCTCACTTAAGAGCCCACCGACGCAACATTGCGCTGCTTTCTCGCACCTCTTCCAACTGCTCAGCAACTCGCTTCGGGGCAGTTCCACCCCGGCCATCGCGCGAAGCCAGAGAACCGGAAACCGTAAGGACCTCTTGCACATCGGGAGTCAGGTAATTGGAAAGTGCCGCTAGGTCCGTCAGCTTAAGTTCAGCGAGTTCGACCCCCTGCGCCTCTGCCAGTTGCACGCAGCCACCGGCGATATCGTGCGCATTACGAAACGGAACGCCCTTGCGCACGAGCCACTCGGCGATATCGGTCGCCAGTGTGAATCCCTGCGGCGCCAAATAGGCGAGACGCTCGGTATTAAATTCCAGCGTTGCGACCATTCCAGCGTACGCGGGCAGCAGTGTGGTCAGGGTGTCTATCGCGTCGAAGACGGGCTCTTTATCTTCTTGCAGGTCGCGGTTATACGCGAGCGGAAGTCCCTTGAGTGTTGCAAGCAGACCCGTCAGATTTCCGATGAGTCGGCCGGCCTTACCGCGCGCGAGTTCAGCCACGTCGGGGTTCTTTTTCTGGGGCATGATCGAGGAGCCGGTCGAATAGGCATCATCAAGGCGCACAACGTCGAATTCTTTTGTGGCCCACAGGATGATTTCTTCAGCGAGTCGAGAGAGGTCAACGCCAATCATTGCCGTTACAAAACTAAATTCGGCGACAACATCGCGCGCCGATGTAGCGTCGATCGAGTTGGGCGCCGAATCAGCAAAACCGAGTTCGGAGGCAACCGCCTGCGGGTCAAGTCCGAGTGAGGACCCGGCTAGCGCGCCCGAACCATAGGGCGAGATCGCGGCGCGTTTATCCCAGTCGACGAGCCGTTCGATGTCGCGCAGTAGCGGCCATGCGTGGGCCAGTAGGGAGTGGCCAAGTAAAACCGGTTGGGCGCTTTGCAGGTGCGTGCGCCCCGGCATCGGCGCATTGGGATGAGCAGCGGCCTGGCTCACCAGCGCATCGACAACGTCGAGGAGCAGCGCGGCAATGTTGCGCCCCTCCTCGCGCAGATACATTCGAATCAGCGTTGCAATTTGATCGTTGCGCGAGCGTCCGGCACGCAGTCGTCCGCCCAGGTCCACTCCCGCTCGTTCGATCAGGCCGCGCTCGAGGGCCGTGTGCACGTCCTCATCTTGGGCCGCCGGCTTAAATTTGCCCGAAATCACATCTTGTTCAAGTTGGTCGAGGGCAGCGATCATGCCCTCGAGCTGGTCATCATCCAAAAGGGATGCGCGATGCAACACTCGGGCGTGCGCCCGCGATCCGGCGATGTCGTGGCGGGCCAGCCGCCAATCAAAATCTGTGGATTTGGACAGCGCGGCCAGCGCGTCTGCGGGGCCGCCGCTGAAGCGGCCGCCCCACAGGCTAATGCGTTTTTCACTCACCCGGATTACCACCTAGGTCAACGGCGCGCTGGGCGGCGATCTTAGCCGGAAGCCCGAACAGATCGATGAAGCCCTTGGCCAGCGACTGGTCGAAGGTGTCCCCCTCGTCATAGGTCGCCAGATCGTAGCGGTAGAGACTTGCATCGGATTTGCGGCCGTTTACCACCGCGCGGCCTCCGTGCAGAACCATGCGCACGTCTCCTGTCACATATTTTTGTGACTCGTCGATGAAGCGGTCCAGCGCGTTTTTCAGCGGTGAGAACCACAGGCCGTCGTAAACGAGTTCTGTCCAGCGCTGCTCGACGCCGCGCTTGAAGCGGGCGAGATCGCGCTCGACGGTCACATTTTCAAGTTCCTGGTGCGCCGCGATGAGGGCGATTGCACCCGGGGCCTCGTAGATTTCGCGCGATTTGATCCCGACAAGGCGGTCCTCCACCATGTCGATGCGGCCCACGCCGTGAGCACCCGCGCGCCGATTGAGTTCTTGAATCGCCTCGAGCATTGTGACGGATTTGCCGTCAATCTTGGTCGGCACACCGTCAACGAATGTGATTACGACCTCGTCAGGTTCACGCTCAATCGCCGGATCTTGCGTATAGGAGTAGACGTCCTCGGTGGGGGCATTCCAAATGTCCTCCAAGAACCCAGTCTCGACCGCCCGGCCCCACACGTTTTGGTCGATCGAAAACGGATTCGATTTGGTGGTTTCGATCGGCAAATCATTGGCCTGAGCGTATTCGATCGCTCGGTCGCGGGTGAGCGCCAAATCGCGCACCGGCGCGATGCACTTTAAATCCGGGGCAAGAGATGAAATACCCACCTCGAATCGCACCTGGTCATTGCCCTTACCGGTGCAGCCGTGCGCGACGGTGGTTGCTCCGTGCATGCGCGCAGCCTTGACGAGGTGCTTCACGATCGTGGGACGCGAGAGCGCAGAGACGAGCGGGTACCGATCCAGGTACAGGGCATTGGCGCGCAGCGCCGGCATGCAGTACTCGTCTGCGAACTCATCGCGCGCATCAGCGACATAGGATTCGACTGCGCCGCAGTCGAGCGCCCGCTGGCGGATAACGTCGAGGTCTTCGCCGTCTTGGCCAACATCAACCGCAACTGCAACAACCTCGGCACCCGTACGTTCGGCGATCCAACCGATGGCAACCGAGGTGTCCAAACCTCCCGAGTAGGCCAGTACGACCCGATCTGTCATGAAAGTACTCCTTTTGTGAAATTAACTTGGGGCGTTAAAACTTGTGTTCATCGCGGCGCTATTAGTCTCCAGGGCTCGTGCGCGAGGCGAGCGCGAGGAAGTGCTGAGCCAATTTTGCCCCGTCAGGTGATTCGCCATTCGCGCCGCCATCGCTTGCGGCGATTACCAGCACGGTGTCATCGCCGGCAATGGTTCCAAGCACTGCGGAAATCTGCGCAGAATCGATGGCCGATGCCAAAAACTGGGCTGCTCCGGGCGGCGTATGCAAGACCACGAGATTGGCGGACGAGCGGGCGTCCAAGAGTAGTTCACTGCAGCGACGCGCCAGATTCGACTCATCGCCCCTCTCCCACTCTTGCGTCCCGGGCAGTGCATAACTGAGAAGTCCATCGCTCCCGCGCGTGCGCACTGCCCGCAGATCCTCTAAGTCGCGCGAAAGAGTGCCCTGGGAGACCACTACGCCGTGAGCGCCAAGTTCCGCGATTAGGTCTGCTTGGGACCGCACGGCCTTTGCGCGCAGAATCTGCGCGATGAGATTTTGCCGAGCTACCTTAGTGGCGGGAATCATGCGCGCTCCAATAACCAGGTAAGAAGCGCCTTTTGTGCATGCCTCCTGTTTTCTGCCTCATCCCAGACGCGAGACTGCGGCCCGTCCATAACTTCGCCCGTAATCTCTTTCCCGCGATAGGCGGGAAGGCAGTGCAAAACAATCGCATTCGGATCTGCCAACTGCAACAGTTGTGCGTCGACTTGATACGGAATAAATGGCGCTTCGCGGTCAGCGCTTTGCCCCTCGTGTCCCATTGAAATCCACGTATCGGTTGCTAGAGCGTCCGCACCGGCCACCGCTGCGCGCGCATCTGCGGTTACCAGGACCGAACCGCCCGTCTGATCTGCGATCTGCTGGGCACGCACCACGACCGCCCCATCGGGACTAAATGCTGATGGTGCCGCGATGCGCACGTGCATTCCGGCCGTGGCCCCGCCGAGCAAATACGAGTGGGCCATGTTGTTGGCGCCATCACCCAGGTAGGTCAGGGTCGCACCTTCCAGCGCCGCGACCGAGCCGCGGTGTTCCGCGAGCGTAAGCAAATCGGCGAGAACCTGACAGGGATGAAACTGATCGGTGAGGGCGTTGACGACCGGTACTGTTGCGGCCGCTGCCATCTCTTCGATGCGCTCTTGCCCGAAGGTGCGCCAAACAATCGCTGCGGCCTGTCGGTCGAGCACCCGCGCCGTATCGCTGATTGGCTCGCCGCGGCCCAACTGGCTCGACTCGGAGTCAATAACGAGCGGATAACCACCCATTTCCGCGATACCGACGGTAAATGAGACGCGCGTTCGGGTGGAGGGTTTGTCGAACAGCACTGCGACCGCCCGCGGCCCGACGAGAGGTGTGCGAAAGAAATTATCGTCCTTAAAGGCCCGAGCCAACTCGAGCACTTCGCGCTGTTCTGCCGGTGCGAGGTCATCGTCGCGCAAGAAGTGCCTCAACTCGCGTGAACTTTTCACTGCTTGCTCCCCTGCTCTACCTGGTCCAAAATTTCAGGCAGCGCCGACACAAACGTGCGTGCATCGCGCTCCTGCAAGATCAGTGCCGGCGCCAAGCGAATCGCATTGGGGGCAACTGGATTCACAATGAATCCCGCCTCAAGCGCGGCCTGCGCCACCCGTGCGGCGCTCGCATCGCGCAACTCAATAGCACTAAGCTGACCCTCCCCGCGCACCGCGAAAATAGCTGGATGTTTCAGCGCTGAAATCTCCGTGCGCAACATGAGGCCGACCGTGCGCGCGCGTTCCAAGAGATCGTCGCGCTCAATAACGTGCAGCGTGGCCAATCCCGCCGCTGCTCCCACTGGGTTACCGCCGAAAGTGGTGCCGTGCTGGCCGGGTTGCAAATACTCGGCGGCGCCGCCGTAGGCGATGATGGCGCCCATCGGGAAGCCGCCACCGAGCCCCTTGGCTAACGCCATCACGTCGGGTTGCACGCCGTCGAAGTAATCGTGCTGATGTGCGAACCAGGTACCGGTGCGCCCCACTCCCGTTTGTACCTCGTCCAAAATCAAAAGCGCGCCATGACGCGAGGTGAGTTCGCGCGCCTTTTGTAAGTAACCAGATGGCAGGGGCCGCACCCCCGCCTCCCCTTGGATAGGTTCTAAGACCAGGGCCGCGACGTCGTCCGCAATTGCTGCCTCAAGTGCGTCCAGATCACCAAACGGTAAATGCTCGACCCCGCCCGGAAGGGGTTCGAACGGCTCCTTATAGTCCGCCTTGTGAGTCAGCGCCAAGGCTCCCATTGTGCGTCCGTGGAAAGCTCCCTCGAGCGCGAGAATACGCGGACGACCCGTGCGGCGGGCAATCTTGAAGGCGGCCTCCATCGCCTCGGTGCCCGAGTTGGTGAAAAACACACGGGCGTCCGCATCGGCTTCGGCAATCTGGAGCAGTTTTTCTGCCAGCGCGATCTGCGGGCCGGTTGCAAAGAAATTCGAAACGTGACCGAGTGTGCCCAACTGCGCTGTCAGCGCAGCAGTGAGGGTGGGATGGGCGTGGCCGAGCGTGTTCACCGCAATTCCGGCGAGCAGGTCGAGGTAGCGCTTGCCATCGGCATCAAAGACGTAAACCCCTTCCCCCCGCACTAAGACACGCTGGGGGGTTCCAAACGTGTTCATCAGCGCCGCGCGATAGCGCTGCGTCCAGGCAGCATTCGATCCTTGATCAAGCCCCAGCTCTTCCTGCGCCTGCGCGTGATCCAGTGCGTCGCTACTCACTCGTCCTCCTCTACACCGTCGGGCAGCACCATCGTGCCGATACCCTTCGTCGTGAAAATCTCAAGCAGCACCGCGTGCGCTACGCGTCCGTCAATGACGTGGGCGCGCGGCACTCCACCTTCAATTGCGCGCAGGCACGCCTCCATCTTGGGGACCATGCCCGACTCCAGGTGGGGTATTAGCTCGCGCAGTGCGCTCTCGGTGATGGTGCTTGCCAGCGAGGAGCGATCTGGCCAGTTCGTATACAGCCCCTCGACGTCGGTTAGCACCACGAATTTAGAAGCGCCCAGTGCCTGCGCGATCGCGGCTGCCGCCGTGTCCGCATTGACGTTCAGCACCTCACCGGGGCTGTCCACATCGGGCGCAACAGTGGAAATCACGGGAATCCGGCCCGCGTTTAGCAGGTCGTGGATCAGGTCCGTATCCACCTCGGATACGTCGCCGACCAGCCCCACGTCGACGTCTTTACCGTCCACCGTTGCGCGGCGGCGGCGCGCGCCAAGAAGCAGTCCGTCTTCGCCTGACAGCGCGACCGCGTAGGGGCCGTGCTGATTCATCAGCGAGACAAGTTCACGCGATACCTGCCCCGCCAGGACCATGCGCACCACGCGCATCGTCTCCGGAGTGGTGACGCGCAGGCCGCCGCGGAACTCGGAGTCGATGTCGAGACGGTCGAGCATGTCACTGATTTGCGGGCCACCGCCGTGCACGATCACGGGCAGGAGTCCGGCGTGGTGCAGAAAGACTATGTCGTTGGCAAACGCCTCTTTCAGTTCCTCGTCGATCATCGCGTTGCCGCCGAATTTGATGACGACAATCGCGTCGTGGAACTCTTCAAGCCACGGCAGGGCCTCGACGAGCACCTCGGCTTTTTGATGCGGCGTGAGTTCCGAAATATCGGTCACGGGCTCGTGATTTGCGGCGTGATTAGTCTCTTGGGTCATGAGGAATACGCGCTGTTCTCGTGAACGTAGTCGTGGGTGAGATCATTAGTCCAAACGGTGGCGGCCGCGCTTCCCGCGTGCAGATCGACAACGACCTGCACCTCGCGCGGTGACATGTCTACAAGCGCGCGGTCTTCTCCCACGCCCCCGCCCCGGCACACTTGCACGCCGTTGACCGCCACATCTATTTCATTGGGATCAAATGGTGCGATGCCCGCGGGCACCGTACCCGCGGCAGAAATGATGCGGCCCCAATTGGGGTCGTTGCCAAACACGGCGGCCTTAAAGAGGTTGGAACGGGCAATGGCGCGTGCCACGGTCACGGCTGCCGCTTCGGTTGAGGCATTTTGCACCGTGATAGCGATGTCGTGCGTCGCCCCTTCGGCATCGGCAACGAGCTGGCGCGCCAGATGGGCGCTGACTTCGCGCAGTGCCGCGGTCAGTTCTTCCGTCGTGGGTTCGATTTTGCTCGCGCCGGAGGCGAGCGCAACGACCGTGTCGTTGGTCGACATGCACCCATCGGAGTCGATCCGATCAAAGGTGGTTGCCGTTGCTGCGCGCAGCGCTTCGTCGAGCGAGGTGGACTCCACTCGCGCATCCGTGGTCAACACGACCAACATCGTGGCCATGCCGGGGGCGAGCATGCCCGCACCCTTCGCTATTCCGCCCACGGACCAGCCGTCACGTTCGACCATCGCCGTTTTAGAGACGGTGTCCGTGGTCATAATCGCCTCGGCTGCTTGTTGACCGGCAAGCGCATCCGAATTCAGTTTGGTAACCGCGGTCTCGAGCCCGCCCAGCAGCGCCTCAATCGGGAGTCGCACCCCAATCAAGCCGGTCGAACAGACCTGGATTTGGTCGGCGTCCGTATTGAGCAACTGCGCAGCGCGTTCGGCAGTCACCTGACTGTCTTTGAATCCCGCGGTTCCCGTTGCCGCGTTGGCGCCGCCGGAATTAAGGACGACGGCACGCGCCGAACCCGTCGCGGTCATCTGCCGCTGCGACCACTGGACGGGCGCGGCTTGGATTCGGTTGGTGGTGAAGACGGCGGCTGCGGCATATTCGGGGCCGTCGTTAACAATCAGGGCGAGGTCGCGCGCACCTGTGGACTTAATTCCGGCGGCGATACCTGCAGCGCGAAAACCCCGTGGCTTCGTTACGCTCATGGCGCGAGCCCAATCGCGGTCAAACCCGTCGTCTCTGGCCACCCGAATGCGAGATTTAAACACTGAATTGCGGTGCCCGCGGTGCCCTTGACGAGGTTATCGAGCGCGCATATCGCTACGACGCGGTTGGCGCGCTCATCAACTGTGATCTGCATCGCCGCAGTATTTGACCCCAGGGTTTGAGCGGTCGAGGGCCACTGGCCTTCGGGCAGTACGGCAACGAACGGCTCATTCGCATATGCCTCAACCCAGATGCGACGCACCTGATCCGGTGCGAATTGCGGATTGAGCGGGGCGGTGACGGTTGCGAGAATTCCACGCGCCATCGGGACGAGAGTGGGCGTGAAACTTATTCGTACCTCACTCGCGCCGGATGTTTTCAGATTTTGCTGAATTTCGGGAATGTGCCGGTGCGTGCCGCCCACCGCGTACGGCGCGGCGGAACCCAAAATCTCTGAAGCGAGCAGGTTAGTTTTCGCGGCTTTTCCCGCACCGGAAGGCCCGTTAGCCAGCACGGCCACGATGTCCGCGGCGTCGACGACACCCGCTGCCACACCCGGAGCGAGAGCAAGCGTCACCGCGGTGACGTTGCAACCCGGAACGGCGATCCGGCGCTCATCCCTCAGGTTTTCGCGTTGGCGGCCAGCGTCGGTTATTAATTCGGGCATGCCGTAGGGCCAGGTTCCCGCGTGGTTGGAGCCGTAGAAGTCTTGCCAGGCTTGCGCGTTTGCGAGCCGGAAGTCCGCACCGCAATCGAGCACGAGCGTTTCGGGATCCAGGTCTTTGGCAATGGGGCCGGAAGCGCCGTGCGGCAGCGCGAGGATGACGGCGTCATGACCGCTCAATGTCTGGGCCGTGGTCGGTTCGATGATGCGGTCAGCCAGCGGCACCAAGTGGGGGTGGTGTAAACCGAGACGGTCGCCCGCACTCGAGTGACCGGTGAGCGCTCCGATCTCAATTTCGGGGTGATTTAACGCCAGTCTTAGGGCCTCACCACCGGCGTACCCGCTGGCGCCCGCGACCGCTACAGAAATTGCCATGAGCCCACCTTACATGAATATTCACTGGTATGAATATTTAGGGGTGCGTGAGATGCGAGCGGGTGGTTTTAGGCCCGCAGTTGCGCCCCGAACTTCCGTTCGGCCGCCTCGATCGCACCAGTGCGCGCATCGCGGAGATCCTGCGCCGTGAGCGTTCGATTATCAGCCCGGTAGCGCAGCGCAAACGCGAGCGACTTCTTATCGGCGCCAATTTGGGGCCCGCGGTACACATCGAAAAGCCGCACATCCTCGACCAGGGGCCCGGCGCCGTCCAAAATTGCTGCGCGCACCGCAGCCGCTGCCACGGACTCGTCCACCACGAGCGCAAGGTCTTCTTTGCCTGCCGGATAGGTCGATAAAGCGAAGGCTCGAACCGGATCTGCCGGGGCAGATGAAATGAGTCGATCCAAATCGAGTTCGAAAGCGACCGTGCGCTCGGGCAACTCCAACGCGGTAAGCGCCTTGGGGTGCAACTCGCCCGCATGCCCGATGACATCTCCAGTCGCAAGACACAACTGTGCGCAGCGACCCGGATGCCATGGAGCATACGAAGCCGCCTCGACCTCGAGGTCTATCCCGATCGCGCGCCCGACGCGCAATGCCAACTCGATAGCATCGCGCCAGGTGGCAGCGCGGCCCGCACTGCCCTCGGTGGGAAGTTCGCGCAGCCCGGTCAGAGCGCCCGCCACGGCGAGCGGTTGATTGGGAAGCGCTCGCTCGATTTGGGCGAGCGCCTCGGGGCCTGGATACTGGGCGAGCGGCGGAATCGGGGCGCAAGTCGCCTCTGTGCCCGGGTAGGTGACCAAGCCCACCTCATAGACGGCCGCATCGGTCAGGCCGCGTCCCACATTGCGCCGCAACACAGGCAAAAGGGTTGCCAAAATAGAGGTGCGCATGAGAGGTTCTTCGCCACGCAGCGGATTGAGCAACCGCAAGCCGCGACGACGCTCATCATCGGGTTCGTACTGCAGCGCATCAAATACCTGATCGCCGACGAACGGATAAGACAAGACCTCAGTCAGGCCAGCTTCGGCAAGGGTGCGCGAAACCGAGCGACGCCCGCGCTGAGCCGGGGTCAGACCGTGGCCGGCAGGCGCGGTCGGCAGGCGAGAGGGAATCGCATCATAACCATGTAAGCGCGCGATCTCTTCGATCAAATCGACCGAAGCGGTCAGGTCAGGCCGCCAGGACGGCGGTGTAACGCGCCACGTGGGCGCCGATACGGGGCCGTCAACTTCGGCTCCGATGTCTTCTAAAATTGACCGCACTTCGGCGGGGGCATAGGGCAGGCCGATAAGCCGCTCGGCGTCCGCCGCAGCAAATTCGAAAGTCGGCGCTGCGCCGCGCTCGTCGAGGTCCGTCACCTCGGGGTCGGCGGTCCCTCCCCCGTATTCGACGAGCAGGTCAACAACTCGTTGCACCGCATAGGGCGCCAAATCGTGGTCGACTCCGCGCTCAAAGCGCTTCGATGCCTCGGAGGTCAGTCGGAAGCGGCGCGAAGTGCGGGCGACGGAAATCGGATCGAAATGCGCACCTTCAATGAGCACATCGACGGTGGCGTTGGTGACCTCGGAGTCGTATCCGCCCATCACTCCGGCAATACCGAGCAGTCGCGAGGCCGCAACCCCGTCGGGTGAGTCGGTGATCACGAGGTCCTCGTCGGTCAGGACGCGTTGTTGTTCATCAATGGTCTTAATCTTTTCGCCGTCCCGGGCACGACGCACAACTATCGGTTCTGCGACCCGATGCAGATCGTATGCGTGCAGCGGCTGGCCGAGCTCGAGCATCACGTAATTAGTTACGTCTACCGCGAGCGATATGGGGCGCATGCCCGCCTGGTGGAGGCGGCGCTGAATGAAGGCGGGCGAGGCGGCGGCCGCGTCAATACCACGCACAATGCGCGCGACGAAGCGATCGCAGCCCGGATTTTTGTTTATGGGGCGCTCGTCAACGATTTTTACGCCGAAGCCACCGCTTGAGGCGGCCGGAATTTCGATGCGGGCGGGGTCCTGGAATTTGCCGCCGGTTGCGTGCCCGTATTCGCGCGCAATTCCCCGCAGCGATAGACAGTATCCGCGGTCCGGAGTGACATTGACCTCGACAATCTCTTCGTTCAGACCCAGCAATTCAGCAGCATCAGCGCCCAGTTCGGCGCCGGAATGCTCTGGCCCTAAAACCAGGATCCCGGTGTGGTCGTCGCCGATGCCGAGCTCGCGGGTCGAGCAGATCATGCCATCGGAAATATGGCCATAGGTTTTTCGAGCACTTATTGGAAACGGTCCGGGCAAAACCGCGCCGGGCAGCGCTACAACGACCCGGTCACCCACCTCGAAGTTATGGGCGCCACACACAATCCCGCGCGGATCGTCCTCGCCGACATCAACCGAGCACCAATTGATGGTCTTGCCGTTTTTTTGCGGTTCGGCCTCAATGCTCAACACCCGGCCCACAACGACCGGACCGCTCACCTGGGCGCGGTGAATCGCTTCTTCTTCAAGCCCGACGCGCACGAGATGGGCGGCAACGAGGTCAGCAGAGGCTTCGGCGCCGAGTTCAACGTATTCACTCAGCCACGTCAGTGGAACGCGTGTCACTTAAATCTCCATCCCAAACTGCTGGGAGAAGCGAATGTCTCCCTCAACAATGTCGTGCATATCGGCGATTCCATGGCGGAACATCAGGGTGCGCTCCAAGCCCATTCCGAATGCGAACCCGCTGTAGCGACTCTCGTCGACGCCGCATGCCCGCAGGACGTTGGGATGAACCATGCCGCAGCCACCCCATTCGATCCAGCCCGTGCCCCCGCAGGTGCGGCATGCCACCGCGGGATCGCCGTTACAGATAAAGCAGCGCACATCCATCTCGGCGCTGGGCTCAGTGAAGGGGAAGAACGAGGGCCGCAACCGCGTAACGGCTTCGGGGCCAAACATTTCTCGCGAAAAGTGGTCCAGTGTGCCCTTCAAATCCGCCATGGTGAGACCCTCAGCCACCGCCAAGCCCTCAACCTGATGGAAGACGGGCGTGTGCGTGGCATCGAGTTCGTCCGTGCGGAAGACCTTGCCGGGGCACACGATAAACACCGGAGGTTTGCGTTCAAGCAGGGTGCGAGCCTGCACGGGCGATGTCTGGGTTCGCAGCACCATGCCGCTGCCGGCCGGAGCTACATAAAAAGAGTCCTGCATTTGGCGTGAGGGATGATCGGGCGCGATGTTGAGGGCATCGAAGTTGAACCATTCCGCTTCGACTTCCGGCCCCTCGGCGACCTCCCAACCCATCGCGATGAAGACATCGCTGATGCGCTCTTGCAGTAGTTGGAGGGGATGGCGGGCCCCGGCAGGTGCTCCGGATGGCACCGTTACATCCACCTTTTCGGCAACGAGCACGCGTGCATCATGTTCGGCCTGTAACACCTGTTGGCGCTGGGCGAGGGCTTGACGCACCTGCCCGCGTGCGCTTCCCACGAGTTTGCCCGCCGCGGCGCGCTCTTGCGGCTGAATGCGTCCGATTTGCTGATTCGCCCGAGCGAGGCGGCTGCGGTCACCATCGTGGGTCAGCCGCACCTCTTTGAGTTCGGCCAGATCACTGGCGGCCGCTATCGCGCTGAGCGCCGCCTCGACGGCCGCTGCAACGTTTTGTGGCTCGAGCAGTTCCGGTGCGGCCGCCTCCGCGTTTACTCCCTGCTTAGACATGATTGCCTTTCTAACATGAAATCCGCGACTAGTTTATGCCCTGGTTATTGCCGCCGGGCGTGCGCTGGGCGCGAGCCGAGGCATAGAGGCACAGCGCCGCCGCGCTAGCCAAGTTTAGGGACTCCGCCTGACCGTGAATCGGGATCGCAACTACGGAATTGACGCGCTCTAAATCCGCACTATCTAGGCCCCTAGCCTCATTTCCAAACACCCAGGCCGTCTCGCGAGCGAGGCTAGGGAGCTCCTCGGCACCGTCCACGTGGGCGGCGTCTTGCAGCGCGTCGAGATCGTGGCTCCCGCCACCATCGGCGGCTAATAATTGCAGACCCGCCGCCCGGATCGCTGCCAGAATGTCGGGCAACTCTAAACCGGTTATCACGGGCAGGTGGAATAGCGAACCCGCGCTTGCCCGCACGACCTTCGGATTGAAAATGTCGACGCTTCCGCTTGCCATGATGACCGCGTCTGCGCCCGCGGCATCCGCCGTGCGTATCACGGTGCCCGCATTACCGGGGTCCTGATTCTGTGCCAAGACTGCTAGCAGTCGCGGCCCCCGGGCCAAGACGGGCTCAAGTTGTGCCTGTAAGAGCGGTGCAATGGCGATCACGCCCTGCGCGGAGTCGGAAATAGCGGAAATTACTTCGGCCGTTGCCAGTTGTGCGCGAATGCCCCGGTCGTCAGCGGCTCGCCAGATCTCGGGATAGCGCGCGCGTGCCTGGGTGGTCATCAGCAACTCGTCAGCGGCGCCGCAGCGCAACGCCTCGCGTGCCGCCTGCGGGCCCTCCACCAGGAAGCGGCCCCTCCGATTACGAACGGAGCGCCCGGCCAGCGCCCTCAGTGCGCGAATCCGATCACTGCGCGGATTGCTTAGCAAGGGCCCGTCCGGGCGCTCCGACATCAAACTGTTCGCTTATCTTTAAGCCGAATACCTAGGCGACGTCGCTCTTGGGGGCAGAGGTGTCTGCCGGCAGCGAGTTCTTCGCGAGTTTTACCAGTGCCGAAAAGGCGCCGGGGTCGGATACGGCTAACTCGGCGAGGTTGCGGCGATCAACTTCAATTTCGGCCGCTTTGAGCCCCTGGATAAACCGGTTATAGGTCATTCCTTCAGCCCGGGCCGCGGCGTTGATGCGCTGAATCCACAGGCGCCGGAAATCGTTCTTGCGCGCCTTTCGGTCGCGGAACGAATACGTGCCCGAATGCAGCAACTGTTCCTTGGCCTTTGTGTAAAGGCGCGAGCGCTGACCTCGGTATCCGCTGGCCGCTTCGAGGACTGAACGACGTTTTTTTTGGGCGTGTACCGCCCGCTTCACGCGTGCCATTTGATGCTCCTTAAGTGTGTGAGGGAAGTCGTTAAGCTGCGGACTACTTGCCGAGCATCTTCTTGATTGCGGGAACATCAGCCGCAGCTACGGCCTGATCCTGAGACAGACGGCGCTTGCGCTTGGAGTTCTTCACCTCAAGCAGGTGGCGCTTATTGGCCTGCTCACGCATGATCTTTCCGCTCCCGGTGACACGAAAGCGCTTCTTGGCTCCCGAGTGGGTCTTATTCTTCGGCATGGTTGCCGGCTCTCCTCGACTAGGCCGCACAATTTCGTGCGGAGGTTGTTCACACTCTTGCGGTGGCAAAAGCGGTGTACGTAAAATTTTCTTCGTGTCAGTTGGCGCGCTTCGCGGCCTTATCGGCCTGCGCCTGCTTGCGCTCCTGACGCGCTTCGGACTTCTTCTTGTGCGGCCCGATGACCATGGTCATGTTACGACCATCGAGTTTGGGTGCGCTCTCGACCGAGCCAAGATCAGAGACTTCTTCAGCCAGGCGCTCCAGCAAACGCATACCCATTTCCGGGCGGGACTGCTCACGGCCGCGGAACATGATCATGACCTTGACCTTGTCACCACCGTTTAAGAAGCGCTCAACGTGGCCCTTCTTTGTTTCGTAATCGTGGGAATCGATCTTGAGTCGGAAACGGATCTCTTTCAGTTGGGTATGAGCCTGATTGCGGCGGGCATCGCGCGCCTTCATGGCGGCCTCATACTTGTACTTACCGAAGTCCATTAATTTGCAAACGGGTGGGCGGGCATCGGGGGCTACCTCAACCAGGTCGAGGTCGGCCTCCTGAGCAAGACGCAGTGCGTCTTCAACTCGAACGATTCCTACCTGTTCGCCGTTTGGGCCAACAAGACGGACTTCGGGGACCCGAATCCGCTCGTTAATACGGGGCTCGCTGATGTGCTGCTCCTAACGCTGTGGTGATCTAGTCCACACCACACAAAAATGGCCTTCGTGCGGTGGTGCGCGCGAAGGCCAAAATCCCGGGCGGTTCCAGTATTGCGGAACTTCTAAAACACGCCATCATTGATGAGGTGCGATGCCCATAACCCAGCCCCAACGAACTACTATGTGGAACTCAGGTGGGAGGAGGCCTCCACTTACACATCGGCAAATGCCGATCGGTAACAGGGAGATACTAGCAGAATGTCGGAACCTATTTCACATGGCACTGACTCGAATAGGCCGACGCCTCAATTCGAAGTTCATTCAACCGCGCGGCCCACACGGCCGCGCCCGCAGAAAAAACCGTGGGCACTTATCAGTGTCTGCGCGCTGTTGTCGTTGCTTTTAATCGCGGCCGGAGGTGTCGGTTTTTACCTGTATCAAACCACGGACGCATGGAGACATCGTTCCGGGGAATTAACCGAACGGGTCCAAGACCTGGCCAATGAAATTGCGACGGTGAGCGAGGAGTTCGACGCCACTGTATCGGCCCTTGAACGCACCGAAACCCAACTCGATACCGCGCGAGATCGCATAACGGAATTGGCAGATGAAAAGGCTCAGTTGGGCGATGAACATGCCGTTCAGCAGCGCGTAGTGGAATATCAAGAGCGCGTCAGCGAAATCGCCGCCGACATCCTATTCGCTCTTGATGAATGCATTTCCGGCCAAAATCGGGTTATTGACTACATTAAAGACGCGGATCGCTATGACACAGACGACCTGAAGCGCATCGAAGGTGAAGTTGCGGATTACTGTTCCGATGCCACCGATGCTTCTGAACAACTGCTTGAGGAATTATCGGAATGAAACGCGGGCGCTTGATTCCGATAATCGCTGCTGCGCTCGTTATTAGCGCTTGCTCCGTGCTTCCGCCGAAGCCGCCGCCGCTAGGCCCCACACCGCAGGGAACTTCAACTTCAAATGTCTCGAATTCCAGCGGCGAAGCAGACTCCCCCGATGGTTTCCAGTCGGCGCAGCGTATCGCGGTAAGGGTGCGCAACGTGGGGTGTCAATCGCTTTCGACGGGCTCGGGTTTTGCGCTTGACGAAAACACCCTGGTTACCAATCGGCACGTAATCGAAGACTCCGCAGAACTGCAGTTGGAGACCTATGACGGGCGCGACGTGGCGGTGGCCGCCTCGACCATCGCCTCGTTCTCCGATTTGGCGCTTGTGACGACAGTAGACGCCCTGCCGCACGTGGCCCCGATCGCCACGCAGGACGCCGAAATCGATGATCTCATTACTGTTATCGGTTATCCCAAGGGCGGCGAACTCACCACCTCTACCGGCCGCATTATTAGTTCCGAGCAGGATCCGCTCGACATGAACCTGGGCGAGGTTTTCTATACCAGCGCTCCGGTCGAGCCGGGCTCCTCCGGTTCGGCGGTGCTTAATACGGACGGTGAACTCGTGGGTGTCATCTATGCCAAGAGCGGCTCGGGCAGTCTCTTCGTTCCGGTTTCAACCCTGCACGAGTTACTAGAATCGGATGCAAACCAGGAGCCACTGCCCGGCTGCTAAACCCACGGCCTGCAGCAGTTGGCTCTCCCCGAGCTGAATCTCCCTATACAACCCGCAATTCGAGCCCGTCGACGCGCTCGGCGACCATTTCATTTTGGGCAAGAAGAGTTTCGACCTGGCTAAGTACACCGCTTAAATCTTCGCGCGATAGTCCCGGAGTAATCCGCAATACGACGGCGGTTTCTGCGCGCCGCCCCGGCTCGATCTGCACGTCTTGTACGGCTGGTAACCGCATTATCTGGGCTCGCATGTTCTCGGTTAATTCGGCGTCCTGGGGCGCCGGCGTCCAACTATCGGCTTTCCCTTGCGCGAGCGCCCATACGGCGGGGCGCGGAATAATGGCGGGTCGGTCATCCCCGGGGTCCACCACTAGAAGTGGCCACTGTTCACTCACCGCGCCAAGCGCTGCTCGCTCGACCTCAACGGGGATGGGGCGCGCCTGTTTATTCCAACGCGTCAGGGCCGCAACAGAGGTGAAAATTGGAAGCGCTATTCGGCCATCGGGCGCGGAGACGCACACAATTGCGCTCGAGGCGTCCTTATCGGCCACCAGGTTCGTCGCCTCGTTCATGACAAGATTTTCGACCTCAGCCATGACCGGTACTACTACGCGCTTACCCGCGAGGGCAGAAACGAACTTCGAAAGCGGGACCTGGCCGGCGCGCCACTCGGCGAGGACCCGGGCCAATTCGGGATCTGCGTGCCCCGCGTCGCCGGAGAACGGCGATGGCTTCAGCTCACGCCCCGCCCACGGGACTCCCGCGGAGTCGGCCGGGCCCGGATCCGCGCGCCTCACGGCCGGCCCGCCACCTCAAGTGCTTCGCCCAGCGTAAACGCGCCGTCATAAAGAGCTTTTCCGATGATTGCACCCTCGACGCCGGCCGGTACCAGATCGCGTAGTTGACGCAGGTCTTCGAGTGTTGAGATCCCGCCCGAGGCGACCACTGGTTTATCGGTGCGCTGACACATCTGGGTGAGCAGTTCAATGTTGGGCCCGGTCAAAGTGCCGTCCTTGGTTACATCGGTAACCACATAGCGTGAACACCCATCGCGTTCGAGGCGTTCAAGCACTTCCCACAGGTCCCCGCCCTCCCTGGTCCAGCCGCGACCTGCCAGGGTCGTTCCCCGCACGTCCAAACCGACAGCGATCCGATCACCGAACTCACCGATGGCCGCTGCCGTCCAGTCGGGGTTTTCAATCGCCGCGGTGCCCAGATTCACGCGCGCGCAGCCGGTATCAAGCGCTCGCTTGAGGGATTCGTCATCGCGCAACCCGCCCGATAATTCGACCTTGATGTCGAGGGACTTCACGATCTCTTCGATCATCTGAGTGTTAGTGCCCCGGCCAAAGGCGGCATCCAGGTCAACCAAATGTATCCATTCGGCCCCGCCGTCTTGCCAACTGAGCGCCGCATCCAATGGGCTGCCATAAACCGTCTCGGTCCCGGCCTCTCCCTGGAAGAGCCGCACCGCCTGCCCGGCAACGATGTCGACGGCGGGCAGAAGTTCGAGATTGGGCATGGGTTAGCTCCTTTAGCGCAAGAATTTGAAGAGTCTAATTTGGTTTTTTGCGACCGGCGGCCAGTGCCCGCAACGCGGCAAATTTGCTTAAGGATGCGACAGTTTTCACATCGGTTTCCTGCTGCAGTTCAGTGCGGTCAAGGCTGCCAAGTATTAAGCGCTCGCACACCGGGTCCAGGCCATTAATTATGAGCCCAGGCGCGAGTTTTTCGACCATTTGCCCATCCCGGTACTTGGTCGCCTGGACATCCGAGTCGGCCGGATCCTCGGAAGCCCCGCGCCGCAACAATATTGTCTCAACATTGCGCAGCGCTGCCGACAGGTCGGCTCCGCTTTTATGCGCCGCACCAAATTCAGCGTCATCAAGTAACAGCACCGCGCCGTGCGGGGTTGCGAAAGCGGACCCGGGTACGGCAGCTAATTTGCCCACAGCAGCAAGTGCCTTATGCGACGCGATGGGTGTAATTAGCAGCGCAATTTCCGAGTCCAAACTTACAGCGCACCCTTAGTTGATGGAATGCCATCGACGCGCGGATCGGGTTCGACGGCCTGGCGCAGCGCCCGTGCCAGTGCCTTAAACTGCACCTCCACTATGTGGTGCGGGTCGCGCCCCGACAGCAGTTGAATGTTCAGCGAGATCGCCGCATGGTGGGCGATGGATTCGAATACGTGGCGCGTCAGGGCCCCCGTGAAGTGCCCGCCAATCAGGTGGAACTCCTGACCGGCCGGCTCGCCACCGTGCACGAAATAGGGGCGCCCGGACAGATCGACGGCGGCTTGTGCGAGCGCTTCGTCCATCGGAATCAGAGCAGAACCGTAGCGCGCAATGCCCGCCTTATCGCCGAGGGCCTGCTTGAGCGCTTGCCCGAAAACGATCGCGGTGTCTTCGACCGTGTGGTGCACATCGATGTCAATGTCGCCGCTGGCGCGCACCTTAAGGTCAATGAGTGAGTGCTTACCAAGCGCGGTAAGCATGTGGTCATAGAACGGGACGGTCGTCGAGATATCGGTCACGCCGCTACCGTCTAGGTTGATCTCAACCAAGACAGACGACTCCGAGGTCTCTCGTTCAATTTTTGCAATTCGCTGCTGCGTCACGCTTGCGTTACCTCCACCAGGGCGCTCTTAAAAGCGCGCATTTCATCGGGCGTTCCGATTGATACCCTAAGCCATCCATCGGGTCCAGTTTCGCGGATTAGCACACCGCGGGCCAATAATGCCTGCCACAGGGCGTGGCGATCTTCGAACCGGCCAAAATACACGAAGTTTGCGTCGGAGGCTGCCACCTCATAACCGCTTTCACGCAGCCATGCGACGGTAGCGTCCCGCTCCGCCCGCAAGTGAGCAACGGATGCGAGGAGGGCAGTGCTGTGGCGCAGCGCGGTGCGCGCAACGGCCTGCGTTATGGCCGATAAATGATACGGCAACCGCACGATGCGCAGCGCATCAACAACCTGTCGGCTCGCGGCCAAATAGCCCAACCGTGCCCCGGCCAGAGCAAAGGCCTTCGACATGGTGCGGGTGACAACTAAATTTGGCGACTGCCGCAATAGGCGCAGCGCGCTTGGAGTTTGCGCACGTCGAAACTCCGCATAGGCTTCGTCCACCACAACCAAACAGCCGCTGCCAACTTGAGCGGCGGCGTCCAAAATTTCTTGCACGGTCTCGATTTCGAGCGCTGTTCCCGTCGGATTATTTGGGCTCGTGAGCAAGACCAAGGACGGTTGCAGGCGCGCGATTTCGGCCCGCGCGGCCGGTAAATCAATTCGGAAGTCGTCTTGGCGCGGCGCCGTTGCAAAGCGGGTTAACGTGTCGCGAGCGTATTCGGGATACATCGAATACGAGGGCGTGAACGTGAGCGCCGTGCGGCCCGGACCGCCGAAGGCTTGAAACAGGTGCAGCATGATCTCATTCGAACCATTCGCTGCCCAGATATTGTCTATATCCAGCCCGCTCACATCCGATTCGGAGGCCAAGAACCCGGCCAACTGCGCGCGCAAATCCCGAAATTCGCGATCCGGATACCGGTTCAGCGTTGCTGCCGCACTGGTTACCTCTTCAGCAATGTCGGCGATGATCTCCGGGGTGGGGCCATAGGGGTTCTCGTTGACGTTCAACTGCACGGGAACATCAATTTGCGGTGCGCCATAGGGAGTCTCGCCCGCCAATTCCGGGCGGATCGGCAAGTTGAATGCGGCTTTGGATCCTTCCTCTAGTCCACTCATGACAGCCGCGCTTCCACCGCTGCTCCGTGCGCGGGAAGGTCCTCGGCATGTGAGAGATCGATCACGGCGCTCGAAATATCGTGCAGCGCAGCCTCGTCGAACTCAATTACCTGAACCGCACGGAGAAAAGAGTGCACTCCCAGCCCCGAAGAAAATCGCGCGCTGCCCCCCGTGGGAAGGACGTGGTTCGAGCCCGCCGCATAGTCCCCAAGCGAAACGGGGCTGTAGTCGCCCACGAATATTGCACCGGCATTTTTCACCAGTTGGGCTCGCTCGCGCGCGTCAACCGTGTGAATTTCGAGGTGTTCGGCGGCGTAGGCATCAATTACGTCCATGCCCTGATCCAGGTCGTCAACCACCACTATGGCGGACTGTTTACCGCCCAGCGCGGTCGCAATGCGCTCGGAATGCTTCGCGGCAGCGGCTTGGCGGGCGATTTCATTTTGGACGGCGTCGGCCAACTCGGGCGCATCCGTCACCAAAACCGATCCCGCCAAAGGATCGTGTTCAGCTTGGCTAATTAGATCTGCGGCAACATAGCGCGCGTTCGCCTGCGCATCGGCCAGGATCGCAATCTCGGTGGGACCGGCCTCGGCATCAATTCCCACCGTTCCCATAACGGCACGCTTGGCGGCCGTGACCCACACATTTCCGGGGCCGGTAATGATATCGACCGGCTCGCACGCATCGTCAGAGTTGCCGCTTGCGTCGCCGCCGGATAGTCCGGTGGCACCGTAGGCGAACATGGCGACGGCGCCCGCTCCCCCGACCGCGTAGACTTCCTCGACGCCCAGCAACTGGCACGCCGCCAGAATTGTGGGGTGGGGCAGCCCGGCAAAAGCGGCCTGCGCCGGTGATGTGACGGCCAGAGACTCAACACCCGCGCTCTGCGCGGCGATCACGTTCATCAAAACTGACGAGGGATAAACAGCAAGCCCGCCCGGCACGTAGAGTCCCACGCGTCGAATTGGAATCCAGCGCTGTCGCACTTGGGCGCCGGCACCGACGCTGGTTGTGAAATCACGCGGAACCTGCGAGTCATGGACGCGGCGAAGATTGGCGGCAGCACGCTCGAGTGCTGTTCGCACGGCCGGATCCAAGTTTTCGAGAGCGGTGCGCAATTCGGCTGCCGGTACCCGCAAATTAGTTGGCCGCACCCCATCAAACTCCTCGGCCTGCTCGCGCAGGGCCGCTCCCCCGCGCTCCCGGACAGCCTTAACGAGGGGTAGCACGGTTTCAATGGCGCCGCTGACGTCAATTTCGGCGCGCGGTAGGCGCTCTTGTAATTCCCGCGCACTGAGCGTTTGGCCCCGCAAGTCTATGGTTGAAATCACGGTTTAATCCTAGGTGGCCCGCGAAAAATTCTTTACGCGCGGCCCGCTTCGAGGCCTCGCCCAGATGTCGGGGCGAGAAAATCGGTATTCGGCTGCCTAGGTCCCCGCATATTAATTTGGTAGTAGACACTGCGGACCTAGGAGCGCCTTCAAATCTCCGAACAGTGCGGGTGAGGGCGTGATGCGCAGGGAATCGTCCAGTTTCAGCACCGTCGCGCGACCGGGCTGCGTCAAGCGCAGTCGCACCTCCGTCATTCCCGGGTGCGTGCCCAAGATACTTTTCAATTGCTGAACGACCGGGGGGATGCACCGGTTTACGGGCAGCGCGATCGTCACGGGTTGGGTTGAAGTGTCCGCCACGTCAGGAAGCGATACCTCAACGGCTTGCAGTTGTACCGAATCATCCCGGCGGCGCACCCGCCCCTTGATCGCCACTACCGAGTCCTCTATTAGAGCCGTGTCATAGGCGACGTAGGTTTCACCAAAGAAAAGTACCTCAATGCCACCGTCGAGGTCTTCTACTGTCGCGATCGCCCACGGATTACCCGCCTTTGAGACGCGCCGCTGGACGGAACTGAGAAGCCCGGCAATCGTCACGGTGGAGTTTTCTGCCCGGGTTTCGTCCGCGAGCAACTGCGCGATCGAACAGTCGGCAGCCTTTGCCAGCACGTGCTCAAGGCCCGCCAGTGGGTGATCTGAGACGTATAGGCCCAGCATCTCGCGCTCGAAAGCCAGTTTTTCTTTCTTTTCAAATTCCGCCAGATCGGGAATTTCGATGCTGAATTCTTCGCCCGACATACCCGGGGCGCCAAAGAGATCGAACTGGCCAATCGCCTCGTTGCGCTTCAGGCCGATCACCGCGTCCACCGCCTCTTCGCTGCGCACGAGCAGTGCCCGGCGGGTGTGGCCTAAACCGTCGAAGGCTCCGGCCTTTATAAGCGATTCGACCGTGCGCTTATTGCAAACCTGGGCCGGAACCTTATTTAAGAAGTCTTGGAATGAGGTAAACTCGCCCTTTTCTTCTCGTGCCGCGATGATTCCCGCCACGACGTTAGCGCCCACGTTGCGCACCGCTCCCAGGCCGAAGCGAATGTCTTTTCCGACAGCGGTAAACGCGTGGGCCGATGAGTTAACCGAGGGTGGTAATACCGTGATGCCCATGTGGCGGCACTCGTTTAAGTACAGGGCGGACTTATCTTTATCGCCCCGCACGGACGTCAAAAGCGCGGCCATATATTCCGTCGGATAGTTCGCTTTTAGGTAGGCCGTCCAGTAAGAGACCATGCCGTAGGCCGCGGAGTGGGCCTTGTTAAATGCGTAGCCGGCGAACGGAACCAGCGTGTCCCATACCGCTTCAATTGCCTGATCTGAATAGCCGCGTTCACGCATGCCCGCTTGGAAGGGCACGAACTCCTTCTCGAGAATTTCCTTCTTTTTCTTACCCATGGCCCGGCGCAGTAGGTCTGCTTGCCCCAGTGAGTATCCAGCCAGAATCTGGGCAGCGCGCTGAACCTGCTCCTGATAGACGATCAAGCCGTATGTCTCGTCGAGGACTTCGGCCAGCGGCTGGGCTAACTCGGGGTGGATGGGCTCAATCTTTTGCTGCCCGTTCTTGCGCGCGGCATAGTTTGTGTGAGAGTTCATGCCCATCGGGCCGGGTCGGTATAGGGCAATGACAGCCGAAATATCACCGAAGTTATCGGGTCGCATCTGTCGCAGCAGTGAGCGCATGGGCCCGCCATCGAGTTGGAATACGCCGAGAGTATCGCCGCGCGAGAGAAGGTCGTAGGCGGATCGATCATCGAGTGGCACCTCTTCGATTTTGATCTCCGGCTTGCCGTTCATCGCGATATTGGCGAGCGCGTCATCCAAAATCGTGAGGTTGCGTAGACCCAAGAAGTCCATCTTGATCAGGCCAAGTGACTCCGAGGTGGGCTGATCAAACTGCGTGATAATCGCGCCGTCTTGCTCCCGGCGCATGATTGGAATGACGTCAATCAGCGGCTCAGAAGACATGATGATGCCGGCGGCGTGTACACCCCACTGGCGCTTAAGGCCCTCTAGCCCGCGCGCGAGGGAAACAATTGTCTGCACCTCGGGGTCCGCATCGTGCAGTTGGCGAAACTCCTCGGCCTCGCTGTGGCGCGGGTGATCAGGATCGAAGATGCCCGAGAGGGGAATATCGGCGCCCATCACGGCGGGCGGCATGGCCTTCGTGAGTTTTTCGCCCACTGCGAAGGGCTTGCCCAGAACTCGGGCGGCGTCCTTGAGCGCCTGCTTCGCCTTGATCGTGCCGTAGGTCACGATTTGGGCCACTTTATCGGAACCGTATTTATCAGTGACGTATTTAATAACCTCGCCGCGGCGCCGCTCGTCAAAATCGACATCCACATCCGGCCAAGACAGCCGTTCGGGGTTCAAGAACCGCTCAAAAATCAATCCGTGCTCGAGCGGGTCGATATCGGTGATACCCATCGCGTACGCCGCCATCGAACCCGCAGCCGATCCGCGCCCCGGCCCGACGCGAATGCCCTGGTCACGCGCCCACTCGATAAAGTCGGCGACGACCAGGAAGTACCCCGGGAAACCCATTTGCACGATGACGTCGGTCTCGTAATCGGCCTGCTTGCGCACCTCATCTGGAATACCGTGCGGATAGCGCCGATGTAGCCCGCGCTCCACCTCGGAGATGAACCAGGAGGTCTCGTCTTCGCCCCGGGGCACCGGGAAGTGCGGCATGTAGTTTGCGCCACCCGACACCGTGCGAAATTCCACCTCGCACTGTTCTGCAATGCGCAGCGTATTCGTGAGCGCCTCGGGCAGTTCGCGAAACAGTTCGTGCATTTCGGCAGCCGTCTTCACGTAATAGGACGACCCCGTGAAAGCGAAGCGGTTACCGCCCTCGTCATAGGTTGGATCCGAAAGTTTCGCGCCGGACTGCAGGGCGAGCAGCGCCTCGTGGTTCTTGAAATCTTCTTGCCGCGTGTAGTGCAAGTCGTTTGTTGCCACCAGTGGCGCATCTATTGCTTTTGCGATTCGCAATAGGTCTTCACGCACCCGGGCCTCTAATTCGAGTTCGTGATCCATAAGTTCGACGTAGTAGAACTCTTTGCCGAAGATCTCTTGGAACTCCCCCGCCGCCGCGAGCGCCTCGTCGTATTGGCCCAGGCGCAGCCGCGTCTGCACTTCACCCGATGGGCAGCCGGTAGTCGCAATCAGACCCTTGGAGTAGGTGCTAAGCAATTCGCGATCCAAGCGGGGGTTATGAAAGTGCCCGTCGAGAGAAGCGAGCGAACTCATGCGAAACAGGTTGTGCATGCCCTCAGTCGTGCGCGACCACAGCGTCAGGTGGGTGTAGGCACCGCGGGCCGAGACGTCGTCCCTTCGTTGATGCGGTTCGCCCCAAAACACGCGCGTCCGATCCGCGCGGGCTGTACCCGGCGTCAGGTATGCCTCCACGCCGATAATTGGCTTGATGCCGGCGGCGCGCGCTTTAGACCAAAATTCGAAGGCGCCAAAGAGGTAACCATGGTCAGTTATCGCAATCGCGTCTTGCCCGACGCGATTCACCTCTTCGAAGAGGTCATCTAGCCGCGCCGCGCCATCCAGCATCGAAAATTCGGTGTGGACGTGCAGGTGAACGAAATCCTGACCCGGATTAGGCCTTGACACAGCGCAGTGACTCCTTGGGCAGTTGGGGTTTTTAGGTTGAGAATATCTCCAGTCTAGGCGGGCCCGCTGACGTTCCTGTTCAGGCGCGGGTCGCGAGCCTTTGCAGCGCTCGTGTTAGGTCAGGTGGATATTGGCTTTCAATTTTCACCCAGTGGCCCCGAGTGGGATGTTCAAACTCGATTCCCACCGCGTGCAGCCACTGCCGCTGCAGACCCAGTTCTTTAGCAAGCCGGGGATCGCCCCCGTACGTCAGGTCACCCACGAGCGGGTGGCGCAGCGCAGAAAAGTGCACACGGATCTGGTGGGTGCGTCCAGTCTCAAGATTCACTTTAAGAAGCGAGGCAGCGGCGAATGCCTCTATCACGTCGTAGTGGGTGATCGAGGCTCGTCCGTCGCGAGTAACCGCGAATTTGTAGTCGTGCCCGGGATGTCTGCCGATCGGAGCGTCGATCGTGCCCGAAAGGGGATCAGGGTGGCCCTGAACCAATGCGTGGTAGTGCTTAATGACCGTGCGCTGGCGGAACGCGTGCTTCAAGACCGAGTAGGCCAGTTCCGATTTGGCGACGACCATAACCCCCGATGTGCCCACATCAAGACGTTGAACGATGCCCTGGCGCTCCGCTGCCCCCGAGGTCGTGATTCGGTAGCCGGCGGCCTTGAGCACTCCCAATACGGTCGGGCCGGTCCAACCAACCGAGGAGTGCGCGGCGATTCCGACGGGTTTATCGACCGCGACGATGTCGTCGTCGTCATACAAAATCGGCATTCCTGCAACGGTCTGCGCGTCGATTTCTTCGGTTGGGGGTGCCTCGCGTGGCAGGAAGACTTCGAGCCACGTATCGGCCACGAGCCGGTCCGATTTGCGGGCCACAGTTCCATCGACCAGCACGGCCTCTTCTTCCGCGAGCTTCGCCGCAAGCGAGCGAGAGATTCCAAGCAGTCGCGTCAGCCCAACATCGAGCCTCTCGCCCGAGAGCCCCGCCGGCACGGGAAGGTAGCGCCGATCGAATTCATTCGACACGGTCGCTTACCTCCGGCGCGGGCGCCTGGATTTCTTTGCCGCGCACGCCTAAATAAACCATGAAGATTGCCGCGAAGACGATTGCAATGTCGGCAACATTTCCGACGAAGATTCCGTAATCGATGAAGTCAACGACGTGTCCCTGCGGGAATCCGGGGGCCTTGAAAAACCGATCAATGAGGTTGCCGATTGCTCCCCCAAGCAGGAGCGAGAGGGCCCAGATCCACGCCCATGACGATATGCGCGGCGCAAT
>Ga0079225_10000266_pt1 | contig 28029 bp, 28 predicted proteins | sample Poulit2012_FD_76344 | JGI IMG/M metagenome (GOLD analysis project Ga0079225, IMG submission 76344) | Agricultural soil microbial communities from Georgia to study Nitrogen management - Poultry litter 2012 | ecosystem: Environmental > Terrestrial > Soil > Agricultural land | place: USA: Georgia... | reverse complement strand
GAGGTAGCCGGCGTCCACCGAGCGATCGGGCAGGTGCACGGAGACCCCGTCGGCGGTCTCGGTGCACCCGGTCATGGGCTGTCCCCACGCCACCTGCACATGGTCGAAGCGGTCCAGACCCCGCAGCAACTCCGCGTCGACCAGCGGCTGGACGAACCCGTTGCGCTTGGGCCAGCCGAAACACGCGTCGGCAGGCGCCATTTCGGCCAGCAACCGGCGCCGGCGGTCGAAGAACCGCAGGATCTGATTGGGCACCGTGTGGGGCAGGATCGCGTCCACCAGGCCGATCGCCTGGAAGGCGCGCAGCGATTCGTCGTCGAGGCCCACACCCCGGGGATAGTCGATGAGGGTGTCGCGTTCCTCGACCACCAGGGTGCGGACTCCGTGCCCGCCCAGGATGTTGGCCAGGGTCAGCCCGACCGGACCGGCGCCCACCACGACGACGTCGACCCGGTCGCGAGGGTCGTCGGCGCCGGCGGCCTCGGCTGTCTGCGGCGTCACGCTAGTGTCCCCGAAGGAATTCCAGGTGCAGGCGGTTGAACGTCTCCGGGTCCTCATACTGCGGCCAGTGGCCGCAGCCGGGCATCACCTCGAACGCGGACCCGGGGATCATCGAGGCGATGCGTTTGCCCTCCTCGACGTCGGCGGTCGGGTCGTCGCTGGTCCAGACCACCAGTGTCGGTGCGCCGATCGCCCCGTACTGCGCGGGGCCGAGCAGGTTGCGGGCGCGGATCTGCGGATCCTGCAGCGCCATGATGTCGCTCATCGCGTCGACGAAACCGGGCTGGCGGTAGATCCGCTGCCGACTGGCCACCAGGTCGTCGTAGTCCTTGGACTTGTCGGCCATCAGCCACTTGATCCGGGCCGCGACGGTCTCCCACGTCGGGTTCTGCACCGCGGCCATCGACAGGGTGATGATGCGTTTCATCACCTCCGGGTCGGCTTGGGAGCCCCCGGCGGTGTTGAGCACCAGCCGGTTGACCCGCTCGGGGTGGTCGATCGCCGCGCGCGCCGCCACCCAGCCGCCGAGTGATTCGCCGCTGAGGTGCGCCTTGTCGGCGCCGATCGCGTCGAGCACCGCCATCAGGTGGGTGACGTAGTGGGTGATCTCCAGCGGATGACCGGGTTTGTCGGTGTAGCCGTGGCCGAGCATGTCGATCGCCCACGTGGAGAAATGCCGGGCGTGCGCGGCCAGGTTGCGGACGTAGGCCTCGGCATGGCCGCCGGAGCCGTGCAGCAGGACCAGTGCGGGCTGGTCACGGTCCCCGGCGTGCAGGTAACGGGTGCGGGTACCCGCCGCATCGAGGTAGCCCTGCGTAAACGCGACTCCCTGCAGGTCACTCCAGATGCTCTCGAACTCCGGCATCGACCACTCCGTCCCCGCATCCGTGCGGAAATCCGATTCTCGCTACCTGCCATATGAATTGTGCGCTTATCGCACAATGATGTACGTTATATTCAAGAGCATTACTCTCCGGCGGGTGAATGTCAAGGAGGCCCTACCCATGCCGACCGCGGCCGATGACACCGGCGGCCCACCGGGCTCGCAGACCCTGGCGCGGGGGCTCACCGCACTGCAGGCGGTGGCCGCCTCGTCCGAGGGGCTGACCGCGCAGCAGGTCGCCGACCGGCTCGGTGTGCACCGGACCATCACCTACCGGCTGCTCAATACGCTGGGACAGTTCCGGCTGGTGGCCAAGGGCGGCGACGGCCGGTACCGCCCCGCCGCCGCGCTGGCGGTCCTGGGCGCCTCGTTCGACAACAACCTGCGCCAGCTGTGCCTGCCGACGCTGCGCGCCCTCGCCGAGGAGCTCGGCACCACGGCGTCGCTGCTGGTGGCCGAGGGCGATCAGCAGGTCGCCGTCGCCGTCATCGTGCCCACCCAGGTCGGCTACCAGCTCGCGTTCCACGAGGGCAGCCGCCATCCGCTCAGCCGCGGCGCCGCCGGGATCGCACTGTCGGCGGCGATGGCCCGGTGCGCCTCGGAACGCGACATCGTCGAACAGACCCGAAAGCGGGGCTGGGTGATCACCCACGGCGAGATCGAACCGGGAACCTTCGGGCTGGCCGTTCCGGTCCGCCGCCGCCCGCCCTCACCGCCGACCTGCATCAACCTGATCTCGCACCGCGAGGAGGTCGTTCTGCGCGGGCGGGATGCGGTGTTGGAGGCCGCCGAACGCCTGTCGGAGGTGCTCCGGTGACACCGCCGGCGCCCGAGAGGAGCCCCGAGAGGAGCACAGCCATGCCGTCCAATGCAGAGACCCCGTGGGATGACGTCGTCGACGTGGTGGTGCTGGGCAGCGGCGCCGCCGGGCTGACCGGCGCGCTCACCGCCGCGGTGACCGGCGCGTCGGTCGCCGTCTTCGAGAAGGCCGCGACGGTGGGCGGGACCACCGCGGTGTCCGGGGGCATCGCGTGGATTCCCGCGCACAGCCGGGCGCCGGGGTTGACCGTCGACGCGGCGCTGGACTATCTGCGCGCACAGTCGTTCGGCGCGATGGACGACGCGTTGGTCACCACGTTCATCCGCACCGGCCCGGAGATGATCGAGTTCGTCGAGGCGCACAGCGGCGTCCGGTTCGAGGTCGCCCCCGGATTCCCGGACTACCGCCCGGAGCTGCCCGGCGGTCGCCCGTCGGGGGGACGCTCCCTGAGCCCGCTGCCCTACGACCTGACCGAACTGGGCACCTGGCGCGACCGGATCACCGCATTTCCCGCCGACTTCAGCAACGTCGGATTCGACGCCGAGACCCGAGCCCGGCTGCACGCCGACGTCGACACCGGCGCCGGCGAGGTCGCTGTGGCCGGCACCGCGTTGATCGCCGGACTGCTCAAGGGGGTGCTCGACCTCGGGGTCACGCCGCAAACCGGATGCCGGGGCATCGAGCTGATCACCGACGCCACCGACGCCACCGACGCCATCGTCGGTGTCCGCATCGCCACCGGCGACGCCTCGTGGCGGGTGCGGGCCCGCCGCGGTGTCATCCTGGCCGCCGGCGGCTTCGAATGGGACCCCACCCTCGTCGAGGCGTTCCTGCGCGGACCGATGCGCGGGGCGGTCTCGCCGCCGAACAACACCGGCGATGCGCTGCGGATGGCGATGGCCCACGGCGCCGACCTGGCCAACATGGGTGAGGCCTGGTGGGTGCCGATCGTGCGCATCCCCGGCGACACCATCGAGGGCAGGCAGCGCAGCCGCAGCGTGCGCTTGGAACGCACCCGCCCGCGCAGCATCATCGTCAACCGCGCCGGTCGGCGCTTCGTCAACGAGGCTTGCGACTACAACTCGCTGGCCGGGGCGTTCCATCACCTCGACCCGCGGGGCGGCTATCTCAATGATCCGGCGTGGATCATCGTCGACTCGGCGCATCTGCGGCGCTACGGATTCCTCGGCGTGGCCCCCGGCGACGCCGCGCCGGACTGGTTCTGCGGGTCGGCGGATCTGGCCGAACTGGCGGACAAGACCGGGATCGACCCCGGCGGGCTGGCCGACACCGTGGCCCGCTGGAACGACGCGGTCGCCAGCGGCGCGGATCCGGACTTCGGCCGCGGCACCAGCGCCTACGACGGCTACTGGGGCGACGATCAGGCGACCACGCAGGCCGGGCGCACCTTGGGGCCGATCGACACCGCGCCCTACTACGCCGTGCCGCTGTCGGTGGGGGCGATGGGCACCAAGGGCGGTCCGCGCACCGACCGCGACGGGCGGGTGTTGCACGTCGACGGCCACCCGATTCCCGGCCTGTTCGCGGCCGGTAACGCGATGGCGGGGGTGACGGGCCGCGCCTACGGAGGCGCCGGCGGGACGATCGGCCCGGCGATGGTCTTCGGATACCGCGCCGGGACGGCGGCCGCCGGGGGGCGAACCACGCGGTGAACCGCACCCCGTTTCCCCGGACAACACCGGAATGGTAATGCTACTCTTCGCCGTGAAGAATTTCGGTCTTGGGCGGTTTGACCGCCTTGGGGTGAGCACCGCCGTGGAGGAGCCTGTGTCAGTGCCGGTGCCACGGGTCGTCGCGTCGACCCTGCTCGCCGCCGTGCTGACGGCGGGCGCCGGGGTGAGCCCGCCGGCCGCCGGCGCCGAGCCCGCCGGCGGCCACCAGGTGCGCTACTCGGTCAGTGCGACGCAGACCGCCGAGGCGCGAATCTACTACCGCGAGGTTCAGCCACCGGACTTCGGCGCCTACAGCCACAACCCCTACGAGTACAGTCCCCGCGCCGACGCCACGGTCGGCCCCGATCAGCCCTGGATATTCGAGACGACACTCGCCGACCCGCAGGATTGGGCGATGGTGGTGGTGTCGCTGCCCCCCCACCATGAGGAACTGGAGACCCCCGGCTACGTCTGTGAGCTGCGAGTCGATGACGTGGTCGTGTCCACCGACGCCGGCACCCGAGGCGCGCTGTGCTCGCTGCGCACCTGGTGAGTTCGCTGCGATGTACCGTCTTGGGGGCCGCGCTGTGGCGACCCCGCAGCGTGACCGGCACCGCTCAACCCGGGCCGCCAACGAACAGGAGGCCGTATGACCGCACGTGATCCGGCCACCCCGGAGCCCACCGACAACGCCCAGGACCGCACCGACGCGCTGACCCTGGCCGAAGCCGAAGCCGAAGCCGCCGAGGCGGCCGCCGAAGCGGCACGCACCCGCGCGGCACTGCTCAGACTGCGCAACGGCGGCGACGACCCCGACGGTGCGCCGCCCGCGGCCGTCACGACCGGCGAGGATGGCAAGGACGACGAAGACGACCAAACGCGACCCCCAACCGACGAGGACGACGCGACCACCGGCGCGCAGACACCGGCCCAGCAAGCGCCTCGGCGCGCCCGCAGACTCCACCGCATCGCGCGACCCCTGCGCTGGGTGGCGGCAACCCTGGCCGTTCTGGCCACCGGCGGACTCATCGCCGCCGCGGTGATGATACTCATCGACCACCACGGTGTGCAACAGCGCGAACGCGTCCACGCCGAGTACGCCGCCGCCGCACGCCAGGGCGTGGTGACCTTGATGTCGCTGAACTACGAAACCGTCGAGGACGACGTCCAAGACATTCTCGACAACACCACCGGCGACTTCCGACAGGATTTCGCCGATCACGCCGAGGACTTCACCAAGGTCGCCCGTGAGGCCAAAACGGTCACCGAGGCAACCGCAACGGTCGCCGGTGTGGAATCGTCATCCGACACCGATGCCGTCGTGCTCGTCGCCGCCGAGACCAAGGTCACCAACACCGCCGGCGCGAAAGACGAGCCGCGCAGCTGGCGACTGTCGGTGCACCTGACCCGCGAGGGCGACCAGATCAAGATGTCGAAGGTGGACTTCGCAGCATGAACCGACCCGACCCCGACAACGCCACCGCCGAACCGGTCTCCGAACCCGACCCGGATGCCGCCACCGACGCCGCCGACGCCCCGGCCGACCCGGATGCCACCACCGACACCACCGACACCCCGGCCGACGCGGACACCGAGGGCGCCGCGGCCCCCACCCCGGCCGGGCGCTCCCGGGGCACAGCGACCCTCTGGATCGCCGTCACCCTGGTTTCGGCACTGTTCCTCGCCGCCGCCCTGTGCTGTTGGCTGTACTTCGCGATGTTCCGCGGCGACCAGCAACTCGGCCCCGAGGCCGAACAAGCCGCCATGGCCGCGGCCGCCGACGGCGCCACCGCCCTGCTGACCTATTCACCGCAGACCCTCGACAAGGATTTCGCCGCCGCCGAGACCCACCTCACCGGTGACTTTTTGTCCTACTACACCGACTTCACCGAGAACGTCGTCACGCCGGCCGCCAAGGAGAAAGACGTCCAGACCGTGGCCTCGGTGGTGCGCAAGGGACTGATCAATCTCGATCCCCGCCGGGCCGAGGTGCTGATCTTCGTCAACCAGACCACCATCAGCAAAACCAACCCGAGCGGCTCCTACACCATGAGCAGCGTCAAGGTCGGCCTGGAGAAACACGACGGCCGCTGGCTCATCTCTTCATTCGACCCCGTCTGACCCAGGGTCAAACACGTCGAACACGGCGTCGGCCGGTGGGGCAGACCGGGTGTGACGGGGTGGGACCGGTGTTACGCCCCGTCGCCGCCGGGGCCCTCCAGGATGGTGACCGCCGACACCGCGGTGGGCCCACCGATGTTGTGCGCCAATCCGATGCGGGCCCCGTCCACCTGATTGACCGCGGCGCCGCGCAGCTGCTCGAACAGTTCCACGCACTGCGCCACCCCGGTGGCCCCCGGCGGGTGGCCCTTGCACTTAAGCCCACCGCTGGGATTGACCGGCATGGCCCCGCCGATGCTGGTGGCCTCGGTCTCGAGCAGTTTGGACGCCTCGAACCGGTCGGCGAAACCGAGATCCTCGTAGCTGATCAACTCGACCCCGGTGAAGTAATCGTGGATCTCGGCGACGTCGATGTCGGCGGGTGTCAGACCCGACATGGCGAACGCCTGCCGGGCAGCACGCACCGTCGCCGGAAACGTCGTCATGTCCGTTTTGTGTTGGTGCATCACCGAATCGAGTCCCAGCCCGACCCCGCGGACCCACACCGGCCGGTCGGTGAACCGGTCCACCACGTCCTCGGCGGCCAGCAGCAGGGCGGCGGCCCCGTCGCTCTGCGGGGCGCAGTCGTAGACACCGAACGGCGTCACCACGGTGGGCGCATCGAGAGCCTGCTCGCGGGTGATCTCGAACTGTAGTCGGGCCTTGGGGTTGTGCGCCCCGTGGCGATGGTTCTTCACCGCCACCATCGCCAGATGCTCCCGGGTCGCGGGCCCCTCGTGCAGGTAGCGGCGCACATGCAGGGCAAATCCGGCCGGGGCGACCAGTCCGAGTGGATAGTCCCAGGCCATGTCGCGGGCGGTGCCCTCCCACGCCCACAACATGTCCTTGGTGGCGGTCTCGCGCAGTTTGTCCGCACCGATCACCAACACGACGTCGAACGCTCCGGATGCCACGCCGAACAGCGCGTTGCGGACCGCGTCGTTGCCCGTGGCGCACGAATTCTCCACCCGGGTGACCGGCAGGTCCGGCAGCCCGAGGGCATCGGCGAGGATGCCGGCCTGGAAACCGTCGGTGGTGCCCAGCGCGCCGAACCAGGTGGCCTGCAGGTCGGTCTTGGCCAAGCCCTTGTCGACACTCGCCGCGCACTCCGCGAAGGCCATCGGCAGCAGATCCTTCAGGCCCAGCGCGAAATGCTCCCGAAACGGTGTCATCCCGGCACCGACGACGGCCACCCTCCGCATCACACCGCCTCCGCTTCCACGTCAGGTTCGAAGGGTTCGAACGCGTATCCGTAGTCGGGCACCCCGGAGCGCACCGCGACCCGCCGCAGCACCATCTGACCCCGATCACCGATCGCGACCGTGCCCGGGGTCGCGCCGGTCAGCTTCACCAGGGCGCGCACACCGCCGTCGGGTGTCTCGGAGTCGAGTTCGACGATCACCAACGAGTACGGTGTCCGCAGCCCGGGCACCGGGAAGTCCACGGTGGTCTCGGTGTAGACGGTGCCGGTGCGCGGCAGCGGAACCAGTTGATAGTCGGTGACCAGTGTGCCGTCGGCGTCGACCCGGTACCGAGGTGGGAAGTCGACCGCGCCACTGTCGGGGAACTGACCGGCCTCCCAGCGCACCTTGGCCTCGAACGCGCGCGCATAGGCCGCCAGCGAGATCGGCAGGTCGGCGCCCGGGGTCAAGTCGGTCTCCGGCAGCGAACGGGCCACCGGTTCGCGCCGGTGCACGTGCGCCACCCCGTCGACCACGGTGACCCCGGACAGGTTCGCCTGCTCCACCGCCACCAGCGGCCCGGTCGTGTGCGACTCGGCCAGCGCCGCAAGTCCGAACAGTCCCGCACTGGCCCCCATCGTCGGCAGCGGCGCCGGATCGCCGCTGCACAGTCGCACGGCATGGTCGTGGTCCACCCCGGCCAGCAGCACCGGGGTGTCCACCCACGCCGCGGCCAACGAGGCCAGTACGCCGCGTTCGCGCAGCAAGCGCGGGTCACCGTAGTCGTGGACTTCGCCGATGGCACTGCGGGTACGCACCGGCAGGCTGCGGGCCACCCGTGCGGCGATGCGCACCCGCAGTCCGGCCTCGGCGGTGATGATCGCGGCAGCCCCGGCCGGATCGAGGTCGACACCGATGATCATCGTGCGCGGTCGCGCCGAACTCAGTGCGTCGAGCGTCGCCGGGGCTCCCCCGAGCCGCTCGCTGACCTCGAGTTCGGGGTCGAGCCCGAGACCGGCCAGCAGCACCGCGGCGTTGCTGCTGTCGGTCAACGGCAGGTCACGGGTGACCAACACGATCCGTTCGACGGCGCCGGCCGCGGCCAGCGCGGCGCGACCGGCCTCCACCGCCAGGGTGATCGCGTCTTCGTCGGTGCCGGCCACCCGGTGCTGGGGCGTACCCCAGCACGGCAGATAGGTGCCGATCGCAGCAACGTACGGCATCAGCGCGCCCCGCCTTTCCTTGCGATCCCCTAGGTGACCGCGCCGCTGGTCTTCAGTTCGATGATGCGGTCCCAGTCCAAACCGAGTTCGGTGAGCACCTCGTCGGTCTGGTCGGCAAAACCGGGGGCCGGCCCGCTCTGGGGCGCGGCGACATCGAACTGGACCGGGTTGGCGACCAGTTCCAGTTCGCCGGCCTGCACCAGATACTCGTTGGCCCGCACCTGGTGGTCGGCGGCGGCCTGCAACGTGTCCTGCACCGGAGCCCACGGCCCGGCCAATGTCGCGAACCGTTCACTCCACTCGGCCAGGGTGCGGGTGGCGATCACCTCGGTGAGGATGGCCACCGCCTCGTCGGTGTGCGCCGCGATCTGCTCGGCGGTGGAAAATCGCGGGTCCTCGATCAGCTCCGGGCGGTCGATGTGACGGCACACGTCCGCCCAGAACTTCGCCGGCTGCATCATCACCAGCGAGATGTAGCGGTCGTCGCTGGTGGCGTACAGCCCCACCAGCGGGTTGATCGGCGATCCGTGGGCGCCCGGAACGGGTGCCTCCAGCCGCTGACCCAGGTGCGTGGTGAGTGCCACGGTGTGCCCCATCGCCCACAGTCCGCTGCCCAGCAGCGAGACGTCGACCACCGACGGTTCCCCGGTGCGTTCACGTTTGAACAGCGCCGCGGCGATACCGCCGGCCAGGTTGGTGCCCGAGATGGTGTCGCCGTACGCCGGGCCCGGCGGGGCGATCATCCCGGGTGTCCCGGGCGGGGTGATGGTGGCGGCGGTTCCGGCCCGACACCAGAACGCGGTCATGTCGTAGCCGCCCCGCTCGGCCTCGGCACCGCGCGGGCCCAGCGCACTGCCCCGGGCGTAGACGATGGTGGGGTTGACCGCGCGGATGTCGTCGACGTCGATCCGGAACTTTTTGCGATGCCCGGGAAGGAAGCTGGTCAAAAACACGTCGGCGCCGGCGGCCAGCTCGTAGATCACCTGGCGCCCTTCGGCCACCGACATGTCGAGCCCGATGCTGCGTTTGCGGCGGTTGGCGTGCTCGATGTTGGGGTTCGGGTCGCCGTCGACCCGCAACGGTCCGGTCTGGCGCAGCCCGCGCTGCGGGTCGCCGGTGACGGCATGCTCGACCTTGATGACGTCGGCGCCCCACTCGGCGAGCACCGCCCCGGCCGACGGGACGAACCCGTACATCGCGACCTCGAGCACCCGCACGCCATCCAACGGCATCATTTGGCGGCCTCCGCCGCGACCGGCGCCGCCAGGGTCTTGCGCTCCAGGAACTCTTCGAGTCCGGCGGCGCCCATCTCGCGGCCGATACCGGATTGTTTGTATCCGCCGAACGGCGCATCCGGATGAAAGTAGTTGCCGCCGTTGATGCTCAAGGTGCCGGTTCGGATGCGGCGCGCCACCGCCAGCGCCCGGTCCGCTCCACCGAACACGGCCCCCGACAGACCGTAGACCGAGTTGTTGGCGATGCGCACCGCATCGTCGTCATCGTCGTAGGCGATGACCACCAGCACCGGACCGAAGACCTCCTCCTGCGCGATCTCGCTGTCGGGGTCGACGTCGGTCAACAGCGTCGGGGTGTAGAAGTAGCCGGGATCGACCTTCTCACCGCCGGTGACGACGGTGGCCCCGGCGGCCACCGCCCGCTTGACCATGCCGTCGACCTTGTCGCGCTGCTTCTCGCTGATCAACGGACCCATGTAGGTCTTCGGGTCGGTGGGGTCGCCGTAGCGCACGCGACCGAAATTGGCCTGGATCAACGCGACGATCTCGTCGTGGTGTTTCCTGGGCACCAGCACCCGCGACGTCAGCGCGCAGCCCTGCCCGGCGTGCGTGACCATGGAGAACGCGGTGAACAGTGCGGCGGTGTTGAAATCGGCGTCCTCGAGCACGATGGCCGCGGACTTGCCGCCCAGTTCGAGGAAGACACGCTTGACGGTCCCGCTGGCCGCGGCCATGATCGTGCGGCCCGTCGGGGTGGATCCGGTGAAGGTGATGATGTCGACGTCGGCGCTGGTGGTCAACGCTTCGCCCACCGCCGGGTCCGCGGAGCTGACCACGTTGACCACACCGGCGGGGATGTCGGTGTGCTCGGCGATCAGCTCTCCGAGCGCCAGGGTGACCAGCGGGGTGTCCGGTGCCGCCTTGAGGACGACCGTGCACCCGGCGGCCAGGGCCGGTGCGAGTTTGGCCAGCGCCAGCTGGTTCGGATAGTTGTAGGCGATGATCGCCCCGACCACCCCGGCGGCTTCCTTCTCCACCCAGCGGTGGTGGAGCATGCCGCGGCTCTCGACGGTGCCGAGGTCCTCGCTCATCGGGTAGGTCCGCAACAAGTCGGCGTAGTAGCGGACGATCTCGATCGGCCCGTCCAGTTGGGCCCCCGCGGTGAGGGCGGCGGTGGCACCGACCTCGGCGACGGTCAGCGCGGCGAAGTCGTCGCGGTGCTCGACGAGTGCCCGATGCAACTGCTCCAGACACCGCAGGCGCTCGGTGACGTCGGTCGACCAGCCGGTGGCGTCGAAGGCACGCCGTGCCGCGCCGATCGCCGCTCGCATGTCGTCGACTCCGGCGTCCGGCGCGTAGCCCAGCACCTCGCCGGTGGCCGGGTTGACCGACGCGTAAGTCTCGCCGGTCTCGGTGGCCTCGGCGGTCTCGGCCGCGGCCACCAGCCGCCCATCGATGAGCATCCGGCGGTCCGGTGGGTGCCCGTCGCCCGATCGTGGCCGGCCGTCTTCGGTGGTTGCCGTCGCGCCGTCAGCGCTCTGGGACCGCATGCGGTTCCCCTCCCGGTGGTAATTTAATTCTCGCTTTTGGCGAATCATACATTTGTGTTATGAGAACACAAGCGCACCGTCGCCCTGCGAGGGCGCCGGGAATGCCCGGGCGCGCCTACATCCGCACCAACGCGAACGTCCACGTGTTCATCCCCGCCGGCCCGTCGAAACACCCCACGTCGAAACGGGATTCGATCACGCCCACCAATGTGTTCGCGTCCCAGGTGTAGGTGTCGTGGCTCGGCATGAACCCGTGTGGGCAACGCAGACCGTCGGACACATCGGTGGAGAACGAATAACTTCCGTCGACCAGCCGTGCGGTCCCGCCGTAGTACTGCCGACCGAAGAAGTGCGGTCTGTCCAAGGCGCTGATCAACACGCAATCCCCCGACAGGTCGTCCAAACCTCCGGGCACCTCGCAGGGGTAGACCGCCCACACCCAGGACCTGTCGGTCCACCGGTTGCTCTGCACGTCGTAATTACCGAAAGGCATCGTCGCCCCGGCCACCGGGGCCGCCACCGTCCCGACGATCAGTGCCGCCAGCGCGGCACCGACAATGCGTCGCACCATCGACCAACTCCCTCGGCTCGTCACGGCTGCTTCTGCCCGTAGGTGTCTCCGCGCCGCCACAGTGTCTCGCCGTCGGCGATGCAGGTCAAAAACAGCCCATCGGGCGCCTGCGCCACCTCACCGTCATGAGAGGCGCACTTGCTGTTCTCCTCTTTGACCCCGTGCATCTCCGGTGACCGGAACCAGCGCGGTTCGTAGCGTCGCGGTGACCCGCAGAACACCAGCCGGCCCCAGTCGGTCACCCCGAAGACGTAATGGGTGGTGCTCGAGCACGGCGCCCCCAGCACGACGTTCGGCATGATGCCCGGCGTACAGGCCGGGACGTCGCACGGCGGGGCGCCCGGATCGGCGAGCGCCGGGGGCGCCGCCGTGAGTGAACCGGCCACGAACGACACGGCCGATGCCGCGACGGCCGCTTTGAGCACGCTGATTTTCCGCATCTTCTCCCCTGCCGCTAGAGCCGCCGCAGATCCATCGGCATCGTGATCACGGTGGGCGTATTGCGGCCGCAGGCGCCCGACACCCCGATCGTCCGGTCGTAGCCCACCAGGTGGTCGATGTTGGTCTTCTCGTACTGACCGTTGGCGTCGGATCCTTGAAACTGGTAGCGCTGCCGGCCCGGGGAGGTGGTGCCGTCGGGGCAGGTCTGCCAATTCTCGTGGAATCGGTCCACGATCCATCGCGTGGTGCGGAATTCCAGCGGTGCGCTCCACCCTTGATCCGACGTCACCTCGCCGGTGCATTCATGGGCGTTGGTACAGCTGGAGCTGAACGTCCACACCGAGTCCACGGTGCGCTCCTTCATGTACACCTCGTTGGTTTTGGCGAAGTTGCCGTTCGACACCACCCGGTAGGCGCCGTTGAGGGCGAACTCCGCGTCCGCCTCGGCCGGCACCGCGGTGGCCGTGCCCAGGATCAGCCCGACCGTCGCCGCCCCCACCGCGAATCCCCGTGCCCGCATGGCCTGTGCTCCTTCGACAATCAGGTTGGGAAAAGATCGGTCCACGACTCGACCGTGGCTCCGTCCACCAGGGTCGTCTGCTGCTCGTAGTGCCCGTCGAGGGTCATGTACCTGCCGGTGTTCGGGTCGTAGGGAAGCACCGCCACCGAGGGTCCCCCGTCGTCGGCGTAGGACGCCGGGGCGGCATCCGGATCCGGCGGCGGTGCCGCCTCAGGCTGCTCCGGCGCGGCGCCCGGCGGCGCCGGTGGCGGGGCCTCGGCGTCGGGCGGTGTTCCCGACGCCACCGCCTCCGGCGGCAGCGGGGTGCCCTCGGTCGGCGCGTAGAGCCGGTCACTGAAGTCGACGCGGTCGTCGACCGGAATACCCTGCTTCACGAGGTTCGGGTCGAACGGGTACGGCCCGGTGAGGTGCTGGCGCATCGCGATCGGCACGAACCCCTCCGGATCGTCGCAGAGTTCCACGGTGGGCGCCCGCTTGCCGGGGTGCTCGATACACGGGAAGTTGCGGGCACCGCGCACCGACACCGGCGAATCCTGGGGCAGTTTGCAGTACAGACCGTCCGGGGTGTCGATCGTGGTGGTATCGGCCGGCGACCGCCACGACGAGGGCGGCAGGAACCCCACCGTGCACGGGTTGGGATCACCGAAGGTGAGGGTGAAGTCACCCTGCGGAAGGCCGGTCGCATTGTTCTTCGGCAGACCGAAGGATTGCTGGGCGGCGATGTATCCGGGCAGCAACACCATCATCTGTTCGATCGACGGGTTGTAGACCAAAAGCACCTGCCCGAGCGTGTTCATGTTCGCCAGCAGAATCGGCAGTGTCGGCTTGAGATCCTGCATCAGGCTCGCCACCTCGTCGGCGAACCCCGGGCCCCGCTGCAAGATGGCACGCAGTTGCGGGTCGTTGGCCCTGACCTGGCCGGTGATCCCGGCCATGGAGCGCGCAAAGGTCCTGATCGCATCGGTGCTCTTGTCCTGGGAGTCCAGCAGCCGCGCACCGTCGTCGACGAGGGTGCGCAGCCGATCCGCGCTGCCGCTGGCATCACCGCTGATCGTCGCCGCGGAGTCCAGCAGCGATTGGAAGTCGTAGCCGGCGCCGTCGAAGGCCAGATAAGTCTCATCCAACAGATCGGCGAGCGTGTCCTTGGGAATGGTGTCCAGCAGCGCGCTGACCCGATCGAGCATCGGGCCGACCGGTTGGGGCACCTCGGTGTTCGCCGCCGGGATCACCGACCCGTTCTCCAGGTACGGCGGATCGACGGTGCGCGGCAACAGGTCGACGTATTGTTCCCCGATCGCCGACACGCTGCGTACCTCGGCACGCAGGTCGGCGGGGATACGCGGCGAGCGGTTCAGCGACAGGGTCGCAAGCACTCCCCCCTCCGTCAGCGCGACGTCGGTGACCGTCCCCATCTGCACGCCGTTGTAGGTGACGTTGGAGAACCGGTAGAGCCCACCGGACTCCGGCAGTTCGAGCTTGACGGTCAGCCGGCCGATCCCCAGCAGTGTCGGCACCCGCATGTAGTCGAAGAGCATCGACGACACCCCGACGATCGAGGCGATCGTGAACAGGATCAGCTGGATCCGCACGAAACGCGTCAGCATCTACCCACCCCCTTCGGGAGCCGGCACGCCAGGCGGAGTCAGCTCGTCCATCGACTTGAGGATCGGCTCTTGCATCGGATTCAGGGAGTAGTTCAGATAGAACGGGTCTCCGGGTGCGGGGATCAGCTTGGAGTCCTCGTCACCCCACTGGGTGCCGGCGAACAGGGACCGCTTCAGGCGGGGTTTGGTGAGATCGAAGACCGCGAACAGGTTCAAAAAGTCGCCCCGGACGGCACGCTCGATGGCGTTGGGCCCGTACGGGAAGGCGCTGGCGTAGGCCACCGCGGCGTTGAGGTCCGGGCCGATGTCGGCCAGCGAACGGATCGCGGGCTCCAGATGGATGAGGTCGGAGACCAGTTCCTGCCCGGCGTCGTCGACGAGGTCGGCGGCGAGGTCGGAGAACTGCCCCAGCTTGGTCATCGCGGCGGTGAACTCGGGCCGCTGCGCGTTCAGTACGTCGATGGCCGGCGGGATCTTGTCCAGCGCCTCGTCGAGGGTGTCGCGCTGCCCGGCGAAGGTGTTGGCGACCCGGTTCATCTCCTGGATCGACGCGACGATGTTGTCACGCTGTCGGTCGAGGGCCCCGGTGAACCGGTCCAACCGGATGAGCAGGTCACGGATGTCGTTTTCGCGACCGGCCATCATGGTGCTGAAGTTGTGGATGACGTCGCCGATCTGACCGAGCCCGCCACCGTTGACCAGCACCGCCAGCGACGAAAGGGTCTGCTCGGTGGACGGATACGTCGATGACGCGTCCAGCGGGATGGTGGCGCCCGGCTCCAGCCGGCCCTCGGGGGCCTCGCCGATCGGGGGGTTGAGCGCGAGGTGCATCGAGCCCAGCAGGCTGGTCTGGCCCACCGTCGCGACGGCGTTGGCCGGCACCACCACGCCCGGGTTGACGGCGATGTCGACCTGAGCGTGCCAATTCTCCACCGTCATCGCCCCGACGCTGCCGACGATCACGTCGGAGAGCATGACCGGCGAGTTGGACTCCAACGTGCCGACGTTGGCCAACTCCACCGAGAAGTGCTGCGCCCCGGGGCCCCGGCCCTGCACGCCGGGCAACGCGATCGAGTTCAGCCCGCCGAAGGCGCACCCGGTGACCGTGCAGGCGAGCAGGGCGACCAGCGCCACACCGCGCCGCAGGATGTGCAGACCGATCATGGTGACGGCTCCCCTTCCGCAGGCGGTGGCCCCGGCACGGGGCCCGGCGGCGGACCGCCCGGCAGCAGCATCCCGTCGAACGTGGTCGGACTCGGCGGGGGCGCCCCGGCGTACAGCGGCGGTGTCGGCGCGGCAGGCAGCCCGTCAGGCGCGTAGGACCCCGGCGGACTCGCCGGATCGTCCCAACCCGGCGGAGGCGCGACATCGCCGTCCAACCCGGTGTAGGCCGAGATCGGCAGCTCCGGTTCTGCCGGGTCCGGTGGACGCTCGGCGTTGGGCATCAACGCCGGATCGGTGTAGATCAGTTTGTCCGGGCTGCCCGACTTGGCCAGATACGGGTTGATCGGCAGCGGAAGCCCATTGAAGTTCAGCAGGCGCAGAGCCGGGCCGAGGTACTGCTCGCACAGCTTGCCGGTCTCGGTCGACGTGACGTTGCCGATCGCGCCGGTCATGGTGCAGATCGCCTGCACCGGGTTGGCCATGTTGATGAATCCGAACGACCCGAGCGGGGTGCCGCTGGAGGCGTTGTACATGTTGAGCGTGTTGGCGATCGCGTTCGGCGTGATGTGCAGGATGTTGCGGACCGCGTCCTTGGCGTCGGCCAGAGTCTGAGAGACCTGGGACAACCCGTCGACCACCTCGACGGTCTCGGCATGGCTGCCGGCGACGAAGTCCCTGACCTCATCGACCGTGTTGGAGAAATCGCGCAGCGCCGCATCGAGATTGGTGCGACTGTCATCGACCACGCTGGTCAGTGTGGCCAGTCGGGACTCGAATGCCACGATCTGCTGATCACTGTCACGCAACGCGGTCACGAAGGTCTGCAGCCCCTCGATGATGTCGACGATGTCACCGCTGCCCTCGGCGAGTATCCGGGCCACACCCGACATCTGCGCCAACGTCTCCCGCAGCTTGGCGCCGTTGCCGTCCATCGCCGAGGCGGCACTCTCGAGGAAACGGGACGCCGAGGTTCCCGACACGCCGCTGCGTGGACCCAACTCGGCGGCAAGCCGGTTGAGCTGCGTTTTGACCTCGTCCCACTCCACCGGCACCGCGGTGCGCTCGCGCGGGATCACCGCGCCGTCGGGCAGGGTAGGGCCGTCGCCGTGGTGATACGCCGGGGTCAGCTGCACGAACCGGGCGGCCACCAGGTTGGGCGCGACGATGACCGCTTTGGCATCGGCGGGCACCGGAACCGTGCGGTCGACGCGCAAGGTGAGCTTGGTCTGCGGGCCTTGCGGTTCGATCCGGTCGATGGTGCCGACCTTCACCCCGGAGACCCGAACCTCGTCACCGGGGTAGATCGCGGTGGCGGTCGAGAAATACGCGGTGATCGTGGTCGGCTTCAGCACGGTCTGGCGGACCACGAACACCCCGCCGACCAGCAGCAGCACGGCCAGCAGGGCTCCGACGGCAACCCGCAGTGGTTTTCTGGTCGTCATCGCGGTGGCAGGTCTCCCGGTTGGGGGATGCCGTTGACCGGGAACGGGATCTCGGCACGCGGGCCGACGTTGTCCGGCGGCTGGCCGGCGTCGACGCCGCGCCGGAAACCGAAGATGTAGTCCAGGAACGGCTGGAACAGCTGCGGAATGAGCATGTTGGGGATGTAGGCGCTGTAATACGCGCCGTTGGAGACGGTTTCCCCCTGGGTGAGCTCGTATTTGGCCAGACCGGGCAGCGCCTTGGCGAGATTGTCGCGGTTTTTCACCAAGACCTCGTTGAGCGTCTTGAGCTCATCGAGAGTCGGTTTGAGCTGTTCGTCGTTCTGGGCGACCAGCTCCGACAGCTGCCGCGAGACCGCCGAGGTGCTGGCCAGCAGGCTGACGATCGCCTGCCGGCGGGTGTTGAGGACGTCGACCAGGCTGTCGGCGTCGAGGATCAGCGAGTTGATCTTCTGGCTGCGCTCGGAGAGCACACCGGTCAGATCGGCAGCGGATTTCAGCAAGTCGGCCAGGCCTTCGTTGCGGCTGTTCAGCGACCGCGACAGCCGGCTCAACCCGTCGAACGTCGGGCCCAACTGCGGCGCGATCTGGTCGATCGTCTCCGAGAGGGTGTCCAGGGATCGGTTGAGCGACTCGGTGTCGGTGCCGGCGGTGTTGGTGGTCAGCTCGCCGACCACGTCGGTCAACGAGTACGGCGACGAGGTGCGGGTCACCGGGATGACGTCGAGCGCGCGCATCTTGCCGCTGCCGGCCGGTTCCAGCGTCATCACCCGTTCGCCGAGCAACGACCCGGTGCGGATGTGTGCGGTGGTCTGTGTGCCCAGCCGATGCTTGGCGGCCAGGGTGAAGGTCACCAGTGCGTCGCCGTCGTCGAGGGCGACCTCGGTGACCGCACCGACCTTGATACCCGACAGCGTGACGTCGGCGCCGTTCTGCAGGCCCCCGGCTTCGGTGAACCGAGCCTGGTAGCGCACCGAGGAGGCCCACTGGATCAATTGTTCGGGCTGCAACCCGATCGCCACGATGAAGGCGATCAGCACGATCCCGATCAGGCCCGTGCGGACCAGCCGGAAACCACGGTATCTCAGCATCGCCGCACCCCCCGTCGTTGCCGCGTCGCGCCGCCGGCCGCCGGGGTCAGTCGGTGTCGGTGCATCGGCCCTCCTCCGACTTGACCCAGGGGAAGACCGCGGTGCGGCCCTGGACATCGCTGACGCGGATCTGCACGGCACACAGGTAGTACTGGATGAAACCGCCGTAGGCACCGAGCCGGATGGCCTTGCGATAGTTCTCCGGCGCCTTCTGCAGCGACATGTCCAGCCCGCCCAGGTCGGCGTTGATGGCCGTCGCCAGGCGGAAGGTCTCGTGGATGGTCCGGGTCAGCGGATCGCGGGCGTCGCCCAACAGATCGGCCAGCGACGCGGTGCCCCGATCCAGCGCTGTCACCGCATTCCCGATCGCGTCGCGGTCCTCGGCCAGTCCGCTGACCAACTCGCTGATCCGGTCGACCGCCCCGGCCAGCCGCTCATCCCCCTTGTTGAGGGTGGCCAGCACCGTCTGCAGGTTGTCGATCAGGGACTCGATCACCTGGTTGTTGTCGGCCAGCGACGTCGAGAACGACGACGTCTGCGACAGCATCGAATCGATGGTGCCGCCCTCGCCCTGCATGACCTGGATCAGCGACGCGGTCAGGGCATTGACGTCCTCGGGATTGAGCCCGCGGATCACCGGTTTGAGCCCGTTGAGCAACAGATCCAGGTCCAGCGCGGGTGCGGTCGATTCAAGCGGGATCTGCGCTCCCGCCGGCAGCAGCCGGGTCGACCCGGGCCCCTGCTGAAGCTCCAGGTAGCGGTCACCGACGAGGTTCAGATACCGCACGGAGGCCTGGGTGCCCTGGGTCAACGCGACCTTGCGGTCGGCGTCGAAGTTGACCAACACCGTGCCGTCGGGGCGCAGCGCCACGCCGCGCACGGTGCCCACCCGGACCCCGGCGACCCGCACGCTGTCGCCGGACTTCAGCCGGGAGGCGTCGGCGAACACGGCCTCGTAGGCGGTTCTCGGTCCGGTCTGGACTTCACCGAAGATCGCGAACAGCAACGCCGTCGCCAGCGACATCACCACGGCGAAGCTGCCGAACTTGACCAAAGTCCCCGCGAGGCCCCTCATCCGGGCATCCCCACCTGGGCGCTGTTGCGGGGCGGGCCACCGATCGGGCCGAACAGCGCCTCTTTGAGCCCGTCGGAGTTGATCAGGATGCCCTGGTTGCCGTACTCGTAGGGGTCGGCGCCGACATCGGCGATGAGCGAGGGGACCCGGAACTCCGGCGGCACGTCGGGCAGGCCCAGATCACTGCAGTAGGACCGCTCGGCGGTGGCCGACACCTTCGGCAGGTGATCGGGGTAGCGATACCGCTCCCTACCCAAAGTGAAGCTGGCCGAGATGATGATGCCCGGCACCTGGAACGGCGGCGACTTCGCGAACGGCACCAAGCCGCCGATCGCGCAGCCGAGATGCTCGTGGTATTTGTCGAGCAGCGCGGCGGTCGGCTCCAGCGCCCGGGTCAGGTCCGTGAGCACAGCGCGGTTCTCGCCCACCACCTCGTTGCCGGTGTCGGCCAGACCGATGGCACTGAGCAGGAAGGTGTTCAGGTTGTCGCGCTCCTCGACGATACTGTCGCTGATGACGGACGTATTGGCGAGGATGTCGGTGAGATCCGGTGCCGCGTCGGCGTAGGAGCGCGCCACCGACGGCATCGTGGCGGCCTCGTGTTCCAAGATGTCCAGGCTGGGTTCGAGCTCGGCCAGCAGGTGGTCGAAATCGGTGAGCGCCTGGCCGATCTTGTGCCCACGACCGTTGAAGGCCGTCGAGACCGCGCCCAGGGTCTCGTTGAGCTTCATCGGGTCGATCTTGTCGAGCAGCCGGACGAGCTGCTGGAAGACCGTGTTGATTTCCACGGTGACGTGTTCACCGGAGAGCACTTGCCCGGCGCGCAACCGTGCCGACACCGGGGCGGCCGGCGCAACGAGTTCGACCGACTTGGCGCCGAACACCGTGGTGGAGGCGATCCGGGCGGAGACGTTGGCCGGGATCAGGCGCAGCTGTCCGGGATCCAACCGCAGGTGCAGCACGGCGGTGCCGTCGGGCCGGGGCTCGATGTCCCCCACCTTGCCCACCTGCACGCCCCGCATCTTCACCTTGGCGTCCGGCTGCATCACCAGCCCGGCACGCTCAGAGAGCACCGTGACCGGAACCGTCGTGGTGAAACTGCCACGAAACAGGCCCACCGGCACGACGATCAGGACCGCGATCACTGCCAGCGTCGCCAAGCCGATCAGCGGGCGGCGGTAGGCGGCCAGTCGACCGGCCATCAGCGTCCGACGTTCCGGCGCAGGCCGAAGGCCGCGCCACCGTTGCGCCGCACCCGCCCGTTTCCGGTGGTCGAGGCCGCATCGTCAGCGCCCTGGGCCCGCATGAAGTTCGCCTCCACAATGGATAACTTTGTTCTCACTATCGGCGAATCATACATTTGCGGTCCGGGAACACAAGCGTTTTTGCGATCTCACAGCCGTGGGTCCCGCGCCGGCTCGCCACGGACTCCGGGGGCTCCGACCCAGCTGAGAGACGGTTTGTCGCAACCCTTGTCATAAAGTCCCGCGCGAGAGTACAATTCTCGACGTACGGAGGGCGTGTTCTTGTAAAGTCAGCGTGGACGGGTCATGAAGACGGCGGTGGTGACGGGAGGAGCATCGGGCATCGGTGCCGCGATCGTGGCCCGACTGCGCGCCGACGGATATCGGGTCGCGGTCTTCGACCGTGCCGTGAGCGAGGCGGCCGCGGCCGATGAGTGGGCGTTCGCGGCCGATGTCACCGACCGTGCCCAACTTGATGCGGCACTCGCCCGCGTGCGCGACCAGGCGGGCCCGGTCACCATTGTGGTCAACGCGGCCGGCGCCGACGGCTTCAAACGGTTCTCCCGCATCGCCTTCGCGGAGTGGCAGCGGATCATCGACGTGAACCTCAACGGCGTCTTCCACACCATCCAGGCGACCCTGCCGGACATGGTGGAGGCCGGGTGGGGACGCATCGTCAACATCTCCTCCTCGAGCACCCACTCGGGCACCCCGTACATGAGCCACTATGTCGCCGCGAAATCGGCGGTCAACGGATTGACCAAGAGTCTCGCCCTGGAGTACGGGCCGAACGGGATCACGGTCAACGCCGTACCACCCGGTTTCATCGACACACCGATGTTGCGCAACGCCGACCGACAGGGCTTCCTCGGCGACATCGAGGACAACATCGCCAAGACGCCGGTGCGTCGGATCGGCAGGCCGGAGGACATCGCCGCCGCGTGCGCGTTCTTCGTCTCCGAGGAAGCCGGCTACATCACCGGCCAGATCCTCGGAGTCAACGGCGGCCGGAACACCTAGCACGCGACTTCCTGCCGGTTCAACAAGTGCAGACAACGAAAGGACTACCCGTGGGACGTGTTGCAGACAAGGTCGCGTTCATCACCGGCGCGGCGCGCGGACAAGGCCGCAGCCACGCGCTGCGGCTGGCCGAAGAGGGCGCCGACATCATCGCCGTGGACCTCTGCGAGGACATCGACACCATCGGTTACCCGATGGCCAGACCCGAGGATCTCGACGAGACCGCCACGCTGGTCGAGAAGACCGGGCGCCGCATCGTGACCGCACAGGCCGACGTCCGCGAGGCCGCACAACTGAAGTCCGCCCTGGACAACGGCCTGGCGGAGCTCGGCAAGGTCGACATCGTCGTCGCCCAGGCCGGCGTTGCCGGGATGAAGGGGCAGCCGCCGCTGCAGGCCTGGACCGATGTGATCAACACCAACCTGGTCGGCACCATCAACGCCATCCAGGTTGCGCTGCCCCATCTGGACAACGGGGCCTCGATCATCGCGACAGCATCAGCGGCCGCCCTGATGGACGCACACCAAAAAGCCAACCCCGGCGGCGATCCCGGCGGCATGGCCTACATGACATCGAAACGCCTGATGGCGCACTACATTCATGATCTGGCTACCGAACTGGCGGTTCGCGGGATCCGCGCCAACGTCATCCACCCCACCAACTGCAACACCGACATGCTGCAGAGCGAGCCGATGTACCGCTCGTTCCGACCGGATTTGGAGAATCCGGGCCGCGCCGATGCCGAGCCGGCGTTCTACGTCCAGCAGGCGATGAAGGTGCCGTTCATCGAACCCGACGACATCAGCAATGCCGTGTTGTGGCTCGCCTCGGAGGAATCCCGGTATGTGACCGGTATGCAGTTGCGCGTCGACGCGGGCGGCTATCTGAAGTGGTACGACTACCACGTCTGACACATCTGACCATGCGACACCGAACATCGGCAGACAGGAAAGGAGCCCCATGAAGGTCTGGGTTGATCCGCAACGATGCCAGGGGCACGGGCTCTGCCACATGATCGCCCCGGAATCATTTGACCTCGACGACGTCGACGGTCACTCGACCGCGGTCACCGCAGACGTTGCCGCCGACCAGGAGGAGCTGGTCACCGAAGCCATGCAATCGTGCCCGGAGCGCGCCATCTTCATCGACGGCAAGAACGCCGCCGATGAGTACGCCACTGGGGAAGGACAGCCAGATTGGATGACGCAATGAGTGTTGACGACAGCGTGGAAACCAACGCCGAGGACGCCACCGCCGACGGCTCCGCCGACTTGAGCGACCACAAGCGGGAGCGCCTCTACCATTTCGATCGCCACACCCCGGAGTATCGCGAACAGTTCCTGGACATCACCAAGGAGATGCACGAAAAGTGCCCGATGGCCTGGAGCGAGACCTACGACGGCCACTGGGTCGCCGCCGGCGCCCAGGAGGTCTTCGAACTGGCCCGGTGCCCGTACGTCTCCAACGACCACGACATCCACAATGAACGGCGCGGCTATAAGGGCATCTCGATCCCGCCGGCCAAACGTGCGGCCAACCGCGGCGGCGTGCTGGAAATGGACGGGGAGGAACAGCAGTTCTACCGCCAACTGCTCAACCCGTACATGTCACCGGCCGCCATCAAGCGATGGATCCCGTTCATCAACGAGATCACCCGTGCGGCGATCAACGAGAAGATCGAACAGGGGCGCATCGACTTCGTCGACGATCTGGCCAACATCGTTCCGGCCGTCTTCACCCTGGCGATCCTCGGTATCCCGCTGAAGAACTGGACCATCTACTGCGAGCCGGTGCATGCCGCGGTCTACACCCCCGAGCATGACCCGGACTCGGTGCGCGTCGCCGAGCTCCACCGGGAAATGGGGCTGGACCTGCTCACCCACTACACCGAGATCAAGGCGAACCCGCGGCCCGGGATCGTCAACGCACTGGCCCAGGCACGCCGCGACGGTGAGCCGATCTCCGACCTGGACGCGCTGTCCATGGTGGGGGTGGTGATCGGCGGGGGCTTTGACACCACCACGGCGCTGACCGCCCACACCCTGGAGTGGCTGGCGCAGCATCCCGATGAGCGCGAACGCCTCAGCCGTGAGCGCGACAAGCTGTTCAATCACGCCACCGAGGAGTTCCTGCGCTACTTCACCCCTGCCCCCGGCGATGGGCGCACCTTCTCCGAGGACGTCGAGGTGGCCGGGGTGAAGGTCAAAGAGGGTGAGCGGCTGTGGCTGTCCTGGGCGATGGCCAACCGGGATCCGTCGGCGTTCAACGAGCCCGACAAGCTCATCATGGACCGCAAGGGCAACCGGCACTTCAGCTTCGGGTTGGGTGTGCACCGCTGCATCGGTTCGCATGTCGCGCGGGCGGTGTACAAGTCGATGGTGCTCGCGGTGCTCGACCGGATGCCGGACTACCGCTGCGAGCCAGAGGGGACCGTGCACTACGACACGATCGGCGTCATCCAGGGGATGCGTCATCTGCCGGCGACCTTCACCCCCGGCGAGCCGATCGGACCGGGCCTCGAGGAGACCCTCGAGAAACTGCAGCGGATCTGCGACGAGCAGGAATGCGCCCGGCCGATCACCGAACTCAAAGACGAGGTCGTCATCGGCTGACGCGTCTCGACGTCAACACCATCGCCGACAGTACGAGGGTAGGGCAGCGCCATGACGATCAGCACTTCTGCGCTCACCGAGCTGACCGGGCTGGCGGTGTCGGGGGCGACCGCCGAGGACCTGATGCGGCCCGCCGCCGCCGCGGAATGCTTACACGACCTCGACGAGCACGGGGTGCTGGTCTACCGCCAGATCGGCCTCAGCGACGACGAGTTGGTCGCCTTCAGCAGAACACTGGGCACGGTGGTGGTGCAGCCCACCGGCGAACACCGGCTCCCCGAGATCCAGACCATCACCATGGATCCCACCAAGACCAACCCGGTGATGGCGTCGTATCGGCGGGGAAACTTCTACTGGCACATCGACGGTGCCACCCTCGAGGTTCCGCAGAAGGCGACGGTGTTGATCGCGCGAACTGTCGATCCGGCCGGGGGCGACACCGAGTTCGCCAACACCTACGCCGCCTACGCGGCGCTCAGCGACGCCCGCAAGGCCGAGATCGCCGATCTGCGGGTGCGCCACAGCTTCGCCCACGCCCAGTCGTTGGGCAACCCCGACGCCGGCCCCGAGGAACGCAGGGCCTGGCAGCGGGTGCCCGACCGGACCCATCCGCTGGTCTGGACGCGCCGCAACGGCCGCAGGTCGCTGCTGCTGGGCGCCACCGCCGCCGAGGTCGTCGGGTGGCCCGCGCAGCGGGGTCGGGCGTTGCTCGATGAACTGCTGGAGTGGTCGACCCAACCCCGGTTCACGCTGCGGCATAAATGGAGCGTCGGCGACCTGGTCATCTGGGACAACACCGGCATGCTGCACCGCGCCCTGCCCTTCGCCGCCACCTCGGTGCGCCGGATCCATCGCACCACGATCGCCGGCGAGGAATCCGTCTCGGCGGCCTAACGCACCGGGCGGTTGGGCCCCGGGCCTCGGCCGGTCTCCGGGGCGGGGTGCAGGATGTCGGTGGCGCGATGCCCCCAATGGTCCAGGTCGACGACCTCCTCAACCGGGCGGCGGCGTAGCGGCCCGTGCCGGCCCTTCGGCCAGCCCACCACGACGTGGCCGGCGAGAATCCAGTCCGGTGGGACCCCGACGGCCTCCCGCAGCAGCTGCTCGCCCCCGTAGGAGCACCAGCTGGTCAGACACGCACCCAGCCCCTGGGCACGGGCGGCCAGCAGAAAATTCTGCATCGCCGGGAAGATCGAACCGCCGAGAAGCAGCTCCGAGGCCGTCGAATACCGCTTCTGGACGAACAGCACCGAGGTGAGGTCGCCGGCCCGATCGTGCAGTTCGTAGGTCGCACGGTCGGTGCGGGCCCGACGGCCGGTGTCCTCCGGCGACGGTCGGGTCATCCCGTAGACCGGCTCGATGACCGCCAGGGCCTCGGCGGCGGCCCGGGCGACCACCGCACGCTGGGCCGGCGAACGCAGCACGACGAAGCGCCAGCCCTGGGCATTGGCGCCCGACGGGGCCCAGGTGGCGGCTTGCAGGCAGCGGCTCAACGTGACGTCATCGACCGGTTCGTCACGAAACCGCCGGATCGTTCGGGCGGTCGCCAGGACCTCCCAGATGTCGCTTGCCGTTGCTCTCATCGACCTTCCTCTCGGGGCTTGCGCCGCGGCCGCCGCCGATGGGCGCCGGGGTGCGCCGTGGTGAGCCTCAGCCGCGGGGCAGCCCCAGTGCCTGCTGGGCGATGACATTGCGGTGGATCTCCGAAGTGCCGCCGGCGATGGTTCCGGAGAAGCTGCGGGCATGGCGCTCAAACCAGCTCGCGAAGTAGCTGTCGAGGTTCATCGGCGCGTACGGGCCGGACATCGCCGGGTGGACCAACCCGGCTGCCCCCGCAGCGGATAACGCATGTTCGGAGGCGAACATCTCGGCCTCCGAACCGAGCAGCTTGAGCACCGACAGCGCGCCGATGTCGTCCTGGCCGCGGGCGGCGCGGGCCAGCGCGGCCGAGCCGAGCAGGCGCAACGCCTGGTAGTCCATGAGCGCGGTGGCGTACCGGTCACGTTCCAGCTCATCGCGGGGACCGGCGTCGGCGATGATGTTGTCCAGCCGGTCGGCGAAACCCAGCCACATCATCGTGCGTTCGTGACCCAGCGATCCGTTGGCCACCTTCCACCCGGCGTTGAGCGGGCCGACCAGGTTGGCCGCCGGTACCCGGGCGTCGGTGAAGAACACCTCGTTGAAGTCTTCGTCGTCGATGCCGCAGATCGTGGCGAACGGCCGGCACACCACACCCGGGGTGTCGGTGGGGATCAGCAAGGCGCTGATGCCCCGGTGTTTGGATGCGTCGGGGTCGGTGCGCACGAACGTCAGCAACACGTCGGCGTCGTGGGCACCCGAGGTCCACACCTTCTGGCCGTTGACGATGAAGTCCTCGCCGTCGCGCACCGCCCGGGTGCTCAGCGCGGCCAGATCCGACCCGGCGCTCGGTTCGCTCATTCCCAGCGATGCGGTGATCTCCGCGCGCAGGATCGGCACCGCCCAGCGGTGCTTCTGCTCCTCGCTGCCGAACGACAACAGCGACGCGGCAACGATGTTGACGCCCTGGGGGTTGAAGCTGTGGTAGATCCGACGCCGACACAGCTCCTCGAGGTGGACGAACTGTTGCAGCAGCCCGGCGTTGCGGCCGCCGAACTCCGGCGGGTTGCCCGGCAGCAACCAGCCGTTGTCGAACAGTAGACGCTGCCATCGGCGCGCCCAGTCCGGCATGTGGGACACCGAGCGGGGACGTTCCAACGTCTCGGCTTCGGCGGGCAGGTGCCGGTCGAGGAAGTCGGCGAACTCCGCGCGGAACGCCTCGACGTCGGGGTCAAATTCGAGTTGCAAGGTGCTCCTCTGCGATCGTGGCCCGATGCTCGGCGGCGCCGCCGAGCATCAGCTCACCGGCCTTGGCCCGTTTCAGGGCGAACTGCAGATCGTTCTCCCAGGTGAAGCCCATGGCCCCGAACAGCTGGAGGCCGTGGCGGAACACCACCGACTGACACTCCCCCGCGGCTGCCTTGGCCATGTGGGCGGCCGTTCGCCGGCGCGGGTCGTCGGCCGCGATCGTCAGCGCGGCGAAATATCCCAGCGCCCGGGCCCGCTCGATGGCGACGTGCATGTCGGCGGCCTTGTGCTGCACGGCCTGGAAGGACCCGATCGGCACCCCGAACTGGTAGCGGGTGCGAGCGTGTTCGAGGGCCAGATCGAGGATGCGCTGACAGGAGCCGACCATCGTCATCGCCATGCCGGTCAGCGCGACGTGCCGCGCCCGCTCGGCGTCCCCAGCGTCCCCGACGCGTGCGCTGTCGGGCACCGTGACCCCGGCGAAGGACACGTCGGCGACGTGCAGCGTCGGGTCGAACACCGCGGTGCGCCGCGCCGTCACCGCGGTGGCGTCGACCAGGAACACCCCGGCGGCGGTGACCACGGCGAGCCGGTCGGCCCGGTCGCCGTCGAGCACCTGCAGCGCGGTGCCGTCCAGGACCCACCCGTCGGCGTTGCGGTGCCCGCTGATCCCGGCGAGCACCGCCGCACCGCGGCCCCCGTCGGGGGTGTAGTGGCGGCCCGCCAGCGGCGCGAACTGGGTCAACGAGGCCAGAAACGGCGTCGGGTCGGTGGCCCGGCCCAACTCTTCGATGACGATCGCCAACTCGACCGCGGTGGCCGGCTCGTTGAGTTCGGTCCAGCCGAGGTCGCCGTAGAGCTTCCACAGCGGGTCGATGAGCTCACCGTCCGCACCGTTCTCGACGACGCTGCGCACCAGCGAGGCCGGGCACTGCTTGCCCACCACATCGCGCACCGTGTCCCGCAAAAGCCGCTGGTCGGAATCGAACTCCAGAAGCATCGCCGTCACCTCATCTTCCTGATCCGGATGAGAATACCATTCTCATAATCGGATCCGTCGATCTTGTATGCCCACCCCGGGCGACCGCCGCCCCACGCCGCTGTGTGCACGCCCCGGAGCAACCCCGGTGAGAAGATTATTCTTGAACATCGAGAATTACGCTATACAATTGAGGGGCAACCCGTGGGGGCTG
>Ga0079225_10000264_pt1 | contig 28128 bp, 27 predicted proteins | sample Poulit2012_FD_76344 | JGI IMG/M metagenome (GOLD analysis project Ga0079225, IMG submission 76344) | Agricultural soil microbial communities from Georgia to study Nitrogen management - Poultry litter 2012 | ecosystem: Environmental > Terrestrial > Soil > Agricultural land | place: USA: Georgia... | reverse complement strand
CGTCACCAGTGTCCGGAACAGAGCCTGCATAGACCTGACCGTCCGCAAGCCATGGGCCGGAGCTACCGTGTTCTTCTCGTAGGAGTTCCTGCGGTAGCGGCACCCTCCTCCACATCAGGTCAGCATCCTGAACCTGGCAAGCCGACTCCAATGGGATGCGGTGGTGATAGCGGCGCGCAGTTCGTGCGCAGCTGCTGAAGGCTGACTGAAGTCAGGCGATGCACGCGCCCCGGCAGGTAGCAGGGCGCCGCCGGAGCAGATGTTTGCTTGAATTCTACAAGGGGATTTGAGGACTAGCTTTGCCCATGGAGATACTGCAGTTCATGATGGATAACCGCGAGCTGATCGCGGAGCGGACGCTGGAGCACATCTCCATCGTGGGGCTGGCCGTTGGCATTGCAGTGATGACTGCTGTACCGATCGGCATCGCCATCACCCAGTCGCGAGCGGTGGCCGATGCGGTGCTTTACGCGGCCTCCATGATGATAACGGTGCCATCGATCGCGCTCTTCGGTCTGATGATTCCTCTTCTGGCACCCATCGGCCATGGCATTGGCTACGTCCCGGCGGTGATCGCCATCATCCTCTACTCGCAGTTGCCGATAATACGGAATACCTACTCGGCATTGGCCGATGTCGATCCGGCGCTGCGCGAGGCAGCTGCCGGCATGGGCATGAGCCGGTTGCAGCGCCTGCGGCAGGTCGAAATCCCCCTGGCCTTGCCGGTCATCATGGCAGGCGTGCGGGTAGCCGTCGTCATGAACATCGGGGTCGCTGCAATCGCCACCTATATCGGTGCCGGCGGCCTCGGCACCTTCATCTCCCGCGGGATCAGCCAGTCGGACCCTCGGCAACTCGTCACCGGCGCGATCGCCGTGTCGCTACTGGCGATCGCGGCCGATCTGGGGCTCGCACTGCTCCAACGCGCCTTGACCGCGAGGGGGCTGGCCCGGAGCGCCGAAGCATGATCCGGCTCGAGCAGCTCTCCAAATCCTTCGAGACGGCGCAGGGTGAAGTACAGGCCGTCCAGAATGTGAGTCTTGAGGTCCAGGCCGGAGAGATTTGCGTGTTCCTCGGGCCGTCAGGCTGCGGCAAGACCACGACGTTGAAGATGATCAACCGGCTCATCGAGCCAAACAGCGGTCGGATCCTCCTGGACGGGAGGGATAGCAGCACCATCAACCCCATCAGGTTGCGCCGGTCCATCGGCTACGTAATCCAGCAGGTCGGTCTTTTTCCGAACAAGACAATCGCAGAGAACATCTGCGTTGTGCCTGCCATGCTGGGGTGGGATCGTCGAAAAGCGCGGGCGCGGGCAGCCGAACTCCTGGAGATGGTGAGCCTCGACCCTAGAAGCTTCATGGACCGCTATCCGCACGAACTCTCCGGCGGCCAGCAGCAGCGGGTAGGAGTGCTGCGAGCGCTGGCGGCAGATCCGCCGCTGATGTTGATGGACGAGCCCTTCGGTGCGATCGATCCAATCAATCGGGCGGTCATTCAGGATGAGTTCCTGCGCATGCAGGAGAACCTGAAGAAGACGATCATTCTGGTCTCACATGATCTCGATGAGGCCATCAAGATGGCCGACCGCATCGCAATCTTCAAAAGCGGTCGCCTGGAACAGTATGCCACGCCTTCCAAACTCCTGTCGCGTCCGGCGAACCGGTTCGTTCGGGAGTTTCTGGGAGCGGATCGCACGCTGAAGCGGCTGTCGGTGATTTCGACCTCTTCCGTCATGCGCCGGGACATCCCGAAGGTTGCGCCCGAGGAACCGCTGGCGCGCGCCAGTTCGCTCGCCAAAGGCGGGGAAGATGCAGCGGCCGTGTGTCTGGATTCCCGCCGGCGGCCGATCGGCGTGATCCCGGATCTGGCTGCCGCTGCGGGAGAGAGAACGGCCGCTGCCATCATGCAGCCGGCAAGGCCTCTTCTCGATGCCAAGAGCAGCCTGCGCACCTCCGTGTCCCTGATGTTGGCAGAAGGCGCGGCGGTCGCACCCTGTGTCGATGAAGAGGGTCGTTTCGTCGGTCTCCTCAGTTGGCGAGAAATCATCGGCGCCATGGCTGAAGGTGAGGGATCCTCATGAGTCATGTACAGGTACGTGACCAGACGACGCCGATGCCAGCGCTGCGCAGTAGCGCCAAAGCTCGCTGGGGCCGTCTGGTCTTCCCGGCGGTGGTCGTGCTGGCGATCGTCTGGTGGCTCTATGAAAGTGGGCTACTGAGTGAGCTTGTCTGGTTTCAGGAAGACATTCTTTATCTGGGACAGCAGCATCTCGCACTGGTTGCTTGGGGAGGCGGCCTGGCCATTCTTACGGCCGTGCCGGTGGGCGCTCTGCTATCTCGGCCGGCTTTTCGACGCTTTTCGGAGCTGGTCCTCCAGGTCTTCAACCTCGGCTCGACGATGCCGACACTGGCGATTCTCGCACTTTCCATGACCTTTCTCGGGATCGGCACTTTGCCGGCAGTCTTCGGCCTTTGGGCGATCACGCTTTTGCCGATCGTCCGCAACACCTATGCGGGCCTGAGGGCCGTACCGAGCCATCTGATCGAAGCGGCGCGGGGCATGGGCATGACCTCGTGGCAGGTTTTTTGCGCGGTGGAACTTCCCAACGCCCTCTTCGTGATCATCGGCGGGATCCGCACGGCGCTGGCGATCTGTGTAGGCACGGCACCGCTCGCCTTCCTGATCGGCGCCGGCGGCCTGGGGGAACTGATCTTCACCGGCATCGCGCTCAACGACATTGCGATGATGCTGGCAGGCGCGATCCCGACTGCTCTCATCGCCGTGCTCATCGACTTTATCATCGGACGGATCCAACACTACGCGGTCCCCCGCGGCATCAATCCGGTTCGTTCCTGAATATCAACTCTCTGACGGAGGACTACATGAGTCTGAAGCGAAAGATTACTGCTGGAGTCGCTTCCCTGTTCCTGTTGACGGGGCTGGCGCCCGCGGCATCGGCTGCGGAGCTGGTGGTAGGTGGCAAGAACTTTACCGAGCAACTCGTCCTCGCTGAAATGACCACCCAGCTCCTGCAGAGTCACGGTCATCAGGTGACAAAAAGGGACGGTATGGGAACCACCATCGTCCGCGCAGCCCTGGAGCGTGGAGAGGTCGATCTCTACTGGGAATATACCGGCACCTCCCTGATCGTCTTCAATGACGTGACAGAGATGCTGCCGGCGGAAGAAACCTATCAACGGGTGAAGGAATTGGACGGGGCGAAGGGGCTGGTATGGCTCCAGCCTTCCAAGGCCAACAACACCTACGCCATGGCAATCCGCAGGGATAACCCCAAAACCGAGGGCATGGAAACGATCTCCGATCTGGCGGCTGCCTATAACGCCGGCAACGCTCTGCTGATGGGAACCACTGCCGAGTTTCCGCGCCGCAACGATGGTCTTTTGAGCTTGCAGGAGACTTACGGCTTCGAGGTCGGCCGAAGCAACATTCGGGCTATGGACATCGGCCTGGCTTACGTAGCGCTTGCCAACGAAGATCTGGACGTGATGTCGGCTCAGGCGACCGACGGGCAGATCGCGGCTCTCGACCTCGTTCTCCTTGAGGACGACAAGGAGTTCTTTCCCAACTATGCCCTGACGCCGGTCGTGCGAGAAGACACGCTTGCCGAGGTACCGGAGCTCAAGGAGATTCTCGAAGGGCTCTCCACCCGTCTGGACGACAGCGTGATGCAGCGCCTCAATGGGCAGGTAGACGTGGACCGCCAGTCCATCGAAGAGGTCGCGCGCAACTACCTGGAGGAAGAGGGCCTCATCTGAGGAAGGGAGTCCTCTTCGATCATGTTTCGAGAAAGGGCCGTCGGGCGTAAGCGCGGCGGCCTTTCCGCTGTCCGGAAGTCAGTCGGCTGCGCCTGCCCGGGTCAGTTGACGGGGGTGGACATCACGCGCCGGCAGGTAGATCAGTACCGCTGCGAGAACGAGACCGCCCATGAGGGCAAAGAGAAGCCGGAAGCCTGAAAGCCTGACGCTACCGTCCGCACCGATAAAGAAATCCAGCAGGAGGGAGCTGGCAAACTGGAAGAAGGCGGCGCCCCCGATTACCCCGACATTGATGGTGGTGATGGCGCGCCCTGCCAGATGATCAGGCACCAGGCCTCGTCCATGGGCGATGATCAGCATGCCGGTGGCGGAGAAGAAGGCGATTGAGCCGAGCAGCAGCATGACCAGGCGCAGCGACGGCTCGGGATGAAAACTGAGCGCCAACAGAAGCATTCCCAAGGGAATGACACCAGTGAGCACAGCGGCCTTGCGGGAGTTGAAGAGCTGATCCAGTGGCCCGAAACAAAGGGCGCCGAGAAGTCCGCCGATCGGCATCACCATCAGTACCTTGCCGACCTCTAGCGACGTGAGGCCGAAGGCGGTCTGAAGATAGGGCCCGCCCCAAAGACCGAGAATGGTGATCATGCTGGGGTAGCAGACCAGTGCCAGGACAAAGGCACGCTGTATATCGCGCATGGCAAGGACCTGGCGCAGGCCCTTGAGGGTGTCCAGCCAGCCACCCGGCGTTCGCTTCGCCGGCGCGCTTCGCGGCCCATCGCGCACGATCAGAAAGACCAGCGCCCCGATGACGAGGGTGAGGCTCGCAAGAGTAGCGATGCTGGCACGCCAGCCAACCTGTTCCACGGCATAGGCAAGGGGCGCAGTGCCCATCAGATTGCCGAGATGACTGGTGGCGATGATGATCGACGACATGACGGCGAAGTTACGGGGCGCGAACCAAAAGGAGATGACCATGAAGGCGCCCATGACGATCGTGGCACAGCCAATTCCCAGCAAGATCCGGGCGATCGTGAGGGCCAGGAAGGAGTTGCCGAAGGCGAAGAGAAGCCCTCCTGCGACCGCGAAGAGCATGAAGCCGCTGATGGTCAGCCGCGGTCCATAGCGGTCGAAGAACATGCCGGCCGGCAGCTGGGTCAACATGAAGGCGAAGAAGAAGGTCGCCGTCATGCTGCCATAGGCAGCTGGCGTCAGTCCCAGATCCGCCATTACCGGGGCGGCCAGGATGGAGTTTGCAGCACGGTAGAATTGGCTGATCATGGCGGCCAGACAGAGCACGCCAAGGATTACGATACGCTGAGGAAGCATGGATGCCTGAGCAAGCGGCGGGAAAGAGGCGCTGAAGACCTGTAGATCTTACGCACGCCCCGGGCGCAAGCTCAAGGTGACAGGCACAAGGGTGACATTGAAGCGACGGCTGCGAAGTGACGGCTGGGAGCGCTCGGACGCGAGTATTGCGCTTGGCAGAACTGCAGCAGCGTGAAGAAGCCTGGTCGTTGCAGAAGGTGCTGCTCGCCACTCTCGCGCAAAAATGGCAGGCCCTCGATCGCGAGATCTGGGAAATCCGAGGCCCGGCACGTGCGTTCACGCATTCGCGGATGATGGTCTGGCTGGCTTTTGATCGTGCGATTTCGGCAGCGGAGCAGTTCTCTCTCAAGGGGCCGCTCGATGATTGGAAGCAACTCCGCGCAAGGATTCACGAAGACATCTGCGAGAACGCATTCGACAGGCAGAAAAACAGCTTCGTCCAGTATTATGGCGGTACGTCGCTCGATGCCAGTCTGCTGCTGATGCCGCAGACTGGCTTTCTGCCACCAGATGATCCGCGTCTGCTGGGAACCATTGCGGCGATCGAAGGTGAGCTGCTGCAGGATGGCCTTGTGCGGCGTTATTCGACCGACTTCACAGACGATGGAGTGGACGGCGCTGAAGGCGCATTCCTCGTTTGCAGCTTCTGGCTAGCCGATGCCTACATCCTGTGCGGTCAACGCGAAAAGGCTGTAGCCATATTCGAGCGGCTGCTGCACCTGCGCAACGATTTGGGTTTACTGTCGGAAGAATACGACAGTATCGGCGAGCGGATGCTCGGCAACTTTCCCCAGGCCTTCTCACACATCGGGCTGATCAATACGGCGCATAATCTCTTGAAGCTTGACGGACCTGCTCGGCAACGGGCTCAACTCCGGGAGTAAGCCCAATGCTGCCTCGCCGCCGAGCTCCTTATCAGACGTCAGTTTCCGATCTTGATGACCACGCGGCCGCGGATCTTTCCGGCCAGAATCTCTTCTGCCAGTTCCGGAACGCGAGACAGAGGCTCGACCTGGGTCATCTGCGCGAGATGATCATGAGAAAGGCTCTCAGCCAGAAGAGCCCAGGCACTTTCGCGCTTCGCGGCGGGCGCCATGACCGAGTCGATCCCGATCAGCGCCACGCTTCGAAGAATGTGCGGCAGGACCGTTGCCGGAAGATCGGTACCGGCCGCAAGGCCACAGGCGGTGACGGCGCTGCCGTAGCAGCTTTGCGCCAGAACGTTCGCCAGGATCTGTGAGCCGACGGTATCGACGGCGCCGCCCCAGCGCTCCTTCTGCAGCGGTCGCCCCTCCTGCTTGAGTTCATCGCGGTGTACGAAGTCGGAAGCGCCCAGGCCGCGCAGATAGTCGTGGGTCTCTTCGCGCCCGGTGGATGCGGTTACCTTGTGTCCGCGCGCGGCCAGCAGCGCGATCGCCACGGAGCCGACCCCGCCGGCAGCGCCCGTGACCAGGACCTCACGCCCTTCCGGAAGACCCCACGTCTCGAGGGCCTCTACACAGAGCGCGGCGGTGTAGCCGGCTGTGCCAATCGCCATCGCCTGCTCCAGAGAGAAGGCTTCCGGCAGGCGAATCAGCCATTCCGGCCGAACCCGCTGATAGCGGCTGTAGCCGCCCCACTCGGTTTCGGAAAGCCCCCAGCCGTTGATGATCACCTTGTCGCCGGGATTCCAGTCTGGTGAGCTGGACTCCTTGACCGTCCCGGCAAGGTCGATCCCGGCAACCAGCGGCAGCCGCCGGGCGATGCGCCCCTTGCCGGTCACTGCGAGACCGTCCTTGTAGTTCAGGGTGGAGTAGGCGACCTCTACCAGCACCTCGTGATCGGGAAGATCGGAAAGCCTGAGCGTAGTTATCCCGGCACGCGGCTTGCCGTCGACCTCCTCGATCAGCAGCGCCTCGAACGTCTCGTCAGAAGCCATCCTGGACCTCCTTGTCAGATTTTAGTTGCGGCCGAGCATATAGAACTCGTCGTTCGGACGCATGGCGGTGACGTTGGCCAGGCGGTTCGACAGCGCGAAGAAGGCGGAGATGGCGGCTATGTCCCAGACGTCTTCCTCATCGAAGCCTTGGGCCTTCAGCGACTCGATATCGTCTTCCTCGATCGCTTCGGCCCGACGCGATACCTTCAGGGCGAAGTCAAGCATGGCCTTCTGCCGCTCCGTAATGTCGGCCTTGCGGTAGTTGACGGCAATTTGATCGGCAATCAGTGAGTTCTTGGCGCGGATGCGCAAGATGGCCCCGTGAGCGATCACGCAGTAGTGACACTGATTGGCGGCACTGGTTGCCACCACGATCATCTCCCGCTCCGCCTTTGTCAGGTTGCCCGGCTTTTCCATGAGCGCGTCGTGATAGGCAAAGAAGGCGCGGAACTCGTCGGGACGACGGGCCAGTATCAGAAAGACATTGGGAACGAAGCCGGATTTTTCCTGAACCGCGAGAATGCGCTCGGCGATGTCCTGGGGAAGCTCCGCCATTCGGGGTACGGGAAAACGGCTGATCGGCATTTCAGTCATAGCGCTGGAACCTCTGGCATGAGAAGGGTCAGCCGACCAGCTGGCGCCGGCGGCTCTCCTCGTAAACGGCAATGGGATCGGGTGCTGGGCCACTCCAGGCTTCCACCTGCACAAGGCAGGTATGGGCAGCACAGCCCTGACCGAAGCTGGAGGTGGGGATGTCAGGCGTAAGAACATTGGGATTGCCCGACAGCTCGAGGTCGTCATTGTCGGAGGTGGTGAGCCAGGCGCCGGTCGGGAGAACCACAACACCCGGCATCACGTCATTGCTGAAGGTGGCGGTCGCCAGGCAGGCACCGCGTTCATTCCACACGCGGACTGTCTCGCCGTCCTGAAGGCCGAGACGCCTGCCGTCTTGCGAGTTGATGCGAAGCTGCTCACGACCATTGCGCTTCTCGGCGAGACTGCCCGGCGCGAAGTGCAGCTGGCTGTGCAGGCGCCCGAGCGGCTGGATGGAGAGAAGATGAAAGCCTTCGCCTTCTTTCTCGAGCCACTCCTGGGGTGGCAGCCAGGCGGGATGAGCCAGACAGTCATCATAGTTGCGTTCCGCCAGAAGGCGGCTTCCGAGGACGATCCGACCGCTCTCGGTATTGAGCCGATGGGCTTCCGGATCCGCCCGGAAGCTGTCCAGGTAGTTGTGTTCGGCCACGACCGGAACGTCGACGCTCCCCTGCCGCCAGAAGGTGTCGAAGTCGGGCAGGTCATGGTCGAAGCGGCGGCGCGTGTCGTCACGAACATCTTCATAAATGTGACGGACCCACTCCATCTCGTCGCGGCCTTCGGTAAAGGCATCTGCGACGCCCAGGGCTTTCGCCAGGGCGCTGAAGATCTCGTAATCGGAGCGCGCCTGTCCGAGAGGTTCGACCGCCTTGTGCATTGCCAGAATCATGTCGCAACGGCGGTTGCCGGCCAGGTCGTTGCGTTCCAGCGACGTGCTTGCAGGCAGCACTATGTCTGCGCGTCGGGCCGTGGCCGTCCACATGGGGTCCTGGACGATTATCGTTTCCGGCCGCTGCCAGGCCCGTTCAAGCCGGTTCAGATCCTGATGGTGGTGGAAGGGATTGCCGCCAGCCCAGTAGACCAGCCGCGTGTCCGGATAGGTGTAGCTCTGTCCTTCATAGTCGAAGCGACCACCGGGATCGAGCAGCAGATCGGCGATGCGGGAGACCGGAATGAAGGAGCGGATCGGCTTCTGAAGCTGAGACATGGCCGGGGAGCGGGAAAGCGGCGTGGCCGCGCCCATGCCTCCAAGGGAACCATAGCCATAGCCTACTCCGCCGCCTGGCAGGCCGATCTGGCCCAGAACGCAAGCGAGCCCGAGCGCTGCCCAGTAGGGCTGCTCCCCATGCTGTGCCCGTTGCAGGCTCCAGCTCACCGTGATCATCGAGCGGGTTTCGACCAGCTCTCGGGCGAGCCGGCGGATCGCATCGGCTTCCAGCCCAGTGATCCTGGCGGCCCATTCCGCGGTCTTCTCCTGCCCGTCGCTCCGGCCGGCAAGATAGCCGAGGAAGAGGTCTGCGCCGCTGGTGTAGTGCTCCAGAAACTCCCGGTCGTGACGTTCCAGACGCACCACCTCCTGAGCGAGCCCGAGCATGAGGGCCGTATCTGTGTTGGGGCGAATGGGCCACCAGTCGGCGGCCACGAAATCAGGCAGATCATCGCGCAGAGGCGAGACGTGGATAATTTTGAGACCCCGCTCCGCAAGACGTGCGAGATTTTCTTCCAGGCTGTGGCGGGCGATCCCGCCGGCTTCGATTTGCGCAGTACGCGGCGCCAGCGCGCCGAAGACGACGAGTGTCTCGCCATGCTCGATGATTGTGTCGAAGGTAGTGGCCTTGCCGACACAGGCATCGTCGCTTCCGAGCGTGTGTCGCAGGATCACCGGCCCCGCGGCGATGCTGTAGGTGTCCCGGTGACCCGTATAGCCACCGACCAGGTTGAGCATCCGCTTCAGGAGCGTGGGCGCGTGGTGGAAGCGTCCGCAGCTGGTCCAGCCGTAGGAGCCGGCGAAGATCGAAGCGTTGCCGTGTTTCCTGCGTACACGGTTGATTTCGCTCGCCACCAGTTTCACGGCCTCGGGCCAGGACAGCGGAACAAAGCGATCGCGTCCCCGGCCGCGGCCGTCGGCGAGACGACCGCTCCGTTGCGCCTCGAGCCAGCTTTCGCGCGCCATGGGCTGCAGAATTCGCCGCTGGGGATCCAGCCAATCGGTGATGGAGTGGATGATGGGGGAGGGCGCCGGGTCCTGTGGGTGTGGTTCCACACCGATCACCGCGCCGCGGCGAACCAGGACGCGGTAAGCCCCCCAGTGGCTGCAGTGCGGAACGGCCTTCACTTCATCCATGGTGGTGGGTCCAGTCGATGGTGACAGAACGGCACTTATGTCTTCGCAACCTCAAACGTAAAGGCTGGCGCAGAAAAGAACAGCGCCAAGATCGCATTATTCCCTGCGTTTGCCGCAGGTTGCCCATTGCATTGAACTTGCTTTACCGCTGCCTGCCGCCGCGCCCATCAGTTAAAGAGAGTTTTTTTGAGATTTTGCCCGCATTGGCGGCTTAGCCATCGCGCTGCTGCTGCGGCTCAGATGGAGCTTCCGGCGTTGACGTGGTGCTCTCCTAAAGACGAGGGCATTAGCAATTTTCCGCTCGATGCTTGCCATAACAAAAGCGCGGTCTTGCGCGTGAAAGCTGTTACTACTTAGCCTTGTCTGCCTTCAGGGAATCGGTAATAGTGTGCGCGCATCAGAACAAGCATTTATGCTGCAAATACCGCGCAGCTTATGGCGCGGCATAAGGAGAGGGAGGGAACTGCATGCAAACCACCAGAAGAAAACTTTTGGCTGGCGCCGGTGCAATTGGTGCTACGGCGTATCTTAGCAAGTATGGAATCCGCGGCGCCAGGGCGCAGGAGCCGGTGCGCATCGGCGGGCAGGGGGCTCTGTCCGGGGCGCATGCCGATTACGGCCGTCAGATTCAGATGGGTGCGACCCTTGCGATCGAGGAAATCAACGCGGAAGGGGGTATTCTGGGCCGTCAGGTCGAACTCAACTTTCTAGACGAGGAACTGCGGCCCGACGTTGCTACACGAAATGCACGTGTGCAGGTCGACGACTGGGGAGCAGATTTCCTTGTTGGTGTCGACTCAAGCGGTTCATCGCTTGCGATGGGGCCGGTGCTTCAGGAACTGGACCGGATCTGCGTCTTCACGCATGCCTCTACCCACCGTCTGACCGAGGAACTCGTGGCGGGGGAAGGGATCCGCCAGATCTTCCGGGCGTCCGTGCCTATTTACCAGGAATCGATCCTAGCCGCGCACCTCTTCGCCCAGCGTGAGGACATTACGCGCTGGGCCAATATCGGCGCCGACTACGAGTACGGTCACGCCAGCTGGGCAATGTTCAAGCATACGCTCCAGGAGCTTCGCCCGGATGTAGAGTTCGTTGCGGAAGCCTGGGCACCCTTCCATACCATCGATTTCTCTGGCCACGTCTCTTCGGTCCTGGCCGCCAATCCCCATGCAGTCTATGCCACGCCTTGGGGAGGCGAAGCAGTAACGATGCTTCGTACCGCGCTGGTGATGGGTGCCTTTGATCAGCTCGAAGTCTGGTGGCAGGCAATGGGCGGTTCCGTCGATGCTCTGGAAGGCATTGCCGGACAGATTGATCAGTTCAACGACAAGCTCTTTGCAACGGCGCGCTACCTCTTCAACTGGAGCGAAGAAGAGACACGTGATCTGAACCAGTCCTTCAACCAGGCATTCCAGGAGCGCTGGGGCCGCTTCCCCAACTACTCCGCGGAGTGCACCTATTCCGCGGTCCAGTCGCTCAGGAAGGCGGCAGAGGAAGCCGGGAGCACTGACACCGCCGAGGTGATCGAGGCGATGGAAGGGATGAGCATCAGGACCCCTGCTGGTGTCCGCAACTACCGCGCGGAAGATCATCAGGCGGTTTATACGGTGCCCGCCGGGCGTGTGGCGAAGCTGGACGAATATCCCATGCCGGTCGTGGGTGAAGATCTCTTTGTCCTCTCTCCGGAGGACTACTATCGCTGGCCACCCTTCGAGCCAGTCGAATACTGATTCCTCTATCGGGGGCCGCTTCCGCTTCTGGAAGCGGCCCCCTTTTTCTGCCTTGTGAGTCCGAGAGGGCGTTCTGCGCTTGCAGGTAAAGCGATAGCGCGACCTGTCCGAGGGGGACCGTGTGGAGATATACCTCTATCAGGGCCTGGTCGGCCTGACTTATTCCATGTACCTGTGGTTGCTCGCTGCAGGCTTGTCGATCGCCTTCGGGGTGCTGGGAATTTTGAACTTTTCCCATGGCGCACTCTTCATGCTTGGCGCCTACCTGGCTTTCACATTTTACGGCATTCTGGGGCTCGACTTCTGGCTGGCTGTGCTGCTGAGCGTGGTAGCTGTTGCCCTGCTCGGAGCGGTGCTGGAACGCTTTTTTCTGCGTCGTATCTACAGCCTCGATCTGCCCTTCCAGCTTCTCCTGACTTTCGGTTTTGTTCTGGTCTTCGATGATCTTGTGAAGATGGCTTGGGGGGGCATGTTCATGATCCCGTCAATGCCGCCGTTCCTTAGCGGTAGCGTACCGATGTTCGGACGCCCCTTCCCGATCTACAATCTATTCATTCTCTTTGTTGGGGTGGCGACTGCCGTCGGAATCTGGCTACTGTTCGACAAGACCTGGTGGGGTCGCAAGGTGCGGGCCGCAGCCTGGAACCGCGAAATGGGCGGCATGCTGGGGCTTAACGTGCCTGGCCTCTACATGGTCGTATTCATGTTCGCCGCCGGCCTCGCCGCCCTGGGCGGAGCGCTGTCGATCCCGATGCGGCCAGTGACGCCCGGACTTGGCACGGCGATGATCATTCAAGCCTTTATCGTTGCCGTCATTGGCGGTCTCGGCAATCTCCGCGGGGCGTTTGTGGGCGCCATCGTGGTAGGCATGCTTACGGTTTATTCAACCATGCTATTCCCGCTCTTCGAGCTCTTCCTGCCGTATGTGGTGATGGCGGCCATACTGTTGCTGAGGCCACAAGGCCTCTTGGGGGGACGCTGAGATGGCTATTCCGCACACGGTCCGCTGGGTGGGGCTGGCGCTCCTCGTCCTCGCTCTAATCGCCGGGCCCTTTTGGGCCGGAAGTTTCGGTGTCTACCTGATCATGCAGGTGATGCTGCTCTCGCTGTTCGCGCTCGGATTCAATCTGCTGCTCGGCTATACGGGACTGCTGTCATTCGGGCAGGCGGGCTTCTTCGCGGTAGGTGCTTATGCGTCGGCGCTCATTCTCCTGGAAACGCCTTCCCTGCTTCTCGGCATCGCTGGAGGTATCGTAGCCGCTGGCTTGGTGGCTCTGGTGCTGGGCTATCTCTCGGTGCGGCTTACCGAGATCTATTTCACCATGCTGACACTAAGTTTCGGCATGATGATCTTTTCAATTGTTACCCGATGGCGCGCCGTTACCGGCGGTGATGACGGCCTCACGGGCGTTCCGAGGGCGCCATTGGAACTGCCTTTCGTTTCCATCGATCTCAGCTCGCTGTCCCACTACTACTACTTTGTTCTGATCGTCACGATCCTGGCGATATGGCTGATGCACCGCATCGTGAACTCTCCCTTTGGCCTGACGCTCCAGGCGGTACGAGACAGTGGAGTGAGAGCGGGTTTTGTAGGGGTACCAGTCCGGCGCTATCGGCTCTGGTCCTTTGTGATTGCCGGCATCTATGCGGGGCTGGCCGGCGCCTTGTTGGCGCCGATGGAGCGCACAATCACGCCGATCTATTCGCACTGGATCTATTCCTCCGAACCGGTACTTGCCTCGCTAATAGGCGGAATTTATGCCTTCGCGGGACCCATCGTTGGCTCAATTCTCTTCATCGGCATCAAGGAAATCGTGGTCCGGAGTACCGAGTACTGGATGCTCGTCATGGGCATCATCGTCATCGCCCTGGTGCTCGGCTTCCGCGGCGGCGTTCTTGGCCGCTTCCAGAGTCAGCAGCAAAAGGGAGACTAGCTGGTGGCGGCACTTCTCACTACTCGCGGACTGGTAAAGTCCTTCGGGGGCATGGCGGCAACCGATCATGTAGATCTGGACATTCCCGCCGACAAAATAACGGGCATTATCGGGCCAAATGGCGCTGGCAAGACCACCTTGGTCCACTTGCTGACAGGGCACCTTCTACCTGACAGCGGGAGCATCACCCTTGAAGGACAGGAGATCACCGATCTCCCGGCTCACGAGCGGGTAGCGCAAGGGCTCTGCCGGACCTTTCAGGTTGTTGACGTCTTCAACCGACTGACGGTCTTCCAGAATGTTCAGATTGCCTGCATCACGCGCCAGCGGCGAAACCTCCGCTTCCTTGGTCCCTCAGCCCGCGAAGCGCGGGACGAAGTAGAGCAGGCCCTCAATGAAGTTGGAATGTGGGAGTTTCGGCACCGGCGCGCCGAACAACTGTCCCACGGCCAACAGCGACGGCTCGATCTGGCGGTGACCCTGGCGACTGAGCCCCGCCTTTGCTTCCTCGATGAACCGACATCGGGCGTGAGCCCTCGGGAGCGTGACCAGATGCTGGAGCTTATCGGCAAGCTGGCAAAGGCGAGGCGCACGACTTTTGTCATTATCGAGCATGATATGGAACTGGTTTTCCAACTCTGCGATCAGGTGACGGTAATGCACCGCGGTGCCATCCTGGCGGAAGGGGTGCCCGATGAGATACGGAGCAATGAAGCCGTACGCGAAGTCTATCTGGGCGAGGAAGTCTGATGGCGTTTTTCGAGGTTGAGGATCTGGTGAGCTACTACGGCAAGGTCGAAGTGGTCAGCCATGTCTCGATTGTCGCCGAAGCGGGCGAAACGGTCGCCCTGCTCGGGCGCAACGGGGCCGGCAAATCGGCGCTAATGCGTACGATCATGGGGCTAAGTCCCCCGGTACGGCAAAGCGGCCGCGTCCGTTTGAATGGGCAGGACATCACGGGTCGTCCGCCCCATGAAATTGCGCGCCTAGGCATAAGCCTGGCGCCGGACGACCATCGGATCTTCCCTCATCTTACGGTCGAGGAGAACCTCATCCTTGCCCAGAAGCTGACTCACCGCAGTCGACAACCGCGCAAGCTGGAGGAGATTTACGAGACCTTTCCACTGGTGGGAGAACTGCGCAGCCGTAATGGCGGCGTTCTGAGTGGAGGCGAGAAGAAGCTGGTAGCGATCGCTCGCGCCATGACGCAGCGGCCGACCATCATCATGCTGGACGAAACCTCTGAGGGCTTGAGCCCCGTGATGGTTGAACAGCTTGTCCAGGTCATAAAGCGACTGCAGGCTGAAAACATCACGCTGCTGACCGCTGACCAGAACCTTCGCTTCTGCTCGAAGATCGCCAAGCGCGGCTATGTTCTGGAGCGCGGCCGTGTGCAGTTCAAGGGGTCAATCCAGGAGTTTTGGGAAAAGGTTGAAGCTGACCAGATGAGTCTCATGCACTGACGCCTTGGCAGTGGCTCGGCAAAGCAGAAGCGAATGTTCTGCTTTCGTTCTTTGTCGCTGATCGCAGCTTTCGAGAGGTTTCTTCCACGGAGAGAATAGAACGGTTACCGGCTGGAAAGCTGGCCACGAGAGACGAAGATGGGGGTGCCCGAACCCCCATCTTCTGGCGGCGACTTCAGTCCCGGTCTCTCAAGCCTTTCTGCCTTTGATCCTCTTGAGGGTATCACCGATCGCTTTGCGCGCGATCTTCAGGGTTTGGCTCGTACCCGACATGAAGATACGACCGGACGCGCCCATCATCTGCACGTCGTTTATGATCACCTCCGGCGCAGCCCTTTCTGCCTCGTTCGCCGCCACACAGGCGAAGAGGGCGGGTGTCATCTCATAGACCAACAGCGAAGTGCCGGGCAGGAGCATTGACGCATCGCGGCTACGGTTGAGGATGATTGCATGCTGATCGGAAATGTCCTCCACTACATCGTGGAAGAGAGTGACCGGTGCCAGTTGATCTTCTGCCTTCGCACCGATGCCCTTTAGCACTGCCTCTCCTGCCGCCGCCAAGTCATCCCGACTGGTGGAGTGCAATTCCATCAAGCCAAACTGTCGCTCCGTGAAGAGAATGCCGGGCTCCATATCGGGTGCGGCTTTGAGCGCCAGATCGCAGATCCGATGTATTGATAACGCTGGGGCGACTTCGATGATCAGACTGTGTTCTCCCTCAAAGGGAGGATATCCCCTCGCGCGCGTGGGCGTGCTGAGGTAAGCCGCGAACTGCGGCTGGAGATCGAAGATCGGCAGGTAAACCCGCAATTCCGTCATGCGGTGCTCCTTTGTAGCGACGAGTTTCGCTTACTTCGCCGCTTCGAAGAAGGTCCCAAGATCGGGATGAGGCCGCGGGATGACGTGGACCGAGATTAGTTCTCCGACTGAGTTTGCCGTTTCGGCGCCGGCTTCTGTTGCCGCCTTGACCGCACCGACATCGCCTCTGATTACAACGGAGACCAAACCATCACCGACTTCTTCGCGGGAGACGATGGTCACATTCGCCGCCTTGACCATCGCGTCGGCCGCGGCGAGGGCGGCGACATAGCCTTTGGTTTCAATCATACCGATCGCATTCGACATTACTCTTCCTCCAGTTGATAGAATGGCCGAACAGGCCCTTGTCAAAACACGGTGACAGCATCTTCTGCCGGTTTCTTAACTTCCTTGTGGTTCATCGATCGACCCGATGATCAGGGCGTCGATGGGCGCCTTTACCTTGGTGAAGTAGGCGGCAGCAACCGAGCCTGTTGTAATCAGCACGCTCTCTCCTACCCCGCACCCCAGAACATCCAGCGCGATCAGGGAGGAGCCGTTGTCCAACGCGACTTCGAGCAAGGCTCCGCTCGGTAAAGTTTCGATATGCTTGCTTGACCAGACCTGACCGGTCACGCGCCCGCGAATCATGAAGTCGTCCTTTCGATCTGCACGCCCTTACGTCGCAATTCGTCCTGAGCCAGAGGGGTGAAGCGGACGCGCTTGCCCACGCGAACGAGGGAGCCATGAGAAATGCCGGCGACTTGTCGTTCGGTGATCAAGCCGCGTTCAAAGTTCACAACCGGGCAAGTGGCTGCCGCGAAAGCGGCCGTTACGGCAGCTGATGATGTTGCCCGAGGTCCTCCTTCAAAACGGAAGCGCCACCTTCCGGATTTGATTTCCTGCAGTGATCGGCCGTCCTGCGCGAGGTCGAGCAGTCGCAAGACAAAACGGTTCAGGTCCTCATCGCTATTGAGGCTGACGGTCTCTTCTCGAACCTGTGGTTTGGGCGCAGTATCGGCGAAGGCACCGGATCCCGATCCCAGGCTCTGCAACTCATCCAGCAAGATCTGGCGGATTAGTTGGCGTAGATCATCGTTCACGTCGGCGTTCCTATCCTAAGGGGCGCCCAGGGAACGTAGCGCGGCTTCCGCCGCATCCTTGGCATTACGGATCTCGGCCTCATCGCCGGATAGGTAAAGCCGCCCGTTAGCGCCAATCATGCGATAGTCGACGATCTTGATGTTCGCCGCCTTCTCGGCTTCGTTCGAAGCGATGATCGCGTAGGAAGCAGGCTGGCACTCCAGCAAATAGAGTGACTCGCCGCCAAGAATCATCGAGCCTAGCTTGTTGCGATTGATGAGAAACGCATGCTGATGATCGATCCGTGTGACGATCTTGGAGGCGAGGATCTGCGGCTTGGTCGCATCCTCCGCATTCGCACCCAGCGCCTGGAGCACTGCTTCTGCACTGGCCTTGACCTCGGCTGTAGAGCTGGCGTGGATCTCCAGATACCCGAATTGCCGCTCTACGACCAGAATACCCGCGCGAACATTGGCGCCCTTCAAGGCTACGTCGGTCAGAGCTTCGATATCGAGCCCCGGCGCAATCTCTATGATCTGGGCAGCCATGTTGCGCCGCGGCAGAGAGCCGCGCATCCAGGTGGCGATGTAGCAGAGCGTCTGTGGCTGAAGCTGATCGATGAAGATGAAAGAACGAAGTTCCGCCATCAGTTGCTACTCTTGATGACGTTGCGCAGTTCCTCGGCAATCAGACGCCGTAACTCGTCTCTCATAGCGCTATCCATTCCGCCGCCATCGCGGGATCTAAGTGTTCTGGGAGCCGGCTGTTGGGCAAGAGGCCGCTGTTGGCCCTGACCTGGAACTCCATCGGCCGGGGCTATCGGCAGAGGTCCTTCAAAGCCGAAATCACTGGTCGCGAAGTTGGCGAAAGCAACCGCTGAGTCGGAATTGAACGCGACGCTGGCCCAATGGACCAGATGGTGCGGGCCGATGTTGTCTCCCACCGAACTGCGGCCAAAGTAGCCGGTCCCGATTGTAAAGGTCGGTGCCAGATGGGTCTGGAAACCAGCGGCTCCCTGACTGCAGGGCGCGTTCACCACCACCCGGTAAGCTTCAACCATGCGACTGTAGTCGACAATGACCTGCGGATCCTCCGCATGAATGGCTGCTGAATGGCCAGCGCCTGTAAGTCTAAGAACGGCGCGCGCCTGGGCCAGGGCCTGCGAGCGATTCCCGGCGACGTGATAGGCCAGCACCGGGCAAAGCTTTTCCCGGGAAAGCTTCTCCTCGACCCCGATCTGCTCGATTGGAGTAAGGAGTATCTTGGTATTTCCAGGGACACGAATACCGCATTCGCGGGCGATCCATGTCGCGTCCTGCCCGACAGCTGCAATGTTGAAGCCACGCTCATGGAAGAGGTAGCGTCGCAAGATGGCTACTTCTTCCGGATCGCACAGGTAGGCGCCAGCGTGCTTCAAGCTCTGCGAAAGCTTCTTCTCCACCTCTGGCAGGGTGATGAGCACGCTTTCGTTCGTGCAGAGAATCGAATTGTCGAAGCTCTTCGAACTGACGATCCGCTTCGCAGCTTCGGGAAGCCGCGCGGTCGCGTCGACGTAAACTGGTGCATTTCCTGGACCGACGCCAATCGCGGGATTTGACGAGGAGTAGGCGGAACGCACCATGGCGGTGCCGCCCGTAGCTAGAATGACCGAGGTGAGTTCCGACGCCATGAACTGCTCGATCAAGGGTATGGTGGGTTCCTCGATGATCTGAATCACGCCATCGGGAGCCCCAGCCTCGATTGCGGCCTCCGCCAGCATCCTGGCGGCATCAACGCAGCAAGCCCGGGCTGCGGGATGTGGGCTGATCACGATAGCGTTGCGCGTCATCAGCGCAATGAGGATCTTGAAGTTCAGGGTGGCGATCGGGTTGGTTGAGGGCGTCAGGGCGAACACCACGCCGGCGGGGCGGGGAATCCGCACTATCTTGCGCGCCTCATCGATCACGGGATTGACGAAGTCGACATCCCTGTAGTGGTCTGCGAAGGCGGTTGCCGTGAGCTCGTTCTTGAGCTTTTTGTGCTCCACTACGCCGAAACCGGTCTCTTCGACTGCCCATTTCGCGTACTTGTGGGCGTGGCTGTGGGCGGCATTGGCAACAGCATCGACGATACGCTGGGTCGCGGCCCGATCGAAACGTTGGAATATGCTGGCGGCCCAACGGGCGCGACCCAGCTTGATCTCGGCGTGGCTCTTAAGGGCGGCCGGGCTTTGCGAGATGTCGACAAGGGTCCGGATTTCAGGCTCCATCATAGAGCTCTCCGCCGATTGCCGCGGCCCATGATCTCCTCCCGTGCGAGGCCAATTCCTATCTCGACGCGGCGCAGGACCTCTTCGCAATCAGCCTGGCTCAGCAGGAGACCCGGCTTGAACTGAAGGACACGCGGATCCAGGGTCGAGAAGATCGCCCAGACACCATTTTCATAGAGGTGCTTCATTACTGGCTTGGCACCCTGTTCGTGAGCGAACTCCAACCCCATGACCAGTCCGTGCTGCCGAATGCCAATGAAGAAGTCCGGGTATTCGTCCATGACCTCTTCCAGGCCAGCGCGCATGAAGTCGGAGATCATCCCGACAGTCGCGCGCACTTCGGGCCGCTGTACCATCTCCAGCACCTTCATGGAGACGATGCATCCCAGTTCAGCGCCGCCCCCAGTCGAAATATGTCCGAAGCCATCTTCGTGGAGCCAGCCTGCGCAATGTTCGGAGATGAGGGTGCAGCCAATCGGATAGACACCGCCGCCGATGCCTTTGCCGGTAACCATGATGTCGGGCTCGATGCCGTAACGGCTACAACCCCACATCTCGCCGGTGCGCATCAGGCCGGTTTGCACTTCATCGGCAATATAGAGTGCATCGTAGCGCTCGCAGAGCTTCTTGACTCCCGGCAGATAACCTTCATGCGGCATCGGAAAGCCATAGGTCGCGGGGATGGTCTCCATGATGACGGCTGCCACATCGCGCTTGCGCAGCGCATCTTCCATGGCATTGAGGTCATTGAAGGGAACCTGAACAAATTCGCCCTTTGTGTCCTCGGACAGAAAAAGCTTGGAAAAGCGATCGTCGCCGGTCTTCAGCGCGAGGCCGGTATGTCCGTGATAAGCTTTGATGATCGATACGATCTTGCGCTTTTTCATTGCGTGGCGCGCCGTTTTCAACGCGATGTCTATGGCTTCGCCGCCGCCGGAACCATAAGCAGTATAGCGCATGCCGGGTGAGGGGGCGCAGGCAGCCAAGGCTTCGGCTAACGCCGTTCGCGCCAGCGCAGGGAAGTGATGGTTTCCCATGTCGAAGCGGTCCGTCGCGCTCTTCAGTACTTCCACAAGCTCGGGATTGCGGTGGCCCAGGTTATAGGTGCCGCCATTCAGGTGCAGGTCGAGAAGGCGGCGGCCGTCCATGTCGTAGAGGTAATAGCCTTCTCGGCGATCGATCACCAGATCGACCCCCATGTCCTGCCAATCCTGGGTCTTTCCCGGGTTCCAGAACTCCTTCGAGCGCTCCAGAAACTCGAGCTTCTCTTTACTCACTACCTTATCCCTCTGCTGTCGGGCACCACACTAGTTGGCCGTCCCGCTCGTGCTTGACAGGCGGAGGCCTGCATTTGACAGCACTAACCGCAACGGGAGAGATAGGCCTCACCCAACTCCGCGGAGATGCGCGCAAAATCGGGAGCGAGTTCCTGAGCCTCGGGAACCTGAATATGAGACGCAATCCAGGCCAGCAGTGCCATTCGGCGAAGCATGATGAAGCTGTCCAACTCGCGCTCTTCCGCATCGGAGAGCGCGCGCACCTTGCGGTAGCCCTCTACCCAAGCATCCTGCATGGCAGGAATTTCGGGACGATCTTCAATGAAGCTGATGGCTGCTGCAAAGTCATAGAGGTACCAACCCAGGCCGCAATCGTCGAAATCGATCAAGCGAGTTCCCTTCTCGTCGACCAGCAGGTTGGCAAGCCGCATGTCCGCATGGATCAGGCCATAGCGCGTTTCGCTCTGGCCGAAGGCCAGGAGGCGGCGACGCACCGTCTGCTCCACCCTATCCAGCGAGTCTTGTATCTCAGGGGTGATGTTTGGCGCATCACGCCAGTCGCCCCAGGTCGCGTGCGAACCATAGATGGCGTCGAGATCCCAAACCAGCCGCTGGGAGGGCTTTGGCCTCTGCCAGGATATGGCGTGCAGATGTGTGCGAGCCGCGATCTCGCCGAGTTCCTCAAATGAACGGACCAGATCCTGTTCTTCGCTGGGCTGTTCGCCCTCGAGGAATTCGAACATCACGACATGCCGCGGATTGGGCAAGTCTTCGGTCGCTTGCTCAAGAACCAACTGGCCATCCCGTCCGGGGATAGCCCGAGGCGCGACCACCTCAGATTCTGCATTGAGTGCATCCATCCAGGCAAGTTCGCACTCGATGGCCCGCCGGCTGTGATAGTTTTCCCTGTGAACCCGCAGGACCGAGCGAAAGCCCCCGGCGCCTTCGACAAGGTAGGTCGCATTCTCCGAGACGTTGATGAGCCGCGCCGAAGCGTCCGGCGGCACATCCCAAAGCGGAAGCGCCCGGTTGGCGAGTTCATGCAAGCGATCCAATAGCGTATCGTGCGTCAAGACGCCCTCAGCCATTCCTCTCTCCACGTCTTCCTGATTGTGCCGGGGGCTTCTCGTCAGATGTCCCCTAGAGACTCCAGCGACTCTGGCAGAATCTGCCCACCGTCGACGACGATCTGCTGACCCGTGATGTATCCTGCCTCATCGGAAGCGAAGAACAAGGCGGCATGGCCGATGTCTTCGACCGCACCCAACTTCCTGAGCGGGATGGAGGCTTTCATGGTGTCAAGATAGTCCTGCCCAAGGCCCTCGAGGCCCTCGGTGAAGATGTTGCCCGGCATAACGGCGTTGATCGTGGTGTTATACCGCGACAGCTCCATAGCGGCAGTTTTGAGAAAGCCCAGCTGTCCGGCCTTCGAGGCGCCATAGTGGGTCCATCCTGGGTACCCGGTCACTGGGCCGGTGATGGAAGAGGTCAGGACGACACGCCCTTTACCGGCCTTCTCAAACACCGGGATGCAGGCCTTGACGCAGAAAAAGGCACTGCGCAGGTTGACCGCCATCACCTGATCCCATTCATCCGGCTCCATATCTACCATCTTGGTCTGGGGAAAGACCCCAGCATTGGCGCAAAGCACGTCGAGACCGCCGAAGGTTTCTACGGTTTTGGCGACCATTGCTTGCACCGAGTCCCAATCAGCGACGTCGCAGCTAACGGACTGTGCGGTGCCGCCTTCGGATTGAATTTCCTCTACGACTTTCCGGCAGTCCTCCTCGCCACGGGCGGCGATCATTACCTTCGCGCCGTTTCGCGCGAACACCAAGGCGATGCCGCGGCCGATGCCCTTGGATCCACCGGTCACGATAACGCTGCGATCTTTCATGGAAGCGAACATGTTGCTCTTCACCTCATCTCTCGGTTTAGCGGGTCGGGTGTGAACGCGCGCCGGCCGAACTGCTCAATGGAAGTTCGCCCCGAGAGCGGCCGGAGGTCATATCGCTGAACCTCGGATACTCGATGTTCCGAGGTTGGGTCTGGATAGCCTTGCCTGTTCGGCCTCATGGGGTTTCCTCAAAGAGACGCTTAGCGTCGCGTTTATTGTGGGTTGCAACGGTACAAGCCATTTCCAAGTGTGCTTGACAGTAGACGTCGTAAATTTAACATGATGGTGTCCTTTGCGTTTCAGGAGCCTTGGGAGACCTTGTCCCGTACGCAAGGTTGCTGCCGCCTGGGATCGAGCATTTCTAGGCAAGCCGCCCGTCAACTTCCTCAGTGTTAGGGATTTTAAGCAGGTTTGGAGATTCCGGGCGCGTGAGACGGCAGAGTTGTCATCCAAGTGGTTCAGGATTGCCTGTCATACTGGCGGCCGCCGCCACCGGGGTCCTCGAGATGATCGTAAAACAGAAAGCTGATCCAGATCGGATCCTGACCTCCTGCCACCTCAATGCGGAAGCCCTTGCTGATCCCAATAACGAGATCTCTCTGGTGCAGTACTGCAGGCTGTTCGAGGAGGCGGCAAAACAATGCCGGAACAGCAACTTTGGGCTGCATTTCGGGATGAACTTCAAGCCCCAGAAGCTGGGGGCTCTTGGCTATTTGGCGATAAGTTCACCTACTCTCGGCGCGGCCCTGCGTAACATAGAATACTACTTCCCGGCTCATCAGACTCAGACGAGCTTCGGGTTTCTCCCGGATTCGGACATCTTTTGGCTCAGCTATCGTATCTTTCACCCGAGCATCCAGCGGCGCCGTCAGGATGCAGAACTGTCGATGGGCGTGTTCTTGAACATCTTCCGCCAAGCCCTTGGCCCTAAATGGTGCCCTCTTGAGGTTCGCTTCGAGCATGATGCGCCGGAGGACAGCTATGAGCACGAAAGGCTGTTTGGAGCCCCGGTTCGCTTCGGCCGCCGCACCAATGCCTTTGCATTCAGGCGCGGAGATCTCACTGCCCGAATGCCGCAAGCAGATCCCGATCTCGTGGCGGTGCTGGAGCCTCTTCTTCGTGCTCGCAGAGAGTTGAGGAGCAACCCGGAAGACTTTGCCGCGACGGTCAGCAACCAGGTCAAACTACATCTGGGAGAAGGCCCGCTAACCCGCGAGGCGATGGCTGCCATACTGGGCATACCCGATCACCTCTTCCAAAAGCAGCTACGCGCCCACCGCCTGACCTTTCCGGATCTACTGAATGCCGCCAGAAGGGAGCTTGCTCTGCACTACCTGGATGATCCTGCGATGTCGCTGACAGAGGTGGCGCATACTTTGGGGTATTCTGAGCTATCGGCCTTTTCCCGGGCTTTTCGCAGTTGGACCGGAACAAGCCCGCAACGCTTCAGGCGTTTGGCTAACTGATTGTTGGTCAGGCGTTCCTCAAGCTCCGAAACATGCTCGGACAAGGCGGTTTCCTACCGGCATCAATCCGCTTGCAGGTACCAGTCATACTCCTGTGGCGAGATCAGCCAGTCGAACTCGTCGTATTCGGCCTCCTTGCAGGCGGCGTAGAGGCGCGGATAGTCCTCTCCGAGGTACTCCGGCAGCACTCTCGAGGCCACCAGCTGCTCCAGGGCCCGCCGCGGACGCATCGGCAGATCCGGGTCGAGTTTTTCTCCGGCGTTTCCTGCGTGAGGTGGCCCAGGATCGATGCGCTTGACGATGCCGTGGTGCAGCCCGGCCAGGGTCGTTGCCAGCGCCAGATAGGGGTTGGCGTCGGCCCCTGCCACACGGGCTTCGATGCGCCGGGACTTGCCGTCGCCGATGGGCACACGCATGGCGACCGAGCGGTTTTCGAAGCCCCAGGAGCGTGAAACCGGCACGAAGATGTTGGGCTCGAAGCGGCGGTAGGAGTTCACGTTGGGCGCGAGGAAAGCCATCGATTCCGGCAGCAGCTCCAGAATCCCGCCAATTGCATAGCGCAGGGTGTCGCTCGCCGGCTCTGCGCCGCCGTCGAAGACGTTGTTGCCCGCCGCGTCGTAGAGACTCACGTGGAGATGCAGGCCGCTGCCCGCTTCCTGGGGGTAGGGCTGGGCCATGAAGGTGGCTTGATAGCCGTGTTTGCGCGCGACGCCCCGCACGACCCGCTTGAAGAGCACGCAGTGGTCCGCCGCCGCCAGCGGTTCTGCTTCATGGCGAAGGTTGATCTCGAACTGCCCGGGGGCGTATTCGGCAGTGATGGCGCCGGTCGGAATGCCCTGCAGGTCACAGGCCTGGGTGATGTCTTCCAGTAGATCCTCGAAGCCATCCACCTGGTCCATGCCATAAACCTGGGTGCCGGCCTCGCGCTTGCCGGTGAGGGGGGAGAGCGGGGGTTGTGGCAGATGGCCTTCCGCCCGTTCCCGGTCAAGCAGGTAGAACTCCAGCTCGAAGGCGACCACCGGCTTGAAGCCGAGTTCCGTAACCTTCTCGAGCGTGCGCGCCAGGACGTTCCGCGGTTCGAAGGCCAGAGGCCGTCCCGTGCTGTCCTTGAAGGTGAGAAGCAGCTGGCCCAAGGGGCGCTTTGCCCAGGGCACGGGCTTCAGGCTACCTGGCAGGGGGTGCGCAATGGCATCGGGGTCACCATCGGAAAAGCCCTTGCCGCCGGGATCATGGCTGCGCCCGCAGGTATCCAGCAGGAAGACCGAAGCCGGAAAACTCACCCCGGACTGCCAGACCTGAGCCAGGTCTTCTACCGGGTAGCGCTTGCCACGGATAACCCCCGAAAGATCGGCGAGCAGCAGGTCGATGGCAAGGGTGTCCGGATAACTCCTGAGGAATTCCGCAACTTCCGGGTGCAAGCTTGGATCCTGATGCAGCATGGTGCTTTGGCGACAGTTGAGGATGCCGCATCATCCTCTGCCACAGCCGCAGTGGCAACATCTGCCTCGAGGTGCCGCTCAGCCGCTGGTGCGTGCCTTGTCGACCTCCACATCGCTCATGCGGTCGGGTGAGGGGATGCCGACCACATGATAGCCACCATCGACGAAATGGACTTCGCCCGTCACCCCGGCCGAAAGCGGCGAAAGGAGGTAGAGGCCGGCTTTCCCGACCTCCTCGAGCAGGACCGCGCGATTGAGTGGGGCCTGATCACGGCTCCAGCCATAGGTGAAGCGGGCGTTGGTGATGGCGGAGCCCGCGAGGGTTCGCATGGGGCCGGCCGACAGGGCATTGACCCGCTTGCCATCGGCGCCGAGATCGGTGGCCAGGTAGCGCACGCTGGCCTCCAGGGCTGCTTTGGCCACCCCCATCACGTTGTAGTTCGGCGTGACCCGCTGGGAGCCGAGATAGGAAAGGGTAAGTAGCGACCCTCCTTCGCGCAGCAGCGGCGCCGCCGCGCGCGCCACTTCCGTGAAGGAGTAGCAGGAGATCGTGAGAGTCTTGGCAAAGTTGGCGCGCGTGGTATCGAGGTAGCGACCTTTCAGCTCATCCTTGTCGGAATAGGCGATGGCGTGGACGACGAAATCGATTTCCGGCCACTGCCTCGCGAGCTCTGCAAAGGTGCTTTCGACCGCTCCGGGAGAAGCGACATCGCACTCGAGCACGATGTTGCTTCCCAGTGACTGGGCCAGCGGCTTGACGCGGCGGGCAAAGGGGCCGCCTTGATAGGTGAAGGCAATTTCCGCTCCGGCTTCATGCAAGGCCGTGGCGATACCCCAGGCGATCGAGTGGTCATTGGCAACGCCCATCACCAGGCCGCGTTTGCCCTTCATCAGACCCATGGTTTCAAAGCCTCTTCGCTCAGCCCTCTCGGGCAAGGTGGGATGGGCGTCACTCAGTTCTGCAGCCGCCGGAAGACCAGACTGCAATTGGTTCCGCCAAAGCCGAAGGAGTTGGAGAGCGCCTGATCGATTTGCGCTTCCTGGGCCTCGTTGGCGACGACGGGAACGCCTTCGGCTTCTGGATCGAGATCTGCAATGTTGATGGAGGGAGCAATGAAGCCTTCCTCCATCATCAGCAGGGTGTAGATGGCTTCCGTAACGCCCGCTGCACCCTGGGCGTGGCCGGTCATCGACTTTGTCGAGCTGATGCGCGGGATCCGGTCGCCGAAGACCTCCTTGATCGCCTTAAGCTCGATGCTGTCGCCCACCGGTGTCGAGGTGCCGTGGGTGTTGATGTAGTCCACTTTTGGATCATCAAGACCGGCGGTAGCCAGGCGCATGCAGCGCACGGCCCCTTCACCGGAAGGGGCGACCATATCGGCGCCGTCCGAGGTCGCGCCGTAGCCGACTATCTCTGCATAGATCTTGGCGCCGCGCGCCCTTGCGTGTTCCAGCTCTTCGAGGACGACGACGCCGCCACCGCCGGTGATCACGAAACCATCACGATCCACGTCGTAAGCACGTGACGCCAGTTCCGGGGTGTCGTTGTAGCGCGAGGAGAGGGCTCCCATGGCATCGAAGAGCATCGAGAGGGTCCAGTGCAACTCCTCCCCGCCGCCGGCAAAGACGATGTCCTGCTTGCCGAACTGGATCAGCTCCGAGCCGTTGCCAATGCAGTGGGCGCTCGTCGAGCAGGCCGAAGAGATGGTGTAGCTGTGTCCCTTGATCTTGAAGGCGGTAGCCAGGTTGGCGGAATTCGTGGAAGACATGCAGCGTGGCACCATGTAGGGGCCGATGCGCTTCACTCCCCGAGCGCGCGCGACATCTGCGGCCTCGACCTGGTTGGAGGTCGAGGGGCCCCCGGATCCCATGATCAGGCCGCTACGTTCGTGGCTGACCTCAGTTTCCGTCAGGCCTGCATCGGCAATGGCCTGCTGCATGGCGATGTAGTTGTAGGCCGCGCCCGGGCCCATGAAGCGCAGCAGGCGCCGGTCAATATGGTCTTCCGGCTTGATGTCGATCGAGCCCTTGACCTGGCTGCGAAAGCCATGTTCGGCGTGATCGTCGGCGAAGACGATGCCGGACTTGCCAGCGCGGAGGGACGCTAGGACCTGCTGGCGATTGTTGCCGATACTGGAGACTATGCCCAGACCGGTGACGACAACGCGGCGCATGATTTCCTTCCTGTTGCCTGCTGTGGATTCGTCGGAACGAACCTCCCGGGCGCCCTAGGCTTCCTGGGCGGCATCCTGAAATAGACCGACCCTCAGATCCTTGGCTTCATAGATCGTCTTGCCGTCGGCTTTCACGACCCCCTCGGCGATGCCGAGTACCAGTCGGCGCATGATGACCCGCTTGAGATCGAGATGATAGGTGACCTGCTTGACGCTCGGCAGGACCTGACCGGTGAACTTGACCTCGCCCACGCCCAGCGCCCGGCCGCGTCCGGGCGCACCGAGACGCCCGAGAAAAAAACCGACCAGCTGCCAGAGCGCATCGAGGCCGAGGCAGCCCGGCATGACGGGGTCACCCTCGAAATGGCAGCCGAAAAACCAGAGGCCGGGCTTTACATCCAGTTCGGCAATGATTTCGCCCTTGCCATGAGCACCACCTTCCTCACTGATGTGGGTGATGCGATCGAACATCAGCATGGGCGGAAGGGGAAGCTGCGCGTTGCCTGGGCCAAAGAGTTTGCCGTGGGCACAGTCGAGCAGATCCTGATAGTCGTAGCTAGTCTTCTTGTCGGTCACAGGCTCACCATAGGCGAGGGTATCGGCGATTGAAAGCTGCCGTCTGCGGGCCTGGCGGGCGACCGCGGGGCAGGACGTT